>Ga0179593_1293106_pt1 | contig 13385 bp, 10 predicted proteins | sample CZODoug2_1_08_16_FD_185931 | JGI IMG/M metagenome (GOLD analysis project Ga0179593, IMG submission 185931) | Vadose zone soil fungal communities from Angelo Coast Range Reserve, California, USA - CZODoug2_1_08_16fungal (PacBio error correction) | ecosystem: Environmental > Terrestrial > Soil >... | reverse complement strand
TGTGTCCCCTCTGATCCCCTGAGTACATGTAGACTTTACCGTTACGAGTAGTTACCTTTTTTCCTCCACCCTGTGAGCCATAGGCCCTTTGTTTTTTGGGTTCTGCCTAGCCCAAGTTTCGGCTCAACAGACGTTCCTACCTTCCCGTCGAATGACGACCACCCACCTTTTGATTCACAGAAGCGCTGATTTCCTTTCTTGCGTCACCCGGTTCTCTTCCCTTAGGGAGCCTTTTTTTCACTGCGATCCAATTATGGGTTTCTCCTTGGTCATCTTGTAAGCCGGCGAGACCGACTCCGTTTGCTTCCGCTATCGCGCCTTCCGAGTTACTCTACAAGGCTTTTTCTACCATTAATGGAAGACAATTTTCGTGCCTCGCTGCTAGTCCTCAAACTTGTTTTCCTGGTTCTGAACCCCTACCTTGACTCTTCCAGTCTCCGCGACTTCGTCGAACCCCTCGCAAGCTCCTTGCAGTTTTTCTTTTTCTTTTTGCGCCCTTTCCTTTCCGTTAGCCCTTCCACAGTAGTTTTTGGCCCCGTTTTCCCCCTGTTTTTAACACGTCTCCTTTATTTTTGGACCTCGTTCCGCATCAAGTCCTTTTTCTTTTGCCGTGCCCCCCAAGTTGAATTAGGCTGCAGGCGTACTTCAAACACCCCCTTTCTCAGCGAGTTTTCGTTCGTGTGACCCCTGCACTCTGCTTCCCATTTGATAAAGCCGCTTCTCCGCTTCAACCCAAAGTAGAGTCTACGCGCTGCTCTTTTTCCCTTGCACATTTCTAGTAATTAACAGGCTCCCAACCAGCCGCAGTGTTCTCTTTGGCCGCCCGGATAGAGAACCCTTCCCCTTAGTGCGTGCTTCAATTCGCGCTGGTCCCCCTCGTACCAGATCTTATTTTTTGGATAGGTTTTCTTTCACAGTGTAGCCTGAGCCCGTTTTTCGCCCCGTATTGCTGCCCCACATAACCCCTTTTAAAGTTCACCGTTTATTCTCTCCCCTATGTAATATTTTTGGCCCTCTGTGTTCTTCTGGCCCCCCTATGAAAGTCTTGTCAGCGTGACGTGTTTAAGATTCTTGATTCCCCTTTATCCTTTCCCCCCCAGCCTTCCTTTTTTGGTTTGGCAGATGGAGCCCTTTTTCCCTCCCCCAACCTCGTTTTTCTTTCCCTTCCAAGGGCAGAGCCGTTCACACCCTAGGGTTCTCGCTCTCGGCTGGCTTTGCCGGTCTCTTTTACTCCAAACAGAAAAATGGCGGAAATTGCTTTTTTACCATGGTTCCCCTCCAACGGCCAATCGCTCCAATCTACGAAGTACGTTTTTTTCCATTTGAAACCTCTCATTGGTTTGCCGCTTTCCCACGTGCGTCTGAAAGAACCAGTCCTACCTCCCAGTTTTTTTCTCCCCCTAACCTTTTTGGTTGAGTCGTCTTACGAGTTCGCGACACGAATGTTCCTGCACGGACGCCCCCCCCTGGCCCCGTTCCGTTCCTGCCGTTGGGCCCTTTTTTTAATTCTTTTCTTGGCGATTGATTGTGGTTTATCCTCTTTGCCCAGCAGTTTCAAAAGGGGCATTCGAAATGTTTATTTGGCTCGCTCTTCCCGGTCCCCGTGCCGCTCGCCGCTCTTCCCCCGGTCCTTGTTGGAGCGCGCTGCCCCTTCTTTGAGCCCGTTTGACCATGAGGAACATCGGACCCCTACGTTTGAAGTCATGGGTTTTTTGGCAGGCTTAATTGGCTTTTAAATCTTTTTCTCCCCTCCCCCGACTTGACCGTTCCCCACCCTTTCCCTTCTTCACAATAGGAAGAATTGCCTATTCTTTGACCCCTGAGTTCAAAGAGGTCCTTAACGGGTTTTATTCAGCACCCCCTTTCGGCGCAACATATATACTGGCAAAGGCTCCGATTCCTCAGCCAGATCGCACTTGCTTTGCCCTGTTTTCACAGTCCGCCTGTTATTCTTGAATCGTATTCTGTGAGAAGAACCTGAGCCCAAGAGCAGCTTTTCCTGATTGTTTACCCGGATTGTGGGTTAACGGCGCCCCTTTTGCGTATTCCCGAAATTTTTCGCGATTTTCAACGTACCCCTGCAGGTTTTTTCTTTGGTAAATTACGAATCGTTGCCGAGGCTGATTTTACGGCATTTCTTCCTCTTTCCCCTTTCCTACTTTTCTTTGGCGCTTTCCTCCACTTGGCGGGCCAGATTGTCTGGGCCCTGTTCCCTAAATTTCCTACGAGTTATTGAAGATCCACGTCAGCCCCAACCTGTTACAACCTCAGGATAATTTGCGATTCTGACCCCTTGGCACCCTCCCTCGGGTTCGACGAATGTGAGCTCTCCACAGAATTAGGATGTAGGAAGATTTCTCCCTTCCCCCCCCCATTGCTTTTGAACAGGGTCTCAAGAATTTCAAAGCGCGGCCTCTTGGTATTCACTTTTTATCCACTCCACCCTTTTACTGTCTTTGTAGCGCCCTACGAGCTCTTTTTCAGCCCTAAGTCTCAGCCATCGCGGATTTCCCTTCCCAGTCGATGAAAGAAGATGCCCCCCAATATTACCCCTTCCTTTGCGATGACCTCTTCCAGATCTTTCCTATTATTGACGGGCCTAACCTTTTTTAGGCTGTTTTTCTAAAGGTCCCATTCCTCTCTTTTCTTGGTGTTTCTTAGATGAATTTTTTTGGCCTTTTCAATCTTTTTTTGGATAGGTTTCCAACGTCACCAACAGAAGTCCCAATTGCACGAGGTTCTTTCCCCTTTACTTCCTCTTCAGGGAGAGTGCAGGTCCTTTACTTATTGGAAGTGCCCTCCCTTGGGTGACCTCATGAAGGCGCACCCCCCCTCTGTGTCCGACCCTTTTTGTATCCCACCTCCCCCGACGCGAACGTGTCACGTCTTGCGCCCTGAGGGCTGGCCCTCCCTTTTCTGATACTTTGCTTCAATTAGACCCCTAAACTTCCGGACGCCAACCGTATCCCGCACACCGCGGCGGGCTCGACGATGATCCCGTTCTCCCCCCCCCCCTCTTCCACACGACGCCCCCGACCTTCAGTCCCTTGTCCCTGTTCTCCCGTCCCCCTCACCCCCACCCTCATTCGAAGCCCGTCATAGTTGACTGATTTCTGCCACTTTATTTCTATGTCATTTCTTGAGCCTCTTCTCCCTCGACCTATTCCCCGAGCCCGCGTTCCCGAGCTTGCCCTTGACGCTGGCCGACTTGACGTCTCTGAACTCACGTGGTTTTCTTCTAAGTGGACTTCGTCAAGTTTCGGCGTTGTCAACGCTTTCTCAAGAACCACACAGCCCAACCCACTTTTTTTTCTTCAGAAAAGCTTCGCACAATCGCCCCCGCTTTGGCACTTCCATCCCCTCTCTATCGAGACCCTGCCGCCCGCTAGAATCCCCCCCAGTACGTGCCTCCCTAATGTCCTTCGGCATTCCCCACAAAATTCCCTCTTGGTTTCCCTTCCAGTCCCCGGTCTTTCCCTCCCGTGACCCAAGGAGACCTTTGCATTTTTTTGGTTAAGTTTACATTTTTTAATTTCCGGTTTCCGGTTGAAACCTCTCTTTCCTCTCTTGGCCGCCCTCTAAATACTCCCATCTTTCCTTTCAGGTACGGGAACCCACCTTTACTCGCGCCTAAGAGTTTATTTGACCCCTTCGGTCCCCACCACCCTCTGCCCCTTCCAATGTGGCTTCCCCTTTTGACACTTTTTTTTATGTATGTGGACTTCTTACCCCGGTCTTCTGCATGCCTATCCTATATTCTCGTTTTTTTTGTGATGGGTTCTCTATTTCCTTTCCTGCTGAATCACAACAATCTTGTTTACTGTTATCTCTTTTAGAAACCCCGTTTGGCCCCAGGTTATCCATTCCCTTTGCCCTCTTTGCTGTTCCCCCTCAGCGCCTACTTAAGCGCATCCTTCGCCCACCGGTCCCCGTACTCTCCCCAGAAGAGTTATTTGCCCGTAAGACAAACCTCTGTCCTCTTTCTTTCCTCCCGGGCCCTGATCGACAGTGTGTTCTTCCTCACCGTTGAACTTTAAGCCCCCTTTTCTACTACCCACCGCTAGGCCTCCAGTTTTCCCCCCCTCCGCCCGGGGGTGTAAGAGGGGTTTTTACGGGAATTCCAATTCGGGTTTGTTTCGACTTTTGATCTCCCCTTATAAAACAAGCGGAACTGTGTTCTCGCGGTTTCAATTGATTCAGATCGGGTTTGCTGCAGGCTTAAACAACCAATCCTGGCGATGTGTGGCCGCTTTGCTGTTTCTGCACAAACTTTTGGTGGGATTTTTTTTGTTGTGAGCTGACGGTTTTAGGCTTTGAAGCCTGTTGTCATTTTCTACTTATATCCAACTCGTCAGGTTTCCCCGACAAGTAGTTATGCTTTGATTTCCCTCCCATCATTATTTGGAAGAAGGTCTCTAGATCTCCGATTTGGATTGTAGAGCCCGCGGCTCCTGTAACCCAGAAACACTATGTTTCGTAGTCAAAGCTCCCCTTATGTTTTCGTTCTGCTGCGTTCTGTTTAATAATTTTGATTGGGTCCCCCCCCCCTGAAATGTTTCGTCTTTCTTGATTTTGGCCTTGTGGTGTCGAGGGATAATTTTTCCTTTTTTTCCTCCTTTCCGGTTTATTCTGCCAGGCTGATCAGGGAGACGGATCTGTGGTCCGCCGGCCCCTCTCTTATTTCGAAATCCGGGATTTTTCCCTTTTTTTTCGCCGGGCAGACCAGGTTGCTTCCGGCTTTAAGCAAAAAGTGGAAGATCCCCTTTTTTTTTCCTCAGGTGCCAAAAGTTGAAGTTTGTTCGATATTTAAATGAGACCGTCTAGTGGCCGCGCGTTTCTTTCTTTCCATCTCTGTTTTGCAATATGCTCTTTTTTTTGAGCCTAGGCCCTTTTTTTTCGAACGCAAAACAGACGGCTACCCCCTCCGCGTCCCAAATACCCGCACCAGACCGCTACTCCTTTTCCGATGGCCTTTTTTCCGACCCGCCTCCCCCCTTCTTCCCGGGTCAATATGGCCCTCCCCTTTTGTTTCCTTCATGCCATCAATAACAATTACCTTTTCGAAAGCCTTGCTGGTCATAGGAAGCTTTCGGTTCGAGACCCGGACGATCCTTATTCTTTTATAGATCTCAGACCCGCCCTTCCTTTCAGAATCCCCAGTCGTTGATGGACCCTATTACTGTGACGCCAACTGCTGCTTCCCCCGATTGTCCGACGTGCGCCCTTTTGGTTTTTTTTCTTTTTCTTGCATTTCCCCCTTTTGACATCACTTGACTGTGCCCCACCCCTCCTTTGTTTTTCGAATTCCAGCGATACCCAATTAGTCGGACCAAAATTGCGGCAATCCGCGGGTATCGCCCCGATCGCCGTTCGTCATGCAAGTTTGTTGCTCTTTGTGACTTCTCAAAGCCCTTTGCAACCTTGGTGCATCGAACCCCCAGACTTTTTCGTGTCCCCTTCCCTTTTCGCCTCTGCCAAATCATAGCCCTCAGAGACTATTTTAAACAGTCTCCCCCTTCCCCCCCCCTTAGCAGTAGTTTTTTTCCCGTGAAACCCTGCGATGCGTCAGTGTCCTCAAGGTCTCGCGAAATTCGAGTCCCCACTGACTTCGTGAATCGGCGTCTTTTTTCACCTCCTACGACGACCCCCGACAAGTAGTATTCTTTTGTTTGGCTCATTTCCTGAGTGGCTTTTCACAATTCGCCCGCTGGTTGAACGAGGCGTTCTGAAAGCAGATTCGCTCATGTCTCCTTGGTCCCCCCCCTGGTCGCGCTTGCCCTTGGAAGGAAGTCCTCCGCTTAGATAGATTGATGCCATTTGAACTTTTTCCTCTCCGGCAATAGTGTTTTTTCTACATATCCCTCTTGCTTAGGCCTTTTTGTGACCGACTGGAAAACTGATAGGCGATCCTTTCACTGGGTGGGGACATTCACTGATTCCCCTTTAAGACCTGCAAAAAAAAAAGCCCACGTTTTACCTTGGTTTCCGAATAGTTTCCCCCAGCACTCATCTTTCGGCATGGTCATGTCCGCGCCACCTCTTTTATCGCTCACGCTTCGATCGAGCGGTTTTGTTGCCTTTGCTTTGGATTTCCTGATCTTTCCCAAATACAAGCCCCTATGCCTGGTCTTTGTTTTTCTTCCACCGATCCCATTCCTCCCGCAATCGCGGCCCATTCCTCCTTTTTTCAGTTTGAAAAACCGGGCGCCGTCCATTTCTTTTTCTTGTTTTGGGATTTTTGAGTTCCATTCCCTCGGCGTTCGCGCTCCCCCCGAATATCTTTCCTCCCCTTTGTTTGTTGAGGAGATACTGAGGAGTTTCCGTCTCGCCGATGAAGAATTGGTCCAAGGATTCGCCCCTCTAAAACCCACTCATTTCCTCTGGAACTCTTCCCCGTCTGCTTCTTTTGGTGCTCCTGAAGATACGTAGGGGTTGAAAGCCCCGGATTTTCGACAGGATACGAGTTTCAGATCAAGGCCACCGGCCGCCCCCGATCCCCCGTCTATTATCCTCCTGCTGCCCTGGCTGCGTCTTCAGCCTTTTGAGTGTTCAAATAATTGAGGCCCCCCCCCGCCATAGTTTCAGGCATGTTGTTTTTTTGCTTGAAAACTTCATTTTTATCATGCCTTAACCCCACTCCCTTTTCCGGGACTGACCGCTCTTTTGATCCCGTAACATCGCCGACGACAACATCTTTGTCTCCCCCCTAGTGTCCCGCGACCAGGAAAAGGGGGTTTCAAGCAATATTTTTTCTGCTCGTAGCCCATGCCCCAAAGAGCCCGGAGCAATCTCAATCTGCTTTCTTTGAATTCCCTCGGTCCCAGCGCGAATTGTCAAGCCCCCTCTTCGTCTTTGGTCGGCAGCCCCGGAGGCACCAGGAAAAGTGAGCCTTGTTTTTCCTTGTGCTTGAAGGTTTTCGAACTTCGTTATTAACGCCATTTCTTCCGGCGTTTAACCTCGAATTTTTCGCATTTTTTGCTATCCGCACGAGAGAGGCTCTTTTACCTCTCTCTTACGAGTAGCTTTTTCCCTCCCCCCTCCTTGCATTTTCTTAGCTTGGACTGGATGAGGGGTCAACGACTGTTTTTAATTCCGAACCCCCCACGCTGCGTTCTTCCCTACACTCTCTTCCAAATTCTCCTTCTCTTTCTCTCCCCGGAGCATCTTTTGCCTTTCCTTTTTTTACGAAGACCCTGCGGGTGAGAATCTCGAACAGTCGCTTCGGGGCCCTCTCTCCTGTTTGGGGCCCTTGACCCTCTTCCTTTGCTATTTGGTTTCTGGGTTCCTTTCCACCGCCGTGTTCTGCGCTCCAGGACGCTATACGAAGAGGAGCTCCCATCCTTCTTTTTTAATCTTATGGTTTCCCCCCAAGGAAGCCCCAGCTTCCTCGGACCCTTTGCCTTTCTCTTCCATTGATCTTGAACAATTTTTCCACTTCCCCTTTTCCCTAACCATTGTTTGAATAAGTTCGATTTTGCCCATCTTTCTTATGTCTGTTGTTTGTCGTTCTAGTACATAGTAGATGCAGTTTTTTTTCCTTTAAGCCCCCTTGCCTTTCTTTACACAGGCCCCAAAACCTCGTTTTTTTTTCCCCCGAATGGATTCAAGACCCGGTGTTGATCTCCCCTACTCCTTATCCGGCCTCCGGTCTAAATTTCCGATTTTCACAGCAAGTTTCTCGTTGTGGGAAGACTCTCTCACCCCCCCCGCGATTCTCCTTTTTCACCCGAAGTCAGACGACGCTTTTTCTTATGCTTTTACTTCTCATTGCTTTCGGATTTCGAATTGGATTCCCCCACGCTTTCGACAAACCCCAATCACCACTTTCTCCACCTCCTTTTTTTCCTCCTATGATTCGAAAAAAATGCCTTTTAAAACTCTCCCGAAGCCACTGAAGACCTCTGATGTTCAGGCTTTTTCCCCTTCCCCCCCTCACACAACGTCTCCCCCCTTCGAGACCAGTGATAGATTGAATCTTTTTCTCCCGGCTACCCCCTTTGGATCTTTATTTCCTGTTTGAGTACTCCTCTCTTTCCGACTTTCCTGCACTCCCTAGATTTGTCCTTTTGTTCCGCTCGCTTTCCCGTCCCCCTTGGTACCGACCTTTAGTAACTTCTGCCCAAGCAGGCGTCTTACCCCCCTTGAAAACCAAACCAAGACACCCCACCCTTTGGCTCATTGCAGCAAATCGTCCGAATTTTAGCCCGCGTTGGTTTCTGGTACCCCAGTAGAAGGACCCCCCTTTTTCCCTTCCTCGTTTTCCCCAGTCCCCTCTTTTTATCCTTCTTTCCTTGAATACACCCCATTCATAATTGAAGGTCATCCCGTTTTTCCCGTCTGACCTCCCGTTAGGATTTTTTTCTTGCGGGTTGTCAATGCTGCACTCATCCCCCCGTTGTTCGTCGGAACCCCCAAACCTATAGTGAAGGCTTTTTTTTTACCCCCTAACACTGATCTGTGTTGACTTCCCCGGCAACCCTCACGAGTCCCCCCTTCTTCTATCGCGGCGTTTTAATCAGCCGGAACCTTCCTCCCGGTGCACAATTCCCCATTACATTTGCCCCCCCCCCCCGGGTTCTTCGGTTTTTTACTATTACCATTGTGGATTGATCGTCCCTCTTATATATTTTCTCCTCCCCTCCCGTTGTGTAGCGAGCTCCTATTTTCCCACACCAAATAGGGTTTCTATTTGAACCGACCGTTTTTCGCAAAAAGGTTGACTCCTGCTGAACTTGTCCGCCTTGTTGGAATAGGGTCCCCCTCCGACCTACTCATCCCACTTAGCTATCAGAACGACACTATTGACATGCGGCATGTTTCCTACATCAAACGCTCCGAGTCTTTCCCCTGAGAACGGCCGATTCTCCGGTTTTTCGACCCCCTCCCGAACGCTTGCCGGTAAATTTTCCCATTTCATAAAAAACCCTCTTTTCCCCTGTCTATGCGCTTTCAGAACCGTTTGGACTCAATTAGGGCCTTTTGGTTCATCCCTATCTCGACCCCTGAAAACCCCCTGGTTTGTATCGAAGACTTGTTCCCGGTTGATAGCAGATCTGTTTGATGGAAGTTCCCAACCTTTCGCAGTGCTGCCGATTTGCTGCCGTACAAAGGGTGGTGATTTTCTTTTTTGCTTTTCCCCTTAGTTCCTTTTGTAGTCACTGCAGAATGTTCTTCCCTTCCCTATTTTTTTCCGCACCCCTTGGTACCAAATCCCCCAGTTCTTGCTGACCTGACCCATTTTCGAAATCTGTTGTTCGCAATTGCATATCCAGGTTTATCTTGCATTTTCCAAGGCCTCCTCGACAATTCTTACATCTCCCTTTGTTTTCCCTCAAATCCCCCTTTTATCTTAGTCCCCGATCAAAGGGCAATTCCTGTGTTTGTCTAGGCCCAATATGGGTCACCCCCTGTTTAGTAATTCTTCAAGGTCGTCGTGTTTCTGGAAAGCGTGTGTCTTTCTCCTTAGTCGAGAGTTACGTCCCCCTTTTTAGGCAGTGAATTCCCTTGGACTGATTGATTGTCTTTTGTTTTTGGCGAAGGTCCCCATTCTTTTCCATCCCTTCGTCAGCTCACTTTTTTTTTGAGCCCTTGAACCACCTTTTCAGTCTTTCGAGTTTGTTGTGCTTTTTTTCCCCCAAGGGGGCCCATAAGTGTTCAGGCGGCCCCCCCCAGGCTGGTTTCCTAGAGAGAGAAACTTTATTGTCCCGGTCCGATAGTGATTCGCCCCCCCTAACACCGTGAGTTGAGCCTCTGAACAATCTTTCGGCCATAGAACCCCATTCCGTTATTTCCCCCACGGCACCCAGCTCGAGTTCCTCTCACCCTTCCCCTGACACCCTTCCGGAAAGATTAGCCCTGTGCCTTAACAGCGTCCCAAAACAATCTGTCCGGCATCATGGGACTTTCAGTTTTTCCCAAATGTCAGGGAGATCATCCCCCTTCCAGTTTTTCTCCTATTGGTAATTTAGGATCTTTTTCCCGTTGGGGCCTTTTCTATTCGCCTTTCAGAAGTCCCTGGCTCTCCCTTTATCGTCCGGAGCGTCTACAAGGCTTTTTATCGTCCTATTATGGCAAATAGTTTTTTCCGCGCCTTTCTCCTGACGTCTCCCTGTGGTGAATCGCGTTCAACACGAAGTTCTTTTAGATCTCTCGCCCAGGCGCTGCGACTTTTTTGCGGGAAACTCTCTTAGGGGTTCAGTCCGCCGTACCTCCGATATTAACCCTCGCTTCGTTTCTGAGGTGATAGGAAATCCCATCCTACCCCGTTTGCTCTTTCACCAGACATCGCGTAGTACCCCTTTTTTTCCAGCGCGCCCAAAATGGTAAATAGTCCCCTTCCATTCCTTTTGTCCAAGGAGGACCCAACTTCCCTCTTTCAAGCCCAGAGTTTTTCGTGTGAAAAATCTGCCTGTTGCGGAAATAAAGCCCCGCCCGTTTCCCCCCCAGACATCGAAAAATTACTCTTATCTGGCACGGATAACCTCAAATTCTCTCTTAAAAGGGTAGTATTCTTTGCGCCGCCCTTCACCGACGAGGACCTTTGGCCCTTCCACCGTGATTGGACGATGGTTTTTTCTGCAAGCTCTGCCAGATTAGATATGGTTGGACCCCTTTCCTGCGAGGCAGGTGCGTCCTACTCTCATGAAAGATTTTGCTGTGACACCTTTACCCTGTTAGTATTCCGGCACTAGTGGTTCTCCCCTTCTCTTTGCTTCAGGCCTGATTTTTGACCCCCCCCTCCTTCTCCCACTTAGTTTGTTGCTGATACCTTCTTGATGAACCCTCCTCCTCAAAAAAAAAAGCAGGCACCCGTTTCCTCGATTTTCGTCATTAGACCATCTCGTGCACGACAGGGACTTCTGGACTGACCGCTCGTTCGCCTCCCTCTCTTTGCCGGGATTTCTGTCTCAACAAGCAAACCATTTCAATTTTTCTGCGTCCCTTGACGCTTATCCCTTCGCCCCGTACATGCGAAAGTCAGATGGTCTAGTCCAACCCGTTTTTTTCTCTCCACACCGGTGTCTTTTCTTTCCGCTTCCCTATTGCTCTTCGTAGTTCCAAGAAAAGGACTCGACCTTTATTTCTTTTTTCTCCGTGTTTTGTTTGACTTTTTAGATGACGGTCGGATCTTGTCGCGACGCCCATGGAAGAATTCAATCCTTCCCCCGCTTCCACTTCCTTTTCTGCGGCGCCTTTTTTAAGGCCCGGTTAGAGAGAGATTGCTGTGGCCCTACGGGGTTCTGCCGAACTTTCCAAGGAATGCGAAATTTTTGTTCTTGGTAGAGCTACTCCGATGCCTCCCTCGCTTCGAGGCGCCGCTGCCTTGGCTCGCTGACGGGAAATAATGCTGCCATCGAATCGATGGTTGGGAGGAGAACCCCTTTTTCATTTCAACCCCCCCCACTTTCTTTTTGGATACTGACGACCTTGGCCTACTTCCTTTGTCTTGTACCATCGGCCGAAGTCACAAGGATGTCCCCGTAGTGTAAACAGGCCACGGGTTTATTGAAGCAATCTTTTACGAGTCGCATTATGCCCACGGGAAATTCCCTCTGGACGATCCCCTAACATTTCTTCGTTTATTTTCGAGATGGCTTTTGGAATCTTCAATACGGATATTGTTTTTTCGCACCGCTCCTCTCGTCATCTGAGTTTGAGACAAGACCTACAAAGCAGATTCTTATCCCCGCGTTTTCTTAGAGAATGTGGTCCGGCGAAGATTCCTTCTGAGCGTGACAATAGCAGCTGAAGCGTACAACCCCTTTCCGCGTCCCGACAGAACCCTCTGTCTTTTCCGCAATTCGGTTCCCTTGATTGCTTACTTTGGGCTTGAGTAATTCTTTGATTCGTTTAGTGTTTTCGATTGCCCCAAGTCGAGTATTTTTGATCCCCCCCCTTCCCCCCCACTTCTGTTAAATATCTTTTCCCACCTTCCCTGGAGACATAATGCCCTCCCCCCCCCTTTGTTTCTTTCTTCGGGTCTCACGAATTAGAGATGCTGGGCCGCAGATACAGTTGACATTGGTGTTTGGTCCCTCGTTCCCCCCAACATGGCTTTGTTCCGTCCCTTCCAAGAGACTTCCTTTACGTCCAACCCCTATAATTCACCCGCAATGGTAGAGACTGGCCTCCCTGCTGCTCGCTTTCCTCAATCTTCCAATACTCTGGTTTCCGGCTTTTTCCGGGCTTATCCCCTTCATGATATGCTGTGCATTTTTTTTTCAACTGGAAGGCGATCTCATAAATGCCCTTACCCCATCCCTCTTCCGGGCAGAACCTTTTTGATTTTCCTTTTCACCCTCTCTCGCTTCCTTCTTTTTTCGAGTTTCCCCCGATTTCTCGCGTCTGCCGTCGTTTCATTTGTTCCCTCTCCCCCCGGCCCAACAGACGGTTCCCTTGGCTCACCGGTGTGCATGCTTCCAGAGTCCACTCTGTTTTTTTTTTCGCCATTATCTCCCTTTGATCTGGCCACAGCCCCGCTTGGGAAGGCGCCCAACTTCTTTTTCTTTTTTCTCGACACCAAAGAATTCCGACGCGACCGCGGCCGGCCTTTCCATTGGCCGTTCCTCAATACTTGTTATCGTTCTTCGCGGACGTTTTCCCAACTCCCCCTCCTCCCCGCCTGCCCCCCCCAAAGATGTCGGAACTCGGATGATACGCGTCAACCAACCCCAGCGTACCTTCCCGACATTTACGCCCTCTATGGAACAAGTTCTTGCTGTCTTTAGCCAAGTCAACCCACCCATCCCCTCGCCGTTATCTTTTAGTAAGTATTTTAGAAGTTGCTTTTCTGGTCCTTAGGAAGCTAATTTCCCCCGTAAGACTCCTTCTTCGTGGACCAGAGCTGTCGTCCGCAATTCTCAGAAGTCGATGTTCCCCTCTTTTTGTAATAAGTGGGACCTTCCCTTTTTCTAAGAGTCTTTTACCCCGCTTCCCAGAACCCCCCCACCTCCCACGCACGTTTGACCTTCCCCGGCTCGGTTGCTAATCCCTCACTGGTTGGTTGCAGCCTTCAAACCCTCTAGATATTCACTTGCATTCCCCGTCGCATACCCCAGTTTTTTAAGGTCGCTCTACCACTTAATCATTGACCGTACATTACAAGATCCCGGTTTTTCTGAATCCAGTCCCCAGGAGACTGCGGATATTGAGGGGTGTTTATTTCTCCAATCTGATTTCCTCCTTAGTCCTTTCAAACCGTATTCCCGATCGGGGCCCCTTCAGCCTTTAGAGCGTTGTTTCCCAGTTACCTTTGCCATGCTCTCGGACGTATCGAGACCTCTCCTTATTTTCTCTTCTTCACCAGGCCCCCCCCCTCCCCGGTTTCCAAATCACTTTTATTCACAAATGGGTTTTTTGCCATCAGGCTGATGAGCTTACAATCG
>Ga0179593_1276746_pt1 | contig 13385 bp, 18 predicted proteins | sample CZODoug2_1_08_16_FD_185931 | JGI IMG/M metagenome (GOLD analysis project Ga0179593, IMG submission 185931) | Vadose zone soil fungal communities from Angelo Coast Range Reserve, California, USA - CZODoug2_1_08_16fungal (PacBio error correction) | ecosystem: Environmental > Terrestrial > Soil >... | reverse complement strand
TCCGTACTTCTTGTTGGCCTTCCTCCCTTGCCCCGGGGCCTCCTGTGTTATTTATCCGTTCCACGGGCCTTTTCCTTCCCCTCTTTCGGATGCCCTATGTAGGTCTGAATCTTCGTCCACTTTTCTTGCCATTATCTCTTAACGCGAGCCAATTTCCCTTTGGCTCGCCCTATTTTATCGTGCTTCTCTCGTTTTTTTTTTAGACTTTTTTTCCCCTGGGTATGTGCTCTTCTTTTTACCACCCCATTTCCCTGGGTTCGGTCCTCGAAAGGAAACCCCTTGCTCAATCTTGCCTTGTGACATTTTGGGCAAGGAGCGTTCCAATGTGACCCCTTTGTATCTGCAACCTCAGGCCAAGCCTCCGCTTTTCTGACGTACACCCGCCCCCCCCTTCTCTAAAAGGTCTTTCTTAGCTGGATGCCTTTTTTCCTGCGCTCATTCACGGCTGTCGGTTCCCTTCACCTTTTCTTTCCTTTTCCCTCACTTTTCTGCTCATTTCCCTTGCTTGAATGAGAGCATCCCTACGGGGGCCCACTCCGTCTTCGTGTTCTGTTTGCCTTGGGGAAGGAGTCCCTTTGTTTATCCCCCCCTCTTCAACTGGCCATTTGGGCACTATTTGTTTTTTTTCCGATGAATTCGTTTAAGTCTGTTAACCCCAATCCCCCTTGTTCCGAGGCTGTTCACTCAGCTGATGTCCCTGTGTTGTTCCTTCCTTTTTGGCCCATCTTTTCTTTTCACCTGTGTCCCCCATTTTTTTTGTGTAGTGCATTTCCTCCAGGTTTTACTTTCTTCATTCTTGAAGTCAAACTTTTGACACATTCCCGTCCCCTTCCCGGGAGCAACCCCCTGCGCCTATTCTGTAGTAGGTTCCCTAGCCCCATAGATGTTTTTTCTCGTGTTTTTACTGTTGTCAGCAGTTGCTTTCCCCCCTTTTAGTCCCCCCTCGAATGCGTAATTTTTTTTCCACCCTCGCGTTTTAAATTTTATCAATGATTTTAAACCTGTATTCCTGAGGTTCCTCCCCTCCTGCAACAACTTCCTTCCTCTTTTGTCTCGTACCCTGCTTTTTTTTCCCCTCTTATTCCTTATTGGATTCTTTCTCAACTCTACGGTTGGACTTTTTCTGTTTTCGTCACCTTTTTCTTTTTTGTGTTCCTTTCTTATTTATGCGGTCGATATTCCCCCTTTTGTATCTCTGTTGTTCCATTTCACACTACTCCCGTGACCACAGAATATCTGGTTATATATTTGTTGGGGCGGGGAGCTTTTTTCGTTTGTCCCCTCGTCCCCTTTTTCCTTTCTTTCGTTTTCCGCTTCGCGGGGGTTTCCCCCACAGGCATTTTTGGATTTGATAACGTTCGCTTTGTCGTGTTGTGGCTGACTCGTTCCCTGTGTCTTTCCCCCCGGTTCCACTTGTTCCCCCCTTTCCCCCCCCACCCTCTTCTGGGTGTTCACTTTCCCGATCTCTTTTGTTCCTGCCTTTGCAGAGAATCACACCCGTGTCCCTTTGTATGTCGTATGGGGTTCTTTTTGTTTTTCCGGACCCGCTTTCCCTGATCGGGCGGTGTTTTTTACTGGTGGAGGGATCTTCCTGCTTCCGAGACCAAAGGACAAGCTTGTGTCCCCTTCCCTCTTTTTTGTTCCCTTGCCTTGATCTCGTCCTCTGGTATTTCCTTTAGTAAACGCCCATGTGTGCCCTTGTGGACCTCGTACCACGCACGTCTAGTATCATGCATTTTCCCCTGTATTCTTACTGTTGTGGTCTCGGACCCCTTGGCGGTCTTAGACCCCTTTCCCTTGTCATGCCCCCTTAGTCTTTACGTTAGCTCTAGTCTCGCTGGCACGTTCCTTTTTCCGCCAACATCGAATGGCTGGTCATACCCACAACGTCTTTTTCCTAATTTTCAATCGTTCTTCCTCTTCTTCCCTTCCCGTACACTAAGGCACTCTTCACACTTTTTCCCCACTTTGTTGTCCTGACTCTCTTTTCCTAACGTTTTTTTTTTTTTGAGTGTCGTTTTTCCCCCCCCCAGTTGAAAAACCAAAAACACTGTCACTTACCTTCTGGAGATTGTTTAGTCCTTTTTTGCGTTCCCCCCCCCCTTTTACGTTTATTTTTCACATGCCTTTTGACATGCACAAGCCCCTGCTTCGTGTGTTTTGCGCTGCCCCCCCCCCCTCGCCCGTTGCCCCGGTGCCTCCTACCCCCCCGCCATCCCCCCTGCCCTTTTTTCGTGGTACTTTACAGTCCACTCTTTTCCCCGTATCGGCCCCCCCCACGGCTCCTTTCCTTTTATACTTGCGCTGGTTTTTTTTTTTCGCTTTCCCGTCAGGCCTTTACTCCCTCCTGGCTTTGCTGTGTTACCTGGCCCCATGTCCTTCCCCCCCTCTCCCTCCCCGGCCACACCCGTAGACACCTCATTTGCCTTTCTGTTGTGTAACAACGCCCTTTTTCGAAACACCCTTCCCCCGCCTCGATCCCCCCACAACCCTTTTTCCTGTCCTTGTTTTACCATGCGAATGCTTTTACTCAGACAGCTTCCCCAGGGTCCTTCTTTCCTTGTCCCCTTATTCTCGATCTTTCCCCCTTTTTTTTTCTCCACGACCAGACGGCTTTTGCTTGGCCACTTCATTACCCGGCACGATTTCACAGGCACGATCCGCCAAAGTCCACCTTGGTTAGGGCGGGACCAGCCCCCCCCCGGCCCACCCAATTATGAACTCCCCCCACCTATCCCCCCCTCTTCCCTGTTAGAGCCCCAAAAAAACCTACCTCAGCGGTTGTCCCTCATACCGACCCGGGTGGTCCTCTGGCTCCACGCCCCTCATCCCCCCCCTACGATTCTGGTCTTCATTGTCTGCCCGGCTTCAGTTAATTTTTAGGAGTCGCCCCCCTGCACCTTTCAAGCTTTCACCAGAACCGCTGCACGTCGACGGTCCGCCTTTTTCTTTCCGCCGCAGATTTCCTGTTTGACAACGGCAACCGGTTTAGTTCAAATTGTTAGTCCTTTCACCCCTTTTGTGCACTTTCTGGTTCTAAGATCATCTTTCCCTTCCCTAGAAGTACAAGGGTTTACCCTTTTTTTCTTTTTTTTTTTTTTTTGTTTTTTTTGGCCTTGTTTTTCTTTTTTTTTTTGGTTTTCCCCCAAGTCTTTTGGCGGGTTGGTCGCCTTTTTCCAGGTCTTTGGTGGACCCCCCACCACTTTTTGTTTTTGTTGTGGCTTGATTTTTCCTGGACCCTTAACTCATTCACCCTTTCCTCTTATACGGCGAGTGTGATGGGTTACTTTAGCTGTCTTTCTCCCTCTTTTCGGTCTTGTTATCTTGGAGCCTCCCCCTCCTCCTGTCCTTTGGAGGTGCTCCCGTCTACCCGTGCCCCATTGTTTCACCCACAAAGTGTCTTCTTCCCCTCCCATGGTCATCCCGCCGTGGTTTTTTTTTCCCCGTCCGGTCACGGGGCTGTTCCCCTTTTAACAATTCCCCGGTTTCGCCGACCTCGTGACTCCCACCTGGTCACTATTTTCCTCCCCTGTGTTCTTGTACACACGGTTATCTCACCCATCGTGTTGCCCATGCCCGTCCTGCCTCGGTGTCCTCCGATTTGGTTCTTCATTTCCCCCCCCGAAACTCCGTTCAGGCTTCTCTTTGGCACGTTGATCACTATTCTCCGAGCCTTGCACCGCAGATTTTTGTTGGACTTTTTCCAACGGACAGCGAACCTTTCCCCTGCCCCCTTAACCCCCCTACTCTTTCTATCCCTTCCCCCTAAGCCTCAACTGTTCCTCCTTCTTCCATTGGATGTACACCCGTGTCCCTCCCACGTCAGTTATTTCCGGAGAATGGTGTGTTTTTAGTTTTTTCTGTTTCGCAGGAAGACCCACCATTGTCGTGCTTGTTAGTTTCCATTTTTGTTTTTTTTTTTTTTTCAAACTTTTGTTTGCCCATTTTTGGTCATTGCTCCCCCCGCCCTTTTTTTTTCCCTTTCTTGTGCCCCACTTTTCTGTCCCTTTCCCACGTTTTTTCCCCTGTTACGATTGCTCCGCCGACCCCCCCTCCGCCCGCCTTTTTTTTTATGACATGCCCGCCACTTTCCCCGAGCCCGTGTTCTTTTTGAATGCTGTCGTTCTTGTTTCTGTCCCCAATTCTGTCCACTAGCGTTTTTGTGATCCCTCCGACAACTTTTTGTTGCTTCTCAGCTTTTGTTCATCTGCAGTGGTTTTTGCTGGTGTCATTGTCCCCCCATTCGAAACCCAATTGTCGGGGTGCCCCCCGAAGTTCCCCCCCCACGATTTTTCTGGACCCCGACATACGGTCCCATCAATTTCCGCGAGTTTATTTCGGTTTCGGTACTTTTCCAGCTTCCGTTCATGTTCGCTTCACTGTCAACAATTTTCTTTTCTACTCATATTTCCCCTCCCCTATCTGGCTTTTCTTTTTTCGATCTCTACTTTGGTGCCCCTTTTTGTTTCCCACCGTTCCTCTGTATCTCTTTCCTCCGCGGGACTTTTTTTGTGAACCCCGGCGGTTCCTTATATGTACGGGTATTGTTGTGGTCCCCATTTCCGTGGCGCAACCATGGTGCGTGGCCTTTTTACTCGGCATCCCCCACACTTCTCTTGTGTACGTCCCCCCCTTTTTTTTAGGTCGTGCATTACACCTTTCCAGGCATTTTTGACCCCGGCTGTCTTTCACTTTCCCTTTTTCCGTTCCCCCACTCCGGGGTTTCGCGTTTTAGGAGCTTCTGCCCCCTTTTCCCCTTTGTGGCTTTGTTGTCATTCCGGAACCTTTTGCCTCAGCGCTTTCCCACTTTTTTGTGCTGGCTTGCCTTCCCAATAGGTCCGGTTTTTGCCCCGGGCGATGTTTACTACCCCCCGCCCCCCCCTCTCCTAGAATGTTTTTTTGATTTGTTCGCTTTTGCCTGCTGCTGTTCTACAGTTATTTCGCTTCCTCTTTGATTTCGGGTTCTCATCGTCGTTGTTCTCGACTCCCCACCTCTTTTTCCCTGCTTCCCAGTCGTTTCTCCCAACCGTTTTTTGCATGCGGCTCCAAAGTTTCATCAGATGCTCCCTGGTTTTCCATCTCACAGCTTCTTGTCCCCCACACGCCTTTTTGCTAAACCTGTTACTGCCTTGTTAAGTTAAACTTTGTTTGACCCCCTTTTTCCCTTGATTTATGTCCGGCCTTTTTCCTTTTTCCCCCCAAGTCAAACGGTTTTCCTCTGAGTGAGTCCCCCTTCCCCCCCCCCTGTATTCTGTGTTGAACCCTTGTTACGGGTCATTTTCCCAACTTCGTACCCCTCCCTTTGTTTTTTCAGTGATTCATACCTTCCCAGTGCTTTTGACCCTCCGTAGTCATTCCCGGACCGTGGTGTCAATTGTCACTAGCCTATCTCGGTCCTTTTTCCCAGCACTCCGTGAACCTTCTTTTTCCCGCAGTTCTTCCCCCCCCCAGTTCGGTCCCCCCTGACCCCCCCCAATTGCAAACTTCGCGGTTCTTTTTCCCATTACCCCTTATTTATGTCAATTTATCAACACCATGCTTTCCCCCCCTATTCACCCACTTCCTTTTTTTTTCCGTCTCAACCCGTTGTCCTCGTCTTTCTTGGCTGAACGGCTCTTCTTTCGGCCTTCGTTCCTGTTGGGTTTCCGGCTTTTTTCTTTTTCGGAGATTAATTCGTCCCGTTTCTGACCCTTTTTTTCAGTTCCCCGATCTTAGTCTTATTTTTTCTGCTGCCCGGAGGGTTTTGATTTGAGAGTCTTACCCCATTCGTCCATTTTTCTTTCTTCCCCCTTACCCTGGTTCTTTGATTGTGTCCTCTCCGTCGGGTTGTGCCATCACAGGGGTGTCTTCCGGAGGCGGGCTATTTTCCTTTTTTTGAAATCTTTTTTTTTTTTACCCTGTTCCCGGTTACCTCTTCCCCCCATCACACCTTGGGCAGGTTGTCAGATCCCTCTTCTTTGCGTTCTTTTATTCCCCCAGCTTCTTCCCTTGTTCATCCCCCCCTAATTGTGGTCGTGCTTTGTCTTAGCCTGTGCTTGTCTTGTTATTCCCACGCATATTCGGCTTCCTTGGCCGTTGAAGTTGGACGTTTACCCGGGTTCTTTGTATTTTTTTCTTTTTTTTTTCACATTCATTTTTAAGCTGTCCCGGCTGAACGTTGCGTAATGTTTGTTTCCCTTTTTCTTTTCTTACGCATTCCCCGGGGTTCCTATCGGCCTGCCTAGTTCCAGCGTTTTTTCCTCCCCAGACAGTCTTTTTTCCTCCCCTTTCTCTCCGTTTCAGAACACGTTGGCGGTCTTTCCCCTGACCTTGCTTTCACTTTTGGTCGTTCTTCTTCGCGATTGGGCATTTTTTTTCCCACCCTTTTTTCCTGTCTTTACACTAATCGTAAGGAGGAGGCCTCCCTCTGCTTCTTCTCCCCGGTTACATTTTTCCCGGTTTTTGTTTTTCCTTGGTCCATTCCTTTCTTTCCTTTCCCCCCCCCCGTGTGGTTTCCGAGAGATCTTCCTGACCCCCCACCGTTTTCCCCCCACAACCCCAACCAAAGGCGCCTTCTCCACCCATATGAGAGCTTTAGACTGTTTCCTCTCCCTTCTACCTTTTTTCCCCCGTTTTCCCCTATGTAACGGCTTTCAGCCCCAACACGACCTATGTTTTCTTTGACACCAGCCGGCCCTCCGCGAACCACCGCAATCACCCTTCCCTTCGGTGCTTGACAACCCGTCCGGTGTTCTCAACACGGTTGCATTCTGGTCGCATGTATGGTTTTCGTTGTTTCTGTGGACTCGTTTTTCCTCCTTGACGGGACTTTTGGCTTCTTCCCCTTGGACTAACTCCCCGATTTGCCCACCCAAAACTTTTCACAACTCCCTTTCCGGTGCCAGCTTTCCCTCCGTGTCCATGGTGCTTCCTTTTTTCACCCCCCCTGTGTTCAATTTCACCCTTCCTCCCCAAACGCCCACCAACACCAACAGCGTCCTCTGCTGCCCCCGATCCACCTTGCAGGTGTCCTGATCTTTCCCCCCTCCCCCCCGTCCCCTCCCGCCCAGCCCTTTTTCACGCCCCATGTTCTTAAGTGAACATCCATCATCTAGCCCTTATAGCTCTGCGGACCTTTTGGAAGTCCCCTTTATCTTACCCCCTTTAACAGAGTTTGCTTTGTAGTGTTCCGCAGGCGTTCTTTGCCCCCCTCGGTTTTAAAACGACTTTCTCCAAGCCCCCCTCTCCCCCTGGGTATCCCAGCCACTTCTTTATGCTCCCCCCCCCCCCCTGGCCCTTTTATCTCCCCCATCCCGGGAACCCTTTTTTCACCCCCCGTCTTTTTTACAAGTTCACTTCCGTTGCCGCCTCCCAGCTCCTAGATTGCACTTGTGTTCTCGCTAGACTCATGGTTTCCTTTCCCGTCAATGTACTTTGAATTCTCCCCCCGTTTTCACCAAACCCAGCGACCCGTGCCCTGTACCACGTTGCTTTTTTCTCCCTGCGGGCCGTGTGCCCCCCCCTTCCGCGTCCAAATTGGCACTTTTGGTTTTGTCCCTACCCCCCCCCCCCCCGGTAGTTACGTTCCCCGTGTGATGAAGTTGTTGCCCCCACTCTTTTCTTCCTTTACTGAATTCATTGGTGATTCCTAGTCCCTTTTTCAGTTCCCATTGTATTACTCGCATTGATGTAAGTGGGTTTTTTCTTTGGTCACCATTCTTTTTTTAGATGGAGGTTTTGGGGCGACCCCTTTTGGTCGCCCCAAGTGTTTTGTCAAACAAACCCCCTTCCCATGGCAAGTTACCACACGTTTCTTTTTGCGTCGTTTGGTGCCTTGGACCCGTCCCCCTCTTGATATGTTAGGTCTTACTATTGAGTTTGCGCATCGTGTCGTCCATGTCCCCTTCTTTTTTCTTTGAACTCCGACTTTTTGAGTCCCTTCTCACCACACAAGTTGCCCTATAGGTCCCTTGTTTTCAATCCACTTCCTGCTCCAAAGCTTTGTTTTCCCATTTGACCGCCGTTTCTCCCTCCGCCTCTCGTTTCCGTGCTTATTTGTTGAACCTTGTTTTTTGCCCGTCCCCTTGTCACACCTGTTTTCAACCCACAAGTTTTTTATACCATCAACGTGTGGTCCTTCTGAAGACCCGCTCCCCCCCCTTGTTTCTCTTTTTCAATGACCTTCTTTCCCAAACTTTTTTTTCCTGCCAAAGCGTTTTGTCCCCCTCCCCCCGTGTTTTTAATCGGAGGTGGACTTGTTAGGTCCTCCCCCTATTGCATATCTACGTGTGCTCCTCCCCTTCCCCTCGGCGCTTCCCGTTGCATCACTCTACTGCCAACTCAGTACGTCCCCAACTCTTTTGTGTCTTCCGTGTCCCGGACCTCTTTGGAGGTAGTTTCCAAGATTTGGGGTGCGGTCCTTTCATTAATCCTTCCACGGTTTTCCCATCCTTTCCCCTTATGAAGGGGGCCCCGTTTCCGTCCCGGCCCCCCTTCTTTGGGGCTGGACCAACTTCTTGTTTCCCGATTATTGCCCGCCATTTTGGTTTTCCCCTGTGTGGTCACCCAATGTACTTTTTTTTTCGCAACCCCCTTTTGCCAGGAACAAACCAGCGTTTGTGTCTACATTGTGTTCGACCGCGTCCCCCTTCCCGTTGACTTGTCCCACGTCTTTTTTTCACGTTTAGCCTGTCTACAACTATGTTTTTATCGCTTGTTTTTTTTTCGTCACTTTTCCTTTGCGTGGTTTTTTTCCTTTTTTCTCCCGTTTACTTTTCCAACCATGGGAACGTCCAGTTTTTCTTTGGCTTTTCCCCCCTTTTTTTCCTTGGGCCCATTTTTTTACCATGCCCTCTTTTTTTTCCCTTGTGAACAGTTCCCCCCTCTTTCTGACCTCCCCATGCGTGAACCATTCACACTATTCAGAAGTTCCGTTGTCCAGGTTATAGGCCCTGTCCCCGTCGTCCCTGTTCTGTCAAGCGCACCCACCCCCCTCTTCTTTTTTTCCTTTTCCTCTGTTGGTTGAGATGAGACTTTGTGCCGCTGTGCTCCCTGTGGAAAGGGGTTTTTTTTTTTTTTTTTTTTTTGGTGGTTTTTTTTTTTTTTTTTTTTTTTTTTTTCTTTTTGGTCTTACGGGTCAGTCCTCCCTGTGACGATGAACCCCGTCGGAGTCTCTTCGCCCCTCAGCTGCTCCACCCTTTGTTCGGAGGGGACCCCAGAATTTTTTTTTTCTTCTTTCCCCGTCCGTGCCCAATTCTTTTTGGTTTCACGCCACCTTTCGGTGAATATCTATCCTCCCTTTTCCGCGCTACTCCCTTTGGCCTCGTACATTCATATTCTTTTGTTTTTGCCTTACAATACGCCCCCTGGGGTTAAGTCGGCGCACCCACTCGCCAACCCCTTTCACTCGCTTCTCCGTGACCATTTTATTGGTTTCTCTGTACCTTGTTTTTTTTTCCATTTTTTGTCGGCGAGATTTTTTTGTGATCCAATCTGGTTTCGCAGTTTTTGGCGCTTTTTTTTTGCCTTTTCCTGCCCAACTCTTACAAACTTTTGATTCTGTTGCCCGTTCCCTTTCACCCTCCCTGCTACCTGCTTCGCCTGGCACTCGTCTTTTCGTTCTGAGAACATCCAATCTTGTCCGGTCGTAGTAATCTTTTTCTCAAAACGTGCAGAGTTTCTGCCATGTGCTCCGCTCCCTGCGCTCCATCCCCCTTTTCCTTGCTGTGCAAAATACTGCTTCTGACCCCCGTTTTCGTCCCCCTCAGCCCGTCCTGGGAATCGTTCCGGTCGTCCCCCCCTTGATCTTTTGTTCCAATTTTTCCACGGTCTTTTCGGTCTGTTCCACGGTTTTTCCCGCCTTGAGTGCCCCCATTTTTTCTAGGTCCCCCCCGTGCCCTCATTCCCGCCCCCAAATTTTCATGTGTTTTAACTTGGTTCTTCCCTGCGGAGACCCCCAGTGTGGTCAAACACTCGCGTCACGAACGCAGAGACCCCCCAAAACAAACACCACAAGTGCCCCCTTGCCATTTAGTCTGCGCCCTTGACCTCTTTTTGCCTACTCTCTTTTTTGTTTTGCACTGGTTCCCTCCCCCAACTTTTTCCCGTCCAGCCTTTTGAGTTGGTTTTCATCCAGGTCACCGTTTCCTACCCCCGTAACAAAAGAATTTTTTTTAAACCTTTTTTTTTCGTGCCTAACTTTGTACAACTTTCTCTTGATGTTCCCATGTATTAAGAGGACCACCAATACTGCAACAACTCCCCATTGTTTCATTTAAGTGTGTAAGTGCAGAGTGGCTCGTGGAAGATTTCCGTCTCGGTCCTTGCTGAGCTTTCGTTATTCTTTCCGGGGCTTTTGTGTCTCTCTCACTGACCTTTTCCGGAAAATCTCCTCAAGCCTGATAGTGATATTGGATTCCCTTGCGTGGTCTACCCCATTCGGTCGGGAATCCTTCTTTTCCTGTTTTCTTTTTTTGTCTCGTTTGCAATTTCAGCTTTGTTTCTGGTTCTGGGGTCGGTCCTGGGCTTGGGTCTGATCGTCCTTTTTCTTTCCCTTTTGCCCTTTGCCGTCCACACTTCTTTTTTTCTTGGTGGGTCACCTCCATTGATGGGCTTTCCCTGCATATGCAGTTGGTGCATGATTGCACTTAAATTTGTTCCCGCTTGTTGTTTTTCGGATGTTTTGATTCACTAGTTCGTCTGCTCTTGCCCCGGTTCTTTTTTTTGCTTGGTGTTACTTTTTTCCCCATTCACCAGGCCAGCTTTTCGCTGGCCCCCCGAATTTTTTTCTCCGTGGCTCGATCTGATCCCCCGCCTCGTCCCCTGGGCGCCTAGTACAGGCGAGCTTTTAGTTTTTCCTTTTTCCCCCATTTTTTGCCGTTTTTGTTGGTCCCTCCTCGGACCAAGTTTTCCCGGTCGATCCCTAACGGGTTTGCTTCTGTTTTTCTTTTGCATGCCGGTTTGGTTGCCAATACAGCCACACATCGGGGATGTCGCGCCCACCAAGTGCTTCCAAATAATATTGCAACTCGCTTTTTTTCCCTCCCTCAAGGTTTAATGTTTTTTCGTGTTTTCACCCTCCCCCCATATATCTACCGCTCGGGTCGTCTTTCCCCTTTTCTTTCCCCGGTTTTGCTTGTCTCTATTTTTACACCAATAAAAACCCCCCACCCCTTCGTTTTTTTCCCCTTGGTTTGCAACCTTTACCCCTCTGGACATCCTTGTTCCTCTTCCGTATTTGGAAAGCTTTTTCCGCCAACACCTACTTGTTGTAGTATGCAACACTTCGGTAGCCCTTCCCACCCCGCCAAAGGCCCATACCACGAAAGTCCCAACTTGGTTCCAAATGGAGTTTCTTTTTTTTTGGAGACCTGGGGTAAGGAGTTGCAAACGTGGACCCAATACTCTGTTCATCTCCCATGTCTGTCCGTTGGGCAGTTTCTTCTCCTCTATGAATTTCCCTTTTAGCTATAGGTTTCCCCTTTTTTCCCTTCCTTCGTGGCCTTTCAACGTCCATCTTTCCCCCCCGCTCCCACTTCCACAATCGCTTCTGTGCGACAACTTTTTTTCTCGCCCTCTGGTTCCCATTAAGTGAAACAAAAAATTTTAACCTTCGGCTGCATTTTTTTCCCCCCACATCCCTCCGCCCCACCTTCCGCCTCTGGCGGAACCTGCGTAGTCTTTATTGTCCCCGCTATCGCCCCGCCGCTCCCGACCACCCAATTTGCTTCCCCTGAACCCAATTATCATTTTCATCTGCGCACATTCATCTTTTCTTTACGCCCAAGTTTCCTTTTTCTTGTTTCCATGCCTTGGTGCACCCTGTTACGCTGTCCACAGCCCGATTTTCCTCAACCCCCCCTCCAATCTCCTCCGGACTCTTACTTTTTTGCCAGCCCCCTGCGACCCCCCTCCTCTCGCCAACCCTCCCGTCCCTGGCTGGTTCGCTGATTGCTCGACCTTTTTGTAACCCCCCCCCGCCAGGAGGCTCGCAGTTTTCCCATCTCCTTTTCGCATTATTTCTGATTTCTTGGCATCCCCCAGCTCTAAGTTCATATCGCCTTTCATAAAACCCCCTCCACCCTGGCCCTTCCAAACTCCCACCCCGAACTCGTTTCCTTGGTCGATTACCTTTTCCCGCGCCTCTGTCAGACAGTCCCCCTTTTTTCGTTTCACACCCCTTAGGACATTTTTCCTTTTTTCAACAGTCCTGGCCCTTTGCTTCACCTGCCTCCAACATTGACCCTCCAGATAGAACTCTTTCCATTTTTTTCCTTCCCCTCTGGTTTTTGGCCTTTTTTCGGGACGTTGGTGTTTCGTACCTTTTGCACCTTCGTTGAAACACTTTAGTCCGTTCCACGTCTGCTTCTATTTTGGAAATTCCTCTTGCTTTTCTAGGCCGACCGTGTCTTGCGCTCCCTGTTGCGCATACATTTCCATCCCCTTGGCTTTTACCCCTCCCCAGTCCGTTCCCTAGAGTCCATGTTTTCCTCCCCCCCCCCCCTTTCATTTTTGAAGCTACATTTTCCCCCCAAAATGAGACCCTTTTCCTCCCCCTTTCATTTTAGGCTGATTTCCTTCCCATGGTCCACGTCTCGCCTCCCCGTGGTGTTTGTTTAAAAGGAACCCCCGGGTTTCTTCGGGAGAAACGTATGACGTCAAATTTCCAGTTGCCATTTTTTGTCACCCCGGTTTCTTTAAATTTTGGACCAGCATTTTCGCTGTGTTGGCGTCCCATCTAGGCCCCTCATCAGGAGCGTGCTTACTTTGTTTCCTTCTACGACAGCCGCTTTGTTTTCTGACAACTCTTTTTCACTTTCCTGCGAACCGACCCGCGACTGTCAAGTTCTTCTGCTTTCGTCCAGTATTCCCCCTGCTTGATTAAGCACCCGTGACAAGGCACTTATTTGTTCCCCTGTCTTCCCCGACGAAATTTTTTTCTGGCTCCCAAATTGGGGTTTTATCTACTTCAGCAGCCAACATTTCCTGGGAACATTTTCAGCCTTTTTCCCTCCCCCTCCCAGGATGGTACCCTGCGCTATTAAGTGTCTTTACCTCCAGGTCTTGGTTCGTGCGAGCCTTCTGTCTGTCACCGTCCCCGCGCCCTTTGTTCCCCCCAGACCTTCAGTCCTGTTAAAGTGCAGAGGGTTTGAATTCTTTGCTTCCACGTAATCCTTCGTATTGTTCCCCCCCCTCCAGTGTTTTTATCTCGTCCCGACCATTGGTTTTCTCTGGTAAGGCCAGGGGCTTGTTGGATGGCATACATCTTTCCCATTTTTTTTCTTTCCCCAGTCCCCCCCCCCGCTTGCTGTCCCCGACCATTATTGAACATCCTCCTTCATAAGGTCTTCTTTTGATAGGCCTGACCCGTCTTGCTTTTTCCTTTAGTCGTCATCCATTGCACACTC
>Ga0179593_1441850_pt1 | contig 13386 bp, 11 predicted proteins | sample CZODoug2_1_08_16_FD_185931 | JGI IMG/M metagenome (GOLD analysis project Ga0179593, IMG submission 185931) | Vadose zone soil fungal communities from Angelo Coast Range Reserve, California, USA - CZODoug2_1_08_16fungal (PacBio error correction) | ecosystem: Environmental > Terrestrial > Soil >... | reverse complement strand
CGGTAATCCATTCCTAGGGTACTCTCTTTTCCGGGATGCTTAGTTCCCCTTCTTTCAATTCACCCGGTCGTTTCTTTTTTTAGTCCCCCGTCCCCCCCAGGATACCTTCTTTGACGGATCTACGTTGCTTTTTTCACTGGAGAAGCCTCCTCTCGGCAACTGGAGCTTTCCCCTGACAGGGGGCCTTTCCCCCCGTCAGTCCGGTTGAATATTGAGACTTTCATTCTTTTCTCCGTCTTTTCCTCACCTTTCTGCATTACGGAAGGCAGAGGCTTTTCCCTCCCCCTAAATTTGGCACGCGGCTGAATGGTTGCCCCCATTCCAACAAAAATATTGTCTGATGTTTTTACCTTTACAGGCCGGTTCGTTTCTTTCCAACAATTCCTTTGCCCCTCTTGACTTCTCTCAATGGACGTGCTGTCACGCCCCTGTGTTCTATCCTCCCTTCCACCCGCGGTTTATTACTCAGAGGTCATCTTCCGCCCGGTCTTGTTCTTTTCTTGCGTCCCGACCTCTTCTTCCCCGTGTGACGATCGATGCCTTTTCTGTCTGCAGGCGGCTTCGGAACTGACTTTTCCTCCTTCCTCACCTGGGGGCCTTTCCCCCCCCATTTTTTTTGGAGTTTGGCCCGGCGAGGGTCAACCATTTTCGTTGTCTCTGCCCGGATAACACGCCTGAGTGTTAAGAAGGATCGTTGATCTTTTTAGTCTTTTTCCGGCGCTAGTGGACTCTAAGACATCCGGTTGTCCTCCCATTTTTTTTCCACCACACCGCTTTTTGGTCCTAGCGTGAGTTCACTATCTGTCTGGAGGCCCCCGGTAAGCGTTTTCTTTTTCTTTCTCTGCCCCACATTTCTTAAAGTGCTTCTTATTCTGGAATTATTTACAACCAAGTCTCGCACCCCAACACCGTATGTTTCCGCCCATGGTTTCTGTCTGAGTCTTTATGGTAGCCCCCTTCTCCTTTGCCGTACTCCAACGGCAGTGAATTCCCATTCCCCCCCTCCGAAGTCCCCCTTTTTGAACCCTTCTGTAACTGGTTCACCAAGGAGTACGATGACCTTTTTTTTCCCGACCCTCGCCGATTTTAGACTCCACCCCTCTTTTTTCCCCCCCCCTTTAGCACACAATGAGGCCTTTCTTCGACGAAATATATAAAGGCTTCCCCAATTTCCTCCTCTGGACCACTTCTCTTGCTAAGGGCCCCCTTGATCCCACCCTCCCGGTTAGCGCTTTTTTAGGATGTTATATCTTTCACCACTTCTTAGGGATCGGTAGACTCTGTACCCTGACGTTTTGACTTCCTTACTTTGGTGCCGTATGGCTCTCTACTGTATTTTTTTTGGGTGTGCCTTTTTGTTCGTCTTACACCTGTCTCCTGCGGCAGGTGAAGGGGACCAAGGTCAGGAGACCTTCTCCGGCGCTTCTCCGGTGCGTTGGCGCCCATCCATCCGCTTTTCAGTCCGTAAGCCCGTTTTTCGACCTTGTCCCCCCGACCCCATTTTTCCGGCTCTAAGCGCCTTCCCCCTTCCCCCCCCTGACGTCAATGTTGTTCGAACTGGTGATTTCGAGTTTCACGCCCTATATGCGGGATTTTTCCTTCTGAACCTTTTTGTTATGCCCCCTTGTCTCTCTTGAATCAATCTGGGTTTCGAGCCCTCCTCCAAATTTGATAACGGGTCACACTCCACTCCTTTTTGCACCAATCCGGAGACATTGTTGGGAGGCCCCCGTACCTTCCCGATTTGATATTACTTTATTCGCGCCCAAGGCACTGGCTTCTGCTCGACCCCCCTGCATCGTGCTGGGGAAGACCCCTTTTGTTTTACATGGCCAGGAGCCTGCTTTCGACCAACCACACGGCCACGCCCGCTCAGAATTGGGCTTTACTCTTTCTTAGAGTGTCTGGCGGGGCCCTCCCTTCGTTGCCCCCCCTCTGATGTCTTTTTAAAAAATCATTGCGACGAGCGCCGATTCCCTTTCGGGATTTCCCCCGATTGATTTTCCCATACTTGGATTTGTTTAACTTTCTCCTCTTGGCCTATGTTTACGAGTCTCAATTAGGGATTTATTTTTTCCTCTATCCTTCGTTTACTTATGGACAGATGACGGTTTTCCGATAGACCATTGATGCTTTCCCCCGCTCAGGGGGAGGGTTCTCCTGTCTTTGCTTTTCGGTCTTGGTTTTGTTTCCGTTCCCTCCGCAACCTGCTTGTGAGCACAGACGACCGGTTTTTTGTTTCCCCCCTGCAAAGGGGCGCCTTTTCGGTTTTTGCTTGTTTTTCAGTGGTTCGTCCCTTTTTCTTGGGACCAGTTTTTAACTGGTCCCGAAAGGGGTTTCGCCGTCTTTGGTCTTGCGCCCGAACCGTTGAAGTCTGCCTTTTATCTAAATGGCTCGTTGCCCCGGGATTCTTCCGGAATGGATCGCTCTTTCAGGTGGTCATCATTTTTCTGCTTTGGCCAGTTATGACTTTCAGCCTGTCCTATTCTTTCCCAAGTCAAGGCAGAGAAGGTTCTTCCCCCTTTTTTGCTCCCTCGAACTGTGGGGGCCTTTTTTTCCCCACGTTCTTTCTTCTTATTGCACGGCTCCTCTCCCTGACTTCGATCCGCTTCTCTTGCGGGCGGTACTAGTCAGATTCCCAGTCGTTCTTTTTGTATTTTGTTCGGGCACAGTGGTAAAAAGTCCTCTTCCTGACTTCTTTTGTACTGAAGTCGCCCTTTTTTTTACGCCATCTTCCCGGTTGGCCCCCCTCCGACCCCCTGCACCCTCCCTTCCGTCTTTTATCGAGGTCGCAGTTGCCCTGGTAGGGTCCTTTTTTTCTTTTTCTAGGATCTCCAAAGGGGCGCAATCCCCCCCTCCTTCCCTAATTTGGGACGAGATGGTGAAGGTTTTGGAACTTTCTTTGTTTGTTTTCGTTTTTTCTTTCGTGAATCTCTTCGATTGATATGTCTTGATATCTTATTTCCTCCTCATGTTGTTGTTTCTCTTCTCCTGGTTGCCGGATGCAACGTCGATAGCTTATCCTCCTCCTTCTTTGAAAACGTACTTTGACCCACGAGGAGCCAGTTTTCTCTGCCCTTTCTTGACTCGTTATTGCGTCCATTGTTCTCTCTCGACCCTGTATACGGCAGTGGCCCCCTTTCTGCCTGCGCCTCGAGCGTTATTTTTTTCAGTCTTTCCCTTTTTTTTTTATTTTCGGCAACCCGGAAGATGGTGCTGTTCATTGTGACGTCGGACAGTTCCTCGTCGGCCTGATTTCGACCCGGTGGCACTTTCCCGAACAGAACGACCTTGTTTAATTGGACTGGTCAGTTTCCACTCTCCCCCCTCTGCTCCTACTCCGGTGCTCGCGGCCGGGGCATTTAAGACCGGAAATGTTTTCCCCACGCGCGGGGGTAGGTTCGCTACTCTTCTCTTTTACGTTTTTTGTTCAGTGAGGAGTCCAGGTGGCACTGGAAGTTTCAGGCCTGCATTCACATTTCCGGCCAGGTTGTCAATTTACTCCCCCTTTTCCCCGCCCCGTCAAAGCAGGGCGGCAATTTTGGACTTTTCCCCTAGTGGTCAATTCCAGTTTAGGGCGCAGCTTCGCCGTTTTACCCTTTTTGGACCGGTAGTTCCTTCCCGAATCCCGTTTTCGAACTTCTCCGTACCGCCCCTCTCCTCCTACTGGGGGCCGTTCCAACCCCCCCCACACGGTCGCGTGCGCACGTCCCCCTTTTTCTTCCGACTTCCACAACAGACAATTAATCAATTCCAGTTTCTGACAGCAAATGGATCTCGTCTAGCTGTCGATCAGGGCGGCGCCCCCTCCCTTTCCGGCAAGGCGCACTTTTTAATTGGCCTGTACCTCTTTCCCGATGAGATATTCGATTTTCTCAGGTCTTTCCCTTGATCCAAGATCAGGATTTCCCCAAGTCTTTTATTCCGCTCTTAGGCTCGTAGGACAGCTTTTTTTTTTCACTTGAAATATCGGTGGGCATATTGAGGTTTCCAGTCCTAGTAGACGGCTTTGCCCTCTTTATATGAGATTTGGAATTTTTTGTGTCTGCTCGTTCCGCAGTTTGTTCCGTGGCCTGTAACCCTTTTGCCCTTCCTCCCGACCTGCGGCTGGTGTATATCTACATTGCGCGAGTTTGACATTTTGCTTGCGCTAAGTCCCTCTCCTCGGCCCGTGTTAGTTTCCCCCTCCGCCGGAGCAGTTATGTTGGGCCTTGATCTTTCCCCTGTGGATATACAGTGCTCAGTGCTCCTTCCCCTTCACTTCTGAGGGCGCGCTTGGGCCTCCCCACCCGTTCCCAGTTTTGGTTTTCTTTTTTGCACCTGAACTTCGCGCAGCTCTGCTTTCAGGTCGTGAAATTTCCTTCTGTCCCACCACTGTAGCATTGTTGTCGGTAATGAGAGGAGAGTGTGCTTTTTTTTTTTTGTTTCCCTCAGGTATGAGACCCGTTTCTTCCTAATGTCTGATGTTATTTCTCTCCGCGGGCCCTTTGAGTCCCTGTTTTTTCTTCCCCCTGTCCCTTCCCCCGGAGAAGGATCGCGCGAGAGAAAGAAAGAGTTTCAAGGTAACACTTTTTCCGAGGACAGTTTTTTCTTTTCCGTCCTGCCGCCTGCTCCGATTCTCCCCTTTTCCCCATTCGCGAAAAGCCCGCCGCCGTCTCCTTGTCCTTTTTGCAGGGTGCCAAGCGATTCGGATGATTTTTCTTTGCTTTGCCTTCCTGGGGTTCGCTGGAGCGCTTTAGCGTTCCCCCTTCTCTTTTTCTGATATGAAAAACGTTTTTTCCTGTGTCCGTCTCAGTAGACCCCCTTTCGTCGTACGTTTGCCAGTTCCAGACAGGTTCGTTGATTTTCTTTCGATGGCCGGGTATTCCTGCTGCCAATCTCTTCTCGCCTTCCCTGAAGCTCGAGACCGATCCACAGTTTTGCGCTTTTTTTTGTCTTTGGGTTCTTGTTTTTCCCCGACAATTCCGCCCATGATCCCTGGTACAACGACCCACTATTTTTTGATGTCTATAACCGTTTTTTTTTCCTCTCCCCATTCGATGACCAGTACGTTCGCTTAAACGCGTGTTTCCAAAGGTGAGAAACTCCTTTATGTCCCCGAGTCGTGAAAACACCGGCATCCAGCTCACGAAGACTGCTTCCCCCCTTCACTGGGTTATTTTTTTCCCCTCCCACTCTTGGTTGACCCTCCTTGCCGGCCACTCAAACACCGTGCTGTGCTCCCTTTGGGTGCAGCCCTTTTCCCCTCTTCTGTTAAGCGCATGAGTTGGTAGCTTTCACGTAGTTCTCTTGCGGGTTTCCCTCTCTCCCCCTCTCGTCCGGGACGATTTTTTTGTACCTTTTCTGCCTACACTCGGTTTTTAGTTCTCCGGCACCACATTGCGTTGAAGTCTTTCACGTAATGAGCTGATTTTGGCCCGGTCCAATGTTTCCCACTTGAACCCTCCCTTCCCTTCAACCTTTCTCCATATTGTTGCTGGAGTCCATATCAACGGTGAACACTTGGATTACCCCCGGCCTTTTTTTTGAAGTTTCGTTCTGCCCTGCCTCTCCCCTTCCTTTCAATTCCCTTTCCTTTCTTGGTGTGATTAAGTCGACCTTCGTTTTCTCCGTTCAGCGCTGACTTCTCCATTCTCCTCTTCCGTTTTCCCGTCTCCGGGAATCCTTGTGAATTTCACTCTCCCAGAACCCTCTTTGTCGTCGTGCACATCTTTGCCGTCTCCTGTCATCCCTTACCCGAGAGGATTACCTATTTTCTATCCGCTTTTCTCGCTTTACTCCTCCGTTGTTGTTTATGTCTCTCTTCTATTCCCCATACTCGGTAGATCCTCTTCCGTTCTTCTTGAGAGTAAAGTCATTGACGATACGTTGTGTCCCAGTCCCCCCTTAACACTGTCGGAGACTTGATTCATCTTGATAGTCTACTCGGAGACGTATTTGCTGATTGAACCTTTGTAATGACTTTTCTCCTCTTCCTCTACTTCCCGGGTGTTGAATATTGAGATTCCTATTCCTTTGTCGTATGCCTCTCCCTTTCTATTATTTCCTTGTCTATCCCTTGTGCAGAGGCTTGGATTTGGACTTCCATTCCACTGAGCAGATGTCTTAATTGACCTTAGGTTTTTTTTCCTCCCCCCCCCAATTCCTGAAATACGGCCTCTTAGAATGATTTCCCCCTTTCGCCCTGTGTGCCGGAGATCTCCCCCTTAGGTTTCTTTCCCCCCAGATTGTCATAGTTATCGCCGGGACCGATTGTCTTTTCTTCACGCCTTTCTGACTTTAGCTACCTTTTCTTCTTGTCCTTCTCTGCAGGCGGCTTCGGAAAAGATTCAGTCTGATCAGACCGGTGAGAACTCTGAGGTGGTGAGTTTCTGTTTCTGTTTCATTTTTTGTCAACCCAAGGCCTTTGTTTTGATCGTACTTCTCCCCTCCTCGGTTAGCCACTATTTTTTCTTCGTGAGATTTTGCCTTTTTTCACGGCTGATCGGGACGATTCCCCCAAGGTACCGGTTTTTCCTAACCACGTGTCCCCCCTCGGTTTGGATTTTTTCTCTTACTGGTCATGCTATGTTACCCCCTGTCCCCGCAGCGAAGCGGTCTATGGCTTTCCTCGTTCCCACATTCCTGTGATCTTTTCTCAGTAATATTGGTCCAGGTCCACCCTTGCTTGCAACCCACTTCTCCTCTACGGGTTCTCTGTCTAGAGCTTTCTTCTCTGGTTGGACTTGCATAATGTGAATTCACCGTACCTCCGACGTACGAAATCAAAGAGCTGACCCTTTTTGTACACTGGCAACGACGTAGATCTCTTTTTTTTCTTTTCATTTTCGACAGGACTATTTTTCGTCTTCACCCCCCTCTTAATCGCTAGCAACACAATCTTGCCTCCTTCCGCTCCCTTCTTCGCCCCAAGGCATTTGCTTTCAGTCTCTGGACTCGACTTTGGCCCTGCGTTCCCTTTTCCCCCGGACGAGGCGAGATATTTTCTCTTTCCCCGGATGGGGAAGATCTTGGTCTAACTACTCCTCTTCTTTGCCTTCCTCGCGGGGGTGGGGCCTTTATCTTTTTTGGTGCCTTCGGCGCCTGCTCTTTTCTTTTCCTCTCTTTGACTTCTCGGCGGATCTGTGTCCAGTTCGAGGAGACACCCATCCTTTCTGTTTTAGGGTCCGGGTTCTTTCAATCCTGGAAACCCGAAAAATATTCCGGCTTTCTTCCGCTGCCCTCAGTCCCCCTGTCGTGACCCAATGGTGTTCTCACCTGGTTCACCCCATTCGCTTTGATCCGTCTGCTCGCGAAGTTTGTTTCCCCTTCCCTTGTTGACATGGCGCGTATCCTCTGTTTTTTTTTTCCGCGAACGAGCACGGGATCACCTTTAAATAAAGTAAATTTGGGGCCCCCATCTTGGGGCGGCGGACGACCAGGGTCTCTTTATCATGGACTTCTTTCTGCCCATGCCATCTTAGCTTTTTTTCCTCCCTCCCTCCGGGTCGGATGTTGACGGTTTTGGTACATGTTTTTCAACGTTCTACCCCTGATTTTTCTCGTCCCCTCCCACCGTTCCATTCTCTCAGCCGGGTTCTTTTTTCTGTGGTATTTTTCTTGTTCCCCCCTTCGTTTTCCCCAACCGAGTATGAAGTGTCCCCCCACAAGACTTTTGTCTCTCTAGCATACTTTATTGATTTCCAAGATCATGTTGGTTCCCTTGGCTCGTTTATAAAGGTTCCTGATTTAGTCGGCTCTACTCTTTAATTTTCAGAAGCCTTTCCTATCAACCTGGCCCGGCTTCTTACGGTGCTTTGCAGGGATCGGACTGTGCTAGCCCTGGCTTCCTGTCTCCAGCGATTACGGGGGTTTCTTTTCTAAAACTTATTGGGTTTAGGTGAGTGATTTTTTTCCTTTCGCCCTCCTCCACGTTTCTCGGTGTACTTAAAGGGTGGGTTTCCACACGGCCCACAGTTCCCCGTCCGATTGTTGTCGGTTTCCTTTTCTTTTTTCTCACTCTTTGTCGTGCCGGGTGGACTGTCACTCACTGGTTTGAGAGCTGATTCAAGAGTTTACTCTCCCTTCCTTTGAAGCGTAGCAGCCATTTCTCCCCTGTTTCTTCGCGGGCCTTTCAGGAATGTTTGCCGGTTTTCCATTTGGCTCAGGTCCATGGCCGTGGCACTTTATTATGCCCTGCAAGGTCGGTCTTCTCCTTGATGCCACCAGTCCAGGCCGCGTGTAGCCATTTCCCCCCCTCGTTTTTTTCCCCCGACCACGGTTCTTAGGAGGGCGATTCCCCCCTTCTCTCTATTGCAGTAGTGCTGCTTCTTTCGCTCCCTTCATTTCCGATTAACAAGGTAGGGCATGTTGGGCTTTTTTTTCCCGTGGTCACACGCGCCTCGTATTCCCTTGATTTCTTTCCTCAGTTTCCTCTCCCGCAATAGTAAGGGTGACGTACCCCCTCCACTCCCCGACACGGTAATTTTGGTCTTCTTGTCCGGTCGCCTTTCAGCGGAGGGGGCACTTTTGACTTTTTTCCTTCTTTTCAGAGCCAAGGGGCTTCCCCTCCGCTCCTCCTTGGGCGAGATGGTGCAGGATAATTTTCTCCGGGGGGTATGAATGGTGATGAAGGATGTTTTTTTTTTTTCGATTTCATCTGGCACCTTTCCACTCTTTCCTTCTCCAGTTGTTTGTTGTGACTTCTCTTAAGCGGTTTGATCAAAACGTCCTTTCGCTCTTTGCTACTCTTTTTCCCCCTGTTCCCCTGAAGAGCGTATTAATTCCAATATAGAACCCACTTTTTTAGGACGCGGAAGGTTTTTTTTGGCCATTTTCTCTTCCTCTCCCTTCCTCCGGCAGTGGCCCCCTCCGGATGAAGTTCCTCTCCGGATTTTTTTATCTGGCCTTTGCCCTGAGGTATGGTCTTTTCTTCCCCTTGACGATGTGCGGTCTATTTCCTCAGTGGTCAATGTTTTTAGATTTTGCCCTTTTGCCCCCTGTTCATCCCTCCCTGCAACGACTGATATCCTTTTCGTTCTCAGGCAAAGAGATTCTCGTATCCTGACCTCCTTTCTTTCATGTCAGCTACTCCGAAAGGCCCTTTGGTTTGTTCCCCTCTTGTGGAAGCCGTAGCTAACTGATCGGCCTTTTTTGGGATTTTTTGGGTCCCTCCCTTCTCTCCCATCGTTTTCTCCCTTTGCACGGACTTTGTATTCCCCTTTTGCCTGGAGCTCCATCTTCATACTCTTCCGAAAGCAGGGCGGCCCTCTGGATACAGTTTGTAAGTTACCGCCGGTCGGTTTGTTTCATCTTCCGCCCTCCTGTTCCCCTTTTGACCGAGTCCCCCGGCCACCCCGAAGCCGATTTGAAACGGCCCGCTACACCCTATTCCTTCGTTTGGGTTTTCCCCCACCCGGTAGCGTGCGCCATTAGCCTTTCCTGCTTCTCCTTGGTTAACAGCCATCACCGAATCTTTTGGAGACAGACCCGGAATGCGAGGCTCGTCGGTCGATCCCCGGGCGACTCCCCTCCGCGTGGCCCGGGTTCCTTTTTGAGTGTGGAACCAGCTCTTCCGATCTCCTTTTCTTAGATCTCGAACAGATCGTTCTCCCATTTCTACGACTCAAAGTTCCCTCATTCTCTTTTCGCTTCATCTCGGCTAGTTCCAGAGCTCTTGATCCCTTCTCTCTGTTGGGCCCCCCCCCGTCCTTTCGTTGTCACAGGCACAGACACTAGAATTTCTATTTCGAACCGGTCGGTAAGATGTACCTTCTTGTTTTTTTTCTTCAAATCAGGGTCTCGTCCTTTGCCCCGTGAGAGTCCCCTCTTTGACCTGCGGGCTTGTCGACGACTACTCTATCTTTTTCCCTTGCGAAGTCAATGTTCATTTCTTCCTTCTTCTCAGTCAGGTAGCAGGAGTTTTGTTTCTTTTTCCCCTTGATGTCATTGGTCTCTTCGACTTCCCTTTCTTTTTTGGAGGTGGCCGGCGCCTTTGCCTAAACACGTTAAGGGTGGACAAAAGACCTTCGGAGCTCCGTACTTCCTGTCGCGACTTTCCAGTGCTCCCCCCAGGTCCCGGATTGGGTTCTGTGCTTCTGTCTCTTTTTATACGGGAAGATGTGTCGTTCTCCTTCTGAGAATTGTCTTCCTCATGACTTATTGATTGGTCTCCTCGTCTTGACTCGCCTTCTCGTCCAGGATTTGAGGCTTCCCGGCCACAGGTCTTTTCCTCTCGTGCGAAAGACGCTTGACTGGTACCCCTCTGCCAGAGTTTTTTGACGATAAACTCTTTATTCTTCGCGCCTCTTACGCTCGAATCACTTCACCTGCGAACAGCATATCCCGCCCGCACTTTTCCCTTTCGAAGGGTCCCCTTTCCGTAGTCGGAGACGGGGTCAGGCGGTGTCTTTTTGCTGAGCGAGGTAGGCATTCGGTTGGTGTTCCTCGATGAACTCTTTGTCTCTCGAAATATCAGTCTCCTTCTGTGACCGCCTCGTTTAAAGTTTTTTCCCCCCTACCCTCCCCACTTCATCTTTTTTTTTTTTTTCCTCGTTTCTTTTCGTTCTTCCTGATGGCCGGGTCATTAATGTTTGTTTCCAATCCCTCCCTTCGATGGTCCCCTCCCCTGAAGATCGATTCCTCGTGAACCCTGGGCTGCTGCGCGGTTTTTTGTTCAGGATCTGTTTCCGCCTTCTCGATCGACTCAATGTCACCCATCCCCCGATTTTGTCTCTTCCAATACCGTCTCGAGGCTCGTTTCTTTTCCCTAACGCTCCCCCCTTTCCTCTCTCTTCACCCTCTTTTTGGTCCCACCTTTTAGGAAACGTCTTTTTTACTATCCAGTCAGCGCCTTTAACTTTTCTTAAAGTACCCGCTTCTCTTACACACTCCAATTAGTCTAACTTTTGATTCCCCACATGCCTTGTTCCTCTCAGGGCCCACCTACCACCCCGCCAGCTTCCCGTCGGAGCACGATCCCCAAACCCTCTCCCTCCCCTTGTCGCTCCCCTATTTCACGGTAAGCTGCCGTCAGAACTTTTCCTCCCCTATCTTTTTCCCCCAGATGTGATGACTCTGGAGGCCCCCTCGGTGTTAGGCTTCTCTGGGCCACAATTTTGCGTGGAATATTGACCGTCATGTGCGTCGGAGTTGCAGGGCATTTTTCCCCCCCTTGACCCTCTGTTCATTAAAATACTGCTCACCTTTTTTTTTGATTGTTTCCATATCCATCCGCTCCCCCTCTTCAGTCCCCACCTCTTCCTACGATTTAGTTCCCTCCTGTCCGCTCCAGTTAAGTCTCATATTACGTGTTTTGCTTCTTGAGGTCTCGTCCCGTGTATGGTACACGCCTTTCCCTGTGTCCTTGTAAGACGATCACGTAGGAATCCACTCTTCTTTTCCCTTTAATTGGTGGCCTGGCCCGAACGACTGTTTTCTTGGGTCCGCTGCATCCCTCCCGTTGCTAGTTCTTCTTACTTGAGTAGTGTCCGTATCCTTATTTACCTTTTGTGTTTCTGATCGGTCTCCATCTCCTTATATTTCCCTCCCTCTCTACGGGATGCTTCGAGGACTTTTTGGAAAGCCTGTCTTTTTTTTCCCTTCCACCTTTTCCCCCTTTTGTCCACTTTCTTTCCTACGTGACGTCTTATTTTTTTTAGTCATCCTCTGAGTGTGCACCCTCCTTTGCTCTCCTCCCCCCCGCGCTGCACGGGTGTTGAATATTGCGAATTCTTCGAGGCAGGGTTATTAGCTCGGAGAGAGGTTCCTCCGCACTTGTGGCACTCTTTTTGGACTCAAGCAAAATCTTTGCAGATTGTTCCTTTTACCGGAGGTGTTGTTGGTTTACATACCCCCTTTCCCCCTTCCCCTAATGAAGCTCGCAATGAACTTCCTCTTTCCAAAGCCCTGGTTGTCGATCCGCTCCCTCGTTTTTTTTTATTCCCCCTCTTTGTCCAGCATAGCCCTTTTACCGATCTTTGCTTCCCCTCTTTCTGGGAAGCTACAGTAAGGCGTTTCTGAGAAGATCACTTGCCGGCTTCGGTTTTAACCAAGATTTTTTGACGCCCCTTTTGTTTCTCCGAAGGGGCGCACGGCTTTTGTTTTCCGTTTTGGCACGGAAGTTTTAAACCATTATTTATTGCTGCTCCCCCCTCTTTGAGGTTTATGAACGTCTCGTATTCTTTCGGGCTTTTTGGTTTGCTTTTTTTTGGCCCTCTTCCTAAGGAACCACCCCTCCTGTTTCCCTAAACCTTTTTTCAATTTGTGTCCTCCCGATCGAGGATGGTTCACGATATGTCCGTATCCCAGAGAAGCGTTTTTTTCTTTTCCGTGCGGCCCCCACTCTTTCTTCCAAGTGATTGTCTTCGCTTGATTTCGTTTTTCCACCCGATCCCTCCCCCCCCCCCGCGCCACGAATTTCCCGGTTTTCTCTGTCCGATCTGATGTGTTCCCCGCGTGCGGTGGATTGACATCCCTTTGCCTAATTCCTCCGACGAAGACATCACACAGCGGTTCCCCCTTGTCTTTCACTGGCCCACCTACGCTTCCTCTCACTTCTTTCCTACATTTCGAAGGACGCTCGAATTCTCCCTATTTCATCGTTCACACTTCTTAGTTGAAGGCCGATACATTTCAGCGGCCCCGGCCCCTCCCGTTCCGGTCATCGTCCCCTTGCCCCATTGCGCAAATCACCCAAGTGCGCGTCTGACCTCCTTCTTTTCTTTTGCTCTTTTTGCCCGAACCCTTATTCTTTTCCTTTCGCCGAGTCGGAGGCATCTATATCTTGGACTCCTCCTGGCGAGCGTGGGTTTTCCTTTCCTGTTTTTCTTCTTATTGCGCGGCCGTTTGCGATTTTTTTCGGTTGACTTGCCCTCAAAGGTCTGGCCCTCCGGCAGTGGCTCGGTTTGGATACTTTTCCTCTTTCCCTGAGGAAGCCTTGGTTCTATCCGATGTAAACAACGACCAACATGTCGATCTTCCTGCTCACTTGATCTTAACACACATTTCAATGGGTTCGACTGTTTTGAACCGGTTCTATGTCCAGCCCGTGTCGATCGCAGATCTTTCCCTTTTTTCCTCACCGGCCTTTTTTTTTCCCCTGTCTGAGGGCATTACTATCGGCTTTTTTTTCCGCTCCACGAGCCCCTTTCTATCTTCACCTTGACCCCCAGGAAAAAGATTCTCCGGGCCGCGTATGACGCACCTTTCCCTCTTTCATGGACTTAGCGCAGCAATTCCACCTCCTCGTTGTATTTTAGACACCAGCCCGCATTTCTTGCTTTTGGACGTCCGTTTGTCAATTGGACCCCGTTCTCTTGTGGGCTGTCACTGCACACCCTTCCTTAGATTCCTGCAGTTTTGCCGTCAACGATGTTCTGCGCGGTCTGGGACGGGTCAACCCGGCGT
>Ga0179593_1679532_pt1 | contig 13387 bp, 16 predicted proteins | sample CZODoug2_1_08_16_FD_185931 | JGI IMG/M metagenome (GOLD analysis project Ga0179593, IMG submission 185931) | Vadose zone soil fungal communities from Angelo Coast Range Reserve, California, USA - CZODoug2_1_08_16fungal (PacBio error correction) | ecosystem: Environmental > Terrestrial > Soil >... | reverse complement strand
AACCTCCCCTCCTCCCTTTTTTTTTTTTTATACTTCCTCGGAGATCTCTTTAACGCCGGATTTCCCTTGATTTCTCCATTCTTTTTTCGAATTCGGACTGAAAAAACAACTTCCGGACACCTTAACCCGCCCCAGGACTTCCCTCCTTTTTCGTTCTTTTTTTTTTAGCTTTAAAAATCTGTGCTGGGCCTTGATTCCCCTCCCTCAAGGCTTGACATCCCTCTTGTCCGATTTTGGCAGGCTGCAAAAAACATTTTTTCTTTTTTCCGTCCCTTTTTCGACTTTTTTTTTTTTCATCACGTGTGGAGTTTTCCCCCAGTTCCTTTTTTTTTTTTTTTCCCCCCCCACCATTTCCTTTTTTAGAGATTTCGCCTTGGACGCTGGTCGGCCCCCGAACCCTTTCTTTTTCTTATGACCCCCTTTAGTACCCTTCCCCCCGTTATTCTTCTATAATACCCTTGTTTTGTACTAAACGATTGTGAATAGGACATCAATTAGGCCCCCGAGTATTAAGGCCGTCGCTTTGAAGGTTCCCCCCCCCTCTCCCTCTTGTTTTCTAGACTTTCCCCCCCAGTTTGTACCCCCTTGCTCGTTCCTCCCAGTCGCCTCCTTTTAAAATGTTTCACTTCTTTTTTTTCTTGCGCTTCTTGTTCGTTTTTTTTGACTGGTTTTGATAGTCCGACATCTAACGGGGCCCCGTTGACTTTGGATTCGTCCGATCGATTAGTATAGAGACAATGGCCGGTTTGTGCCCCGTCGCGTTCCCCCCCTCTTTTCGAGTTTTTTTTTTTTTTTTCTTTAGCTCCCTGACTCCACTTCTTATCCCCCTTTTTTTTGCTCTTCCGACTCTACTTGGTTTTTTTCGAAATTTCCGGTCCTGGCTAAATGGTGGCGGCTTGGTCGCACCCTCCTTTTCTGCTTTTTCCTCCCCGGTTTTTCTTTTTTCTCTGGTAACCCCTCTGCATGAATGTTACAGTGCTTTTTCACATTTTTTTTCCGACAATTTAGGGCTTATTTTCCGTCGAAAAGACCCTCCTGCTCCAGGCCCCTTTTCCCTTCTCCCCCTGCCGTCCTGAACTAGGCCTTCTGGATTTTTTTCGTCGTTTTAGGTCTTCGAACATCTTCATACTTCTCACCCTTTTTCTTGGACGCGTTTTTTTCCGTATCTTGTTGGTTTCTCCGAACCACGCCGGTTTCTAATATTAATAATTTTTTTTTGGATCTTTTCGCGGGGTGGCAGGGACCCCCCCCCTTCCCTTTTCCTTGAATTTCCCTTCCCTTCACTGAATTCTTTTAGGCTCAGTATTCTCTTGCATTTTCCCGGTTTATCCCTTTTTTTCTGTTCCATGTCCTTCCCCCCCTTTAGGTTACTAGGACTGATGTGGTTGTTCCCCTCCTTCGGCCTTTTTCTGGACTTTTTCCCCGGTTGTAAGATTTTTTCCCTGTCCCCTTTCGCCTTTTTTGAGCTCTTTTTCTGATGAAAATCCCTGGGCAAGCGGTTTCGATTTTTCCAGACGGACGGGGCACCCCTTCCCCCTTTCCCCAACCCTTCTTTCTGCATCCTCAACACCTTCTTTTCCTCGTTTTTAATTTTAACTTGGCAGCGACTTAGGGTTGGTTTCGTCAAACGATCGCCGCTGTATCATTTTTCTTCCCAATCCCTCCTCTTTGGTGAATTCCCCCCCTTCAGATTCGTTTTTTTTTTTTTTATTACCCTTTCGGGGGACTTTTTGCCGAAAAGCCCGCAAGGCAAGTCACCCTTTTCTCTGATATTCTCCCCACAGTGGTCCCCCTTGGACTTTTTGTCCGGCTGGTTAAACGGTTTTTTGTCATCGGTCTGACCCCATTCCTCAATTTCTATGAATCCCTTCGCTTTCATTCATTTCCTCTTTTTCATGGTAGTACCCCCCTTACCTGACAGAATTCAGCTTCACTTGACTGTTCCTCTTTTGTCGGTTTCATAAATCGCTCATCGTCGCGGGGTGTTTTTTAGCCCCTCCGTCTATATTTCCTGGAGGCAGGACTCCTAGACTTGAACCTGATTCCCCCCCCCCCCCCCAACCTTGCCCCCCTTTTTGGCCGTCGTTCTCTCCTCGTTTTTGGTTATAAATTGGATGCAACCCCTATGAAGAGATTTTTCTCTCCCGCCGTGTTTTTTTTTGGTGTTGAGAGCGCATAGTTTTTCTTTCTTTCCCCAATTCCTCAATTCCCGGACTTTTCCTACGTCAGTTTGGCTTCCCCATAGGTAGTGATTAAGAATGTCTTTTAGAGATGAGGTTCCGGAAAAAGCAACCCGAGCGTTTCTTCGTTTTCATCCCCCCCCTCGATGCAATTCACGGAGACTTCCTCTTTTTTCAAATTCTGTTTCCCCTTTTTTTGAGCCCCATTCCGCTTACTTTTTCCCTTTTTTTCCTGCTCAGGGCCGCTTAGTCCTTCCCATTTTTTCTTTTTAGGGTAATTTTCCTCCTTTCCTGAAAAACGTTGGTTGCCCCTTCCTTACAAACCACCCCACAACTTCCCGGTTTCTACAAATTCCCCTATCTTTGATGATGCCGGAGTTTTTACGGTTCGTCTGCACTCTCCCCCCTGGTGAATACCCTCCCCCTTTGACTACCACCTCCTATTCTCTTTCTCCCCATTCCCGCTTTTTTTTCTTTCCCGGGTCTGACTTTTTTCCGCTGATCGTGGACAGACAAAAACCCCCCCCCCTTTTTTTTTTTTCCTTCCCCGTTTTTCTCCTGGTGGTCTCTTCCGTATTTTTTCCCTCATGGTGTTTCCCCCTCCCCCCCTAAGTTGCCCCAGTAAGTATGTTATAGAACCGTCCTCCAGTTCCTTCTTTTTCCTCATTTCCATCTCTTCCCTCCATTGGTCGTTTCTTTTTTCCCACGTCCCTTTTACAATGTTCTAAAAAAGACCAACCCTCCCCCCCCCCACTTTTTCCTCTTCCCCTTCTCTATTGCCTCCCCACTCGCTTTTTGTTTGAGTTGACACTGTGATTTGCGAGCCTTCAACATCCCCCCTTTTCCCCTTTCTCGTCCCCCCCCCAAACGGGCATTTTCATATCCTTTTTTTTCTGGCCCCGACCCCACAGGTATTTGATCTTGGGGGCTCTGACCCCTTTTCTTTTCCCCCACTACCCGCTTTCCTTTCCCCTTTTCCCGCTTGCCCCCCTGGACACTGATCCCCCCTTTTTTTTTTTAACTTTTTTTTTTTTCCTCCGTTTGCGGAGTTTTCCCTTGCACCCGAAGAATATCTCATTCCTTTCCTCCCCCCCACCCGCTTTGTTGTTTTTCCGTTTCAATATGCACAGAATTTTTTTCCCCCCTTGGATTCTTCTCGTGCCTCAGTCACATGGCGGGCCCACGACTCTCCCAAATCCCTTTTTCCCCTCCGCGAATCGTGGACGTGCGTCTTCCCGTTATTTCCCGGTAACTTTCCTTTGGGCTGATTAGCGAGTTTTTAAATCGACTTGCCTTCCCCCTTTTCTGTCCCCCAGTGCGTTGTTGTTTTTTTTTTCGTCCTCCCACCATGTTTTCCCTTACCCCCCTCATTTTCGGATCCGCAGTTTTTTCGCATTGACTTTCCACTTTTTTCCTCCCATTTTCTCCTTTCTGCGGATGGGGATTCTGAGCTCCCCCCCCCCCCCTCTTCCCTGCCACCCCCGTCTTTTTTTTTTTTTTTTTTTTCTGAAATTTTTGCTGGTACTTGCCCCACCCCGGAAAGTCCCAGCCGACCTCCATTTTTTTTCCCCCTTTCCATACCATCTCTTACTCCCCACAGGCCCAGTTCTTTTGATAGACTTTCTTTTTTTTCCCCATGAGATAGTTTGCGTTTCTCTCAGTGTCGGGATATCCTATTCCCCCCCTGACCTCCCTTTTTTTTTTTTCATAGCTTTTCCACTTTTTCCTCCTGGATTCTTTTAGTCCATGTCCCCCCCTTTTTTGCCTCCCTTTTTTTAAGGGGTTCTCTCCTTTTTCCCCTGCCGCGTGATTTGTGTCCTTGCGGTTCCCTGCGTTTAGGGTCCTCTTTGAGACCTGGTTTGATTTAATCGGGGGTTGACAACCCCTTTTTTGCACTCAGTCCCGCGGATTTTTTGAATAGTCTTTCGGGACGTGTGGACCCTTTTTTCCCCTCTATTTCTTTTGTTTTCAGAACATTCCCCCGTTCCTCAGAGACCGTGATGGCGGGACCTCTTTCGGTCTCTTTATTTGCTTTCTCCACAAACGCTCTCCATTCACTTTTTCTTTTCACACAAAGTTTTTTTTTTTTACTGAAGGGGCACACGCGCTTAACATCTGCTTTTTTTCCTTCAAGCTTATCACTTTTCCCCTCAACGGCATGCTGGGACGAACCCTCGAAACATTTTTCATCGGTTCTTTCCCCCTCCGCATACGGTTTGCGTTCGCCTTCGGTTTTTCTTTTTGGCTGGTACGACCCCTTTCCCCCGTGCGAAATCAATTGTGAAGATTTATTTCCGGCCTTTTTTTATAGTCACAATGCTCGGCAGCTGAACCCCTTCTTCTTTCTTTTTTCAGGGACTTTCTTCCCTCTGGTGTTTATCTCTCTTCACCTACTCTTTCTTTTTTGAGGATCTTGACTTTCCCTCTTCCCCCCACTGAGCTACGCCCTATTTTATTGCGTCTCCCCCCCCCTTCCCCCCCCCTCCCTTCCTGACTTTGCCACGTAAATGTCACATTTTTCTCCCCTTTTTTTTTTCCCCCCCATTTCGGTCCTTACAACGCCCGGGCGACCAACCCCTCCGTAGGCGTCGCCAGCCTAGTTTCTTTCGTTCCACCTTTCTTTTTTTTTTTCGTTCCTTTATTGACTCATGACTTACCTTTTGCGCGACCCTTCTTCTTTCCCATTTAGTCGGGCGTTTGCGCCCACCTTCTGTTTGTAAAGCAAAGTGAAGTCCGGCTTGGCCCTGCGTGTTTTTCCTCCACTCCCTCGTTCCCCCCCCAACAGTTTACCCCCACGTTGACCACCCTTTTCCCCGGGTTTCTTTTTTTCTCCGTTGGGGTTGGCTGTTTTAGGAACTCGGGCCCGTATATTCCGTTCCCCCCATTTTCCCCAGTTAGTCCAAAGTTTTTCCCTTCTTCTGGAGAAAAGAGTGTTTTCCCTTCCTCCCCTCCTTGATAGCTTTCGGCACATCGTAAATAAGTTCCGTTCGCCCCTCCCCCAAGGAACTTTTGGTAGCTCCCCTCTTTTCCCCACCGGCTTTTTCACCCCCTTTGTGAACACCGGTCTTTCGTTTTCATTCACGCGAACCCAAGTAGGTTCCCTTTTACGCGGGGGATCCTTTTTTCTTTTTTTTCCCTTCTTTTTTTTTTTGTTTTGATAGTCCTCCAGCTTAACTTGAGTTGATCTAGATACCGTATCCTGAATCAAACCTGGCGGTTTCAGTTTTTCTCCCCTTTTTCTGCACTTACCGTTGCATGGCGGCGGGAATACTTCCGGTGCCTCCCCCATAACTTGGTCTTGCATTTTTCCCCCCCCATTTGGTTTTGGTTCCAGAGACGGGCGCTCCCTTTTTTTTCTTTTTTGTGGCCTCCTCCTCTGGTTTTTAGGATCCCCAATGGGTCGGTCCGCTGTTCCAAAAGATTCCTTTCCCCGAGGTGAACTTATGACCCGCAGTTGTCCTTTTTTCCCTTGCGCCCCCCTCCCCCACACCCCCAAAGTTCGCGTTCCCCCACCTCCCCTCAGACCTCGATTATTACCTTCTTTCCCTGGCCCCCCCGAACCCCTTATTTTCAAACGATTTTTTTTTGTGAGGCTGGATTCCGATTAGTCGTCGTGCCCTTGGCCCCCCTACTCCCCTCCATTTCCAGGAAATTCCATTTCCCAGATTTTTCCGGGGTCCTTTTTTGGACAGTATCGATGTTGTATTCTTCCTTCTCCCACCCGCCGGTTTCCTGAATACCCTTTTTTTTTCGGTGGTCACGCGTACGGGATTCTCCAAGACCCTTGCTCCTTTTCACTGAATCTTTTTTTGATCGTGATCTCTTCTGCTTCGGGATTCTTTTGCTATGGATGGCCGTTTTTTTTTTTTTTCCCCTCCTTTTTTTTTTTCTTTCTTTCTTCCGTGACCCCCTTCCGCCGATGTGGGCGGTCCTCTATTTTTTTTACCACATTTCTTAACGGTTTTCCTTGACGTCCTCGCAACAAGAACGGGGCACTTCTCTTCGCCCCCTTGCTGAAACCTTCAAGCGGTGATGTCCAACACCTCACTCTTTTTTTTCTTCCTACTGGTCCGGTTGACAGGAAGACACAACCCTTTGCTCTCAGGCGTACACTCCTTTTCTGTTCCCTTTGATCTTTTTCTTTGTACCCCTCCGCGGGAGACGGCAAGTTCGCCGGTTTTTGAACGCTTTCGGTACCCCCCCCCTGGGACTGTCTAGGGCAGGTATCTTTTTTTCTTCTTTTCCTTTTGGGGTTCTCCTCAACGTCCCTCTTTTAGATACCCGGAACGGAGTTCGATTCTTCCCTAAAAGTTGACTTTTACGGTACATGACTTTCCGGGGCGGAAACGGTTTGTCCTCCTTTCTTCACCCATTTCCTCCTCCCGGACTTGTCAGTAACGGGCTCTTAGGCCCTTTGGTCCCCCCCTCAAGTCCTTTGCAATTGAATTTTCCCCTTCTTTTTCTGGCCCGCATCGGTCCCCTCGATAGTCTTTTTTTTTTTTCCTTGCCCCCCTCATCTCTCCTTTCCTGTTAATCCCCATATCAGGAATTTTTTTTGTCACCCTATTTTTTGATGCAAACTTTCCTTAGTCTTTTTTCCTCTTAAGGAGGTTGTTATACCTTACCTTTTCCTTTTAATCTTTTTTTGTTGGTGTTTTGTCGCGATCATGGGTCCCCTCACCAAATGTCTCCCCTTTCATTACTTTTTTTTCTTTTTTCCCTTGACCGGGCTAATAGTTTCCTCTTTCCCCCCCTCCCTTTCGATATTCTTGGTCCTTCGGCGAGTTTTTTTTAAATAATCTCCCCTCCCGCTCTCCCCCTGCTATTTTGGGCCGCGCCATCACGCCCTGGCCCTTGAATTCAAAGTTTTTCCCCCTCTATTGTTTTCCCTTCGCTTGCGGGGCGATTACTATTTTCCTTGGTTCCCTAGGTAGCATTTGTCCGGTACAAGTACGAGGTTTCGGGGATGTTTCAGTTTGCTTTTTTTTTTTCCCCCTTTCCTCTTCAGGCCCTTGACAACCCCAAAAAGTCTCTAGTTGTGCATGAATTCCTTCGGGCGTTTCTCCGGGTTTCCGGATTACGGTTCGCAGTCCAGTCTTTCCGCGTTCCTCTCACACTCCCTCCCCGGCGAATTCTGGGCCCGTTTTGGTTCTCTAATCTTCCCAAGCATGGAAAGATTTTCATTCGCGAGAACTAGTACGCTTCGTGGCCCCTTTGCGGCTAATCCCTTTTTTAAGACGGTGTGTTTTTGCTTTTTATCCGTCTGTTTCCCTGTCCCCGCTTTGCGTCTGTTTTTTTCCCATCCTTGCCTGTTCTCTTCCAGAATCCCCGGGCATCGTCGCCAACATTCTTTCCTTTCGTTTGGGGTCCCGATTTTTTTGCCAATGTTCCCTAAAAAACGTCACTCTGAAAACTCCGAGGGTTCTTTAGGACTTCGATGATTTTTCCCCCACTCGTCGAGGTGGACTTTTCTCCCCCCTGTCTGCTAGAAACACAGTCCCCTGATATCTGAAAAACCCTTCATTCCCTCGTTTCGCCCCGCCTGGCAACCTCTTTTTTTTTTTTCCTTTTTTTTCAGTCGTACTACCACAAGGGGCGGTGCTTTGCTGAAGCCGGTTTCTCGGCCCCCCTACCGAACCCCCTCTGTATTCCCCCTGGAGGGGAGGACGTTGTCTTTTTTTTCCCCTTTTTATATCATGTGGGTTTCACACACCCGACGCGTTGGGCGTTTTTCGGACATCCGCCTTTCATTCTTTTATTGATTATGTGGTGCTTTTCCCCTCATGGCGTAACGACCCGGATGACCGATTTTCATAACTAGAGTTGCCTTTTCGGGCGGCAGTTTCTCCTAATTTTATTGGTGCTTCGGAGTCCTTTTAGGGCGGCGGTTCCCCTTTTTCCCAGTTTCTGTTTGTGTGCCGGCATTAATAGGGCCTTTTTCTTTATTACAGAGCCCCTTTTTTTTTTTTTCCGAACCCTCCTACGCCCCTGGAGAATTCCCCAAGAGGGACCTGGGAGAGGTTTGAGTTATCTTTTCTCACCGCCCCCTCTTTCCGATTTTTTGCGCGTCCCGGGACGTGTTATGTTTCTTGCCACGCCGACTTCTTACACTTTTCTAACGGCTTCCCAACGGTTGACTCGGCGTGACCCCTTCGATCTCCGAGCCCATGGCTCCGCTTTGTTTCTTTAGAGCTTGTTTGATATCCCCCAACCCCCAACAAAGGCCTTCACCGAAACGTCATTTTCGCCTTTTCTTTCCCTCATCCCCCCCATTCTTTTCATTTTACGGGGCGCCGGTTCCCCCACTGTTTCTTTCTCCTGACTTTGCTGGGGCTGAGGCGCCCGTTGCGAATTCTGGTGTTATTTGAGTTAACGGACCCTGGGGCCAGGGTTCCCCACCCCATTCGCTGATGGGGGGACCTTGGCTCGATTCGTTACTGTGTGGACACTTTTTTTCCCAGCATATTGTTGCGTCCCCCTTTTTCCCGGTTTTAGGACGAACGTTTCAATGTGGTTTCGTTTTTCAAATGGTTGAGTTCCGCTCTCTTTTTTTCCCCCCCCACAACGCTCGCCAAGTTTTCCCTGCCCCAATTGCGTCCTTTGCTTTTTTTTTCCAGCTGCTTACCCATTTTTCCCTGACGTTTTCCGGCACTTTTTTCCCACTCCATAATTCAGGCGGCCGTTGGTTCCCTTTCCTGGACCTCTCTCTTTGCGACGCCTTCAACGATCGTTCGCCTGGGTTTTTGGGTTTTGGGGTCTGTCCGTCCCCTGGACGTGAGTCTTTTGAAACGATTTGTTGCCTGTCCTTTCATAATCGCAGAGATATTTCGGTGCTTCGTGTTGCGCTTGCGGCAGTTTTTCTCTTCTGCGTGTTATTCTTTCTTCTCCTTTTTTTGGTTTTCCCTTTTAGCTAAACCCAACCCTCCCCCCAGCAGATGGCCCTGCTTACTCCGCCCCTATCACGGCTGTTTTTTTTTTCATTGCTTCTGTTTTTTTCCTGAAGCTGTCACGAATCGTGCCAACGATACAGTCGGGTGTCTTCACGCAACCCTTCGTTTTTTTTCCACGCCAAACAAAGTCCCAGGCGAACGCTCGTAGGCGGTTCCGGTGATCTTTTCGTCCCCATGGCCGGTTTTGCGGCGTGACTTCTCTTCCTTTGACCCCCCCCGAAACTTTTTTTGATGTGCTCCCGCGTGCAGGACTTTTTCAAAATCGTTCCCCATTCCTTTGAGCTTGTTTTGAGCAGTGTCGGACCCCCCCCTTTTTACAAGTTTTCCCGTGCGCTTTCAGTGGTGACTGTCTGTTACGGCACCTCGCCCGGATCGGGTCAGTTGCCAGTTTTTTTCCCAACCAGTCTTCCTCCCCTTCCACCCCCCCCTTTTTTCGTTCCGATCTGACGCAAACTTGATTTTTCCCTTTTCCCCTACGTCCCCCCCTACATTCGTTTACGCGCCCCCCAATACGCCTTTTCGCTCCAAAGGCCCCCTCGAAATCGGATTGCCCTTCTTCTGGTTTACCGGCGTGCTGCACCTCTAATCCTTGATTGGCCAACTTTTCGAGGCTATTGCGTCCTGTTCGGTGAATTTTGTTTTGGCGTGCTCGAACTTTTTCCCTTTTCCCCGATGAGCAGTGCTTCTACTCCTCCGTTGTTGCCCTTTTGCGGGGGTGTAGTCTCGCACGGTATGAATCCCAAGTTGCTTTTTCGGTCTTTTTAGTGTCCCTCAACGGTCTCCTTTTTGCGGAAGATCTCGAGCAGCAGATTTTCCGGCGGTCCGCTCCATGTTTTGCGTTTCTCTCTTTTTACTCCGTCCACATTTCGGGCATTTTTTTCCGTCCTGTAGTTGGTCTGACAGCAACCCCCTGACGGACAATTACGGCGCCGCCGTCGCTTTCCCTAACCCTCCCCCCCGGCTACTTTCCTTCTTTTTTTCCGGCAGCACAATCCCGGCGGCTCGGAAATTTCTCTTCTTTTTTTCGCCTCCTCAATTCATACCGGTTGGCCCCTGCTCCCCCCCCCCCCCCCAACTTTCGTGCTGTTGGCCATTATAGAGATATTCTTCCTTTGCCGCCAACTCCCCCGACCCGGTTCATACTTTTCTTCTCCCGAAACGTTTCAAGCAGGCTTTTATTTTCTCCCCTTCATCGCCCCCCTTCTTTGATACTTTTTCGTCGGCGATGGATATTTGCCGTTGCGTTTTTTATCTTTTCGCGGTTCTCGGTATTCACCTTTCCTGACTATTTTGGGCTTCATATTCTCCATCGTTTCCCTCGCGCCTTTTTTTTTTGGACGGTGAAGCTTTTTTTTTTCTCCTTGTTTTTCTGTGATTTCAGTCCGATGTCCGATGTGAACCCCATTTTTCCCAGACGGCCCATCTCCCACATGTACTTGTCCGTTTTTCGCCAGCAGCCCCAGTTTCTACTTTTTTTTTGTTTACTTCGTCATATAGGTTTCTTCCCACGTTTCATTTTTTTTCCTCCGTCTCCGCCGGGACTCTTGCGGTGACGATGTTTCCTAGTTTCCCACTTGCGGGTCTTATCCTTTTTTTCGACCTTCGCCTCGGGTCTTTTTGGTTCTTCCCTTACTCCTGCCTTCATCAAGAGAGGTCCACGTACTTGGTCATTTTCCACGTGATTTTTTCCCTGGCATCTTTTTTTTGAATTTTGCAGTCCGGTTTTGGCAAACCCACCCTGTCTCCCAGTTGAGATAATCCGTTCGCCAGCTCATTTTTTCCCCGCACTGGACAGCTCTGCCTTGACTTGTAAGGGGTGATTTTTCTTCACCTATTCTCTTCTTTTCTCTTTTCGGCGCGGGGGATTGCCGGGCTCGTTTTCATTCTCTCCGCCCCCATACGACTGAACTTAGTTGCCCCCCCCCGCCCACGTTGCCGCTGGGCTAATTGAGGCGGGTTTTCATGATTAACTATTCCCCCTTCCTTTGAACCCGTCCTTTGTTTTGGTTTCATCGTCTATTCTAGGGTTACCCCAATTATAAAAACCCCCAGTGCCTCATGATAGCCCTTCCTTACTTCCCTTTTTTCTTTCCTATGATTCCGAAGATTTTGACTTCTCCCTTCAATTTTCCACCGCAAGCGTGGACCCGATTGAGGCCCCTTTTTCCCTTTGTACCCCCCGCTTTTTGCAATTCACGGTCCCTGTCCTCTTTTCGCAAGATGATATGGGGTCAATTTTTTCGGTTACTAACCCTTTCTCTGCTTTTCCCCCATTCGATCCGGTAAAGTTAGGTCTTGTTTTTCCCTGACCGTTTTTTTTTTTCCCCCCCCCGGTCCGCGGGGAAAAAGCCGTCCCCCGGTCCCCCCGTGAATCACCCCTTTCCGGTTTTTTTTCTTTTTTTTACCTCCTTTCAACGGTTCGGAGCCGGTTCTGCAGTTCCCCCTTCCCCGCGGGTCCCCTTTTCCCTGATACTTTTGCCGTGGGTGGACTCCTTCTTCACTTCACCGGCTCCCCTGTTTGCCGGCAGTTTTGATCCTTGTTACTTTTTTCCCCCCCCCCCCCCGTGTGTCCTTTTTTCACCTTTTCCCACGCGCCGGTGCTGTTTTTTTCCCCTGAAATTTGTTAGACAGGGCACGGCGTTTCTTTTCTGGCCAAACTCGACCCTGGCCCTTGCCTTCCTCCTCTTCGCTCGACCACGATTCAGGTGTCTTTTCCTTTGACCTTTTTTTTAAAACCGCTTCACCCCCCTTTTCCCCCCTTGGCCTCTTAATTTGGGAGGGGACCTGGATTTTCTTCCATTTTCCATCTTTGCCATAAAAAGACCCTTTGTTTTTTCGAGGGTGCCGTCCCCATTTTTCTTATCCTAACCTCTCCCCTAGAGATTTTTCCCCGGGAAGACCTGTCTCACTTGGGTCTTCGTCTCATGGGCCGTACTACTACACAATGTTGCCGATGGCTGAATGGTAAGCTTGGCCCCCCCCCACCCCTTGATGTTCGGACCGGTTTGGTCTTCTTTTCCGTTTCTCCATCGATGGCCTCCCTTTGGGATTTTGGGAGTGGACATAAGGCCCCCCGGGGGAAGATTTTTATGATTCTTCCCCTTTCCCCCGGACGAACCTTTCCTTCTTGACCGGTTTCCGCAGAAAACGTTATTACTTTCCTTCTTATCGTTCTTTCCGTGCCGGCTCGCGCTTTCCCTGTTGTCGTCTTGCTTCTTTCTTTTCCCTTACTAACATGGTTTCCCCGTTTTGTCCCTGACTTTGTTTTTTGCCCTCCCACCCACGCGCCGGGCCCCCCTTTTTCTTGCTTGCCCCAGAGTATTTCTTCGGTGATTGGAACGCCCCTGGATTCTCTTTTGCGTTTCCCTTTGTTTTTTTTTTTTTTTTGATGGGCCTTGCACCCGAAGAATTCCCCCCAGCCCCCTCCCCTGTTCCCCCCCCCTTCTGAGTGACTACCCTCCCACCCCCCCATTTTGCTTTCCTGGACGGACTCTCTCGAGGGACCTGCTGATTCTTTTCTTTGCTTTACGAGTGTCGTGTCCTCCCCAACCCAAAGCCTTTTCCCCTCCCTTTTTTTTTTCATAGCCGGGCGTTTGAAAAAAAGGGGCCCCCCTGTTCTTCCTCTTCTTTCCTGCCCCCGGTTTCCCCCCCCTGGGTTTCCGGCAGGTGTTTTTTTTTCTTTTACCGCATTCGTTCCTTCTTATCTTCTTTTTGAGAGGAAGAAGCGTTTTCTATTTTTCCTGATGGCACCTTGGAACTCTGAGTTTTACACCCTGCGCTTCTTTTCTCCGCAAGAAGGAGACTGGCATCAGATTTACTTGTGTGAAAACCCTTTTTCCTTTCAGACCCCCTTTTTTTGTTGCCCTGGTCCTTTTTTCTTTTCATTTCATTGCAATGGTTTTCGGGCAAAAAAACCCAAAAAAAAACCCCTTTGGGTCCGTTTTTTTCCCTCCTCGGGCTTGCACACCTCTCTTTTTTTTCCTTCGGGACCCACGATTTTGGCGCAGGCTGCAAGCTTTACATCGTTCCTACTGTAAAGTCAGAGTCCCATGCCCCCGCTTCCCGGGCCGAAACACGAATATCGCCTCCCTACGTTCTTTTCCCTTTTTCTTTTTTTTTTTTTAATTTCTCCTTTTTTTTCGTCGCCCCCGGAAACCCAAGGTGATCCCTCGTGTCGCTTTTCAGGTGGACATAAGGCTTTTCCCGGTTCTTTTACAAATCGTAGTTCCTTTTTTCCTTCCCCGGTTCGCGGTGTGT
>Ga0179593_1590342_pt1 | contig 13387 bp, 13 predicted proteins | sample CZODoug2_1_08_16_FD_185931 | JGI IMG/M metagenome (GOLD analysis project Ga0179593, IMG submission 185931) | Vadose zone soil fungal communities from Angelo Coast Range Reserve, California, USA - CZODoug2_1_08_16fungal (PacBio error correction) | ecosystem: Environmental > Terrestrial > Soil >... | reverse complement strand
TGTTCGGTCATTAATGATACTCCGTACGCTATCCGTTTCCCTCTAATCTCCCTCTTGGAAACTCCAGCTTTTCCAGCGTTTTCTATCCCCTGAAGACCAAACCACGCCACCGTTTTTTTTTTCCAAAACGTGGCCAACTTTCTTCCCCCTTGAACGTTTCCCTGCGATTGATTTTGTGAACCCCTTTTCCTTTTTCTTCAATAATCTCATTTGTCCCCCTTACCGAGTCCTGGCCCAGACTACGCCGTTTCATTACCATTTCCGTTTTTTTCAGAAGCCTCAACTTGCTTATTCGCGCCATCCCCGGTTCCCTGTCATTAAGGGAATGGATTCTTCCCTCACCCCTCTTATGGGGCTACCCCACGTCCCTCCCCCCCCCCCCCCCCTCCCATCCCCCGTTGGGTGATGCTGTCAGTTGTGACGCTTTTGCGTTTAGGATACAAGGGTGCAGGGCTCAGGACCCAACTAGCGGGGTTTTAGTGGCGCCTTTTGCCTTATCGGCCCCCTCCACCAATATTTCCCCCCTCCCGCCTTCTCGTAGACGTCTATTTTCCTAGGCTTCCGGCAACCATTTTTCCCTTTTTAAAAGGTGTGTGCTGCTGACCACCCTCCCTCCCGGCCCCTTAGAAATTTCCTGTTTCAACTTCGTTCCCCTGAATGGTGTTGCTGTATGGAGTCACGTTGCGAGCTCCGCCCTTCGTTATTTAAACTATTCACTGTTCATGATTATTCTCCTCCGGGGAGGTGCTTTTTGAGCTGTCGTATTTGCCCCTCAGTTTTTTACAGGGTGCTTTGGTTTGAGATTGGCCTGGTTGACCCATGGTACTTGGTAATGAACTCATTTGCTGATTGGTCCTCGGACCTCAGCAGTTAAAATGTTACTTTGGAACGTCGTACCCCTCGTTCAACGCCGCCCCCACGGCACAGTTAGTATATTTGTCCGATCCATTCCCGTCCTAGAAGGCTTTCTCGGGACTTTGACTCCGTGCTGGGAACCCCCTTTCTTTTTATCAGATGTTGTTCGACCTTTTGACTAAAGAAGAATCGCCCCCTCCCTTCTTTTTTTCCCGAGCATTCCGACTTCTTCTTGCCCCAGATCCTCTGCTGCGGGAGTCGGGAGTAATTTCCGTCCTGTTGAAGTGTCATGTCTCGGAGAAAATGCGTGTGAGAGTTCTGCGGACTTCTTTGCCCCTACTTTCGCGTGGATCGGGACCCCCCCCCCCTTTTTTCACGCCCCCCCCCCGCAGGAAGTCAGCTTTTTCCTTCGCCTTCTGTAAAACCCCACATCCCCCCGGTTTTATAAAGAAATGGTCCCCGCGTGGGACTGGTCTGCTTGCGGTGATTGAAGGCCGTCCGGCAACCCCCCCCCTTTCCGATAATCAGTGCTTTAGTCTCCTCCCCTGATTCCCCTTGTGTGCGGCAGACGGCCAACTCTCTGGTCCGGGAGGCTTTAATTCCCCTATTTTAATAATCTTTGTTGTTGAGATTCCCTCTTCTTCCCGGGCGGACGTTGTTCTTTTTCTTTCCCCTCTTTTTCCCATAACATTTAGATCTCTTTCGAAACCAAGAAAAGTTCGCCGGGGTGGAGGGGGGACGTTTTCCGCCTATCATTGTCCTCCCCATCTTCCCTCCCCCCATTCTTGTTCCTTGTCAGGGCCTCTTGTCTGTTGTGTCGAAAGGAGTCTCCCCTTTTTTCGTAATTGCCCCGCCGTCGGTGTACAATCTTTTTTTTGAAGACTTCCCGTTTCCTTGCGCTCCGGTTTCTTCAAGCCCCGCCTATCTCTTCGACCCCAACCCCCTACCCCCTTTTCGAGACTCCAGGCGTGCGTGACCATTTTCTATCGTCTGATTTCATGAGAAACGGGGTTTCGTTGGCCCCCCGCGTTTTCGAGGGCTTTTCCACATTCGTGACTCTGTTCCTCCTCCATAGCGTAAGCCCTAACTCCCTTTTCTTCGTTTTTTTCTGTCATGTTCTTTATTTTTTGAGATTTCCCCACCTTCCCCTTTCAGGGCCTTTGGAAATTTTTTTTCGCTGGGGTATTTTCCTTGACAGTGCCACCGCGATCGCCCCTGGTTCCAGCAGTTTCGGTTTTTTTTTTTGGGACCCACCCTTGACCCCCCCCACGTTGACCATGGCTGCTCCACGAACCACTCTGCCTTCACCACTTTTTGCACATCCTCGCCGGTCCTGGCCACTCCCTTGATACGACTGTTCTCTTACCCCCCTTGCCCCCTGCCTACAAACCTCCACTTTCGGTTTCATTGGAAGACGTTGACCTGGTCTATGTCTGGACTCTTCCCCTTCGTGTTGCAAGCAGTCCCCCCCCCCCCCACCCTGTAAACCCGGCAACAAAATTTGCTAGTTTGGAGAGAGTCCCCAACTGGCCCTGGCGTGGAGGGGGTCCCGAGACATAGTCGGTAACGCCCAGCTGGTTCCCCTTTGGATATTTATTAGCCCCTAGAGACTTCTTACCTTCCCAGATAAGCGACTGTTTTTTCTTTGCGGATGAGCTTTTTTTCCGACCGCCTTTGGACCATATCCCTTCTTGACACATTATTGGCCTGCCTAAAAAACCGTGCTGGCTCCGTAGTTGAGCATGACTTTCTGCGACTTTTTACGTCGCGTTGGCAGTTGGCCAGGAGTGACCCATTCCGATCATTTCCTTTCGTGTAAAAGTATGTTTTTTTAACCCAAGACGACTCGTTTAAGTCCCCCCCCCCCCCCCCCCCCCCCCCCCCCCCCCCCCCCCCCCCGTGTGTCGTCATTTTTCAGCGAGTCAGCCAGTGTGATGGCTTGTGTTGTTGTTTTTCAGTGTGTAGAGGACGACTTTCGGGGTCTCCCACCACCCCTTGACCATAGGATGTTCGATCTACCTGCTAGAGACAAGTTTTTCAGGTCTCACCCCTCCCCGCCCACGATGACCGCGTTTGTTTTGACTTTATTCCGTCCCCCTCGACCCAAACCCTATTGAAGAGCCTTCCCCAAGTTACTGACCAACCCTCGCTCTTTCTTTGCACTTTTGGTTTTCCATCCGTCCCACATCTCCTCACCACCAAAACCCCACCCCCCATAGAGTCCTGTTCCGCCGACTTTTTTGCCAACAGTGCTCTTTTTTTTCCTGGTTAATGCCCCCGCTTGACCCCCCCCTTCTGAAAATTTTTTTTGCTGACACCTAATCTTAGTGTTCGGAAATAGAGCCCTTCTTATTTTTTTCAGTCGGCCAAATGAACCGCGATGAGTACCCAATTCCCCCATTCTACCGTCCATTGTTCTCTCGTTTACTTCCCCCATGGAGGTCTCAAGGACCTTTTTGCGGCTCTATACTTCCCCTGACCCCATACCACTTTAACCCCTGCTGTCCCGGGGGTCCGACGACTTTTTTTTTGTTTGAAGCCCCGTCTTGTTTCGGAACCCCGGGTTCTTGAAGTCCTCTTTGTTTTAGAACGGGGAGTTTGATGGCGAAGACTCGTTCCTGGCGAACCTTTTCCGATCCGGTCCATTCCTCCTCCGCAATGCTAGAAAACCGAGCGTCGACGTACCTCACCTCTTCCAGCTCCGTTGGAATCAACCTGACCACTTCCGAAGAAGGCAACCCCTTTGACTTGTTAGTTATTTCCCCAAACTTTAAGTCCATGTTTTCGTCCCCCCCTTAGGGTCCCTTTTTGAATTGAACCCACCGTTATGTACGGAATTGTGCCAACCCCCCAGATTAGCAGTGGGCGGCAACACCCCTGTCCCCCAACTCTTTTTACCAGTCCCTTGTTTGGCTGTTTTACCCTCCTCTCGACTTTGAATGGGAAGAGTACCCTTTGTTTCACCCTTGCCCGTTTTTTTGCAAACATTCAGGTACTAGGTGTACACCAGGGCGTCCCCTCTTGAACCTGCTCTAAATAAGCATCCACCCCGGTGATGCTGCCCCCCCCCTCTCCATGTCTTACCTGTTCCGATTTTCCCTAGAACCAACCTTCTGGTTTCCCCCGCACAATGACCTGCCACACTCTTGCGGACCATCGCGGGGCTATTTTTCCACGAGGTTGGCAGTGCCTCAAATTGAGCGCTCCCCGATGCACGACTTGGGTCCCTCGGCGCATGCGCTCCAGTACACCCTAACCCCAATGGTGAGTTTTTGTTTTCTGCCCTTCGGTAGGCCCGCGTAGGGCTTCTTCCGCGCCGTCAACACTTTTTTTTTTTTTTTTTTCACTATGCTCGTCCCGGTGTCCGCCAACGTCTCCAAAACGCTGCCAACTTCGCTTGTTTAGCTTTTCCACCTCTAAAGTTTTTTTTTTTTTACTCTCTCTTTCCTTCCTCCCTTTTTTTTTTTTTTTTTTCTTTAGAGGGACTCCCCAGTTTTTTTTTTTTTTTTTTCGTTTCTCCGGTTCCCCCGTCCCCCGATTTTGGAGGACGGCGTTCCTGTCAGTTATAATATTGTGTGCCCACCCATAGGACAGCATGTTCTTTGGAGCGGAAAAACACCCCCCCACAAAGACCCCCGCCGACGGGCTGGGTTCCCAATCTTCCTCCCCAACCAACGTTTATGAGGTGTTTGCCCCGTTCGCTCCTCGAGCCCTCTGTGTCTTCGTTTGCGTCCGCTTATGTGGATCGTTCAGGGTTGTTCTTCCCTTCAATATGACGATCTGTGATCCCCCGCTTCTGTTGGAATCGTTCCCCCCCCCCCCACTCTTTGAGGAACTATAGGTTGTTTTTTCTCCCATGAGCTCCACCGTACGACACAGGGTACCCCTCCAGTCCCCCCTGATTCGGTTAAATTAATCCACCTTGGGTGGGGGATCTGGCTTTTTTTTTTTTTTCTTGATCCGTTTGTTTTCGCCGCCTTTTCACGGCCCCCCCGATGGTGCCAGTTGCCTGTCTTTGGAAAGGGAAACTGCAAGGCCGTTCTTGCACGCTTTGGGCCGTTGCTTTATTTGACTTCAAACGTTTTAGTCTCAAGGGGACTTTTCCCCACAGTGAAGGTTTTTCCCCCCCCCCCCTTTCGGGACATGCTCCTGGTGCGATTATGTTTGCCCCTGCACGGAAAACCTTTACTCCTCCCTTTCAATTTCTTGTCTGGGGCGATGTTCTTAGTTGTGATTGGTCGATTTCTAATGTCCCCTCGGGGTTTTTTTTTAGATCTTGTGCTATTACCCCACTCTTTTTTGCGCCTTCTTTGCACGGGTTCATTCTCGTCTTTTTTTTCCTCTTGCCGTCCCTTGAGCTTGCGTTGTATTCTTGTTCGTGCCGTCTTATGACGCTTGGGTTGGCATTCGGGGCCGGTGGCAGGGTCCCTTTTGCATATACCTTTGCGTTCGGGCCCCCCAATCTCTTCCACTGCCCGGATGAGGAATATACTTCGGTCGGAGGGATTCAAATTCCTGTGGCTCCTCGTTGAGTCTGTTTAGTGGTTCTTTTCCTCTCCTCTCTGGGGGCTCTGGGTCCTGCAAACCGGGTTTTTTTTTTTTTCTAACGGTATACCCTGGACAGTCAGGAGGGATTCCCCTGTGCCAAAGCCCACTTGGGTGGGAACCCACCTTTCTCCCAAAATCTTGGTCTTCTCAGTCGATGTTTAGCTCATGGCCTTTCCCCAACCCCGATGAGTTCTGGTCCTCTTTGTTTCGGGCATTCGGTTGTATGAGTGTCTGCCCTTTTTACTTGCTTCTCCCCCTGGACTGTAGCTGCGGTTCTTGACACTTTCTCTTGCTTTTTTTTCTCTGGTGGTTTTTTTTTTTGGCTTGGCGATTTTTCCGATTTGAACCTTTTCCCAAATTTTTCCTCCATGACCCGTCCAATCTGCTGTACTTGATGTGTTTCCCTGCCAGCGCCTACTTCTGCGTCTCGTGTGCTGTCGTCATCCCTCGATTTCGATGAGGGGCCGGTCCCCAAGGGCGAGACCTTTTCTAATGTGCCCGTTTCCCCAGGTTTTTGTTTTCTCCCCCTCTTTCCCGCCAACCAAGCACCGTCCTTGTGGAAAGGTGTGTCCAACTTCCTGACCCCAATGTCCCTAAGTTCTGTCTGCTGGGACCCCTTGGACCTGGGTCCCAATTGGACCCCTTCGAAAAACTATCCCTACCAGCTTCATTTCCAAAACGCGTTTTCCCCCCGCCCCCGCGCCCCGGAAAGGCAAGGTGGGCTCCCCGGTCTTATCTGAGTCATCTTTGACCCCTTTTTTGAATAGGGACTTTTTGATCGTCACCTCGTCTGCCTTTGGTCCGTCAAATTTTTCACTTTCCTCCCCCTCCTCGTGAAAGGCATGTGCCAGGCGTTTTTGGCTGTAGTTGGATCTAGATTGGGTCGGCCCGCAATCATACCGAGGAAGGGAATTGTTCGAATCCTTTTATGGCCCCCCCTCCGCCCCCAATTATCGCATTTCCAGTGAACTTTTTCCACGAGATAGATGAAGAAAAAAAATTTTTGACCCGGTTTAAAGCCTGACCTTTTTTTATTGGATGCTGTGTTCCCCAGAAGTGAAGTTCTTTCGTATGAAACCCGACGTTGGAAAAGTTAGTCACTCTACATTTGGGGTGAGACTCGGTTTGTAGGTCATCAAGTTGGTCTACGAACCCTAGGTCTTAGATACTTCCGGGAGATGAATGACTGGGCGATTCTTCAGCGGGTGGCTCGTTTTGACGGCCGGGAGATTTCGTTTTTCTGCTATGTTTTCCAATGGGGTTCTCCCCCCCCCCCCGGGGTAACTGTGATTTTTTTTCTTTAGGCCCCGCTCCCCCTTTGTTCTATCGAGTTCCCCAATGGCTTTCCCGCGGGCTCCCTCCGAACGGTCCAACCGTCCCCCCCACCCGTTGGTTGAAGTTCCGATCCCTGACTGCGCACCCGAAGACCTCTTTCTGATGTTCACGCCTGATGTTGACTTTTCCCTCCGAACCGTTTGAGCGGACCGGTTTGAAATTCCCTCCAGCCCTCCGTCCCATTTTGTTGCTCCTATCGGATGTGTTGGGTTTCCCTTTTTCGCGAGGCGGCGTTTGTTGGTCTTTCGGCCGTGATGCTTTTTCAAACCCTGGGGGCGCGGTTATGTGAGTCGGCGGTCTCCCCTCAGCTGGCCCGTCTGCCGAGATGTGACCTCCCCGGACCACCGCGTTCCTTCCCGGCCTTTTGCCCTCTCTTACTTTTTGCCACCCTCCCCATTCCTTCTCACGGACACCGGACTTTTCTTTTCTTCCCGGTCTCGGGCCATTTTTTCTTCATTCGCTCCGCCCCACCTCTCCGTTTTTTCATTTTTCGTTCCCTAGCCGCTTTACTTCTTCTGAAAGGGCAGACGGTCCAAAGCGAGGGGGAGTTACCCTTTTCCTCCCTAAGTTTTTTTTTTTGGTTTTTGCGGATGTCCTTTTCCCTCCCCCGACTTCGAGTCCTGGCCCATCCTATTAGAGGACGGGCGAAAAATACCCCTCCCTTTTTAGGCCCTAGGGATAGCCCCAGTCCATGGTCCGCCCCTAGTTTTTTTTTCAGCCCAGTAGGTCAGGTCCGTTGGTACAAGATGTTTCGAGATTCCTAGACCCACCCTGGCCCCTTAATTAGCGGGCTTTAGGTTCTGTATCTTAAGATTCGTGCAGCCTTTTCGGTAAACGGAAGCGCCCATTTTTCCCCCGTTTCCCCAAGAATAGTTCCGCCCTTCCCCGCCCCCCCCTCAGGCAGCCTTTTGACCACCCTGATCCCCTGATTTCCTCAGCTGATTTGGTGCGCGTTCGTCTTCGTCAGTTAGAAACCCGCTCGTTGTTCCTCGGACTAAACCCCAATCGGTCTTTTCATTTAATGAAAGCTGCCTTCGCGTCTTGGCGTGGCCTTTTCTGCCCTCACCCGGTGGAGTTCGGGTGCTTTGAACCTCGTTTCCCTCGGTACCACGAGTTCCCACTTTCCCTTTGGGTCCCTCAGCGTGGCGCAGCAGTGTGTCGGGTGAACCACCCGTTTTTTGCCACCCCCCTTGCCCCCACAAATACCATGGTGCCTAATCCCCCCCCCGGTCCCGACGAAAACGCGCCATTTCCTCCCCTTCCCTGCACTATCGCCCTGATATACTTTTTTGGCGGTTGACTCTCCCTGGGTTTCCATTAAAAACATCGCTCCTTTTGTCCTTGAAGAAGGAAGTTCGACACCGGAGGGGTTGCGTTGGCCGTGTCATTTTGGCCCATTGTACCCTTGCAAAATTTGTTTGGGTGGTTGGTGGTGGTGCGTCTCGTGACTCCGCCCGGCAAGGGCTGGCGGTGATGAGGTGATTCGTTCTTCCCCCCCTCTTTCTTCAAGAAAAGGGCTTTTTGTGCCTTTTCTGTTCCTCCCCGCCCAAGGAATTTTGTACCTAACGCCCCAGCTCCTTCTAATGTTCCTTGTTTAGCCGCCCTTTTGCCTTTTTACGTACCATTACCTCGGTGTTACTCTCTCCGCTCAGAAAGTGGCTTTTTCGGTTGCGTGGGCGCTTCGTTCTCCCCCCCGTCCCAGATAGTTTCTTTCTTTAAGTGTGAAATACAGAGACGCCTGTCGAGCCCTTTTCGACGCCCGCCATGGTCCCCCGCCCATCTCCCTCTTTCTGTTGGTCCTTTTTATTGGCCTGCCTTTCCCATCCTTCGCTTTGTTCTGGCTTATCTTTGTTTTTAGCCCTTGGGAGAACACCCTGGTCTGCCATTAGGGCCCCCTGTCTCCCTCTTCGACCCCCTTTGGATTTCGCCTAGATGATCTGGTTACGGGACACCCGATGCCCCTCCTCTGCCAGGACTAGACCCCCCAACGGCTCGTGCCCCGCAAGTCCCCTATGACCTCTGTTTCTTTGCCGTCCCGTAAACCCTCTCCACCGCCCCAAAAAAACATCAGAGTCCTTGCCGCCATCGACCCGTGCAACATGTCGTTCACATGTTGAAGGCTCTCCCCCCTTCCTCGCGACCACTTTTTGTCCACTCATGCGGTTTTTCGGCCCCCTGAGTCCCCGCCATCTTGATTTGGCTGCCCCCCTTCTAAGGATGCGCGTCCACCTCCACCCCCCCCCCCCGGCATATTTTTGCGTTTGGTTTCTTTTCCATTTCCCAAACATTGGCGTTGCTCCATCTTTGTTAGTTACTCGCCCCTGAAATTAAAACGACCTCTTTTTTTGGTCCTTGTTTTTGCCGTCCGTGGACCATCTCTCTCCACCCTCCGGCGTTTTAGATCATGGGGACTAAGTCAAAACTTTGGAGATGGCTCCAGAGTCCCCCCTGCTCTAATTTCCAAGCGTCCCTTGCAGCTGCCGCCCAGATTAGAGATTCGAAACCCCCTGGCAGAGGAAATCCCCCTGCGAATGTTTTTACCTTTATGCTCGTGTCGTCCCCCCCTTTCCATGTATTAAGCGGCACCCCCCCCCCGCGTGCCTGGCCTCTAGCACACCTGCCGACCAGCGTTTGAGAGCTTCTCTGCCCCACCCCAGATAGGATGTACGTTCAGATTGTACCCTCTCCCGCCCCGGAGAAGGCCAGTGCCACTTCCCCTGGGCTTTGTTCTTTTGACATTTATGTTTTTTTCCAGGGGAACCGTCACTTTTTTTTCTTTAATAGACATGCCCGTCTTTCAGACCCCCCTTGCCGTCTAAACATCTGCACTCTATTCTTTTGTCCGGCCAAACCTATCGACCGTGTCGCTTCCCCCCCCGACGCCAAAACCCTTTTTAGGATTGAAACAATGATGCATGTGATTCCCTTTTTAGACTTATGTCTCGATCCCCACAACCCCCCCTAGGTTCCGGCACAACCTTGTGGCATGAAACCTCGCGGGAGGACCCGAGGAAGTCAAAACTCTTTTTTCCTAACAAAATGACGGAGGCACCCGAAACACTCCGCCCAAACCGAGCGGAGCAACGCCCACTCCTGGAGAAACGTGCGGACTTAGGGTTTTTTGAGCGATACCCATGTTCCCCACCACCACCTAACAACAACCTGGGGAGGGGCCGCGGGCCTCCCCTGTGAAATTTTTCTTTTCCTTCGGGCCCCAACCCGTTACGACCTCTAGTGAATCTAGTACCACAAGTTCCCCCAAACCCCCCCTTAGGCCCAACTCCGGTTGTGTGGGGACAATGGGCGGCACTGTTGGTCACTTCTTTTTCTCAGACGTCCGTTTGGTTTGTTGCGATGCGTGATTTTCCCCCCTTTTTTTTCCTCAACTTAGACTCCCGCTTTTTATTTGAGGTGTGCACGGGTGCGTGTTAAGTTGTAGTTTCCTGCCGGTACATCTCTTCCAGACAACAGTGGAAACTTTTTTTCCCGATGAGTACGAAAAACACTCTACAAACATCACACCAAAACCAAAGACACCATTCAAACTCCAAAACAGATTTGAAAACCACCCGCCCTCGCTCATCCTCACAAAACAAAAAACCACCCCCCAGAAACCCCAACCCGAACACAACAACACCAACCCTAAACCCACAGACCACCACTCAACAAACTCCAACACTAAACTAAAAACCAAAAGAAAAAAAAAAACACCAAACACAAAACAAAAACCAGTCCCGCCAAGAAAAAGTACTTTGGAATTACAGCGGCCTCCGTTGTATGGTGTGAATGGTGTAGCGCCCCGCCCCCTCTCTTCGCCCCGTTGCGCTCTTTTTGATCGCACAATTTGCTTTCTGCCTCGCATCGTCTGATGATTGCCCGCCCGCGCATTTTTTTGGGGGCTCTTTCGCCGTCTGCGGGACCTAACACCGATTTTTCTATCGGGGTCTTCCTTGCTTCACCCGGGGACCTTTTTTGCGTAGTTCATCATACCCTGGCGCGTTTTCGGTGGATCCCTTTATGTGACTTCCCCTGAGGTCCCGCTATGCGGTTGCCCCTGCAGAGAGTGTTGGCCTTCTTGTGACGTTTCCACCAACTTGGATTTTGACGCTGGGTCCCAGGTCGAGCGTCTTTTCGTTTTGGGGGTAAGGTGCCCGCGCAAGAAGGTCCAACCTGCTTTTGGCCATGCTCGAGGGCCGGTCCTGGCGGTCGATTTATTTGTTTCAATACGTAACGGGGCCCATAATTTTCTTTCTGGTCATGCCCTCAAAACGGCGCACGCCCTGGTCAGTGTGGCTGGCGCCATATACAGTTTTTTTTTTTTACGATAGGGGAATTTAAAACCCCCCTCCCATCCGGTCTTGACCGAGAACCGCACCGGTCTTTGTCCACTTGTTCATGGGGGGGCAGAGCCGTCTTCTTCCAATGTCAAGCTTTGCGTTTTTTTACCTTCTTCCCTGAGCCTCGCGTGACCTTTGCTGTCCCGGGCTCTGAGCGTCGCGCGGTGGATGAGACTGGGCCGGGCCACTGGCGACAAACCGTTTTTCCCCCGACCCCCCAAGCTGTCATTTCTGCCTTCGACCAATCCTGCGTCGTCGGTGAGGAAAATTTCCGCGACAGAGTAGACTTGGGTTTTTTTAAGTTTCATGGAGTCTTACGCTAGAAAGTGATTAATGGGACCCCTAACCCTGCTGTTGCCCGTCCTGATAGAAAAGACAAGTCTTCCACTGTCGCGGGGGAGAAGACCACACAGAAAGTCGTAACCAGGCGGGTTTGAGTTGGATACAGGGATGGCCCCGGGACGACCCCAGCATCTTTTTTTTTGATCCTGATTTGGTCCGACGAGGGAGCCCCCCTCCGGTACGGGGGTGTTTCATGTCTTGAAGTTTTCGACTTTTTTAATACTCTGTGTTTCGCTTCCCTCCGTGTTCCTTCCCCATGGTTAAAAGGGGATTTGTTCCTTTCCTTATGGTAGCCGCCGACCCATGACTTTTATTGTTTGTGTGGTAGGTTTTTCTGTTCTCGTCTCGCTTTCCCCCCGGGTGTGAACGGTTTTAGACAAACTACCGCTCATGATTTCATCGTGCTTGTGTTGGCTTCGGGCATCTTTGTCGGGGTCTGGCGGCCCTTTCGAAGAGCGTTCAGGCCGGGTTTTTTTCTTCCTGAATTTTGAATTAGCGCCGGCCTCAGTAGAGTTCCGAAATTTAATTGGGTGCACCGCCGGTTTTTCATTTTTTTTTCTTCCCGCTTGATCCCCGAAGAATACCCCAGACCCCCGATATCGTGGTACCTTCTATTACACATACTGACCAAACGTGGGTACGCGGGGCGCTGCGGCCCTTTTTTGTTTTTTTTTTTAACCCTTTCATTCTTGGCACTAGTTCCCCAACTCTCTCCCCCGTCGTAAGATTACTTGGCCACCCACGCGCCCGCCTACGCGACAAGCCCCTGTCGTCCGCCGACGAAATCCACGCTCTGATTTATTGATAGGACCCGAAATTCGTTTGACCACCTGCATCCTGGTTTATTCGTTGCCCCACAAGTGATTATGAGAAGCGGCGCGTCTTTCCCTGTTCGTTATGAACGGCGATGGATTTTTCTCGTACCTCACGATAGTCGCCTGCCCCGGCCGCAAGAACAAGAAGCTTAGGCCTGCTGGAAGAAGTTTCCTTCAATTCCTATTCAGGCTTTTAGCCACCTTCCGCCTTGCTCTGAGCCGAAACATTTTCCGGGTTTTCCACTTTTGCCCCCCTTTCCGTGGAGCACACGCATTCCCGCCGGTTTTCCGAATACCAACCTTTCATGGAATATGAGCGGATGTTTTGTATGCATGCCGGTGCCGTTCTTCCCCCCTCCCGCTATTCAGGTTTTTTCTGTTTTTTTTTTCTTATTCTGATCATTTTCCCTACACTTCAAGCCGAGGGTAGTTGGAGCAGTTGTCCGTTGAACTCCGCTGAAGTTTCGGGTCCCTTTTCGTGGGTTTAGCACACACTGTCTTTTCTTGTTTTGGCCACAAGGGGTAGGGTACCTCCGACGATGGAAGCCGCTCGGCCGTGTACTCGCGTGACCCACCTTGCGTCACGGTGCCCTACCATCCGCGTGAGTTCTACGGTCCCCCCCAAGTTCCGAAAACCGGGCCCCGTCCGTTCTGACCTGGGCCTTCACGGAAATGAAACGACGCCCTCTTTATGCGAATGCCGATTGCTTCCCTGGAATGATTGCGTGGCTTGTTTTTTCGACAATTCCCCCCCCCACCGAGACCCGCGCCCCCTCCCCACTTCGGCGGCTCGAGAAGGTTTTGAAACTTTCCCCCGCCTCGCAGGGCACCGGCCATCGTTTTGTTAATTCGTGACGAACAGTTCGTCGCCCCCCTCCCCCCTTTTGCGAGGTTTAGGCGGAAAACACCGCTGGCCCCTACCTTTCTTGGTATGGCGGCCCGGCCCCCTCCGGCATTTTCGGGGTGGAATTGGGTCTGCTTTGTCAAAACACTCCACCAAGGCTTCAACGAGTGTTCCCCCGAACTGGGGTTTTCGATTGAGTGTCTTATTTTCTTTTTTGCGCCGACCCCAAACCATTCCACGTCATTCTTTTTTTCGCCTAGCTCACCTTCCCTTTTAGCCCGTCCTCCTTCACAACCGAGAGGCCGTTAGAA
>Ga0179593_1588817_pt1 | contig 13387 bp, 13 predicted proteins | sample CZODoug2_1_08_16_FD_185931 | JGI IMG/M metagenome (GOLD analysis project Ga0179593, IMG submission 185931) | Vadose zone soil fungal communities from Angelo Coast Range Reserve, California, USA - CZODoug2_1_08_16fungal (PacBio error correction) | ecosystem: Environmental > Terrestrial > Soil >... | reverse complement strand
AGGCGTCCCTTTTATCTGTTGCCATTGTTATCTTCCCCCTCCTGATTCCAGAGCGCAACTTCCTTCTTCCTGTTTTCCTTTTTTTTCCTTTCCCGCAAAGCTGGCGTGATAGTTCACGTTGAATGACGCTCTCCACGTCCCGCCTCCAGAGGAGTCCCTTGACCCACAACTTTTTTTAGAACTTTTTGATGGATTTTGGGCCCTGGGATCCTGAAGGAGTAATCTTCGATTGTTCATGATGTGGATACACGTATTTTCTTCTTCAGATTCTTTCTCGGTCCTGCGTTTTGGTGTCAGTTCAGTCTGATGGCTGTCCGCAAGCGTCTTCTCCCTCCTCTTTCCGCTCTTTTTCCCCTCCCACGGTAAGCCGTAGCAGTCAATGATCTTCCTCTCTGCGTCTCTTTCCCGCACTTATGGTGAATGTCTGCTATATCTTATTTCCCTTTCCTTCTGAGTCGCCCTCCGGGAAGGGGTCTTTCCCCTTTTCCTTTTGTGTTCTGTCCTCCTCGGGTCTATCAGACGATCAACTCCAGTGCTCTCTTTTGTGGGCGTTGTCCCTTCAATGATTGCTCCTTAGTCACAACTGTGTTTGTTGTGCGGTTAATGGCGTCTGATGCAGCGTTTCCTCTACGCCAGCTCGCTGCCTTTTTTGGTGTTCACTTGCTGGGCTCAGTGTACCAGCTGCAGCAGCACGGGTCTTCGACCGTGGTGTTTCAGTTCCTCGCGGTCGATTGTGCCTTTTGGTTCTGCGCTCCTGTTCTCGCTATGGCACGTTGTGTCAGAGCCAAACTGGTGCCTTTTCCTCCCAATCGTTGCTGGGTGAGCATAACTGTCTCCGGCCCAATGCGTTGATTCTCCTTTTCCACTGTTCTCCTTCCTTCGTTGAATCCGCCGCTCAGCCGGTTGTGGGGACGGCCATCCTCCTTTTTTTCCCCCCTGCGATTTTCTACCCCCCGGAGGCCCGCCTATGACATAAAGGGCCTCTTTTTTCCCCTTTCCGTTGGGCCCATTCGTCCTCATCTTGTTTGTTCTATGACGGATTTCCGCGTTCCCGTTTCTCCTTTTTTGCCCCGTTGTTTTTTTCTTGGGATTGCCTCCGCTCAGCGTGCGTTTTTGTGAACTATTTATTTAAGTGATGATTGTGTCTCTGTCCTCCTTTACGATCCGTGCAATGGATCTGCTGCCGTTCCAGACTTTCCGTTCAGTTTTGCGTCACGCTACTGTGACAGCTGCGCGATTGTTTTTCTGAAAGTACACCCACTTCCGCACAAACCACGTCTTTTCTCTCGAATCTTTGCTGCTTGATTCGCAGTGCTCTGTTTTTATCATCGCATCTCGCCACTACCGTTCCTTTTCCTGCTTGTGTGCGCTATTGGCCGTCGGGAAGAGTTAATTTTTTTTCTCCCTTGAACCCCGGTCATGCGACCTCTTGCAGCGGGAATACGCTCTAGCCAATTGATCCTGCACCGCCCTCCCCCACCGCTGGACCGGCTTTCTTTTTTCCATTTTCCTGGATTAACATGATACGAGACTTGGTCCAATTCGCGCGCTTTGCCCTTCTCTCTTTTTCCCATGGCTCTTTTCCTGAGTTGCAAACCTACCAATGGGAGTTGTCTTTCTCACAACAAGAGCACACTCTTCTAGCTGTATACTCTTTCCGTGGCATTTGGTCCTATTGTACTCTTCTCCCCTTGCATCAGATCGTCACTACACGTTCGCGGTGTGATAACTCCCTGCAGCATCCCCCTTTTTCCTCCCCCTTGGGGCGTTAGCTCACTTCCCCTCATCGCCGAACGCCCCCTCTCTTCCTTTACCCCCGACCCACGAGACCAGCCTAAGCAGGACCTTCTTGCTTCTTTGGTATGGCTGCTATTGGTCGGTCCTTTTTTCCGCGGATCGTTGAATTTGTTCCAGTACCTTCGACTGTAGATACATTTAGGGGCATTGGTATTGCTCTACACCCCAAAAGACAGTGAAGTGTGTGTTATCCTTGGTCCTATGGAGATTGGGAAGGCCCTCCTCTGCCTTTTGGTATGTTTTGAGCCTAGACCCAGAATACTTTTACTGTAGTGATTCGGAGCTTCGCTCCCTGTCAGGGCTGGTTTCTTACCTTTCCTCTCTTCCAAACCGTCGATTGTTCCGCCACCCCGCTCACACATGTTAATTTTCTTTTCTCTCTTCCTTCCTCGCCAAGAAATTTATTATATGGTCCCAGCGGAGGCGGCTTCCTTCCAAACACTTATAACCATCTGCGCCGAATTCCACCACGGACTTAGTTCCTTCCTTTGCAGATGTTTCGCTGCCAGCCTGCACAGATTCTCCCTTTCTTTTTTACCGTGTATGTCCCGCCTTCATACAGCCCTGACGATGCTCTTTTTCATCGCAATCCCCCCTTTTTTACCGGTTGGTCTAACGCCGTACGTAGGTCGCGACGACCGCCGCCTCTGAACCCTCTCATCTCTTTCAACGATTACTTCTTTTCCAGGACTCTCTTAAAGAGTGCGAGTTTAGGCGATGAAGTTACCTTACCTTTCGTCTTCGCTCTTTTATTCTCTTTACCGTCTTCTCCCGGCGTCGGCGCATTTCATTCTGTTTCAGGCCCTCCCTATCCCGTGGCTTTAAGTGGTTGTTGTCCACGAAAGTGGAATGGATCATCCCCTCTCTTTTGCCAACTCGCACTCACCTGTACGAGATGATACATTGCCTTCGGGCCTCATCGACGATGGGCCGGCCGGTGTCCTCCCCTTTTTTCCTCCCGATTTCTGATCCGCAAGTTCTTTAGGTTTTGTGAAGTTCCCTTCTACCCCCCGCGGCCGTTTATCACACTTCCGGCACCTGATCAGGGCTGACAAATCCTGCTTTCCCGCAGCTTTCCATACAAGCCTCCCGCCCCGAACGCCTAGTTGAAACTCTCTCGTTTTTTCGTTACTCCCCTAGATTACTTTTATGTACTTCCTCCTCGATGCTTTTTTTTTTCTTTCTCTTAGTGGAACAGCTGGTGCTAAAACTCACGGCACTCCTCCCTGATATCATATATCGGCAGTCACACTCGCCGGGGTCTGGAACGTCCCTGACCCTTCAGTTGTTTGACTGTCAAAGCTCGTGCATGGTATTTTCGATCGCCTCACATTCTTCATCGTACCCGTTTTATGTTGCAAACGACTAGAGAGCCCGACGGCCCCTGCTGATAGCTTTTGGGCAGATTTCCGCCTTGTATAAGCCACCGATCGTATGTTCCCTTTACCCCTCCCTCCTTTCACGCGGGCAGATAAGTCATCGGTTGCCCCTGCCTTTTTTGATCCCCCCACCTGCCAAGGTAGTTCAGCACATCCCTCGTGAGTTTCCTTCCCCCGTTTGGCGGCAGCCAAGGGTTGGGGTTTTTTTTCCCATTTCTTCCGATGGACTGGCCGGCCCACACTCGTCTTCTTTTATTTTTTTTCATTTTCCGGAGAATCGCTTTGGGGCCACTTGGCCTTTAGATACCTATTTCGCACCCCCCCCACAGTTCGGTGCGACTCATTTCTTCTCCCCCCGATGTCCATGGCGCGTGATCGATCTACTTCTTTTGGTAAACCGCTCCCCTTTTTGGCAGGCCCCCACCTTGCGAAGTGCTGCTGAATTTTCCTTCCTCCCGTCCACTCAACACCGATCCCAATGCCCCTTTTTTCCCTTTTTGTTGAAGGATTTACATTTTTGTTTTTTTTTTGCACATTTCGTCATCACTAGAAGTATTTATTTCCCTTTTTTTTTTTTCATATCCTTTTCTTTGATCGCGGAGCCCGCTTCTCATCGCTTTTTGCCCCCTTTTGAGGAATATTTAGACCCCACGTCCCGACTAGTTTTGGGACGTGTCTACAGCATGGCTTTCATAGCCGATATAGCAGATCTCTTTTTTTTCCCCTCTTTCTAACCCCCATCACGAAAATCCAGTCCTTGTGCCTACCGGCTGACTTGCGGGAACGCTGACGGTCCCTTGTGCGCGCACTCAGACCTCTGTCCCCAGACTGATGATTGTTACGCGCTCGCGTTCCTTTTCCCCCTCGAGTTTATCGACTCCGGCTCTTTCCTCTGGGGATCACGGTGGATAATATTGTCAAAGTATTTTTTCGTCATCCGCCCGTGACTTTTACCCCCTTCCCACTATCACGCCAGATGGAGTTACGATCCTTGTTCGATGAGTTTGCGCTCGAATTCTGATGTTGTCCGGTCTTTTTTTCCGACCCCTCTATGACGGCGAATATCTCTTTTCCTCCCGTCTGCGCCGGCTGGACCTTACCCTTTCCTGCCCTTGCCATCAGGCTTCGAGCGCACCATTTTTTCTCTGGGGAAACGGCGTAACTTCCCCTTTGTGTAGTTCACTTCCCCTGACTGCTCGGCAGATAGTCCGGGCTTTCTTCTTTTTTTTGCTGCTCCCCTTTCCCCCACTCTTCGTCCTCCCAGTTTTGTTTAAGATGGCGTCGATCTCCCCCGGCTCATCCGAGCGCGTACTCATCACCTATTATTTCTCCCCGCGTCTGAGGCGCAGACCCGGAACTCCAAGCCCAGTAGCAGAACCCTTTTTCATTCCTGCCCTTGCTTTCGGCTGTTTTTTTTTCCTCAATTTCCACTCTTTGGACCTGCTACCTCTTCCCCTGACTAGCGACGCCTGTTTGCCCTCGCATAGTCGGCCGGGGGTCTTTCCAATTGATCATGCCCCCTGCCCCCTTTATTACAGACGCGGGCTACATCTCTCAACTACAAGTTTTCATTCTTGACTTTAGTGATGCTCCTAGTCACAACCTTTTCTTCATTTTCCCCCCCCTGTTCCAGCGGTTCCGCCAGCACGGCCTTGGATCCTTCTTTTTCCTGGCCAAGGGGCTTCAGCATCACTTCGGGATCGCGACCTTCCGTTGTCGTGTGAACCCTCGACGGTGAAGCCTCCTCCCTCTTTTCTCTGCATGGAGTTAGCCGCCCTTTTTTTTTTTAATCCAATCGTGTAGATACCAGGTCCTTTCCCTCCAGTGGCCGTACTACCTTCCTCCAGCGGAGAGTGTTTTTCCTTCCCATCGGAATCACGCCCCCCAACCTGGCGAAGGCAACCTTCCCCTCCCACTCCCGGTTTCAGTCCTGAACGACCTTTTATTCTTTTTTTCCCTTACGACAGAGGGCATGCAACCGTCGTACTTATCTTACGCTCCGTCGGCTATCTTCGGCTATACAGCGGTTTATTGGATTGGCCTGTCTCCCTTTGTTCCTCCTTTCCGAAGAGTGCCGTCTCTGGAGTGAGATTTTCTCCCCTTTCCGAACGGTTGATGAGGTGCAAGTTCCCGACTCCGCTCAGCGGGCTATCCCCATCCTTGATTTCCCGGGCCTCACGAGCACCCTCCCCTTCCCCCTCTCTCTCCATTACCTAAGACATGGCTTCCCCCCTCCTCCTTGCTAAACTAGCGTTCTTGTCTTGGGTCCCCTGTGAACCTTTCCCTTTGAAGCGTCAAGTCTGGGATATCATGCCCCTGCCCTCCTTTTCCCTTCACTCCAGGAACAGTGAGTTATTTTCCCCCTTCAACCCTCCGCGGGTCCCGGCTCAAGCCCGCTCCTCCTTAGGCCCATCTCGAGGACCAGTTCCTCATTTCTCCCCTTTTCTCTTTCCAAATAGGAGTGGGATGACCACATTCCACTTTTTCTTTTTCAGGGCATATGAGGTAGACTGCGCCTTACCGCTTTAACGAGAGATACATGCAGTCATCCCCCTACCCCCCCTTTTTTCCCCGTCCGCACTTCATCGCCGCAACTCCCCTTTCAATCGCTGTAAAGAAGATTGGTCGCTTTGCAGGTCGATGTTTTCCCCGATCCGTTCTTATAGTGTTGTCTGTCCCCACTACCCCCTTTTTTTTTCCCTTACCCTCGGTCCTCTCGGATGCAACAATGTCGCGGCGATGGGGAAGGCCGAAAGCGTCTTTGGTATTTTATTGTATTGCGAGGTTCGCGCTCCGCTTCCTGCGGTGGTGACTCGGTCGCCTTTTTTTCCTTTCTCCGGGGACAACAACATGACTTCCCTTTTTATAACCACTCACACGACATTCCTGGTTGTTGGTCCACGCGGCGCCTTTCTCAGAACAATCTTTCTTTAGCCCCACCCTCCCCGAACTGCACGTCCTTCCAGGCTGTTCGGCTTCGGTGCAGACCCCCCTGTTTCTGACCTCCCCCATCTCCCCTAGCAACCACTCCATGGCATTCCCTTTCCCCTACCCAATGCCACTTATTTATGGGACGACCCACTAGTGAACGTATCGAGCCGATCGCCCCTTTTTTTTTCCCAATTTCTTTTGACAGCGATAATTACTTCTTTTAACCCGTCTTCTATTTACTTTCTTTCCCGGCGGGAACACTGTCCTCCTACTTCTTTTTTTGCTGCTGGCAGGGATCCACGGCGTCTTCCGATTCATTAGGTGCCTCGGTTCTTCCCGGTTACGGGGTTGAACGAAATTTTTCTTGCCTTTCCCCTTTCCCCCACCGCCGCAAGCGGCAGTAGCGGTTTACTGCTTCTTCTTTTTTTTTTTCTCGCTTCGAAGGCGGGATGAGCCGGGAGGTACTCGGAGTGAATGGCCTTACGCCCTTTTTTTTCTTCCTCCAAGGACGAATGATTCAGGAGATCCCGTTTTTCCCTCTTCCTCCCTCCCCATTTTGGACCCAAGACCCGAACGCTCTTTTTTTTCTTTCTGAAGCAAGCAGTCTTAGGTACTCATCGCGAGCGTGGTGTTGTGCTTTTGTCTTTCAATCACGGCCTCGCGACAAATCACACAACCACCCAGGGCGGGGAGCCCGATTCGGCAACGCAGAAACCCGTTAGTCCCCTGCGAGATCCCCCTTCTTTTTCCCCTTTCATCTCCGAGACGGCACGCTGGTTCCCTCCTTCTTCCTGAGGGCAATCCCAATAAACGCTGTTATACGCCGGATTCTGTTAAGGTTCCTCTCCGGGAAACGCGGAAGATCCGTTTTGCCATCTACTTGTGTTTCCCGCGGCATGGGTTTCCCCCCTGTCGTTCAGGCCATCCACGTAGTTGCTAATTTCTGCGCCAGGGTTTTGTTGTGTGGTGATGGTATCGCGTGTGCGTTCCCCACATTCGCTGGCGGTTTGGATGGAATTTTTTTCCCACCATGGGAGGTATGGATCCTTTTCCGTTTTTCCCTCCCCCTTTTACTCCGAAATCGGCGGATACTTCCATATCCCCTTCTTTTCTTCACAAGCGAGGGTAAAACGCTAACGTGGCATGCCAGGTCGAATATTTCGCTTTTTGCATGAGTCCTCGCAAGTTACACACCACCCCTCTTTTCCCCCTTCTTTTTTCCCACATTCCTTTTTTTTAACCGTATTTTATCGCCCATGGTGACTAAGGATCCCCCATTTACGTCCTATCGCAAGGGAGTGATCGCTTGTAGCAAGCGTCTTCCGTGGCATTCCTCTTTTTTCCGACAGCTAGGTCGGGACAGGCTACAGCAATTGCGTCGTTTTCCTTAATTAGTATACAGAGATTCCCTCCCTTCGATTGTAAAAATCCCGCTCTTCGCCGCTTCTTATGCTACGGCCTTCCGTGTCCTTTCCTCGTTTCTTCCTCTTTGCAAGGACGGGCGGCAGCACATCCCAGTGCTCTCTTGGATGATCCAGTGGCCACAGCGATCGCGTCCATCTCCACAATATTTTGTTGGTAGTATCCCGACAGGATTTTGCCTTCTCTGGTTCTTTACCCTCCCTCCAGATTGTTCCCTGCGATTGGCGTAGATGAGTTGCCCCGCGTCGGACCTTTGATCTTCAAAACCCTCTCGGCTCCCCTTTCATCATAAGTGTTGGGTTGAGAAGCTCTCTACTCTGAGGTTGAAATCCTCCGCCACCTTTCCCTATCATCCCCCCTACGCGCATTCGAAATTGGAACACGTTCCCCCCCCATCTTGGCTTTTAGTACGAGCGAAGTTCGCAAGCTAGTTAGATTTCATTATACGTTCCTAACTCTTTGATGGCCCTCCCCTCCCTTTCTTTCTCTCCTCCCCCCCTTCTGTGGGACCACGGATCATCCCTAGATTTCCTGCCCTGCCCGCAAGAGTCATTGAGCGTCGCAGACAAGTACGGCACTGTGTTTTCCAGTATAGCCGTTTCTCTCCTCCCGCTTTTCCTCTGCTTTTTTCGTGATGTTTTGTAGAAGTCATTAACACCATTTTTTTTTTTATGCTGCATATCGCTATTCCTTCCTGATCGTCTTTTACCGCCTGGGCCCCCTCGTGGGACGGTGGTCTTTCATTGATGAAGGCCTGCCCTTCCCCCACACTTCTCTTTTCCAGAGATTAAACTCAGGGCGATCTTCCCCTTTTTCTCCCCCTTCTTCTCATTAGTAACAGTTGTGCGATAAACTTTTCAACACAGGAGTCCTTTCGTACCTTTTTTTTTGTAGACGTGTTCGAGGAATAATGGCCCCCCTTTTTCCCCCCCTTACCTTCTTCCCCCTTCCTCCCGTGCATGGACACGTGGAGTGTTACCTCTGCCTTTTCTTTCCCCCTGCGAAGTCTAGCATATGGAATGTAGTTCAGCCGATGTCTCAGCAAAACGGCCTAGTTACCCTCCTCCACCGGGTATCTACCTATAAAGTGGCCAGCTATTTTTCCTCCTTCCCCCTCCCCTCCCCCTTCCTCCCGCGGAGTGTGCGGTTCCCCCCCCACTCCCTGCGACGATACGAATAACACCCCCCTGGGCGACTCCCCTGACCACCCTTCCTTTTTTTTTCCCTGCCCTGAAAGACCTTTTCTTTTTTTTCTCCCAATGCGCGGGCACTCCTTCGAATGACGGATGTATTACGTCTTAACTTTTCGGATCAAGCTAACCCCTCCCCTTCCGTGATGATACAGCGGTTATTGGTATTGTGTGTCCCTTTCTCTTTCCCCCCCCTTCTCGCTTCGAAGTTCAGAAAGTGTCCCCCCTTCTTTCGGAGAGTGAGAATAATATCTTTGACGGAACGGTTTTCAGTTCTTCCAGATCCTGGCATGAACTTCCTTTGTTCTCTCCTGCCCCCCCTTCTCCGCGGACTTTAACTTCCTTTCCCCACAACGATCGCGAGGACCACTCCTTCTACCTACCCTCTGCCTCGATCAAATAGCTTTTTTCCTTTTTTTTTTTTACTTCCGTTCTTCAGCGTCAAGTTCTTGATCAGCCCTGAATCCCCTTTTTCCCCGCAGTGAAAGGGAAGGGTGTCTCCGTCTTTCTTCTTGTACACGGCCCTCCCCTGCGCAAGAGGCCCGGGCTTCCCCCCCTCTTTTTTCCTTTCCTCTTTCTATGCCCTTTGCGTCGAGTTGCAAAATCTTTTTCCCTTTCGTGACAACACCCGTAACCGTAAGGGCCTCTCCATGCTCTTTGCGCGACGCCGGTGATCCCCTTCCTCTCCTTCCCCCCCCCCCTCCCTTTGCAGTTCCGCACTTCATCGCCCTTTCTCCTCGGTTAAAAAGAATGAAAGATGGCTGTCAGAAGATGATCTTTTCGCGGCGGTTCTCTCTTTTTTCTTTCCCTAAATAAGGGGAATGGTAGTGCTCTGAAACCTTTCTTTCCTCTGGCGATGGGAAGGCAGAGACTCCTCCCCTCTAAGGCCTGGCGAGTTCGGCGTGCTCTGTTCCTCAGTTTTTAAATTCCTTTTTCTTCTCCGCGGGGACCAACAACCAGGATCCTCTCCTTTTTCTAGAGATTCATGGTTGTTGGGACAAGAGGCTTTTTCTCAGAACAATTTTCCCGAGTCACTCCTCAGTCCTTCCAGCTGGTTCGCGATGCTGCAGATTAAATCCCCCCGCCCCGCTCTTCCTTTCCTTCACCCTCAAATTGTGGAATCCGAGATGCCATTTTCCTGCTTCCTTATTAATGGGCCCCAGAACACTAGTAGAAAGCCCCCCTATCCCTCCTTTTCTCCAATCTTCTTGACAAGCGATTTATTCCTTTTTCCTTTTCCTCCCTTTTGTGCTTTTTTCGTCGATGAAGTGCGGAAACTTTTTTTCTGCTGGCGGATCCGAGTCGGAGCATCCCTTCGGTGAGGCGCCCGACCTCCTTTTGTGTGTCACGAACGTGGAATGTATCAATCCCCTGCCCTCCTCCTACCCCTTGCAGTAGAGGTACGATGAGGCCTCTTCTTTTTTCCGGGAGAGATTGCAGGGAGGGGCTGAATCCGGGCGGACATGAGGTTTTCTTTTCCGTCACTGGATTTGCTCGACCAAGGAAGTCAATGATTCCTTTTCCTCCCTTTCCCCTCTTCCCGAAGGAAGCCCCTTCCCGAAAGAACAGCTAGTTGAGCGAGGCAGGAGGTTAGCTTCAGTCTTAGGTACTACTCGCGAGCTTGTTTTTCCTCGTTGTGTGCGCGTGAGTCCTCCGCGAACAAGGACGGGCGCCTGATCTTCTCGGAGGTCTGTTTGTTCGCAGGCACAACCCGTTCGGTTCTTTTTCTTTCTCTCGCAGCAATCTCATCTCTTTTGTGCTGAACTTCGAGCGCGCGAACTCTGCCCCCCCCAATAAACCGCGTATAAGACGGGTCCTTCTTTTTTTCCCCCCCCCCCCTGCTTTATCCGAGGGAACGCGGAAGATCCTTTTCCTTGGTACAGAGCAGGGGCAACACCATGCCACGTTTTTTTAACCCTTTTCTTTTTCTCTTCCCTTTGTCCTGGCGACCAGGGTTGGGGTGATGCGTACTCGTCTTGTTCCCCCTCCGCTGGAGGATTGGAGGAACTGAAAGGAGAATCGCCTGGTCTGCGTGTCCCTTTTCTTCAACGGACACATTTGGATCGACACCTCGGTTTCACTTCCCGAGAAAAGGAGCTGCTCTCTTCAACAGAGGGTACCCCCACGCTAACGTGGCCCTTTCTCTATCACGAGTGCTGTTTTCCTCCTTTTCCCCACTCCCCCCCTATTTCCACACCATCCCCCGATCCCAAGGCAGGGTGGCGGAAACGTCTTATTTCTAGCACATGGTGACTAAGGAGCATCAATAGAATTATCCAGCGATGTTTTTCCTAGCATTTATCTGTTCTTCCAGCCGCGGGCATTTTCGCATGATACCTGTTCCCTTTCCACTTTTTTCCTTCCTCGCAAGGCGTCGCGAGCAGTACCTCTATTCAACAGAGTGAAGTGACTTAACAAAACATCACGAAGCCTTTTCCTTGCCTTTTCCATTTCCGCTTTTGTCCGTTCAGAGTGTCTGCTCGCCCTACCTCCTCGTCGGCCTTTTGTCAATCAGTTCTTGAGTACGCGCTCGGGATTGATCTTTGCCTTTCCCTTGGCTCACCACACTCGATATTGGGCATCGGGATCCATGTCATTATGATTGTCACTGTCCTCGCCGGCAGGTCAACGTGTCCCCCTCTCTTTTCTTTCCGCGTTCCGAGATGCGCGTCGGCCTTTTGGTGTTCCGGGCAGGTGAGGGCCAGGGCTTTCAAACCTCTCGCGGGCCTCCTGTTTTAGAAAGAATTCATTGTATTGACTACTTAGATTTTTCTTTCTGTTTGCCCTCATCCGCCTGCCCATCCTTGGCCCCTCGTACGCGAATCGCGGGGCGGTAACTCACAGCTTGGTCGTGCTCTTCCTCCCTTTTGGCAGCTGGCCAAGTCCGGCTTTGCCGTACCGAACTCTTTTCTGATCCAAGGCCCCCCCCCCAATCGTTCAGCTTGCTTTTCCCACGGATCATCCTGAGTCCTTGAATTTTGTTCCATTTGATCCCTCGGTATTCTGCGCGCGCCCCATGACCCCTTGAAAAAGTTTCAGCAGACATGACCAAGCCATTCCCCATTTATAGGACTTTTTTTATTTCTCCGTCCCGTCACCCTGTTTCCCCTCTTATCGTGTCTCTACCCTTCTGTCTTCCGACCATTGCTGGAGCCTGTCCCGACCTTCTTTCACTTATCCCGAAACAATATGCCTACGCCGTCTGAGAAGCGCGGGATACGCCGACTCCCGGATGGTTGTTACGGGGACTGTCACAACATTCCTTTCCTCCTTTCCTCTTTTTTATGCCCCCCTTTGGTATTTCTCCGATAAATCCTTTTTTTCCCCCCCCCGTTTTCTTCTGGTTGAGTTTTAATCGTGCGCAGCAGTATACCCACCCTTTCCCTCCCCACTTTTTTGCCTTTCCTCGTGAGCGTGGTTCCCCCTTCTGTAGGTTGAGCAGCTGGGATCTATCACTCCTCTCTTGTACCTTTCTGCTCGCCGATGTCGATTCCCCCCCCTTTTTCCCTTCGATTACCAACCCCCCCCCTCAAGAATGCCCCTAGTGGTCCACAGCGATTATCCTTTCTCCTTTTCCATTGTTCGCTTAGGTAGTTTTCTTTTTTTTTCTTGGTATTCCCCACCCATCACCATCGGAATCACGCGGCTTCTTTTCATAGGGACTAACTGCACCACTGACATTTAAAGGAAGATCCCACTCGGGAGTCTCACTACAAAGGTCTCGTGCCCGCCAGCAGGGAATGCCCCCCCGAAGCTACCCGAATTGACAGGCTTCCCACAGGACTCAAGCTTTTTGAAACCTTCAGAATGTCCGGGATTATACATTTCAATGGTGCTGGCTCAAGCTTTTGGGCCTTGTGACGCCGCTCGACGTTCTCCGCGTGCTATTTGAGATTCGATTTACCCCTGAGAGCGAATCCTCGCTTTTCTTTACTCCCTCCTCCGCTCAGTCAGGGCTCCCGTCCGTGCGACCTTTTCCCTTCACGCCGCAACCCCCCCCCCTCCTGCCCCAATTATTAAGCTCTCTCCGATCCTGATCATGCTTGCTTCATTCGCTCCCCTCCTTCGAAATGCTCTTGCTCCATAATTGTGAACTTGCGGCCTTCGGGAAGCGTCCCGTCTCCCGCGATCCCGTCAGTGCCTTCACACCTTGGCGAAGAACTCCCCCCTAGTTCCCCTTCGAAGACATCTTTTCACAAACCCTCCGCGGTCCCGCCCTATTACCGGGCATGCCATCTCGAAGGCAGTGCCTAGCGTTCTTTCTTCCTTTTTCTTTGATTTTCTTTTACAGATCCCTTTTTTTGCAGTGACAACCACCCGTCCCCCTCATTTTTCTTTCGAACTGCGCATTCTCTTCCTGCACCAGCAGCAAACAGACAATCGCCGAAAATAAAATTCTTGTTCCCCCTCCCCCCTCTTTATTGAGATACGGTTCCCCTGAATTCTCCCCCTTTCCTTTGTTTCTCTGATGGAAGTTCAGAGGCGGCGGTCTTTAGTTTCATAACTAAGTGGCATTGTATTGCTATGAAAAAGGTTATCTAGGATGCACCATTTGCCTTCGAAGCGGCGTTGGTATTGAATCTTCGTCTTCCCCATCTTCCTTCTTTTGCTTTCGCGCATCGCTTCCTGCGGGCTTGGTGACTCCCTCCCGGGGACACAACAACCAGA
>Ga0179593_1468331_pt1 | contig 13387 bp, 13 predicted proteins | sample CZODoug2_1_08_16_FD_185931 | JGI IMG/M metagenome (GOLD analysis project Ga0179593, IMG submission 185931) | Vadose zone soil fungal communities from Angelo Coast Range Reserve, California, USA - CZODoug2_1_08_16fungal (PacBio error correction) | ecosystem: Environmental > Terrestrial > Soil >... | reverse complement strand
ACTTTACCCGCATCAACTTAACCTCAGGCCCCCCTTGAACTCTACCAAGATCGTGGCCTCCATCTTTCTCAGAACCCACCCTTTTCCCTGATGACGTCCTTTTTGGTTCCGGTGACACATATAACCCCTTCACCCAAGAAGTCTCCCTCAACCCACACCTTTTCTTCAGTAAACCGACTCTGCCAACATCCCGGCATCTTTTCTTTTAACACTTTTCTCCGAATAAAATCCCACTCTGCGCTGTACCCCCACTCGCTTCTCTATTAGTCCTCCCGGGCGGCGACCGAATGGTCTTCTCGGGTAGCCGCCATTATGGTCTCTTTTGCCCTCTCTAAAATTGTCGGCTCCCCAGCGGACCCGGCGGAGTAGCATGGCAGCTCGATTTTTCAAGTTTTTTTATGAGGGGCCTTGTTTTTTGGCAAACGCTATTCGGTTTCTTTCCTTGACACGGCCGTGAGACTTTTCAGCGTTGCTCCCTTTTAGACCGCTTCCGAGGACATTTTCTGATCGCCGTTTAGTTCAATCCAAGGCCGACCCTCGATTCCCCTCATCGTTCCGTGTATTGCCAACATCCTTTTTGATTCCCGCTGGTGTCCCGGTCTTTTTTTGGCTTTCATAAAATAAGGAACCTCTGTTTCCCTTTGTGTAGCGGAACCTTAAAGTCTTTTTTCCCCTGTTCCCCCTTCTGGCATTTTCCTTACTGGCCAGAGCCCTTGACTGTGGCTCGATTCCTTGATAGTTGCTTTCGAACCAAGCACCTGTTGGCCGCACCGACTATCGCCGCGCCCCATCCCCGCTCTCTAAAAGCGGCGCGACCTTTTCCCGATTACCTGGTTGCTTTTCCTTGTTTTCATCGCTGAAGTTCGGCTTCGCCTTCTCCTGGGACGCCTGCTGCCAAAATCGTTCTTCTCGACCCCGCATTGATCTGCCCGTATCCTTTTTTCCCACCGAGTGAATCCCCATCCCGCCGTTCTGCTAGGGTTTTCGGCTTCCCTGTAAGTTTTTGCCTGTTGCCATAATCCCCGATAAAACACATCCGGTCCCCATGCGCTCCTGTGAGACGAGGGAGGGCTCACCGAGTCACCAATGATTTGTTCTTCTGATCAAATACCGGTGTCTCGGCAGTCCCCTAGCGAAGGATCATTTATTACCTCTTTATCCCCCAACCCCAACGCGCACAGGAGAGCCTTTTACGCACTAAAATTAGGATCTTTTCTTTTTAAGATTGTAATCCCCCTCCCCGCTTTTTTTTCCTGCTTTTGGGAATTTTTTTAACCCGATTCGCGAGTTTTCACATATATCATCCGTTTTCTCTTAGATAAGGCGTTATCCCACTCCCCCCTTGGGTATGACCTCTTTTTAGCCTACTGTTCTGCAAGGGGGTTGTGGTGGTTCGGAAGCCATTCCTCTTCCGCTCTCCGTTAACCCCAAGGATGGCGAGGCCGCTCAAATCCGCCTCTTGCCCTTAACGGGATTTTTCCCTCTCTGCCTATTTTTTTACCTTCAGGCTTTTTGGAGTCTGTCCTTTACCTTCGCCGGTTTTCATTTATTTTCCACCCGTTTTGGCTGACTTCCTAGTTTCCCAGACGTTTCTCCTTTTTTTTGAGGTCGCCCCCCTTTTTAATTCGGCTCCCCTGCACAGGCCTCGTATATCAACGGATAGCACACTTTTTCTGGTGTCACCGGCTTGAGAGTTTGATCTCGCCTTGCCAGGCACTTAGTTTCTCAGCTTGTTCCAGAAAGTTTTCCTGCAATGTAGCTTGGATCCGCACTTTCCTGGGCTGCTTCGGTCTCACAACTCCATTCTCCTGTGAGAGGTCATTTTAGTTCATAGAAATTGCCCCCCCCCCCACCCGAATGTTTCCATCCCCCCGGCGGATTGTGGGCCATTGTCCCTCTTCTTTTACGCGATAATGGGCCTTGTGAATTTCTCCCTCTTCTTGATTTTTTTGTACTACTCCGGTGTTTTAGGAATTTGCCATGGAAAGTGGCACACCCTTCCACGTCTCGTTACAGCGTGTTTTCCCCCCTGTATCCCTGCCCCGCGCCCCTCTGCCCCCAAACGCCCAAGGTCCCGTTATTTTTGGGAAGTCCCGGATTCCCTTGCGACCCCTCTTGTCCCCCCACGCGCCCCTACTCCTCCCTTTTCCGACCTTCCCCTCAACTCTCCTTTACTACTCTCCGTGGTGTTTTTTTGTTCCGATTGATTACTCGGTTTAGGCAATCGTTTGCTCTTTATTGAAAGATTTCTCTTTTCTCCCACTCCCCCAGAACGTCCTCACTTTACTTGAGGGCGCTTGGGATTAGGGCGGATAGGCATCTGGCCCACGTGTTGGCCCTGTCCTCACCTCCACTGGCTGTCGTTTATTTGGGACGATATGTTTGCCCCCCCAATCAGCCAACCCCCCCGTCTGCTCTTCTAACCCGAAAACTACCGCAGCTCGCTCTCAAATTAACTTATGTTGATCCTGGCGTCAACCGCCGGAGGACCCCCGCACCCGCCTTTATATTTGAAAAATTTTTTTTTGGTTTTTGGTTCAAAATTGATTTTTTTTTCACCCTTAACATACCTGCTCCCCCGTTTTCCTCTTTGTTTTTTGCGTCCTTTCGCAACGAGTCACAGTTTTTGGTTGATTAACCTAATTCCCCCCCCCCTTTCTTTGAAGCCTTCTTGGACTTTTATTCTATGGCCTTGACAAGAAGGCCGAAATTCACCGCTCAGCCTTTTCCAACCAGTCAAAAAACAGTTGTTCTCGCTTTTTTTTTCACTTTGAGGTACGTAGGCCGTGCCGCGAATTCAACTCCTCAAGAATCCTCGGTGCACTTGAACCTCCCTACCCGTCGCAAGCATGGACCTCCCAAAGGCGATTGTGAGCGTCCAATACGCACCAAGAACTCTTTTCTTCCCAAATAAGCAAGGCGATCAACTTAACACTTTCCCCTGTTTGTGGAGAGCCTCTAGTCTTTTGAGATGGCCCATCTCCCTTCTTGACTACGGGACATTCAATTGCAATTGCCGTATAGAGAAACCAGTTTTTTTCCAACTAAGGCGTCCCCCCGCTGTCCCCCCACAAATGTTTTTTTTTTGAGAGCGCGACCTTATTCCTGCCCTGTTTTCAGTCTCCCTCCTTTTAAAACATTCTCCCCACCGCAACCCCTTCCCATAGTGACCATCCCCCCTCAGGCCCCTGAAGAGAAGTTTGACGGCCAAGTCTCGCCTTCCTTCGTTGTTTGGATCCCCGTATCCCAGAATTGTTTCTCTGGGAGCCCGATACCACCATTATGGATTCTTCCCCCTTCTTTGTTGGCCCGCCTATTTTATTCCCCTAATCGGCGCATTGGTAGAGCATGGTTTTCACGGTTTTTGCTTTTCATTTCCACCAGGGCTTCCTTTTTGTCCTCGGGGGAAGCCCAGCTAGTCAGAACGGGTTGAGTTTTTTGCGTTACTCTGGTTGATCCTCCCCTTCTCCTGCGTTTGTCGGCCGATGACTCATTTTGGGGCCTGATTGCTGATTTTTCACCATGATCCAAGACCCCATAGATGTCATTAGCCGAGACCATGTCCGCCCCACCCCATTCCCCCGCGTATCGATATTTAGAGGACTTGCTGGTGCTAAGTCTTGGCCTTATCCCTTCGACCAACCTCCAGGGTTTACTTTCTCCCAAAACGAATCCCCCCCGATCAACGCCTTTTTGGGTATGCACCAAAGAATGAGCCTGTCTTGAATTCCCCCTGGTCCCGTACGACCGGACCCTCTTGGATTTTGATGTTGAGTGACAAGATTTCCACCCATCGGAATCCGTTTTCAGACCTCATGCCGTCTTTCAAGGCAAATCCCTTGAATGGAATGACCCCAGTACTTCAACCTTGTGCTTGAATTAGGCTACGAGTTGATCTCCTGAGCTTCGCTTTTCCCCTTTCTCCCTGTGGCAGGTTCAAGTCAGAGGTCACTGCTCTCCTTTTTCAACCCTCCCTTTAAGCACATGGATCGCCTTTTATTTTTATTTTTCGTTTTTCCAAAACAAAGCTTACGAATTACTCTTTTTTATACATTTTTTATGCTCTGTCCCAACTCATCTTCCCTTTCTTCGTGGCAGACGAACATCCTTCTTTCTTCTCACTAGTTTTTGATTAACTCACGATCATCTCCTCTTGGTCTCATCAAATAGCCGTTACTTGGAGTCATTAATCTTGTTCCGAGTCTGATTTTCGATCGTTTTTTTTGCAGCCGTTGGTGATTTCGAGCAATGTTCTGGCTCCTCTTTTTTTTATTCGTCAAACACCATCTCTGACCCCCCTTGGGGCGTGGTCGCCATTGTGTGCCCCCCCGAATCTATTCCGGTCCTCTTTCCTTTGATCTTATCATGGTGCGGGCCCCCCCCCCCACTCTCATTATCCCTCCCTTTTTTTTTTTTTTGCGAGCTTCCAATATCCTCTTCCCTCCCCTCAAATTGCGGCCGAGATTATAGTCGTGTAAGCCCAAGGGCGACAGCCCCCCCGTTTTGTCCGGCGCTTTGTTACAGTTTCACCGGACGACTACCTTCCCCCCCGCACAGCTCAAGACCAACCCACGGTGATTCTCCCAACCAGTCACAAATCCCTGACCATCGATCGCCACCCAGATACTTCCCCAGGAACGAGCGGTGGACAGCGCTCCCTCGGGAGAGATTTTTCGTTAGTTACTCTCTCCCTCTTCGAAATCACCTCCGGAGAATGCGGGTTTTTACGATTTTCCGTGAGTTCCCCACCCTTTTTTCTCCTCCCTCTGCCCAGGCGGTTGAGACAGCGTTTCGCAGTGCGGTATCCCAGGGTGCTTATTTATGCTTTCGTTTTTCCCCCCCTTGGCTCGGAATTTTGGGAGTGAATAATGTTATCAAGACCCCGTCGCTGAAGGCGATACCTTTTTGATGCTTTTCCGGCATTCTCTTCTGCCGGTAGTTAAGGGTCATGCCTCTTTTCGTTTTGATGCTCCCTTCCTGCGTCTGCCAAAGGACTGGTTTTTTGTTTCCCTGTGTATTTTTTGTGCGCATAAAAATCACGCCCAAGACAGTTTTCTGTGTAGTCGGTCCAGGTAACCTTTCCAGTCACTCAGTAAAATTGGCTATTTTTTTCTTCGAGCCTTTTGTTCTCTCCCAATTCGCTGAGGATGAGAACCTACGTTGGTTCTCCCCTCTCCATGGCCGCCCACCATATCGATCACCCTCCATCTTCCCTTAAGCTCTCTTCCCCATTCGGTCTTGAGGATGTTTGTGGTGTTCCTTCTCCCTTCCTGGCTTATTTGATTTCTTCATTTTCACTCTTCCGGCGCAACCCTAGAATTTGAGCCCGCTTTTCTGTCAAGACACCCCTTTTGTAGGTTAAGACGTTAATAATCCTTCGTTTGGACTTGGTCTGTCTTATAACATTTTTGAAGCCCCAAGTTCATTTTGAGCATCCACCCCCATCCCCCTCAACCATAGGAAATCGATCTCCATTTCGACCCGATCGAGTTATAAACTCGGCCCCCCTAGCCCCCCAAAAATAAGTGGGGGTTCCTTGTCAATTGTTTTTTTTTTTCTTGCCTAGAGAACATTTTTTTTCTACAGACCCATACCTCCTTCCCAACGCGACTAGAGCTTGGCTCTCCCCCAAACAATAAGATAGCTTCTGGCTCAGCTTGTCATCCTCTGTTAAGGTCTTACCTGTTTAGGAATGTTTTCTAGTTTTAGGGTACAATCCGCATAAGGAATGGTCGCCTTTTCCCCCCACCATTTTGTTTTACATTGGTCTCTTTCGCGTATTTTTTTTCCCGGCCTGCAGCCAGTTCCCGGCCTTTTTCAGCACCCCTTAGTTCTTGCCGCTTTCCATCGGTCTTCCCCCGTGTCCTCTGTCTTGACAATTGGTTGTTTGACATGTAGATTTTTGGCGTGTCGTTTTTAGTCTAACCTAGTTTTTTTTTGCCGTTTCCACCATTGGGCGACGGCTTGTCTCCATTTTCCGGTTTCCTTTCGTTCTCCTTTGGTCCGTAGCTCGGCAGGATACTCTCATTCGCTGTATCGCCAATTTGTTGGGTCACCTCCTTCGTGCGTTTGATCTTGAATCCTGGGAAGGCCCCCCGCTCGCCATCACAGGTCCAGAAATTACTCTTAATGTTGTTACCTCCCCCCCTCGGACTTTTTTTTGATCGGTTCCCCAAAACGATGTAATGACTCTTCTCGCTTTATTCCGTTACTTGTAGCAAACCATTGACCCCCCCCCCCCGACCTTTTACCTATCACGTGAGGTTTTTAAATGTCCCCTCTCCTTGCCGACCGGTTTATTAAACTGATTGTACTTATAGCACGCGCCCGGGATTTACTGGTTATATATCCTTGTTGGCGTTGACTGGCCCCACAAACATATTCCAACCCACATTTCGCGACTCTTTTCGGCCTATCCCATCTTTTATCAACATGTCCTTAAAGCTCGAAGTATTCCCCTCCTTCCAAACCGCTCAAGGAACGTTTTCCCTCTTCTTGAAGTCTTGCCGGCCCCTTTGAATATTTAACCGAATTCCGAAGTCATAGCTCCACCCTCTCATCTCTCTCCCCTTTTTCCTCATAAGTTTTTTTTTGATCTATTTCCCGGTTGTCCCTCCTCTTTTCCGATGTAGTTGTGAACCGATTTATTTTTCCCGCCAATAATGTCCTCCACACGAAGTTAATTTTGCTTTTGTTTCCGTTCCCGGCATTGCAGAGCCTGTTCCTTTCCTTTTTTATTATCCAGACCTCTTAGCCCGTTATTTGTTTTTGTTCGTTGGTTCCTTTGCAACCACTACCCAACCCCCAAAAGTTGGGATATCCAAACTTTCCCCAAACTATCACTCAAGCCATATTAACCAAATTTGTCTAAAGGTCCCGCAATCACTAGGAAACTTTCCGCCCCACTCCGCCGTTATGCTTGTAAAAGGTTTCGTTTTTTTGTTTTTCCCATTTTTTTGACCCTTCCTTTTCCGGTCTAACGCCGCAAGGATCCTTCATCCCCGTTTTTTTTTCCCGCCATTCTTAATCACGAGTGCGTTTCATATTACCGCGACTTCCTCACAATTTGCATGATGCTGATTTCGATTGTCTGGCAATGGAATTTTCCCCAAGATACAACGCTCCCCTTTCGTTGGACCAAGCAGTTGCTAGATCGGTTGCGACGTGAATTCTCCTTTCCCCTTCGGCCTCCTCCCCCGGCGATCAAGGACTCTTGGTTGCACACCTGACGCAGTTCTCCCCCCAGCCTTGTTTTTTTGTTATTTTAATAAGGCAACCCCCCGTAGTCTGGCGAATCTGCCCCACTAAGCTCTTACGTCTGTCACAATCAGCCCATGGCCCCTCCTTCCCTTGAGCAACACCTTTGATCGCCGAGGCGGATTTTGACTGAGCCCCGCCCCTTTCCTTTTCTGCGGACGGAAGAATGGCCAAGTTCTGTTGAAGTCCCCCCCCAGTCGGGCAATAAGTCTCCTCTTTTTCCAAAACCCAATGTCTTCCTGCGACAAGGGAGCAATCTCCCCCCCAGCTTATTTATGAGTTTAGTGACAAGTTTTTCACCGCCTTCCCAGAACAACAAACCCGAATCAGGGATCGCGTGACAACATTCCTACCCCCCCCCGTCCTTCCCCAGTCCCCTGACCTTCGTGATTAAACTCCCGGTTTTTTTTTAGTTCTTTTTGTATTTCCCCTCTCGCCTGTATGCGTTTTTGGAGATTCCTCCATTTAGAAATCCAGAATGTTCTCCGTGCATGCCCCCCCCCTAACCATCTTTCTGATAGAAGGACAACCTGTTCTTTTTTTTTCGTGGTCCATAGTTATAACCAGAGCCCATGGAGTCGCATTGGACCGGAGGTGGGATTTTATTTTGTCTTGTCGTAATGCACTGTCCTCAATTCCCGGTAATAGCATTCTCCCTCCCGGTCCGATTGATCTTCTGTTCCCTACCTCTGTTTCTTCCGTGCATGATCCTGCTTGGCGGCACTGTCCGATTTTTGAGAATGTCTTGACGTTCTTTTAACATGATTGCCATAATCTTCATAAGAGCGCCACAGGTTCAACAACCCTAATGAATCTGCTCCTTTCGTCGTCCGGTTTGATCGTTCCCCTTCGTTGTTGGTCTTTCCTCCTACCCCCCTCGTGACCCCCCCCCCTTCCTTGCTTTCATACTCAAACTCATCTGAGCCCCTTTTTCTTCCTCAACCAATATCCGCTTGTCCCTGCGTTTTCCCGGATTTTCCCTGGTCAGGAGAACAGGCCCCCTTTCTTAGGTCTTTTTGATGGTCCAAAAGTGTTCCCCCCTCTTCCTCACACCCCGCGCAGTGGAGTCGTCCCTTCTTTTAGGCATTTCAACAAAATAAGCGTTCGGCCTTTCCCTTCCAGCCAAGTTTTCCAACTTTCCTTCCCTCCCAGGATTCCATTGTTGATGCACGGAAGCGACTTTTTCTTTTCTCCCTGCCCTGTTCCCAGGAAACGATCACACCTCTCGGCTTTTGCACCCTCCCGACTAAGAAATTTCTCGCCCCTTCTCCCAAAGACCTCTCTTCCTTGGCGGGCGATAATCCCCCGCGCCGGGAAACCCTTTCTTAGACCCCCCCGCCCATGCTCAGTCGCTTTCTTTTCCTCCGAGTGTATTTCACAGCTCTCGATTTGCCTCTGTGGTCAGAACAATCTGTCCTTTTTAGTCTCCTTGTTCTTTTCAAGATGGCGGATTTTTTCCGATTCGTTTTCTTCAATCCTTTGGTATTGCGAATTGTCGGAGTGTGTTTGTTTCTTTAGTCACCTTAACCCCTCTCGGCATAGGACACTGGGTTTTGCGTCTCCACTTTTTGATTTTCCCGAAGCTTTCTTTCATTAGATTTTTTTTTCCTTTAAGATTATCATGGAGTGACTTCGATAGTTAACTTCTCCGTTGTTTTTTTTTGTGATGAGATTTCCCCTCCATTCTCACTGCCCCCCCCCAAGCAAACTTCGATTTTCGACAAAGAATCGCGTTGGGACAAGCAGTACACCCCTTTCTCGGCTGTTCTGGTTCCGTTTTCCGAACATCTAACACAGCCCACACGACTTGCTAACTCCCCCACGGTTTCTCTCCACACACGAGGCAAATCCTCACGTTTAACCCCCTCTCCTTCCCCCCAAGACAGCGATTTTCTTGACACAAAAGAGGATGCATCTTGCTATCTTTCGTTAATTGCGCTTCTCCCGGCAAGACGGATTTGAGTTTTCTCTCGGTCTCCAGAAAACAGTCTGTTTCGGAGCGAGTTTCAACTTTTCTCTCCCCTTCCTTAGTTAGAATCTGGTTGCCTACGCTCTTCTGCGCTACTTTTTGTATCCGGGGCGTGGTTGCAATCTCAGGTCTTTTTTGTACCCCTTCCCTTTTGTACCACTTCAGTGAGACCCCACCTTCTGGATGGAAGGGACTTTTCAACCACCTTTATACATACAGGTCCCTTTTCTATTTCTGCGTTAGTTAACTTCAGGAATGTCCTTTATATTTGCTTTCTTTGTATTTCGGCAAATGCAAGGTGTTTAGCTTTGTGCCCGGTATTTGGGGTGATCAAAATAAGGCCATCCCTTACGGACTTTTCCTCGGTGACCATGAAAAGTCACGCCCCCACGACGTTCCAATTAGGGCCCTTCTTTTCGACATGAGCCCCATTTTTTGCCTCTTTTTTTTTGAGGATGCTCACCCTGTCCTTTTTTTCCGGGCCCGATATACGCCTCCTACATCTATCCCGATCACACCCTTTACTTTCGCCTCATGATACCCAAGGGGTGTAAATTGGGCTGGCTTAATACTCTCTGGATCTTCCATAGGCTCGCCCTGTTGCACTATCCCTCATGGACGAAAAACTATCCTATGCGAAACAACCTCAGGATCGTGGACTCCCTCACCAGTTTACTCAGATAAACCGTCCTTCGTAAAGGGATTCTGCTTAAAATATTTCTCCCCCATGTGCCCCTCAATCCCCTCAATCCCCCACTTTCCCACTGCAGCTAATGGTAGACTGTCTGTGTGGTTCCACCTGCGGCCCGGCCCAAACCAGGAAAGGGGTATGTTTTCATCTCAAAGGTTTTTCTCGGCACATCGAGACCATATGAGTGCTTTCTCCCCTTAACACACGCTAAAAAACTACGACAGGCGCGTTGGACGCAGGTCGCTCCTGCGTTTAATCCTAAGTTATGTTGACGTTTTATTTTGTTTACACCCGGGGTTTTTCTATCGGAATGTTGTTTCCTTAAGTTTCCGAGGCCCACTCAAACTGCATTTCCTTCGCGGTAGATCCTGTTTCAAACTCCTTTTTTTAACAGCGTGCGACAGTCTTTGCCGACTGTTTTTTTTTACTAATTTCGCCCTTCGTCCGTCGAATGTCCACCCAAGAAGTTGACGTTCGCCTGCCCTCCCTTCAAATAATGAAATGGCGATAGGTGATTGCTTTACTTATACCTTGCGGATGTTTGTTCCCCATCTCCTTAGCTTTGGTGGCGGAGGATTCTCAACGCCTGTTGGACTATCCACCCCCCGGATTGGTACTGCTTTCCCGATTGGCACCAGACGGATTATTAGGTCAATTTTGACCTAGTGCCTCTTCACTACTTCACCTTTAGAAAGGACACCCCCCCATTTGATGTGTAACCCCTGTGTTATCTTTTTTCTTTGCTGACCTGCCGTCCGAACTAATCCCTTCGTCCAGCCAAGGGCTCTTTTGCGGGTCGTCCGCACGACGTAAGTTCGAGGCCCGGCACCCAACCCCCGCCCGCCCCCAACCCCAACCCCCCCCCCCCCCCCCCCCCCCAACCCCCCCCCCCCCCCCCCCCCCCCCCCCCCCCCCCCCCCCCCCCCCCCCCCCCCCCCCCCCCCCCCCCCCCCCCCCTCCCCCCCCCCCCTTTTCTAGGATCGTTCCGTCAAACTCTTAATGATACAGTGCGCGGTATTTGTACACACTCACCCCACCCGAACCCTTTTTCATCTCCCGGCTGATTGTGAGGCAATTGTCCTCTCTGAAGAAGGACCCCCATTCTTGCCATTTTTTCCTGAGGCATTTTCTCCCTTTTGAATACCCGGGGGGCGGAATTGGGCCCTTGCCAAAGTCCGCAACTTGCCCAGATAGTTATGTATAGGTGATCCATTTTCTCACCCGACTCTTTTCCAACCCTCTCCAATCTCCGGTACGATTTATGGATTTCCCGTATTGAGCTTGAGACCTTCAGATCGAGAGCCAGCGCCCTGGCAGAACATCTTTTCCCCTACCCGTCTCTTTTTTGTGCGAGGTATGATTGCGGTTTTGCCCCCAGGGAGCGATGCTTCTTGTGCACATACTTTTCAGAAATCCTTTTCACCATCCCTCATTTGACAAGTTAATTTTGTCGCTTTTTGGGGGCATCTGGTTTCATCCTGATCTCTCCTTTTTGTAGCACGCTTATAAAACTAGTCTTTGATGTGGTCGACTCTTTAATTTGCCCAATTCCCCCCCCACGGAGTTCTTATCCACACACGTGAACCCTCCCGCAGATTGCGCTTAAAAAAATTCCCTACGGGTGAGTGCCCAAAGACTAGTTTTTGCCCCAGTAGGACCCACTTTTCCGCCCACTTCCGCCTTGGAGGATATGAAACCAGGTTAGTGTGGTGGGCCAATTTGTTTTCTCCCCGTCTAACTCTGCACCATTTCGCAATTTTTGCGCCGTCTTAAGCGAAACTTTCACTATTTAGGATATTTTCTAAATTTCATCCTGGCCTAATTTTTTTTCCGATGCGCTTTTGCTTAACAAGCTCAGACAAGAAAACTCTCAAGCGGTGGACAAGAAAATTTGGTCTTTTTCTCCCGGTTCTTCGCTGTGACGCTTTGAAGAGGGCTTCCACCTTCCCTGTCCACTTCTGGTTTTCTACACGCGCGTTTTCTCCCAACGCCCTGTTCTTTACTGTCCCCCAACAAACTCTATCTTTCTCCATCTCAACTTCCTCAAAAAGTATTTTTAATCTTACATATCCCCACCTCCTCCCAGTGGCATAAAGGTCCATACCTGATCTCTATTCTGTCTTTGCTTTCGTCATCACGTCCTAACTGATCTACGTGAAGCACACCCCAGCACTTTCCGGATTTTTGGAAACCAGTAGGAATACCTTCTCTTTTCCCCCCTTGGCTTTCTCCACTTCCCTTTTTCGCGCCCGCCGGACCTTCTGACTTGGATGCCTGCACCAAGTCGAAACCCCATTCCCCACCGTCATCCCCCCCACACATTTCGTATTTTACTCGCCCTCGAAGAGCAGGGTAGCTTTCACCCCCCCAGCTCGTGCTCTCTGTTTGTTCGTAATCCCGTCGAGAATTTTCTTGGGGAATTCGACCCCCCCTTTATTGATCTAAGGCGTCCCCTTGTTTTTCCTTTTTGCACGTGTCTTCACCTCCATCTTCCCTGTCTATATGGTTCCATGTGGGATGGTTGGATTGCGCCCACCATGTCTCCAATTTACAATCTTTTAAGCATCCCCCAGTTGCCCAGTTTACTTTGGGTTGACTTAGTTAGTCGATCCCTTTTTAGCGCATACTTCCCCAGATCAAGGCTGTCCTTCCCTCATTTCATTTTTTCTCAGCAGGATTGATCCTTTCCCCCACCTGTGTAAATAGAGCCGGCCCGATAGGAGACGGACTCCACACTTCCCCGTTTTTCCTCTCGGACCTCGGTTGATCGATCTCTGTTCAGACGATCTCTGTCGTTCCCCACCACCTATCTTTTTTTCACCCCTTCCCAGAAATAGTGGCCCGCTGGACGACCAAACTGACATCATTAGCATTTGACGGACCAGTTGGAACTGACTCCTACCAGTCCCCGGGGACAGGACTTTTCTCCCCCCCCATACGTCAAAGTTCTTCACCCGCTTTTCTACTCCCTCCCGGATCCCGACCCACTAATCTTCTTTTTGCTTGAATTTTTGACACGGACGAAATGTTTTCGAATTGTCTAAAGTTGATCTTTAGGCAGGACTGTTGCTTTTCTCACGTTACGGTTCCCTGACCTCCCTGCCTGTAAAAGGCGCGCGGGTGCAAAAGAAATATCATCATCAAATGGATAGACATGATAGGCACAAGATTCCTTCCGACTTAGAGATTTCCCCCAATTTTTCCTCGTGCAGTCCAAAGAAATCAACTGGCTGTACCGCGAACCGTTGCGGTAGCTTCCGTGGAACCAAGTCTACAGAGCCTCGTTTGTTTTTCACCGCTGTAGGTTGGGCATCTATGTGTTTTTAGCGATGAGGATATGTGAAGATTTTTTGCCAGTTTTGTTGTTTTGGAGGGTCGTGTGGGCTTTGGGATCAAGTACCCCAAGCGCGGCCTCCAACTTTTTGTTTCTGCGTTTTACTGTTTTACCTTTAATCCTTCTTTTGGAACCC
>Ga0179593_1345007_pt1 | contig 13387 bp, 25 predicted proteins | sample CZODoug2_1_08_16_FD_185931 | JGI IMG/M metagenome (GOLD analysis project Ga0179593, IMG submission 185931) | Vadose zone soil fungal communities from Angelo Coast Range Reserve, California, USA - CZODoug2_1_08_16fungal (PacBio error correction) | ecosystem: Environmental > Terrestrial > Soil >... | reverse complement strand
CGTTTTTTTTTGTTTGTGTTTGTCTTTGGTTTTTCTTAGATCCTGCACATCAAGCCACTTCCCTTTTCAATGAGCACCTTTACCTCGTCTAAGCGTCTTTCAGGGTTTTTCTCTATGAGTTCTCTGTTTCTTCCCAACCCCGCTGTCGCGCTTTTTCTCTCCCTCTTCTGCTCTTCTGGTTGTTATTTTTTTTTTTAGGTACTTTCAGCTCTTTTCTTTGGTAGTGGGTTTTTTCCACGTTAAACGCTCTTGGTTTTGTGAGTGCGGAACCTTCTACCACTTTCTTCCCTCTTTTTCTTTCTGATCCACCTCCCCTTTCCCCGACTCTAAATCTCCCATTCATCCACCAGTCCTCCAGGTCCTTCCCCTCTTCCCCTCCTCACAGGCTTTTGCTCTCTTCATAATAGCCTCCCCTCTCTTTTGTTTAGTTGGGTCTCCCTCCAAAAAGCAAACAACGTCATTAAACGACCCATCGGTCCCCTCCACAACTATTTCTTTGTTTTTCTCTATCCATTTTGTTCCTTTTTCAATCGGTTTTTCTTCGCCCCACCCTTGAACCCCCCCCCTTTATCCGCAATGAGTTTTATGTTTGGCCACAGTTTTTCTCTTTTTTTTGTGCGCTTCACTTTTCACTTTATAAGTGGTAGTTTAAAGTTTCTGTTTTTCCCTCTCCTCTTCCTTTCCTCTTTTTGTCTTGTCCCTCCGGCCCACCGCCCACCCAATGGTTGTTTCAAGCTTCTTTTTTTTTTTTCCCAAACCATCCCCCTTCATCTCTCGCCGTTTTTTAGGAGCCTCCGCCCCCTCTTTTCCCACAGTCAGGAAGCGCCCTAACTTCGTAAATTTCTTTTTGATTTCCCCCCTGATTTCTTCTCCTTTTTTCCCCCCCCTTTCTCCCCTGAAACGAGCGTTTGTTTTGAGTCATCTCTGACCCCCCCTCCTTTCGTTCTGCTTAAGTCTTTTTATTGGGGCGATTTTCCCTTTCCACCCCTATCTCTCTCTTTTGTGATGTTCTACCCAGACTAGAACGATTCTTTCCAGTATTCTTCCTTTCCTCGTTCTTTTATTTTTCTGATCGGCATTCAACCATCCGACCTTGTTTTCCACCTTTTTTTCTTCTTTTCCCCTTTCTTTGGGTCTTGTCGTGACGTGTATTTCCTCATAGTTCCCCTGCCTCGAGGTTCTCCGGCTTTTTGCTTTTGTTCTTATCCTTTTACACCCCTGGGGAGACTTTGCCTCCTGAAAAAACTTTCCCCCCTCCCTCTACAGATTGCCACCCTCCGAGCCGGTTTTTGCTCCCCAATTTTACTCCCCTGGCGAACTTTTCACCTTTTTTGGTTTTTTTTTTTTGCACCTTTTTTTGTTTTTTTCCCTCTGCCGGTCCTTTTTGATCTCCCCCTTCTCTCCTCTCCCATGTCTGTCAACTGAGTTCGTGGCGGTTTTGCTGTCACGGGTAAGAGCAATACCCCTTTCCCCCCCCCTCCGCAAGTTAAGTATGATTCTAGGTTGTTGTTTCTTTTTTGGCTTTATCCCTCCCCCTCTTCGCACATCTCTTCCAGTTTATCTAATCTCGTTCCCCAGGACTTTTTTTCTATCCCTTTTTTTACCAAAGCACACGGACTCGCCTCCTTCCCCTTCTGCTTGTTCTTTCTTTTTTCCTTTCCTTTTTTGCGTTTTTGTCGTATTCCACCAACCCCCCCTCCCAGGACCGACCAGGCGGTCTGCTGTTCCTTATAGTTTATTATCTAACGACCCCAGGGGCAAGCCAGCCTTACTTCCCTTCCCCCTTGTTTGTTTTTCTGTTTCTTTCATCTCCATTCGTGGTTATTTTTTCTCCTCACCCCTTCCTTCACTTCGCGATTTCCTTTTCTAGCGGCGTGTCCGTTTCAGGGATGTCAACAACCCCCTCTATCAAAGGTTACTTTCGCCAACTTTCATCGTTGCCTTGTGAATGATTCTTTTTCCCCCCCCTGGCCTTTTCGACCAAGTATTGACTGACCCCCCCCCTCCTCTTTCAATGGCTCCCCCTCCTCTAAGATTCTCCCCTCCCTCCGTCCAACTCTTTCGGCATTACACCTTTTTCGCTTTCTTCGGCCACTTCCTCTTTCCCTGCTTGGAAAAAGTGTTTGACCCCTTCTTTTTCCCCCCAATGAGGACAGTAGCGCGGCTGAACGCAGCTACCCTTCTTGCGCTTCACACGCGTTTTTCCCAATTCTTTCTTTTCGTAGACTGCCTCACGATGAATTCATAACGCCTGACATCGCCGACTCCCCAGGTTTTTTCTCCCCCTCTTCCATTCCTTAAGTTCTGCTTTTTTTTTTTCGTGAAACCTCTTCTTTTTTGGGATTATTGTTCTGATCTTTTCTTTTAGGGACGAACTTTTCCATTTCCCTTTTCCCCCTATCATTGTTCTCTCAACTTCCCTTTTTTTTCTTCGACGTACTTGTTCGTTCTTTTTTGAGAGATTTTTTTCCTCTCTTTTCTTGTTCGCTTTTTTTTTTGAGTCCGCGTCCCCCTTTCTCATCGCTGTAACTACTTAATTTTTTCTTCGCTTTTTTATTCTTTTTTTTTCTTCTTCCCTCCCTCGTTCGGGGAAACCCTGCTTGACTCCCCTTCCCATTTTTTCTTCTCTTTGCCCCCTTTTTTTTGCTCGATACTCGAAATTTTCTCTCAAGGCCTGCTTCGATCTGATCGCCCACCCCCAATTCCTTCCGCCTTCCCCCCAATCTAGTTCCTCTCTTACTTGCTAAATTGTCTTTTTTCTCAAAGACATTTATCCCAACAGGAGGAAGTCCTCACCTCCCACCCCCCTCGCACCGAGCCCGGTTCTCTCCTCTCTGCCGGTCAGTCTGTTTTTAAATGTAAAGGCCCCTTTCCCGGTAGTTTTAACCCCTTCCGTGAATAGAACCGAGTGTTGGCAGTTTTTTCTTTCCTCTCCTTGTTTCCCCGTCCCCTCCCTCAGCTCCTCCTGAGGTTACCACATGATTAAGAGATGTATTTCTTCTCTCCCTTGGGATATACGCACGCCGATGGGCTTTCAGTGTGTTTTGTTCCCTCGTCCCCCCCCAGTCTTTTTTTTTTGGGTCGCGGTCTTTCAGTTCCCACTCCCTTTTCTTCCTTTTTTTAGGTTCAGGTTTTCATCCCGAAGCCTCGCCGAACAGTCTCTTCGTACCTCTTTTCTTCCTCCGCGTTCCCCCATCAAGCTTTTGCAAGTCGCGTTGTAGGGTAAATCTTCTAGCTCTTCTTTTGAGGTGAGCGTGAAGAACTACTTTCTTAAAAGGAAGGTTTCAATCCCCCCTCCTCTTCACCCCTTTCCGTTTTTTTCCCGATGAGGAATTTACGATTCCTCAGCTACGATTTTGGGCCTTTTCCTTCCCCTACTATGTCCCCGCTCTCCTTTTTCTTTTTTCACGAACAAGGATGCCTCAGACCTTTCTTGCCCTGAATTGCCTCCCAATGGACAAGATCCCCCTTCCCAAAGACCTCTCCTCCTCCTGCTTGTTCCTTCGTCCGGGGTATATTTTGTTCCTCTTCCTCCCCCCTAGGCCCCTCTTACGAGGTAGTTTCTCTTTTCCCCCAGCCGCCCGGTATCCGCCCCGCCGTTTCCCCTTCCCTTTTCCCCTTACGTCCGCAAACAATCCGCTTCCCCCCCCTGAGACTCCCGAAAATTTCATTTTTGCTCGCATAGTCCTCGGTTTCTTTTTTCTCTCGCGTCTTCTCCCTCTTTCCCCATTATCCGGCGTTTTTAGTAGGTCGCCCCCTCTTTTGACTTCTTAACTCCTTCCCCTCCGTTCACACTCCCTAGCATACTTTTCATGTTGTATTGATTGTTGAGCTGACTTTCTAGTGCTCACCACAGACCCGCCCGCTTCTTCCTCCTTCGGATTTCCGCTCCGGCCTCCCCCTTTCTGTATTCATCGTTACCCCGGCCCCCCTTTTTTTCTTTCCCCCTTTCTCCCCCGGCGTAAGTAATTTTCTCAAATAAGGAACCCTTCTTTCTTTCCCTTTTTTTCCATCGGCAGGGTTTTCAGGTCTTCTCCCCCCCTTTTTCTTCTAATTCTTTTCTTTTTCCCCTTTTCGCCGTCCCCATCGGCCCGTTGGGTCCGCGAATGATGGTTCCCGCCCCTGCGACCGTTCGCCCCCTTACACTTTCCACTGTCCAAACATGGCTGGTTTTGCTTCCTTCGTTCATTTTCTGTCCCTTTTTTCTTTTAGTTCGCCGTTAGTCTTTCCCCCTCTTTGCCCTTGTCTTCGTGCCAGCGTGCCTCCCTCACTTTTGGGTTCTTTCCCCTCGCCAGCCAATCAGTCATGAAAGTTTCTGATTTTTTCCCTCTTCCCCTTCTGAGTATTTTTCTTTTTTCGTGACCGCCTCTGCGTCGGAGGTCTGCATTTCTTCCGCTCTTTCGCCTCCCGCGATTCTGCTCCGGGCGTTTTTTTCTTTTCGCTTTGATGAGTCCGCTTGGGTTGGTTACAACACCACTTACCGGGTTTTGCTTTTTTTTCTTTTTTCCTTTTTCCCATTCTCTACGCAACCAATCTGCATTTCCTTTTTTTTTGCGTTGACACACCCTTCTTCCTCTTCTTCGGATCCCATTTCAAAGTCTGACCCCCCTTTTTTGTAGTTAATCTCCTCCGTTTCTCCTATCTGGAACAACATCCTCCCAGTTTCCCCACCTTTTCGCTTTTTTCTTACACTTTTCCCCCCCATAACCCTATGAAACGGTCCGCACTCCCTGAATTTTAGCTTCTTCTTGTTTTTATGAGTTTGTCCCCCTTTTTCGGGGTCCCTCTTGTTTTCTTTTCTCCCAAACGCAAAGATTTCAATGACTCGGTCTTTTATGGGTTCCTTATTTTCTTCAACCTGTGTTCTCTTCTTACCTAGACTTCCCGGACTGGGGGCCTTTGTCATTACGATTATTATTTTCCGACCCCTCTCTTCTTCCTCCTTGCAGTGGTTCAGTGCTGTTTGCAGTTTTTCGCTCTTCTCCCCCTTTTTTTTGAAAAGCAACTCCCCTTTCTGCTGTCAACCCAACCATACCCCCCTTCCTCTTTCTCTCTCTTCTTCCGTTCCTCTTAGTGCACATCCTCGATTGGGATTTTCTCGAATCCTACTGTCTCCCCCCTCTCCCTTCTTTTGTGCGTCTTCCGATTTCAGAATGTCTTTTTTTATACTGACCTTTAGACGTATTCAATTATGGGTTGCGATTGGCTCGGCGACGTCACCCCTCCTCTTTTTTTTCGATTGACTGGCACTACCCCCGACGAATCCCTCTCTTTTTCTCTTTTTGAAGCGTCCTGCCCCGAAAACGTTTACTTTTTGGACAAACTCCCGACCCCTCCCTTTTTTTCCCAGTGTCCTGGCCATGGGTATTGTGAATGATCCCCTCCTTCTGCTTCCTTCCTCTCATTTTTCTTTTCTTCTTCTTGGTGTGAGAGCGCCGCCTTTTGGCGTATATCCCTTCCCCTTGTTCGTCCTCCTCCTGCCCGAATACGCCTTTTGGACCCCCCGGCCCCTTGGATTCCTGCTTGTCTGGATCCCCACATTTTGCCTCCCCGCCCCCCCCCACACGTCCAGTCTTTTTTTTCGATGGTAGGCCTTCTACAAATTCTATTTCCCCCTCCCTTTCCTGCCCCCAGGTTTTCTTCTCCTGGTATAGAGTAGGCGTTTCGACCCAACCCCCCCACCCCAACCCCCCCCAACCCCCCCCCCCCAAACCACCAACAAAACACCCACACACCCCCCCCCCCCATCCCACCTCCCCCCCCACCCCACCCACCCCCCCCACAAACCACCTCCCAAACCAACCCCCCACACCCAACCCCCCCCCCCCAACACCCCCCCCCCCAAAACCCCCCCCCCCCCCCCCCCCCCCCCCCCCCCCCTTTCCTAACTTTTTTGCGTGGGAACGAGGACCGCTCCGCCTCCGACATTGTCCTTTCTGAGGTAGTGTTAGAGGGGGATCTTCATCAATTTGCGCTCATTTTCTTCTGCCCCTTCCTCGGTCCCCTCCTTTTACCTTTTTTTGCAGGCGTCGCTTCCCCCCAGTACACTAGGGACCCTCGCTATGGCCAGGATTGGTATTGTTGGCCTTAATTTTTTTTTTGTCTTCCGTTCCCCCCATTGCCCTTGCATTCGTTCGTGTCGAACCTTTCCTCCTTTTCTTCTAGTCCTAGTTCTTTCTTAGGGCCCGCCAGTCCCTCCGCCTTTCTGGGAATTGGTTTTTTTCCTTCAGTAATCGAATTTCGCGCGACCTGTTTTCCCCGCTTCCTTTTCTTTTTGAGCGGCGCTTGCAACCCCCCCTAGTGCGATTGATGTACCTGTCCCATTCCTCAGAGTTTTTCTTCCTCACCTTCCACTGTTCTCATCTGGTGACGGGGTTTTTCACAATCCCCCCCCCGGAGTTGTCGCCCTTCGCCCCCCTTTCTCCTCTCCTCTTTTTCTCCCTCCACTTTTTTTTGCCAAAGGCTTGCTTTACTGCGCCTCCCCCCCTTCCCTGAGATGTGCCCCAGACCCCCTTTTTCCTTTCCCCAAGGGGGTCACTTCCTTTTCCACCCCTGACTAGGACCCATTTTTTTCCCTCCTCTCCCCCCCCACCAACCCTTTTTTTTACCCCCTGCCAGGCGGTTTCCCTCGGGGCGTCTCCCCTTCGTTACTCCCTGATATGACAGGCCTTTCCCCAACGGACGCCTCTTCAGAAACAGTCCCAAGTTTTCGTGCGGTTTTTTCCCTTTATTGCCCCTTTCTCACTACCCTTTTTCGCTGTATTCTTTTCCTGACCCGCAGTTTTTTCTTGTTTTTCACCGAACGTTTTCCCATGGGACTTTTTCACCTACCAAGCTTTTCTCTAGACTGGCTCTTTGGGGGTGCTTTTTTTTCTTTTCTTAAATCTTTTCGCTTTGGCGGGTATTCGCATTGACCTGCTTTATCCTCTCTAGTTCATGATTTTGCTTTACGAGGGTTGAGCTGCGTGGAACGTTCCTCTGTCTTTTTTTTGTCATATCTTTTTTTTTTCCCCCCTCCGTGTGTGTTGGCCATTTCTCTTCCTTCCTCCACCAACGGCCCCTCCATGTTTTCCCTTCTGGACTCTCTATTCGCGAAAACTATTCCAACCTCTTCGTCCCCCTTTTCCTTCTTGCTCACAGCGGTTTTTTTGCTACGCCTCTCCCCTTCTTTTTTAAGAGCGACTTTTTTGATCACCCCCTCGCGCGAGCTTTGTGACTGTTTCTGCTTCCCCCTTCTCTCCCCCATGAGGGAATTTCAACTCATTGTTTTCCCTCCCTTCCCCTGCGTGACGTTCTCCCCCTTCCAAGTTGAGACGTTAAGTCCCCCTGCACTACAAGAAGCATACTTTGGGCTGTTTCGACCTGTTTAGTTTTTCCCTTTCTTTATTGAGCATCGGTTTCTTTTTCTACTTGTCGAAATCCCTCATTCCGTCTAGTTCCCCTTGGGTGACAGTCGTTGTGTGTTATGCTCAGCGCCTCCCCATACCTTGTCCCTTTTTTAGGCTTTTTTTTTTAACCTCAATGCTGAACCCCCCCCTTTCCTTATCCATCCCTGCCAGCGAGTCCCCCAGACAGCGTCGTAAGCTCGACGGATCTTCCGTGTTTGCGTTTTTCTCCTTTCTTGTGGTTTCTGTCCTGTCAGTACGCTTCCTCAACCTTTTTTGAGACTTCCTTTGTTTCAGATACGTCACCCTTCCCCTGGCTGACTTTTCTGCTGAGTTCTCCTCTTTCCTCATTAGGATGGGACTTTTTCATCAATGTCCCCTCTGTGGTTTTGGGGTGAGACCTCTCTATAGAGAATCCCCCCCTTTCGGAAGTCAGCCAGAGAAGGTCCTGGTAATTTCCCCCCCGCCCTTTTTCCTTACCAGCTCCCCTTTTTGTTTGACTGCCCCTGCTTGCGTTCCCTTCCTTCCTTTTCTAGGTTATCGCCAGAAGAGGACGTCTTCTCTCTAAAGCAGCCTTTTTCTCCCCCCCCGAACATTCCCAGTTGGCCCGTTGCTTACGCCCAACCCCATCCCCCCCCCCCCCCTTTCCCCCCGGAACAGGTGACATCCAATGCGAGTAAGCAAACTTCTTCCCCTCTTTTCTATTTCCTCTGGTTTTTCACCCCTCTCGCGATAAATTTCCTTTTGTTTCGTGTAGGGAGATTTGAACAGCCTGATACTCCCATTCCCACCCCCCCCTGTCACCTCAGGCCCTCCCTAATTAACCTGGCGGGATGTTGGAGTTTCTCTTTGATTTTGTTTGCAGCCACTAGCCCTTTTTTGGGGCCTCATTGCGGCAATTGCGATAGTCTGAAAGTTTATTATCCTTCTTTTCCCCTTTGAAACCCCCCCCTTTTCTTGTTCCCCTCGCAAGGTTGTTTGAGCCGTACCTAAATTTTTTTTTCATTACCCCCTCCCTACCCTTTTTCCCTCCCTCTTGTATTTGGTTTTTTCATGTTCCATGGTATAAAGTTTCCTTATGATAAGCACCTCTTGTTTCTCTACAACCTCTTCCCTCTTTTCCACCTCTTTTCTTTCTTTTTTTTCGGCCGCACGCGGTGAGCCTTTCCCCCCCCTCCCCCTAATAGACAGCCCTGGCTGGGATGGTTTTCTTTTTTTTGCCCTTTCCTTCTCCTTTCAGGACACGTTTTTTCGTGCTGGTGTTGTCGCTTCCTAATCTGTCCTCTTAGGAGGGCCTCAGGCATCAAGATGGGTCGGCTTGGCCCCCTCTTTTCCATTCCACCATTCTAGTTAATATTTTTCCCGCTTTCTTTTCGTTTTTTTGTATCCTTCTTTTCCCCTCTCCCTATTCGGTTTTTGACTAGCCCAAACATATTTCTCTGTTTTTCTTTTTTCCCTGCGGCATGTCCCGAGGTTTGCTTTCTTTTTTTTGAGTCTTTCCCTCTCTTATTGTAACGTGTGGGTTTTGCACCACATGTACTCTCACCCTTTTTTCCCGAGGGGTTTTTTTCCCTCCCCCGGTTTTCTCCTCCCCCCCTCCCCTTCAGGTCAGATTCCCTGGCTCTTGAGCCCAATGAAGTCATTACTGGTCGTCCCTTCCTCGTATATGGTCTCGAAACATCCCTTTTTCCCCACTTTTTTCGTCTTTTTCCCCTTCTTAGTTGTCCCCTCTCCTTGTTTTTTCTGGTGGGAGAATCAAAACCAATCCCCCCCCCCTCTCCCTTTCCAGCCCCCGATTCCTTCTCCTTCTCCTCGTTGTTTTGTTGCTCTCTCCTCCTGCGTTGCTTTGTTTTTTTGATTCTCTCAAAACAAGAAGGCCTTCTTTCTTTTCTTCTTTCCCTTTCTCTTTCCGGTTCCTTAGAGGTCTTTCCTTCATCTGACTGCCAGGACTGGGGACTTGAATATTTATACTTCTTTTCTTCTTTTCCCTCTCTTTCTTCGTACTTATTTTTTCTGCACCGAACTCATAGTGTTTTTTGTCCTTCTTGGAGTAGCTGCGCCCTCCCCCCAAGGGCCGGAAGGATGTTTCTCCACAACCCACTCCGACTCCCCCCTACTTTCTCTTCTATGAGTCGGATCCCCATCGGAGCGCAAGTCTCGATTGGTCCATTCGCGTCCCCCGGAACCTGTTCCCCTTCCCCATTTTGTGTGGATCCCCCTGTAGTTCGACCGAAACAATTCTCCCTTAGACTCCTTTCTTCTTCTTTCCCTCCTTCTCCATAACTCAGGATTCGGAAGGATTGATGGGTCCTTTTTTCCCGCCCTCAGAAAGCCCCCCCCCCGCATAGAGTTTTGAGGCACCACCTGATCTGTATTAATGGCGACGCCTTGAACCTGACACCTTTTGGTTATTCTCCCTCTCCCTTTCCCCCCCCCTCTGACACATGCCTCAGTGTCTGAACTTTTTTCTTTTCCTGGCCCAGTTCGATAATTCTCGTTTAGACGCTTTCCGGAGCCGCGGCGGAGTCCTCTTTTATTCTCCTTTGCCCCCCCTTCCCTGAATTACGCGTTTTGCTGGAACAAAGGGTCTATTCGGATTTTTCCTCTTGTCTAAAATTTATTGGAAAGCGGGCTTTCCCCGATGCCGGACAGACATAGCTCCCGCCCTTGCCTGCCCTTCTTTCGCATCCTTTATCCCTCCCTTGGCTCTCTTTTTTTCTCTAAGGTTCCTCTCCTTCTGATCCTACCCCTATCTCCCTTTTCTATGGTTTGTTTTTCTCCCTTTTTTTGTTTCGCGCATCTAGGGAGAACTTTAACCTACTTCCCATGGTTTCTCTCAGGCTCTTTCCCTATGACCCTCCCACGCAGTTTTTACTTAGAGCCATCTCCCCTTCCTTTTCCTTGAGCCTTGTTGTCGTTACTTTCTTTTCGTTTTTTTAGTACCTTTCACATTTCCAGGTTTTTTTGATTTGATCCAATATCGTGATCATAGAACTATGCCTCTTCCTTTCGCCCTCCTTCATTCCTTCCCCTTTCGTCGTGGGGGAGCTGTGGTTCTTCAATCATTTCGTTTTCTTTCTTTCCTTCCCCCATACGTCTTCCCTTCCTCCTTGAAGGTGCTTCTTTTCATTATCATTCTTATGAAACAGTACGCCTCTAGCCTTTTTTAACCTCCTCACCTTACTTCCTCGGATTTGTCCCCTTCTTTGGTAGTCGAACCCTTTCCTTTCCCCCCTTCTTTTTGAGCCCCGCTCTTCCCATTCCGCCACCCTTGCTCGCCCTCAATCCGCGTCTTTCCAGGGATTGTCGTCTCTCGATGCTGCGGTTCCTGCTTTTTTTCTGCACCCGATTCTTCTGATGTTTTCTCTAGGGGGTAAACACCCCTGGCGCACCGCTTCCTTTCTTGTTGGCCAGACCCCCCCCCTTTTTTTTTATACCCCCTCCAGGCGGTATTCAGCTGGATCCATCGACCTCACCGCTCTTCCATTCTTTGGACCCCCCCCCTCCCTCCGCCCCGAGTCGAAACGCGGAACTTTTTTGGTTTTAGAACTGGCCCCTGCCAACTCCTCCCCTTTTGGTATGGAGTGATCTTTTCCTCCCTGTTAGGGTCAAACGACCCACTGTTTGAACCTTCCTTTTCCTTCTCTTCCTTTTTTCTCTCCCCTCCCTTTTTCTTTTAACTGATCCGAGGTTTTTTCTCCCCCGCTTTTTCCTGCACATTTGTTTTATGGAGTTTTATAGCCTTTAGGCGACTTTCGGTGCCCGGCTGGCTTTTTGATTTTTTTTTCTTTTTCCTCCCCTATCTCAGCGTGGGAATCTTCCGATGGTTGCCCTTCTTTTTTTTTTTTAGTCTCTCCTGTTCGTTGTGGTTTTTTTTTATAAGCAAGGTTCGAGAACAGTCTTGAGACCCCTCACGGCTCTCGGCTTTTTTCCCCACCCCTTCTCAATCTTCGTCCGGACGAGTCGCTTTTTTTCCCTTCCTTTTCTGAGTGATCCCGCACTCCATTCTCTTGGACTCGTCCCCACAAGCAACGCTCCCCCCTGTTTTCTCCGCTTCTTGTGAAGTGGAGTTGGCTACCCCCTTCTTACATGTCAACTTAATCCCCTGCGTGTTTTTCGGGGTTGCTCCCCCCTTCCCCCTGTCCATATGACGATCTCACATCATCCCTTTCCCTGTTGTTTGGAGGGCAACGTGCATTTGTCGCACCTCCCCTCCCGAAGCATTCCTCTCGCCGGAGTTTTCCTTCTGTTCTTTTTTTTCTTATTTACTTTGCCCGCGGAAACGGTTTTTTTACCTAGCCCCCCCAAGAGTTTGTGGAGGTCTTGATCCAGCCTCTCCCTCCTTTCCTCTGTTAATTTTTCCCCCGAGGTGTTTCCCCTTTCAGCCTGAAGATTGGCGCCTTCTGGCCCTTCTCCCGTTTAGTTAGAGCGTCTCCCACGTAATTTTTTCCTCCCCTTGAGGGTGTAGCTCGCGGTTTTTTTTCACTGGAAGTGCCCTAAGTGTTTAAGGCCCTGTGTTTTTCGTCCCTCCCATTTCCTTCCCTCCCCCCCCTTTCCGATGGGGTTCGATGAGGAATACCCGAGGATTCCTCCTTTCTCAGCTTTCCCTTTTTATGTGTGGGAATCGCCGCGAACAGTTTGCACCCGCTCGATTTCAGACTTGACTGCTAGGGCGACTTCCCCCTTTTTTCTTCCCTCCTCCTCCCATTCCACCTCTCGAGGGACCCCCCTTTCCCCCCTTTTGCTTTCCCCTTGCATGGTGGACCCCTCTTATAGTCGATGTATTCTGAGAGTTCCGACGCACCCTTGAAAGAGTTTCCGTTCACTGGCACCCTCCTTCAAACCCCCATCCCCCCCCCCTTACCCATTAGAGCAAAGTACCACTTGCCTCTTTTGTTAAGAGTTTTTTTGTAATATCTTTCCCCTCTGCCAACATTCCTATCTTTCTCTCGAGATGGGCCCTTGCGGAGTTCACCTCGCGCAACCTCCCCTAGTCCTACCAATAAACTTTTTTTTATGGTGCGCAGGTCGTGTTCTCCCCCCTCTTCTTTTTTTAATCTACTTGGCACTTTGCCTCGTGAGTTCCCCTTCTTCTGACTGCGTAGTTCACTTCAGTCAAATCAGGTCCCATTCGTGCACATTTCCCCCTTTTGTCTAGCATCCTCTTTTTCACCCTCCCGAAACGGATCGGGCCTTTTTTAAGCTTTCTTTGGTTTATTTTTTACTGTTCGGTTTTCCTCTCTCTAAAAGAGACGTCCCACTTTTTCTTCCCCTTTTCCCCCCCTCTTTTCTTCTTCTCGCAAATTGGAAGGTAAGCGGATGAACGTGCCTGTCGATGAAACATCTCGCCGACTAGGGACTGAGTACTAAGTCAACGCCTTCTCCCCCTGACAACCTGGTTTTTGGTGACTCTCTTCCCGGTTTGGGGCGGCGCTTCTTCCCCTTTTGGCCTCTTTTCTTTTCTTTTTTCCTCCTTGGATGTCCAAGTACGAACACACCGACTCTATTATGGGTTTGTCCGCTTTCTCCCCCCCGCCATTCCTCCACGTCTTGATCTTTTTGATGGTGTCTTAAGTTTCATTTCTTTCTTGCCGCTCCCCTTTCTTCGATTCTTCCCTCAAACCTTTCTTCGATGTCGTATTCGATTTCTTCCACCCTTTTTTTTCGCTTGCTTTGTTTTTCGAGCTCGACTCTCTCTGGGTATTTTTTTTTTTTGGCACAACCCCCTCCACTATCCCTTTTTTCTGGGTTTGGGCTGTTGCGCGTCCTTTTTACCTCCTCCAAAAATGCTCTCCTTTCCTGTCTTCTGAAGCCCACACCTTCAGTCTTACACTCTTTCGCTTCCCCCCCTTACCAACTTAAAGGTTGCTTTTCTGAAATACAATCTCTTCCTGAAGATCCATCCCCTCGCCATCACTGTGTAATGCCTGTGTTTTCTTCTTGGTCTGAGCCCGCCCCCCCCCCCTCCCCCCCCCCCCCCCTCTGACCCTTTTCCTCTCCCT
>Ga0179593_1272301_pt1 | contig 13387 bp, 17 predicted proteins | sample CZODoug2_1_08_16_FD_185931 | JGI IMG/M metagenome (GOLD analysis project Ga0179593, IMG submission 185931) | Vadose zone soil fungal communities from Angelo Coast Range Reserve, California, USA - CZODoug2_1_08_16fungal (PacBio error correction) | ecosystem: Environmental > Terrestrial > Soil >... | reverse complement strand
GGTCCAGTTTTGTCTTCCCTTGCGTTTAGACATTGTGAAATACCCTTATTGGGTCATTTGCCGGCTCCTCCTAACATTCCTTTACGAACACCGAAATTTGACCGCCCGAGTCTCCGTCCCTGCGCGCCACGATTGTTAAGTACCTGGGTTTCGATATGTAGTTCCTTTAATGAGGAATTCTCTAGTACCTTCCACGTGCATCACAGGTTCCTGTCACTTGTCTCAGCCCCTTTGGCGTCGATATCATCCACTCCCCTGATGAGACCTAGGGAGTTTATACGTGTCAATCCCGATCCCTTTCCCCCCCCCAAAACCGTGAATGCGCTTTGCATTCAGCAATTGGTAACTTCGTGCGTTTGGGCCGTTCTGCAGACTGCGGGTAGTGTGGGTGTACCTGATTTTACCCCCCCCCCCACTTGCTGGTTACAATAGTAGACGTGTGTGTCTCATTGTCCTTAGCTTGCTTTCGTGGTTCCAATCTGGGGATTCTCGGGCGACCTTTCACTTCCCCGTGGTCTTATTCCGTTGTTCACCCCCTAACGGCTTTCCCCTCCTCTTCTCGCTCTTCTCCAATCCCCCCCACCCCAAACGTCTGCCCCTTCACATACAGCCTGAATTCAGTTGTCTGTCTTTTCACTAGCCCTCCCATTTTGTTATGTCCTCTCAAATCTCTTTGCGCCCCGTCTACTTGACTTTTTCAAATAGTCCGACTCGGCGAATGCCTTAGTTCCCCCTCTCCTTTCTATGAATCCATTTTCTTTTCAAATTGACTTGTGTAGACTTGGCTCCCTTGTTTTACATATGCATGACTCTCCCCGTTCCCTTGCCGGCCTTTTTGTTTGATTTCGTTCTTTTTTCGTGTGGAGCATGCTAATACGGCGTCCGGTTATGGTGAAATGGCTTTTCTTTTGTTGCTGTTCAGAGCGTTTTTTGGGGGGCTCTGTTACCCTCCCACCCCCCCCCCCCCCTTGTCCACCCCCCTTTGGTTTGTTTCACCCGGATACCACCGCCCTGCCGTCTTTCTTTTTTGTTTTTTTGTTTGTCTTTTTTTTGTCATCTTTCAAGAATAGATTTTGCGAGGTGCGATTCTGGATCTGTCTACCCTGTATTTAAGATGGATTGAGGGTATTATCGATGGGATGTATCCCTTTGAGACTACTTTCTCTGCTCATGGACCTCCGGCCCTAGTCTGTTGTCACTTGTTCCTCCCCGACAACGACCAAGTCGTCACTCCCAACGCCCCCCCGCTGCCCCCTAGGGTTTCTCAAAAAATAGGAATCCTTATGGGGTTTTTTTTTGTGGTGGTTTTTGGGCTGGATGCAATATCCGGTTCAGCTTTTTTGGTCCCTCCATCCACGAGGCCCACCCCAGCAACCCCCCTGGAGCATTTGGTTCGGGAGCACAGTTTAGGCGTCGGTTAAAGTTTTGATTGTCGCCACCTTCCCCTAGTCTGGATAGCATGCGTCAAGTCCGGAACCCTCAAAGTTCTTCTCCATCGCACTTCCATTGTCTCTTATTTCACTCACCCCTGTGCTTGTTTTGACTGAGCCTGCCCCACCACCCAATCTGACTCCGTGCTTGTGCACTTCTTTTCTTTTCTGCTCTAGCTACCTCAAGCAGTCTCACCTAGGGACGCCCAATTTTCCCCCCCCCTTCGACCTGATTCTATTAAACTGTTTGCTCCCAAGGCACACGCTCAACCAGTCCAGTACCCGCGTTTTGTTTACCGCGATCGGTTTTCCCTCCCCCCCCTTCCTTCCCTCCCCCCCATTTGTTGAACAGAAAGTTTCCGGGACAATTTTGACCCTCTTCGGCCCTTTGGTCAGATCTTGGTTCTCTTCTTCTCCCCCCCTTCCATCTGCTCATTGCCACCTTTCTCGCCTTCCCCCTTTTCATCCTCCCTGTAGTCTCCTCCCAGCCTAGAATTAGCCCGTATCGCCGCCCCCTGATCCGCTCGTGTCGGAATTAGATAGAATCTGACCCTTAAAATCATCCTCCGTTCCCAACCGTTTTCTTTGGTCCCCTCCTCCCCTTCCTGAACGACCCAACATGCGTGGGCTTTGCCGCTTTCCAAAGCGTCTTTCTTATGATCCTTAAGAAGTTCTGTTCCGGTCTCAAATTTTCTCAAAGCCCGTTCTCTACCTTCGTCTCATTTCGCCTCCTCCCCCTTTCTTCATTTTGAATTTAATAATGTGAGTGTGATTGTCCGTTGTGCCCCTTTCCGCCTGATTCCCGTCGTTCCAGCAATTTCGAGTTTTTTTTTTTTATTTTGAGAGATCAAAGTTTTCCCTCTTCATTTTGACCTACGTTACCATGAATTCCTGTTTTGTTCCTTGCGTTTCTACTTTTTCTATGCCAGTTTTTTCCATGGATTGGTTGACGGCTGCGATCACTAGTCCTCGGATGCAGTCCTCCTATCTTGACAATTTCCAGCTGTTTTTTCTGCTCTCCCAGAAGGATGGGAGTCATTTTTGCGAAACCCAGTTGTCACTGTCAATCCCCAGTCTCCTTCTCTTGTTTCGCTTATCACATAATTCTTTTTTTATTTTCCCCGGCCGCAATAATCGCAAGCGTTTGGTCGCCCCTTTTTGACTCCCCCTAACAGCTTGACACGCCGTATTCTCCTCTTTCTCCTTCCGGCCCCTTCTTCTTTTTCCTGTCTTTCCAACAAGGAGAGGATTAATCTGTCGCTGCCCAACTGGTTGAAGTCTTCTGCATGTCCCATCCTCTTTTTTGCTATCTACTCCTCGTGTTGCCTCCTTTTTGTAATGACCCTTGGCCTTGTGTTCGCCTATGCTTTCCCCTTTTGCTCTTCAAGTCCTCTTAGAGTCTATCGACCTTTTCCTTGTCGGTTTGAGCCCATTTACCCACGTCTTCTCAGTTTAACTCCTTTTTTTTCCTTAGATTACCGGAATTTTCCTTTTCTTTCCGCATCTCGATAGGGGATTCCCTTCCCTTTCGCCAATGCTTATTTTCCCCCATCCCTTCCAATTTCTATTCTTTCATCGGATCGTCGACGCCTTCCCCTTACGCCATCTCTTCTTTTTCCGTTTTTTCGAGTTGATGCGTCTACGGTTTATGCTGTAGGAAGCGAGGAGGATTGTTTACCCGTCGGTCTGTGACACGCGCTGTACCTATTTTTTTCGACCTCCTCTCATTTCCTTTTTTGATCAAACCCTTCCCCCCCCAGTTTAAGTAAATCTGCAGTCTGACGTATGAGTTCCGTCAATGCGGCTTTTTTTTTCCATGTTGCTTTTTAGGACCTTGTCGATAGCTTTTTGACGGCCAGTGTAAGCCGCCCCTAGGTCCGTGCACCAAAGTTGCAATTCCCCAAGGCGATTTCCAACCCCCACTGACTTTCGCTTTTTTTCTAAGCAACCGCCCCACTCGACGAAAGTTATTCCCTGCCCAGCTCCCCCCACAATCACGCGCTTTAACCCCTAGAGTCAAGTAGTTGCCCCCCTTTCATCCCGTGTAACCTGTAGTTGTCAGCTCTCTATCGTCCCGTTCGTCTGGTCTTTTGTCCCCCCCTGTATCTTGATACCCCAAAAAATTAGCTTATCTCTAGTGTAGGATACTCTTCTACCCTCGTGCGGAATTTCTGATTTTCCAGAGGTGGCCAATCGGTGGTTATTTTTTGCTACCGCTTCCACCGACGTTGGCGCCGTCTTTTTTGACCATCCTGCTTACTTTTCAATAGTTACCCCTTCTTTCTTGCATCGCTTCTATAGGTCTCCCCTACGTCATATCAATTTCCCAACCCAACCTTCCACCACAATGCACCATCCTTAACGAACGGCAATTTTTCGTTGCTTCTTGCACCTTCGCTCGTCCCACTTTTTATTCCGCCCAAATCGGCGCCTTCGAACTCCTGATCGCAAATTTCCTCATCAGGAGAATGTTTGAACTCCCCTACACTAGCACTTGCTTTCCATCTGGTTCTCTTTAGAGACAAAATTTGAATGTTACGGTCAGACTTTACACACCTCAGTGCCCCTGCGTTAATTCTACTTTATCCCCTCCTCGGTATTCACTGACCCCCCCCTTCTTTTTTTATAGGTTGCCTGGGACCCCCCTTTTTTTTTTAGATTCGTGGGTTTTCGAATCAATGAGCGCATCCCGTTTGCGCCCTTTCTTCATTTACGTACTTTTTTGAAGATGCAAGTTCTTTTGCCTCTCTTGCGCTTATTTTTGTCAGGTTCGACCCGGCCCCTTCCCTATTTTGCGATGCGGATACACTCTTTGGACAGAGTTCTCGCGAGTTTGTAAGGCCTTGATCCTTATGATTTTATCTTGGCTGTTTGTACTTTGGCGTCCCTTCTCTTTCCCCGGTGGCCTTTTCATTACATTGTAAACATCTTATCCTATGGCCCCGATGTCGTGTTCAACAAGATTTCATGCCTTCCCCGTTTGTGGATCCCTGCCCGTTTCATTCTCTCTTGCTGCGTTTGTCCGCTTGAGATGAGGCTGGACTTTGCAGAGTTTACTGGGAGCCCAGTTCTGACTCTCCTCAGTTTAATTGGATAAGAGTACAGAGTTCCTTAGTCCTTAACGCCCCCTTTCACACTACCTTTTATTTCTCCTTATTTTCTGCCTTTCTTAGTATGTGAAATCCCCATAATCCGTTTTTGTTTGAGAGCGATGTAGTTCTGTTTTTTTTTTTACTTAATCGGGTCGAAGCTTGGGAGTGTCGCCTTGTATACTTGCACCGAATTCCTTCCTCCTTCTTGTTCTTGCGATTCCAATCCCACTTTCTGAAAGCTCCCTGACGCTCACTTTTCTTTTCCATGGAACGTTAACCTCTCCACCCCTCTCCCCGATTCCCCAGACCTGCTGCTTATCCGAGTTGGCGGCCCCGGCCCACAATTCTTATTGTTGCTCCACTACAATCTTCTTCCCCTTTAATAAGCTGTTGTGACTCCTTTTATGATTCCATACGGTTTCCACTAATTTCTTGAGGCCACAGTCACGCAGCGTTTGGTATCCATGTATGAACGCCCGGCTTTTCCTAATTCTCATTTCCCCCCCCCCCCTTCTTTATGACCGTCATCCCTCTCCATTTCTCAAGTAGACACACTGATCAGGTCCTTCGCCCCCTCGCCTTTTCCACAGTTCTTACCTCTCCTTTTGACGCTTAACAAATTCTTTTTAACCGACTGCTTTTTGCCATTTTTGCTTTTCTTTCCCTTCTCCATTCCCATCTACTACCCACAACTGAATCCCTCCCCCAATACCGCCGTCCCCCCTCCGTCGATGTCCCTCCCCCCCAGACAGGTTTGCTTTATAATATTTGAACCCTGGCCACAAATTTCTCCCCAGTCTTTTCCCCCCCCCCCCCCCCGTGAAACCCATGGGGGACTACTTTCGCGATTTCCCCATTGTACAGCATTCCCTGGATGATGTGTCCGTCCCTTGCATCGTTTGCCAGTAGGCCTTTCGTTCAGACTTGAGTTTTGTCCGATTTCTTTCTTCCCCAAGTTGCTCTTTTTTTTTCACGACCGTGCCCCCCCTGACCTGAAGGCCTTCTGTCAAGTCCTGGATTCCTGTGGTTTTCCGTCAGTCTTTGGGTGGTTCAAAGGGTTTTTTCTTCTTAATTCTATCTCAACTATCCTTCAGTGATAAGCCGCCTTTTCCTCCAGCTGCCCCTGTATCCCCCTCCCCTCCTTTCTTCCTCTTTAGCTCGTCTGGTGAATATTACCATCCACCGGTGGTTCCTACTAACTTTTCCCTTCTATCCTCTCAGGCTGATTCTTTCCACTGACTATCTAGGACTAAGTCTGTTTTTTGTTTTTGTTTCCCTTCATCGATTTGTTGACGGTGTCGTATGTTCTTCGCCCACCTTATCCTGACGAGTGCAGATCCCCCCCTTTCTGGTCAATGCCTCCCTTTTCCCTTAAGTTGCTGATAGCCGGCGCATTTTTCCTCCGCTCTTTTTTGCAATCTTGTTTTTTTGAGTCATTTACTTTTTTTTTTCCGAATACCTTTCCTGACGACGTGGCTATACGAGCTAGATAACTTTTTGTTTTCCTTTCGCCTTTGAAGGCGCTTTTGCCTGGTGGCGGCGAACTTCGAGGACACTTGGGTGTGAATGAAATTCCTCGAAGCTAGTAGCCCCGTTCCTCTTGAGAGCACCTTCCCAATTTGCTTTCCCGCCTTCTCCTTTTCTCCTAACTTTGAGGAATTCAGATCGTTTCAACATTCACGTACTTTATTTCGTTAGTGATTCTCCCCAAACCCGTGTTTCCCACCCAGGTTTTTTTTGAATGAACGCCCAACTCCATTCCCCCCCCCACTCCCCTATTTCTTCTGACGTTTTACATGAATTCTTGTCCTAATAGAATATTTCCATTTCCCTTTCAATAAGTTTTGGAGACTCGATGAGTATAGGTTGTCAGGACAGAGGACGATTCTGATTTTTAACTCTCTTTTGTCCGTTTCCTTTTGTAAGAACCGTTTCAGTAGAACCCAGGATAATTCATGACTTTATGTTTCAGGATTTACACCCCTTTCCCCCTTCACTCCGTTAAATTTCTAAGTCTCCCTGGAAGTGTTCCGATAATTGCTCCGATTTGTGTTCTATCTTCCCTTCGGTTCTATCTTCCCTCCCTTCCATTTCAGGCCAGCATTCAATTTTCATAGTCGATCGGAGGATCCCCTGGCACACCAGGTGCCTTTCCCAGGCTCTTTCCCCTCCCCACCCCCCCAAAACTGCGGTTTTTTTGTGGTGGTTGGTGGGGTTGGGGTTGTTTTTGTGGTCGACTCCACGCAGCGTCTTTGATAAGTGATGTAGTATTTTACATCCACCTCCCTCTTCCATCTCCCAAACCCCCCTCTCGCCCTTCTGAAATGCTCTCCTGCTTTACATCCAACGAAACTTCATACCCTTGGTAGATGGCCTTGTAAGGTTTCCATTCTTTTGTCTCGTTTTCTGTTTACTCTTCCCCACAATCCTATAGATTCAATTGAGACTGTATGTACATCCTAGTCTTCGTTGTTACTCCTCAGGACTTCTTCGTATTCTCAGATGGTTATTCCCAATGGTTGGTGATTCCTCGATTTGACTAGCCCATTGCTGTTGCTTTGAAACTCCCCCTTCTTTTCTTTTTCCATTAAACCCTCCTCTTCTGCATCTGTATCTAGGACATGATCACTTAACAACCCTTTGACCCCATACCCTTCCTCCCTTCAAATTTTACCATCTTCCATGTAATTCTCTAATGTTGCTGTTGTTCAATGTTCGATTCGTTCCCCCCCTTTTTGATACTCCCATCGGGCCCTCGAACTTGTACTGTAACCCACTTTTTCCCTATTTCCTAAGGTTGGTACCGGCTCTCTACATTCGGTCGACCCTGTTAACTATGCAGCATCCCCCCCCCCCCTTCTGGCGGGTCGCGATAACTTTTGCCTCGGTGAGCCTGTCTTTGTCCTAAGATTTTTTTGCCGTTCCCCTTCTACCAGTTGACTGTTGTCGACTCGTATTTTTTACTGCGCGACTTTTTCCCTTCATTTGCCGTCTTAGAGTCTTTGACATTCTTTTAGTCATCCCATGTCTGCCGCATTTTTTTACTATGGTTCTTCCCTGTACAGCGCCGTACGATCACGCCTGTCTTCCTTCGAGGGATAGGAACGTCTTCATTTTCTCCTGCATACTTTTCGTTTCTGTTTGGTCTACGATGGTGCGGACTCGTTGAGATTCTCTGTAGTTTCGGCATGTCTTTTTCCCTTCTCTGTTTTGAATTTTTTGACGCTTCACCGGCTGTCATTATTTTCATCCTGTATGTTGCTAATTCATCTTTTTCAAACCATTTTCGTGAGTCCTTCCTTTCCCGGTGAAGAGCAACCAAGAGTCACTTGAGGTTAAGGTTTTATTTGTCCTGTCCCTATCGGATCCTCCTGGCGTTTTTCTTTTTCCTGCTGAGTGTATTTTCATTTTGTTCTTGGTTTTGAGAACAGTTTTCCCCCGTCCATCGGTATCAATTGGGCTTATTTTTGGCGCCATCTCAGCGTTTGTGGCTTCCCAATCAGACGACCTCCCCCGCGCACCAGCCATATGACTCATCTCTGTCTGCTCCTTCCCCTCCTTCTACTTGGGACTTCCATCCTCCCCGTGGGGTTGTTGTTTTTTTAGTCCTATTCTCAATAGCTTATGCTGAGTTCCTTTGTTGTTTGCTTTTTTGTCGCTGTGTATTGCAGCTAAGCTAAAGGCGCTTGTATCCTTTTTGCTGTTACCATCCTCCTTTCCCCTTCCCTAGACGCACCGACAAAAACTTGGGCGTTCCAACCCGCCTGCATGCCCCCCTCATTCCTAGCTACAAAGCCTTTCGGCTCTCCTTTCCGGGGCTTGCACCTACCCCAAAAATGGCCCGCCCTGCCTCTTCGTTGCTACCCCCTAAATCTTCTTCCTACTACCGCTTTGCCTTTGCGCATTGATGCTTCAGACTGGACTACTCTAATTGTCTCCCCCGGATTGCGGGCAGCAGTTCTCCTCGAGTTCTGTGCGCAATTTCCGCACCCCAAATCCGCGCCCCCTGTCTTCCAATCTTCCCATCGTTTAGACATCAGCCTCCCATCTGCACATCTCCGTCCGCACTTCTTCAGCGGTTCACTTTCGCCCTCGCGTCCCAGACTTTCCGTTAGATATGCAAGCACCCGTAACCCTCTTCCGCCCACACGGCCACCGCTGCTGGCCTCCTGCTGATACCCCGAATCCCAAACTACGCCTCCGCCCCCCCCTTAATTCCCCCAAACCCGCCTCGTAACCCTCAGTTATGTCTTAGTGTAAATTTATTCGTCTGTATGCCCTCGTAAGTCCTTTTCCCCACACCTTCTCCCACAGGCCTTTCACCCTTGAAGTTCCCTTGTTCGCGTTATTGCCCAGATTTGAGTTTTTAATTGGACATTTCTTTAATGGCGGTCGTCCGGGGCCCCTTCGCGATTTAGGCTCTTTGTGATCCAGTCACTCTTTTTTGGGCCGCCCTCTTTGTGCGATCCCCCAAGTTTTTTTCCCTCTCCATTTTGCAGAAGACAGCCCAGGAAGAAAGCATTCTTTCCGAGTTCTGTTCCTTGTCCTTCGAAGTTGTTGGGCCCCCCCATGGTATTGTTCGTGGTAGCGGTATTCATATCTAGAGATGTTCGAGAGTCTAAGTTAATCCCAACCTTTCCCCTTCCCTTTTATGGTAATGAGCACCGACGGTATGGAAGCTAGTCTCTATTTTGGCCACTTCAAATTCCCTTTGGTCACTTACCTATGGACAAGTCCCTTAAATGATCATTCCTTGCGCCTATCCCCCCCCCCCGGATCAGCCTAGATACCGTTCCCCCGGAGCAGTATAATCGCACCGTTGTTTTTTCCCCCTCCCTGTATACAAACCTTTCCGCTACTCTGGAGCCTGTTCTCTCTATGCGGCCATTCGCCGGTTTACTGCCTTCTTTTATCCCTTCCTCCTTTTCTTTCATACTGGAGGCCCTGCAATAGGGTTGTTTGTTGAGATGACGGATTGAGGAGCCTGCTTTTTTTTTCTAGTTTTTTTTCTGCTATTCCGAACTCCCTTGCGGTTGAGCTCCTCTGAATTTCCTTGGTGTTTTTCGCCGAATGCTTCCTTCACCTTGGGCTGCTCTCTATTTATACAGTTCCGCGTTCCTTCATCGACCAGTCATTAGATGTAAGCACCCATTGGCCCCCCCCCCTCTTGCGCTGTCTTGTTCTGGTCCCCTTTGACCGGTCCATCCTGAATATTTCCTCGTTTAACCGCTTTGAGTTGGGATCCGGCACATCCCAGGCTTTCCCGCATAGTCTTTTCCCCTTTCCCTTGTTGTCGTACCTAAGCGACGTTCGGACGAGACTTCAATTTCTAAACATCCCCTGCCTCTCTCTTTTTCGCTTCTCCTTCCTCATCTCTCTTACCTTCCCCCCTGTTGTTGTTTTTTCTTTTTTCTGACTGTTCCTTGCGATGCACGATGTCTGGATGGGTTTCAAAGTTCCCTTTCTCCTCCGCTTTTGTACGCCCTTTAATTTTCCTTCCCTATCATTGAAGACGGTGAATGTGCCGGATACAATTTTTCCAAAATTAAGACTTCATCTTCCTTGAGACACGGCACCTTATTACCTAATGCGCGCCGCCATGGCCTTTTGCTCTCCTGACATCCCTTTTTTTTCTAGATTCGCGCCTCTTCAGGCACGCACAAGTGTCAAGACTGCATTCGTTTCCCCATTGCCACACAAATGCCCCTCCCGTTATCACCGCAACCACAAACTTTCTGTTACGTATCAGCCCCTCTCGCTCCCTCGCTACTTGCCACGACCCAAGCACCCCTCTTCATTCCAACCCCCCCCCCCTAATTTCGTCGCGTGTATGAAAGCAGAGACCGTTTGCACCCTCACGCCCTTCCTTCTCACCGGGCTATTTTGACGTGCGATATCGGTCTGGGTCCTGCTGTAGTGATTTTCCTGTTGCTAGACAGAGCGTTCAACCCCCCCTTCTCATTCCTTGGATTCACAGTTGTTGGGCATTTTTTCCCCCCCCCTATGTACTGAGGTGCCTTTTTTGGGTTCTGTACGCAGGCGCCTTACTCTTTTTCTTTCTTTCCAGATTTTCTTTTCCATTACTGTTTTGGTTTTGTTGGATGTTTATTCCTGTCGCTAAATCTTCCACCCCCTTGTTTGCGCTTGAACACCTTCTTCTTTATGTTCACTTGAATCGAGCGTAATGATCGCTCCGTACCAGCCCCCTACCATGTTTCCCCCCCCCCAACTATCTTTCTTTTTTTTGCTATGGAAATCCTCACGCACTCTCTCAGATAAGTTTCATTATTAGATTTTGCTTCTTTTTCTCTTCATTTTTTATAGTCCCCCCCTCTTTTGATCCGCGGCTACTCTTTCCGCCCTGCTTTTTGAAATATTGGTCCTGCTTCCCCCCCTCTATTCTGCTCCTTTGCTTTGGTTCGGCGGGAGTCCCCTCGGCATCTCTGCCCATTTCTCTGCATCAGTATCCTTTATGTAGCTGAACCTCGTTTCGATCCCTTTTTCCCATTGGCTACACTTTTTTCCTTTACATTTCATACCGACTTTTCTTTGAATGATTTTCTCTCGGATTTATCGTGCGGTTGTCTTCATTTGTTTTTTAGGCGTTGCTTCTGGAGCATCATACTTTCCCTCTGTTGGCCGAGTGATTAGGTTTAAGTGAGTTCTTCTACTTTTTCCTATCTGGATCTTCCTCTCCGGTGGCCTCCTGCTACCTTTGGCGCTGGCTTTGTTGTCTAAGATGGTCATTTATCGGTCTAAGGCGTTTTCCGTGATTGGATTTCTGGGTTAGAACTATGAATAGTATTGAGGTATTTTGCCCTCCCTTTCTCCCTTTTCATCTGGAAGCTCACCCCGTTGGTCCTCATCCCCCCCAAATTCCTAACACATGTCTTTCTTCGTGCCGAAGTCTTGTCTTTTTTTTCCTGCACGAAGATTGACCTTTCATGTTTGGTGTGAAGGGCTACCTATTCAGTGGAGGCATTTCTTTTTCCTTTGCAGATGCTTAGTGTACTTTTTCATGAGGTATTCTTTTTTTGGAGCCAGTTCAAGTCGCTATCTTGTCTCCATTTCGATTGGCCAGCCCTTTCTTTTGCCTCTTATTCCAGCGACAGCCCTCCCCCCGCAACCCTGATGATGCAGGAGATTTTTTTTTCGGTTTGGTTTTGGGTTTTCTTTTTTGTTTTTTTTTTGTTGAATATCTTTTTTTTCTTTCCTCTCCGTTTTTTGTTGTTTATCTTAGACTGCCGAAAAGCTTTTGTCTGAGCTCCCTTGAGGGTTTTTGTTCATCGTGTTGTTTTCTTTCTTCCTGGAGGAATCCATAGCAGCTGATCCTGCGACCAACGCCCCCTCCCCCAACCTGCCTACAGACAGATCGCCCAATGTTGACCCATCGCCCCTCCCTCTCCATCGGACCCCCCTCCCTTTTCTCTGCCTGTGCCTTCCTTCCCAAATGAGTCAATGACTCTTGTTTGCTCCCTCTTCCCACAGTTCGGCTTCGTGACCGTCTCGTGTTTTCTTGATGTAGGCACCAAACGGTGTTCCCTTATTCATTGACCGGGTCACCCTGTCGCGCCATGTCTGACTTGAAGCGTCTGTCTTCCCTTTTTTTTCCAATCGCGCCCTGTTCCCCGGTCCATTCTTGCACCCTCGTATCCCCTGATGCCCTCCGCACTTGTTAGCTTCTGGTCGACTTTGCCCGCTTTCCTCTTGCCTTCTTTTGTTTTCCTTTCTCTTTCTCCCTCACCCACCGTCTTTCCCCTGCTTGCTGTCATTGTTTGACTTTTCTCCCTCCAAATATCAGCTAATTTCACTTATGTCTCATCCCCACGCCGACGTCCATCTTGCCCGTCGACTCCTTTTTCTCTGATTTGTTTGTATCCCGTGACCCCATCAACTCCCTCGTTTTTTCCAACCAACCTATAGGTGTTTCCCCTCTTGGTCTCCTCCCACCCTTCTGATTTGACTGTCATTTAAGTTTTTCCGAGTGTTTCGGCCTGGGTCACAAGTTGCGCAGAGTGGCGGAATTGGTATCTTCCCCCAATCTTATTTGGGTTGCAGTCTCTTGTAGAGTGTTGCTTTTTAACCTATGAGCCTCTTTTTGTTTTTTTTTTAGGACAGGCAACGAAGGAGATTCCCTTCTCTTAATGCTGGATTCGGGGAAGTCGCACATTTTGTGGGGCAATTTCTGTTCTATCCTCTCTTAGTCCGTATTCGAGTCAGCCGTTTCCTTTTCATCACCTTACCTATTCCCGGATTTTTCCGCGTTCCGTCCATCCGACGGATGGAAGCTAGTTTTCGCGCTCAATCGCACCAACAAGTCATCTCTTTTCCAGAGACTCACCGCTTCAATGTTACGATCTCCCCTAGTTAGTCCTCCTGCTAGTCATCCCTGCCGTTTTTTTGGTTTGTCCCCCTCTTTGGTTTGCCCCCCTCCCATCCGTGGCTTCATCATATGCGTCCCCGTCGGCTTTCTATGCTTGCTGCGGATCTAGACTTCGGCTGGGTTTTTTTGAGCCATTTCTTTCTTCACTACTCATTTCGCCCCCTCCCTTCTGTTCTCATCGTATGCTATAGTGTGTTGATGTCTTCCCGTCCGTTCCTCTTTTTTGACTTTTCCTCTTTTTTCCTTGTGCTGCCGTGTTTTGAAGTTCGCGCAGCTCGTACCCTTCCCTCTTGAGACGGACAACCAACTCCCGGCTCTTCCCTTTGACTTCCCTTTCTCTTTAAGTTTTTTACGTTCAGGATTGTTCCGTTTGGAACATTTCACCCCGTCTTCCACTTTGCGACCTTCCCAATCCCGTACCACCCAGTTCGCCAAGACCCGGTCCCCCTCCCTATCGGTCTCGAGCTCTGGAATTTTTTCCT
>Ga0179593_1586884_pt1 | contig 13388 bp, 19 predicted proteins | sample CZODoug2_1_08_16_FD_185931 | JGI IMG/M metagenome (GOLD analysis project Ga0179593, IMG submission 185931) | Vadose zone soil fungal communities from Angelo Coast Range Reserve, California, USA - CZODoug2_1_08_16fungal (PacBio error correction) | ecosystem: Environmental > Terrestrial > Soil >... | reverse complement strand
CTCTCTCCTTCCGCGTCTCAAGGCACGATTCGGCCCCTCCGGGTTCCCCTTGATATCGCCGAGCAACCACTTGGTCAGTTCGTATTCCGTCTCCCCCTCTCTTTCTCCTAAGTTGAGTTCATTGAGGACCTCTTCGTCTCCGATGTCGACTTCCAACGAGCCAGCCACCTCAGCACTGGCCCACCGGTGACTTTTAGGCCCCAACAGAAAGTTTCGGACTTGGACGTACCCCGTCCCTCCTCTTAACCCCAAGGTTTTCTCGCCCCAGTTCCGTCCACTCGTTCCCAGCTCCTTTTGTCAGGTGTGTGATGTCGAACACGTGGTGAGTAGTAGGGCATTTCCAGGATTTCCCCCCGGTCAGGGCGGTTGTCGCCCCTTTTACTGAATTTCTTCCTCTGAAAACCTTTGGCCATCCTCCGATGTTCTCCTTCGGGCAAACCCCTTTGAGGAGCCCAAGGCCCCCGCCGCGAACCGCCTTTTTGGACGCGGCGTCACCGGAATCTTCCGTATTTCCCGAGAAGATGACTAGTCCTGCCCGGCTCTTGCTTCTACAGACTCTGAGAGGAAGGCCCTTCCCGCCGACTCTAACGAGTCCCCGTCGGGTGACCCTCCCCTCCCGACGGACGTCCCTCCCTGACACAGACGCTTTTCGGCACTCCTTCTTCCACCAGCATTTGCAGTCCTGTGACTTTTCGTACCTCCAGGGGTTTCTCTCCTTGGGTTAATTATCTTCTCTTTTTTTTTTAACCCCCCTTCGGCTGCCCACCTCATTACTTTGCCTCCGGCGGTCCGATATTCGTCTTGACTTCGGAAGCGGCCCATTTATACCAAAGCGTCGGGTTGACCCCTCTTCTCCGGTGCTCCTTTGTCCTCCCCCTCACTTAACATCTTGACCACCCTTAGGTAGGTGCTTATCCTCCCTCTCTTCAAGGAGGCAGTTCCGACCCTAGTTGCCAACCCCTTTCATCCCTTAACCGTCCGGAGCCTCGTCCGGAAGGACGATTCGATTCCCCCGGGTTAATCGGATTGAGTCAGTGACGCACGCTCCCCCTTTTTCCCCCCCCAGTGACCCGCAGCGGAGCTCGCCTTTCGGGTCGAGACCACCGCTTGAGGAGGCAGAGGGTACATTCAGGACGGGCTTTCTTAACCCTTTTCTTTCGTACTGCGGACCGGCCACCCTGTGTGAGATGCGCATGCTTGACCTAGTAATTTCGTCGTTTTGAAAGGTTGAGCTGCGTTTTTTTGGGTTTTCCCATTGCGGCACTCTTGCGACGCGACCCTCCGTCAAGCTGACGCGGTCCCTGGCATTCCTTTTGGCGGCCGCGAGCTGAATCCAAAACCGGTGCGTTTAGGCTCACCCCCTTTTTCCCCCCTGGAGAGACGGTTTCCAGGATAGGAAGTTCAGGACGTTTCTCCGCGAACTTCCTCAGTTAGACAATTGTTTTGCCGATTTTGTTGTTTTGGTGAGGGCATTTACTTTTTCCATTTCAGAAGAGCCCGGCGCAGCCGGATCTCGTGCTGCCACGGCGCCCCTTTCGATGAGTCTCTTTGGTCTCGGGTTCCCGACGGCTGCCCCGAAGTTTGTGAAATCGTCTCCGGGATCAATTGTCAGCGTTCCCGACACGGTTTTTTCTACGAAACGAGCTCTCTAAGTCTTTTTGGGTTGATCCTCACGTTCTCTTTCGCTCCTCCTGCCCCGCACGCACGTAGGTTCACAACCATAGTTCCGGATGCGTCGGATTACCTTTTTCTTAAAAGGCACGCGGCTTCCATCTGTTCAAATCAGACGTCATACTTTCTCTCCAGGATATTTCCATCGCGATGTCGAAAGAAACATCCCCTCCTCCCCTTTCCCAGCTCCTGCGCGTCCCCTTTTCAAGTCGTGGGCCTTTCGATCCCGTATGAGCCGCTCCCCCCACTCCCCGTCACTCGGAGCCCCCCTTTTGCATCGGCCAGCACCCAACTCATTTCAACCCCTTCTCCCTGACACCCCTTCCCCCCCGCGCTCACTTCTCCTCTTTCCTCCTCCGTTTTTGTTGCTTCTTTGATGTCCGCGGTTTTTTTCAGGGCGATGGTTTTATTTTTGCATAGGCTGAGAGTTGGTCGGTATCCTTTGTCCGTTGTGATTGACAGTTGATGCGGCGTTCCTACTGACGGGATTCGAGCACTAGCGGTTAGATGTGGTAGCGCCCCCGCCGCTTGTTCCCCGTCTCTACTGTTTATGTGGCTTCGCATTTACCTGCCTTTCTTACCCGATCTTTCCCCAGATCGTTGGCGGATTGTGTCCTCCCGATGTCCACCCTTGTTTCCGTTCAAGGACATTTTTCCACTATTTCCGAAGTCAAGTTCGACTCCCTGTGGGGAACCGCCTTGTGATTTTTCCGCACGGCTTTTCCTAGACGGCGGCCCCACACCCCTTCGCTACGTAGCCCCCCCCCCTTCTTCTCCCCAGGCTTTTAGTGTAGGCCCCTCCGCTCCGCTTTCGCAGGTGTCGTTCTGCGGAACAGGGATAACCCTGAGACCAAAGTCAAGCTTTCACAAGTCTCCTCCCTTAGTCCAGCCACTGGCACAACATGTCCCAAGAGAACTCACCTCCGCTTTTTTCAAGAACGTCTTAGGGGCTTCTTCAACGGCCCCGGAAAGGCGTTGGGCGTTCGAACTGCCGCCGGTCCAGAAGTCTCACTTTCCGATGCATCCTCCTTCCCCCCCCCCCCCCCCCCCCCCAAAATGTGTAAACCGGTCCTCCCGTTCCCTCCTGGCCCGGTTCGGCGAGGCTGCTCGCCCCCCATCCTCACTGCCCTTTGCGAGTTTAGGAGTACTAGGCGCCCCCCCCCGATTTGCCGCTGAGGGCCCTTTTCAGTCTCACCACGCATTTCCCCGTTTTTCATTACTTGAGACTCTTTCGGTTAATAGCGCTCTGAAACCGGTGCCTGGACAACGCTCGACTTCGGACCTCGAGCCTTTGACAGCCACCGCGCTAGTTGCCCCGGGCCGTGGTTCTTCCGACGGATTTACTTCCTTCGTTGCGTCTTTCCCTGGCCTTGCGTTAGCGCCTTTCAATCGTACGTCACATTTCCCCCTCTGCGAGAAATCGATTGGCCGAGCGAACGTTCGTGTTCCGGTTTCTCGACTGTCTCTGCTTTACGCCGTGTCGATTTTTCTCTGGCCATTAGAGGGAACCTAGACGGGTCGTGCTTCCCCGATCCGTTGTAGGCGCCTCCGCGCTCCGATTTCCTTCCGAGTTTTTTTACCCCCCCACCGACGGATGGTGCTGCCTAGACCTTTCACACGGACGACAGGCCTTCTCCGAGCTTCCAGCTTCTTTTGGGCATCCCCGTCCGGAAATGTTTTCCCCCCATTGACGTGGTCTCCAGAGGCCCCTAGCTTCGACCCCGATGTCCCTCCCGTTTCGACGGCCGCTTCCGCCACGGGCATTTTTTTTTCCGAAGTTTCCCGACTCCCCGAGGCGGTGTACACGGAAGTTCCTACGTTATTTTGCTCAACCGTGGTATTTTTTACCTTTCGCAGGATTCTTTTCATTATGATATCTCCTTTGGTGACTCCCTTTCCCGTACTCATTTAAGTTCCAACCGACATTCGAAGGACGATTCCGGATGACGATTCCCGCTTCCAACTTAGCTGGCGTTTTGGTCTAACCCTGTGAGGAACCCATTTCCCCAGTTGGACGGGTACAGGGATTGGGCCGTCCCTTCTTCCCGTCGACGACTTCTCGTCCCGAAACTTGTCGGTAGCCCTGTCTGGTTATTGATACGAGCAACCGGACCCCCCACCGAGTCGCCTCGCCGTGACCCTCGGAGATTTGTTTTCATCCGGAGGTGTTTTTGGCGCGAGAAAAACCGTTATTGAATCCCCCCCCCCGTACGTTTACGGCCCAATGTCCGACACCGTTCTGTTAGTGCCTCTACGGCGCAATACAGCCCCCCGGTTCTTCATCGGTTTTGTTGGCGATGTATAGTTGTGTCGACCCCGAGGATCCTCAACGGACGTCAGCCTTTCTGCCAGCCTACTTTAACTTCCCCTTTGAACCTGATCTCTTGTCGGCGATATGCCGGTAGTCTCTGCTGCTCGGGACGACCCCTCGACTCTCCTTTTCCTCCTCGTTTTTGATCTTCTTTTTGCTAAGACCTTTCCGCTCGGCGACTCCCCCGATACCCCCGGAGATTGGGCCCCCTCCCTCTAGAGGCGGCTTGCTCCTCCCCTCCAGGATAGACCGTTCCGTGACCTTCCCCCTCCTCGCTGTCGACCATCCACCCGACCCGATGACTCCTAGGCCACAGGTGGATGTAGGCTTTCCGCCTTGAATTTTTTCCTCCCCCCCTCGCGCGCGTAAAATTATATCCCCGTCCCTCCCGTCTAAGTCTTATCATTGGCAGCCCCAGCTTCTCGTAATTGTTGTCACGGAGCACGGTCCCCATTTGGTTGGTAGGTCCGGCTCTTTTGATCCCAACAATTCAGGTTTTTTGATCCCTTTTGGCCGGGGCTTTTACTTTCCCTCCCCAGTCGATGAACCAAAATCCCCCGGCGACTTGCAGCCCCACCCCCCCCTCCCCCTTTTTTTTTTTTTCCCCCCTTGCAATACGGTGACTTCCAGCAACTTCTCGAGAAACCCCACGCTGAGTTTGGAATTGGCGTCACCGGAATCGGTCCGTTGCTCCGAAGATGACGCCGCTAGGTCTTCTCGTCGTCTCCCCTACCCTGGAGGTCCTCCCTTCCCTCAGACTAAGCGAAAGGTCAGCACTGAAACCTTAGCGGCCTGGGAGACCCGCCCACCCTTCGATACTCCTTGGCACGTTCTTTTATTCGCCGTACTTTTCAGCACCAGCAAGCGCTCTTTTCCTGCCAATGATTCTTCAGATGCGAAGGCGTCTTTCATTTTTTTTGTACCTTGCGGCGCTATTTTGCAGGTTCTCGAGGTCTTGAGTGCCGTGTCGTCTGATTATCACTCGCAGTCCCCCATCTGCCGTCTTTTGCCAAAGCTTCGGACGCTTCTAACAAGACACCCAGGATCTTCTAGAACGACCGTAGGTGCCTCGATGGAATCGGTTCTTCCCCCTCTCGGAGGCCCGACACTGCAGACAGTCGGGAGCAATGATCCCCCCAGGTGACCGGTCGACTCGTCTAATACGATCTCGGTCTCCGTGTTTGATAGTCGGACGATGCGGGTCCGTGATCCCTGCCCTTTTTGGTCCCCACCCCGTTTTCGCGGGAGTACATCCGTTTGCTAAGCCACCGGGCCGCAGAGTTTTCAGCGGGCGTGCACGGTTTTTGCTTAAGACGACCCTTTCGCTACTGCGTGTTTCTCCCCCCCCTCCTCGAGACTTCCTTTTTCCATTCAGTAAGAATTTAGTTTTTTATACCCTTTGCTCTAGTGGGTTTTTGCGGGTCGAAGTCAAAGCGGCTCTGTCCCCCGAGCAGACGGTCCGACCCCGTTGCCCTGCTCTCTGGCGGCCGGCGAGTCGATCCTTTCTCTCCACCGGTGCCAGGCATTGCTGTCCCTTTCCCATTTTTTCGATATGTAGGGCTATCTCTTTGAAGTAATCGGCCGTGGTTGCTCAGCGACCGGACGTTCGCGGTCCTTGCTTTTGCGCGCTGGCCGGTTTCGATTGGTTAAGTCTCCCCTCCTTAGCGGACGTTCACGGCTTCCTTCCCTGTAGGTCTTCGGTCTCTTTCCCGCCTGTGCGCCGTGGGATATTTTTTACCGTCGCCAGGCATCTGTCGTTCCTCCTTCCTTTATCCCGGTCAGATTTCCTCCACCTGCGAGAGCGCCGCTGCACTCCAGCGAAGTTGAGTGGACGCTCTTGGGTTTGGGGGCTGACTTCGACGTTTTTTTTCAGCGCCTTCTCGAAGCCTGTGACCGGGAGGTTAACCCCCCCTTTTTCCGGGTAGACTCGGGATTGCCCTCCCCGGCTTTATCACGATACGCTGGCCACAGCCCCCCCAACGAAATACTTGAGATCAGCAGGTTTCTTTCGATGCGACGAAAACTTATCGCCGCTGCCAGACGCGCGTTCTACCCCCAGATTTCCTGGCGTCGACTTGGAGGGCTGCGATCACGTCTTATCCTACAACCCCCCCCCCCCCCCCCGTCCCCCCTTTCTATGCCGACATCCGTCTCCCCCCCTCCAAGCAACGAACCATCGCACCTGACCATGCGACCTCCCTATCTCTCTCTCCTCTCCTCCTTTTGACCGTCGCGGTGTCGGGTTCTTCTTGGGCTGCAGAGTAGGGCGACTTTGGTCGGGTATCAAGCCTGTGATTGGCGGTTTTGCGGCGCCGGTCTTTCTGCATCGCCGCCGAGCTGTCTCCGCTTTCTGACGCGTCCTTCCTTTTTCGTCGTTCGAGTGGAGGTTTTTCGAATCCCCCGACGGTGGACTTTGGAGTCTGCTCAAGGAGCGTTTTCTTCCTGTGAAGCGATTCCTCGCGCCTTCCAGCCACTGTATTTCCAATCCGAAGCCGGCCGTTTACCCGCCCCGACTAATGGGGTCCCATTCCACCCTGTTTCGTTCCAGCCAGGCGGGGCAAATCGGAAAACCACCACCTAATCCCCCACCCCTTTTCAGCCTAATAACCGGTCGGTCGCGGTCCCAAGGACTAGCAGGCGGCGCGCAGTCGGTAACGCGAACCGGTCCCCATTCTCTCTAACCAAGCAGATGTGGGCCCCTTTTTCCTTCCGAATCTTAACCCCGCAATGTCCTATGGACCAAGACTCATCGACCTTACCGACGACGGCCGTGTTAGTTACTTCGCCGTTTCGTCTTTTCTGGCTTCCCATCGCGCAACCGCTGTTGCACTCAGGCGAGCGCGTTACGCCAGATTTTTTCAGGACTTGCAACTTTTTGCTCCTTGAACCCCCTGCTCCCGTTGCAAGTCAGCCCTTATTCCTGGCAACTTCGTTTTTAGCCTCGGCGCCCGTAACGTCCAACCTGCTCCAAGTCGGTTCCCTTATTTGCCGTCGCCTGTTCTTATTTTGCTTTGCCTAGGAGGATTCGTCCAGCTAACGTTGATCCCCTTGAGGCCTCCGGCGCTCAATTCGCGTTCGAAATTCAGTCGGTTTTGGACAACTTGGTCAGACCCGCAAGTAGCGAGTCTGCCAATAATCTGCACACCCTTCCGTTCAACTTTTTCCCCCCGCGTTCCCTCGATCCCGTTACGGTTTTTTCCTGGGATCTGTACTCCGCGTTCTTATTAACCCTTTCCTTGCGTTGCCCCCCCACTCATTCTTCCTGCAGATCCAACGGCCCATCCGGAGAAAGAGATGTCTCTTTGACTGCGACTCTCCCGACGGAAAAGTGGTTACAGTTACAATTTGGTGTTCCCTGAACGATGAGGGTCTGGCAGCCGATTTTAGTGAAGACTTTGATGGCCGATTACAGCGATGGGGCAACCAAACCTGCCGGTGTCTCCTAATCTGCGTTTTCGGCGTGTTTGCGCCGCCCATTGACCTTCCTCTTTGGTCCAAAAACCGATGTGTGCATCAGGGGTTTATTGAACCCTGACGCACGTTTCCTCCTCTATAAGAGGTTCCCCTTTCCGCTTTTGCACGCCGCCACGTTACCATGAGTGATCAGACGCCCCTACTTTTTTCGATAACCTGTAGATTGTAGTCCCCCTGACGCAGATGGTTTGGTCCTTACCCCCCGAAGAATCCGCGGAGTTGCAAGGATTTCCTTTCGTCGCGTGCGGACACACGCGAAGGTTTCATCGCTGATGTCATTCTCTTTCGTTCCCTTCGAAGTTCCCTCCCACGGTTTTCGCGCAGGATCGATTTCGTCAGTCGTCGCCAAAGACATTCGAACTTACTTACGGCCCGCTTCCCGGAGCTGGCTTTTGGGTCCCTTTATACGGCTACCTCATACCTTCTGTTCACGTTGCCCCCTTCGCCGCGGTTGTGTCCCGATACGGTCCTTCGCGTCGCCCGGCGAAACTTCCTTTCTCCGGGTTTTCCTTTTTCTTTAACTCCTACTTCAAACAACTTTTTGTCTGAACTTTGGTGACCAGTCTTGCCCCCACGGAGATGGGCTCGTCTCCGCTTGCCTCCTGGCGTCGAGAACGTTGTTCCAGTGATCCGTTTTTTTCCGCGACAAGTCCTGACAAGGCTCGAGCCGTCTCCCATAAATCCCCCACCGTTGCCTCGTCGGGGTTTCATCGGCGATGGCCTCTTTGTTTGTTGGTGAAACGGCAGGCCGATCCTAACGGACTTCTCATCTGGGAGGAGATTTCAAGCTCTGCTCGACGACTGTTGAGTTCCCTATAGCGTGGTGCTCGTTAATCGGCCTCAACGGAGTGCCGTTATGCCCTTTGCGCTAAGATCCTTCCCCCCCCCCCTACGCATACGTGGTTGTTGTTGTCAGAATTTTTTCCCCGGCCCCCGCTCAGCTCGCGTCACTCCTTTTTCCCGTGGACTATATAGCCCTGCACCACGGCTTGACCTTCTGCCCTCTTTCGTCGAGCAGAGCTTCGCCCTGCTCCAGTCCGTTTGCGGCCTTTTTCGAACAGCACCGAAGACAGAGCCCTCTGCTCCCTCCGTTCCGTAGTCTCCCTTTTCAGGCGAACTCGTGTCGGACTGGCCTTTAGCAACCCTTGAAAGCCTTTAACACTTTTTTCTCCCACGTCGTCCCCCGTGAGGCCAGCCCCTCTTGGTCTGCGTCAAAGTTCCCCCCTTCCTCCCCCACGTGTGCTTTAGTGCTCGTAGTCCGTAAAAAGGTCTCCCCCCAGGTCAGGTTGACCACTTTTCTACTTGCTTCTCCTTAGTCGACGGCTACGGGAAAAACTCCCCACAGCGCGGGATCCCCCTTTAGAGTGCCCCCCCTTTTTTCCGCTACCCCACCCAAGCCAGCTACGCTGCGAGCTGATTCCTGTCCCGTCGTTAAGTACTCAGCCGGGACCGGCGGTCGATCTTACGCCCCGCCGCAGTCCCTCCCCTTACCCTCAATGACAAAGCATTGAGGTACTTGGGTCTTTCTGCACCCACCCCGACGCCTCCTTCCCCGCCTCGGATCTTTTTCGCCTTCTTTCCTTAAAGATGCCTCCGGTGCGGAAGCGTCGCAGGCTTTGCCCCCAATATTTTTTTCCCTCCTCTTATTCTGACGTCAACGCATTGTCCGGCGGACCCATGAGGTTCTTCCCTCTTCTTTCATACCTTTTTCCCGGTGTCAAGCTTGGGACGCGGGCCCATTTTCTGCCCCTCTTTCGTAGTGGTTGAAAACAGCCCCTTGGTCAGATTCCGCCCTCCCCCAGCGACCACGGATCTTCTCGTACGCCTTTCTTTTCATAGCTGGAATCTTTGCAGCGTCACCCCCGACCTCCGAGGCGGCCAGAAACGTCTTCTCAGAACAAAGGTTTTCAATCCGGTAAAAACGGTCCGGTCGTTCCCTAGGACTGATACTTTCTCGGAGTTTTTCAGGTCCTGGTTGAGGGTGACTCATTGCCCGTGGTTACCCTCAACCCTTTCGTACGAATCCTCGAGGCTTCATCCCGATGGCCTCGGTAGGACTTGGCTGGGCTATGATTTCTCTCCCTTCGAATTCCCTTAATGCGTGGCGTCCCCCGAACCGGTGTACAGACTATCAGAACCTGAATTTCGCTCCCCTCCAGTTGTCTCTTCGTTTTTTTTGAGCTGGTCGATTCAACGAGGGCATACCCTCTGTTATTCATCTTCCAGGTTCCCGACTGCTTGCGCCAAGTTTTCGCTGGCCCAGTTCGCGATCTCTATCCTCACCCGGTGTTACTGGTCAAGCAATGTGTAGGACTTGAGATCGGTGCTTCCTCGGCTTCTTCCTTGCTAGAGTCCCCGGCCGGTCTTCGAAATGAGTGCAAACCCCTTTTTCCCCGATATGGCCCTTTCCGTTTTCGACGCCTGCCGCCCAGTAGGTTTGTTTCAGGCCTTGTAGGTTTGAGTATTCCTCTGACTTGTTTCGCCGGGCTCCCGTCTTCCTAGCCCCAGCTGGGTGTGACGCTCCGTTTATCATTGGGTCAGCCAGTTCCTCCGGAGCGCCGCCGCCGCTTGGCTCCTCCCCCAGCCGATTTTTGCATGCTCTGCATGGGTGGGGGCTGATCTACGTTTGTTTTTTTCCGCAGCTTTCGAGACGGTTCATCACTCTTGCTTCCAACACATCGTCTTGCGTCGAACTGGCTTCGTTGGATTGACCGACATTGCGGCCCGGCCAGACCGCTGCGTGCATCGTTTTTCAAATCCCCTCCTACTTGCTCTTTTATCCCCCTTCTCGTTTACACTTGGATGATGCCTCCCCCCTCGAGGGGCAACTTAGACCTTCGTCCAACTCGTCTCGCGGCGTCGACATGCTCGGTTTTGGGCCGTCTGATCCCTTTTCGCAGCATACACCCAACGTTTTTTTACATTTTCTTCAAGAAACCCTTTTTGAAGATCGCCTGCACCAAACGACCCCGACTTCTCCCTCCCCCCTCCAAAAGAGAATCCAATATCTCTCTCAAGACGTTTTTTTTTTTTTTTTGAGAGAGCTTTATTTCAGGTGCCGATGTCGTTGGGTGCTTGAAGCCTGTAGGTTCAGTCATGTGATCTGTTGTATGCCTGTTCGCCGGATCACCTCGCCGGACCGCAAAGAGTTTCGGTCCGCGCCGAACCCCCTCTCCCTTCTTTCATTTTGGTTCGACGCGCAATTTTCCTCTTTCCCGTATTTCGAGGTGGAGCTTCTTCGCATCATCATCCTTGTGGATGAGATCTGTCTTCTGGAAGCATCTTCCTTCAGGTCTTCCTACAGGTCTTCCAATCACCCCCGACTTCGTTCGACTTCGCCGGTTTAACCTCCGTTACCTTGAGGTTTCATCCCTGGCTTCGCACAGCTCTTAAAACCCACACCTTTTTTTTACGTCAGCCCCCACCCCCTTAATCAACGGCTCTTTTCGTCGCAACAGACGTCGGGTTTCGGGAAAGATGACAAACCCAACTGAGAAGATGACTTACCCCCCGAAGGCTTTCCTCAGTACTTCCTTTTTTACTCCTTCCCCTTGAGGACACGTCACCCCAAGGCTGACTTTCCAAGAGAATAAACCCTTGAAGACTCCGTTACCAGTAATGGAGTTGCACTAAGTAGTTTTCTCAACCCCCGGGACACCGGAAATATCCGAACCCGAGGAAGTTCATGGTTCTCAATTCCGTCCAGGATCGAGAAGTATAACCCTTTCCAGAGTGTCTAACTATTGCAAGAAAGGACGACAAACGGGACACTCCCCTCCGGCCTACCCTACAAGTGAGGATCCTCGGCGGACTTCGGTGCACTAAGCCCTTTTCTAAGGCACAAGTCCGTAGAAAGCGAGTACCTGGTCTTCGATTCCTGGCTGGTCCCCCAATGACCAGCTAAAAAGCCTCCCCCTTTAGTGTTTACCCTCGCGAAATTAGCTCTTTTCCAATAATTCTCCTCTTCGCAAACAGTCCTGGATCCTCAGGTAGTCTCGTGTTTCCAGATGAACTCCTTCCGTGCCCTTCTTGTATCCCGAAATTTTGTTCTGGCGGATATGTCCTCCGCGTTGCGTAACACCTTTTTCCCCCATTTGAAGCGTTTTCCCGCACATGATTTTCTCAACCCTGCAACTACTGTTTACGCCGTCCTGCCTTTCCTCTTTTGACCGGGCAACTCTTTTTTTTCCCCCTTATCCCCCGTGCTCGCTGTCTCTGTAAGGTGGCCTCTCTCTGTCTTCCGCCTGCTTTCCCCCCCCTCGATACCTAACCTGCCGGTTTTTTTCTCAGAAGATCGTGCACTGTCGGGCGCCTTACGTTCGTGATTTTTGGTCAACCCCGCCTTTCCTCTGCACGGGCCTCGTCCTCATCCTTTACTACACGGGCACCCCGACCTTTCTGATAGAGTCTACTTAACGTTTTTGCAGCCTGCCTCCCGATCCACTTCCAGTGCACACCGCTTTATATTTCTACAACGAAGTCAGACTTTTCCCTACTGCCGTTTCTTCCCCCCGCCACCTCGGGCGTTCACGACGGTTCCCGAGGGTTTTTGCTCGTGCTTTCCGCTCAAGAAACTACTTGGTCATCCGTAGCTGTCCTGAAGTTCCGCACTTCGATTTTAGACTTCCTCCCCTTTTCGGTTTTCATTATTCTCTGGAACCAGTCCTTCTACGGGACGATTCCTTTGACGCTCCTTGCCTTGAACAACCTCGCTGGCGGGGGTGTCGTCTTTCCGTGCGTTCCCCCCCTTCTGAAACTCAGTCGACCTCTTGCTGTGGGGGGGTGACGCCTTTCGAATCGGCGGCCCTTTTTGATCCCCTCCCACGCCTTAGGTTGTCCCTGTTCATATCGCAATATAAAAATTGGTCGACATGTAACGTTGAAACCCTGACCACGGAGCTGGGTCTCGGAGACCTCTTTTCGCCGTTTCGTCTTTTAGAAAATTCTTTCCTCTTCCCCTGCAGATCTGGGTACGGCCAGTAACGGGTATCGTTATTTTTCCGCCCACAGTGGGCTCTTGGACTTTTCTTGGTAGCCCTCCTTGACGGGCCGCGGGATCACTGACTTTCTTCCTCCCGGAGGCTTCCTCAATCGACTCTGGGACGCGTGTCCACAAGATGCCGTGGTGATCGTTTTTATCCTTCGACGAGATTCTGCTGAGCGCGGTTGAGCCACTTCTCTTCTTTTCCCCCTCCTCGTTTTGTTCTTCTCTCTCAGCTCCCCTCTTTTGCTCGGGGGTTTTCCGGATATCGCCGAGCAAGGCGCTCTCACGCTGCCCGAGTCGTAGTGCTCTCTTGCCTTCGACTTCGTTGAGGATCACGTTGTCCCTTCGCCCTCCCCCCCCAAAGCCCCCCTTCCCAACAACACCCTTTCGAGGACGAGCTTTCTTTCTCCGTTCGGTGCGACTTTTCCGACCCAGCGTCGAACTTTTTTCCGCACGGTGTTCCTCGACGCCAGGCGATTGCCCCTTGACCAGACCCTTCTCCCCCCCCCCCTTTTTTCGTGGTTCCTTCTTTCACCGGATTCTACCAACTTTTTTTCTTTCTGCAGGTGTTCCTTTAGCGTCCCTAATTTCGAGGAAAGAGGGTAGCTTGCTGAGTCGACGGCAGTTTTCCGTAGTTTTCAACCTCCAAGAAGTCTTCTACTTTCCTTTGCAGGCTCTCGTTTCCCCCCCTCCTACAGCGTCCACCCCAACGACAGTTGCCGCTGGCCGGAGAGTACCTCTTTCCAGTCCCTTCTGTTTGCACGCCTTTAAGTTCCTCTTTTCGGCGTCCTCTAGTTGCCTCCCTGCCTGTCCCGGACCCTCCTCCCTTCGAACGGTCAGCAGCGCTTAGGTCCTTTTCGTGCAGCCCCCCTCAGATCCGAACTCCTGGCCTTTCGCTTCGTCTTTCAGAACAAGCATTCCCGCCTTGCGGAAGCGGCGTCTAGCTCT
>Ga0179593_1512808_pt1 | contig 13388 bp, 19 predicted proteins | sample CZODoug2_1_08_16_FD_185931 | JGI IMG/M metagenome (GOLD analysis project Ga0179593, IMG submission 185931) | Vadose zone soil fungal communities from Angelo Coast Range Reserve, California, USA - CZODoug2_1_08_16fungal (PacBio error correction) | ecosystem: Environmental > Terrestrial > Soil >... | reverse complement strand
CTTCTCCGATTGTTTTAATCCCCAGCCGACGATCTCGTCTGAGTCCTTGGGGGCGCGGGACTGGATGCTGAAGATCCCGAAACTGTGTCCTAGGAACAGTATCGTCTTTCTCTCGTCATTCATCTCTTTATTTTCCCTTTCCATATGCAACCAGTCTTTGCTTCCTTCCTCCCTGAAGAAGTCTTGTGCCTCCTATCTCCATGCTTCCGACACTGAATGGTAGGTCCCCCAATTTTCCATCGAGGATTTGTGTTCCTCACCGGCCACCGGTTTTTTGAGATTATGGTCCTCTCCAACATTTTTCCTTCCCCCCGGTGGCAGGTTTCATTTTCCGGGGGCGTTCTTGCAATGGCCTCAAGTTTGCGAATTCGCCATCGGCGGCAACACGACCACATCGCGTTTGCCCCCCAGTACGTGATGTCCGGTGCCCCTCGTCTTTTTTCTTTTGTATCGGAAGACTTCTGCCTTTCAGCCAGTTCAAAGCCTTTTGAGTAGATCGAGGTGGTCGGTCGTGACTGATCTCCCTCCGCCGCCCGCTTTCCTCCCTCTGACATTTTCTCGTAAAGTTTCTCCTTTGTCGACCTTCAACTGACGGGCTTCCTACTCCTTACCGCACATTGAAAGGGTTCGCCCTGATAGACTCTAGACGCGCCCTCAGACTCCCCTTACCTTTTGGCGGGTTTCCTGTAATTTGGCCTTTTCCGCCCCCGCATACGCCCCACTCCCTAGTTGCGCCCCCCATTTTCCAGGCCTTTCTGTATATCCTTTCGACATCGGCGCATCTTCCATCTGAGCAACCCTCCGCTTCGGCTTTTAAGAGAGTTTTAATTGCAACAGGCTGGCGTACCAGTAATATCCCCCCTTCCCCTAGCATCGGCCAGCAGCACTGTTTAAGAAGACTGCCCAGGTGCCTTTTCCTAGTACTATTTTCCTTCTTTCTCCCCGCGCCTTTTAACCCAGTCCCCCCGCCTCTCGCTTTAGGATCCGCACGGACCCCTTTTCTCTGCATCAGCTGGTAGCTCCCCTTCGATGTTGCAGCTTGTCCCACCGCCGTCTGCCTTTACCTCTTTTTCCGACCACATTTCTTGAGGGGCGTCTCTTCCTGTTTTTACCCTTCCTTCGATATTGGTTTTTTTTTTTTCAGTATCGTCACGCTGCCCCGTAGCCCTGCTTTTAAGGCCATATCCCGAGCTAAACCTGAAACGTCGCGTCGGCCCTTTCCCCATAGAAGTTATTTTTTCCAGCAGCTGGCCTTTCGCGGGGTCATGTTTTTGTACCCCATCGAACCAGCCCTTGGACGCCCCTCACCTTCAAGTCCACGGCTCTCCACCCTGGTTTCATCTCGCGGTCCCAGCACGTGGCGCAAAGATGGAAGAACTCGATCGGGATGTACGGCCGTGATCGGCGCACACCTCCGTGGTTGATTGATCCGGTTCATCGCCCTCAGATAGACGAGAGGGACTTCCCTCGATTGTTCACGAATTGCCGCGCGGACAGTTCGCTGTATCTGCCGCATTTTCCGATTCCCAGAGACCTCTCGGGACAGGGCCCTCCCCCGCCCCTTTTTTCGCCAAGCCACTTGATCCGAAGACGCCATCCTCTCCCCCACACTTTTTCGCATCGCTCACGAGTAGACCCTCCTTCGCCGTCTGACATCACTGTACGTCCCCCGGATTTTTCCCTTCATGTTTCCCCCGGCAAAATTCCGTTTTGGGCGAGCGTTCGCTCCTCTTCTTAAGCCTTTCTCGCCTGAGACGCCTCTTTGCTTCTTTCCCTCCCGCCCGTGACGCCCGGAGCGAAACGCCCCTTCCCCCCCTGCCTTTCCCCCTTCTCCCAACTAAGGATCGCTTCGCCTCTGCAATTTTCAGATCAGGCTGTCGAAGGAATAAGGGTTTTTCTTTTCTGGAATCGCCGACCGGCGGATATTCGTCCAGTCCAAGCGACCTCTTTCGTCGTCGTCCGGTCCACTTGGTACGCACCTGCCTTTTGGCCGTTCCCTCATATTGCTTTCTGTCCGAAAATCTTTCCACAATGGAGTTCCCGACCGAAGAGCCATGGCGTTTCTTTCACCCTACTTCGCCAGGGCGTTCTCAACCTTGACGGCCCGTGCCTCATGAAAGGTTTCCTCCCTTTTTTTTTTCCCATAAACAGTTTTGTGTTGAGAGAGTCCTTTTCTCCCTGCCCCAGGCTTTTTGACGTCATCTGTCCTTCCGGTCTGGAGACCAGTTTCAACACTACTGAATGGTCCCCTGTTGCGGCTTTTTTCCCCGCAATCATATGCCTCACTTCTCACCTAAGTCGTTAACCAGTTACTTCGACAGAATCCTTTTCCTTGATGGTGCTACTATATCGAATTCCCTATCTGGCCCTTCCGAGCCCCTTCGCAGGCATGTCGAACTTTTATCTGCCTCCTCCCTGCGTTTCAAGTGTTGCGAACTTGATGTCCCTGTTTTCCCCGATCCGAGCTCAGGTGCTTTTGATTTCGAGCCTCAGAATCTCTTCGCACCTATGATGGACGCCATCCGTTCTCAATCTGCCCCCTTTCATTTTGAAGCCACTTTTTCCGCGGCGGGCTTCGTCCGACCCCCCTCTATGCTTGCTGTTCAAGCGCAAGGGTGGTTTTAATCGGTTCCTCTTTCTCCCATGGAGCACCCGCTCTGTGGGTGCGGATCCGACCCATTTCTTGTCGTTTCTTCATTGTCGTTTGCGTCCTGCTCTGGTATTTGGTTCCGATTAATTTCCCCTTTTTAACCTCTCGGATTACCATCTGCCTCCTCCTCGTTCCTCCTGCTCAATTCCCTTTTACCGGCCTGCCCCCTATTTAACCTCCCGTACCCCACTCCCCTCCGACATCGGTTGTCACGTACCCTCCATATCGAGATCTTTTCCTCTAGCCCCGGACTCGATTGCAAATTCCCTCTGGTCCTCCCTCCCCCCCGGAAGTTTTTGCCGGATACTTTGATCGGGAAGGTCCCTCGTTTTGATTTTTTGACACCAGCACCCTCTGGTTTCCCCGGTACTTCCTGAGATTACCGGCTCGAGCCCTTGCCGCCCCCCCTTTAGTGTGACTCGTTTCGCTGACCCATGATATTTCCTGTACTTATTTCTGCGTATCGATACTGTGACAAGCGGACAGTCTCTTCCCTTTTTCTTCGAAATTTCAAGCCCTTGCGTGTTCGGACCTATGCAGCCCCCGATGAAGAAGTCGGTGATCCCCACCTTTTCCCCCCAGCAGATATGTATGGCCACATCGTCGATGTTTGCCCAGAGCTGGGTAGTCCCTCGACTTCCCCCTTTTTCGGGGATTGTTCCTGTTCTACCATGGCGGCCTCGGCTTTCCTCGCAGCACTACAACCGAATCTCCAACGGCGCGCCGGGCAGTATAGCACCTGTGTCCCTTGTCGGTGAGGGGATATTCGACTTTCGCAGTCCTTTTCCTTTTTCGCTTTCTTGATCTAAGGATACGTCATCGGTTCTTTGGGTTTTTCCCCCCTTCCCCTCCCCCCTGTACCCCCCAGAGGTCGAGCGAAGATAAGGAGATCTTATAAGATACATACGCCTTAACTTTTGCAATGCGGAGGAGCCCTCGCCTGCGGCTCTCGCGAATTATTTCCCAATCCCAAAGTCTTTTCTTCTGACTAGGGGCGGCTTCTGGCTTCATTCACCTGGAACTTTTCGGGTATTCCTTCCCATTTCCGCGGGCGACGTCTTGGACCCCCCCTACTCGGCGTTACTGTCTGATCAGGACGAACCGTTGAGACAAGGCGGCCCCTTTTTGTCTTTCTTCCTTATCTTTTTTCATGCGATGATGTCCCCTTAAGGCTCGCCGACGCCGACCTTCTCCCTCATTCATGCGTTTTTTACCTTTTTGAACCCAACCCAGTCTTTGGGTACCCCCCGCCGCCGCTTTGGCGGTGTGGAGACAGGTTCCCAGGTTTGCGAATTCTTGCCAATTTGACCCCTCGGTTTTTTTGCTTGCTATGCGCCCATTTCCACCTCCTGTCCCGTTCTGAAGATTTCCCTCCCCTAAGTCGCAACCCCCCAAGGCGCCGCGTTTTGTGACTTCTCGTGACTCCACCTCCTGGCTTTATGGACGCGTCGTTTTTTGGAAACTCCCCTTCCCTTGCTGCAGGTAGTTCTCAGATCTTCCTCCTGTTTAGTACTCTACCGGAGCGACTTCTTCGAGGATCTTTTTTCCCCTCGCTTTGCCGATCCTTCAAGCCTTGCGGAGTCGTCATGATCATCCTTTTCGGGTAGAGGTTTCCCCGTTCGATTTTCACCTTCTTTTTCCGCGGCAGCCTTCACGCGACCACCTCCCTTGGATGGATCGTCGGTGGCATGCCCTGCTCAATCCTTCTTTCTTTAATACTCCCTTTTTGTTCTCGTCTCGATTGAGTTTATGATCCTTTTCCCTCCCTCCGCTCTCCTTTTTTCAGGTCGTGGGGCGGGGGGCTGCCGCGGATTTGTCTGATGTCGAACTGGTTTCCTCTTTTCCTGATCCTCGTCGAGCGGAGGCATATCCTCTTTACCATTCTGCACCGCGAGCGATCTAGCTCCAATTCTATCAGTCGCCTTGTAGTCCTTTGATCGCCATGCTTATAGGGAATTTTGGCGGTCCTTCACGCTTCCATCGTCTGGACAGCTTTCCGTAGTTCACAATCACAGCGTATTTCTTCGTTTCAGGATTCCTGCCCCGGAGTATGTGCATTTTTTTTTCTTGCTCTTAAAAAGGACGATCGGAGCTTACTTTTTTTCGCCCTCGGACTGGGAAATGTCTCCCCTCCTTTTGTGTGTCCCCACAAGAACACGTGATCCCTTTTCCCCCGCTGTTGGGTTCTACGTTAGGTAGCACTTCCTTTCCCTCCAAGTCCCCAATGACGTCGCTTTTTTTTTTTTTCGCGAGTAGCCTGAGGTCCAAGTCCAGATAGCAATGATCCGATTCCCCCTCCTCCCTTGTACCCCGGACCCCGACTAAAACCTTGCTGGTAGCAATGGTCGCCAGCGGTTCACCGCTTTCACGTTATTTTCCTGCAGCTCCCTCCGGTCCTCGGCTCAGCCGACCTCCTTTGTTGCACTGTCCCCCCTTCGGCCAGCTCGGCCCTCCTACGCGAACGCAGCCGACCGTTTCTTTCCCCCCTCGTAGGTATCGTATCTCTCCTGGCGCATCGACATCGCTTCTCTTAAACCTGGCCCAATTCCCGGATGGACGTTTTTTTTCGCGCCGCATCCCCTTTTTTTTCCCTCCAATCCCCAGTCTCTGAAATCCCCCTCCTCCCGCCTCAGAGCGGTTTGCCTTCGGCGCCGTTCGCTTCCATCGGTTTTTTTCTGCGCTCCTGTTCCATCGGTCACGAACATTTCCCCCGCGCCTTCCCGACACGTGTTTACCTGCTCCTCCTGAGAGACCTTTGCGATTGGGCTGCATGTTTTGTCCATCACGTGCATCTCTTCCCTTCCCTGAGTACCCCCTTCGGCTGGCGTGCATTCTTTTCGACGTCCCCCTTTCTCCGCTCCTTGTCGTCATTTTTGGTTCCCCCCAGTATCGTAAAGTAAGTTGACTTGACTTCCCTTTTTTTTTGACGGACATATCCCGAGAACTTCAAACGCCCCATTTGGTCTTTTGAAAAGGGAGCCTTTTTCATCTCCCCCCGCAAGTGGTAGCGGGCCGTTCCGGCCATTGTGATGGTGCGCCTCCCCTCCAGCACTTTCCTGGCGAGGGCGCATTTCCCTTTTTAACCTTCCCTTCCCCAACACGGCCTCTTTCCCCGTATCCTCGACGGCGTCTCCTGGGACTGAAACTGACTTGGCATTCTCGTAGTAGGATTGCCTTGGGAAATTCCGATTTAGCCGGATCTTTACCCTCGCCAGCCAGACTCTACTTCTTGGTGGTTTTTTTGGGGGTCTGAGAATGGAACCATCATTGAAGCGCGTTCATCTGTTATCCGCTGATCTTTATAACCCCCGAGCGCCAATACCCCTCCCTCCAGGGTCCACGTTCCTTTCTCTCCCCCGACCGCCCAGATTTGTAGACCAGAAGTCGCGGTTGCCAGTGTTATCTCTTCCCGATCCCCTCCTCCCCCCCCCTTTTTTTTGGTCCCACAATACTTTGTCAATAACCATGTTCTTCACGAAGCCCCCCTTCTCTTTCCCAGATTTCGCGTCATATTTTTGATCAGCCATCGCGATGTGTTTCGACTGATTCCGCCATTACTGCTTCGACCGTCCCTCCTCCCCCGCGTTTTTCCATACTTCATCGGAGCTGCCACTTTTTCTTTAAAGGCGTTTTTTCCCCGCGCCCCTTCCCATTCGGCTTCGGAGCGCCTCTTTCTTGCGTTTTAAGGACAAGTTTATCCGGCATGTGGGTGTCCGCGCCCTCGAGGCCGCTTTACAGCACTTGCAGCAAGCTCTGTTTTCAGACTGAGTAATAAAGGCTTGTCTCTTTGAGCGCATCTCCGAACTCCAGCGGACCACATGTAGGTTTTAAGATTTTTTCTTCATTCCGGCGTTTCCTAATTTTCCCCTTCGAGTTCGACTGCCATGCTCCCTCCCCGCTGCTGCGCCCGACCTTCTTCTCTCCCCCTACCCTCGTTGTTCTGGTTTTTTCTATTCCCAGAAGTCGGGTACCGTCATAACGAATCGCCGCTTCTGGAGCCAGCCCTTCCACAGGTCACGAATCTTTCGGTCTTTCCCCCCTTTCCGTCGGGGTTTTTGATCCTTTCCCCTTTCTTTCTCTTACAAAGGGCAGGTTGTAACAGTCGACCTGCCGTTTTTTTTTCGGTCTTGCTCATGCGTTCCTCGCAGTTTCGTCTTCCCACTTTCAACGGGATTACCCTTGATAAGCAGCAGATCAGCACTTTGCTAGCCCCCCGAAGCCGAAGTGCGTCGCGTTGGTAACTGGTTTTTTAAGTTTTTCTGTACACTATGGTTCCCCCACCCTGATGACTTTCCTTATGTCTTCGAAGGCGAGCCTCTTTCCCCCCCCAACGCCACGCTGGCTTTCTGAGCCCCAATGCGGAGGAGTTCTTTTTTTGGCATTTATCCGTTTCCGGCCGGCTGTGTATTGGCCAAATCCTTCCTTTTCCCTCTCAAGGTGGGCCTCTTTTCGAGAACCCGAGTCTCCTCCAACAGTTTTTTTTTTTGCGTGTCTTTGGATCCGAAGTGGGTCGGTGCGAGACATTTTCTTTGCTCCTCTTCTTTTTCCTCTTCGGGATTTCCCGGTCTGGTCGTTTTAAGCGCGATACCTGATCTTTTCCCTCTTCCATGCGCCCCCCAATCCCTCCCGTCTCTCCTTTATCTAGGATCTGCTGGCGCTGACCTCCCCCCTGAATCGTTCCCACTGGTCGACCCAATGAGGCTCCATTACCTTCAAGATACGAGCGGGTCTTTTTCCGCGGGCTTTTACGAGTCGATGCAAAGCCTCTTTTTTTGCCGGATTCTTTGTTTGATGAGGTTCGTCCGCTCTCCGTGTGGTTCCCACCCTCACCATGGCCTGAAGACTCTTCCCTTAGCGCGGTCTTTTCGAGTCTCCCCCTTTCCTCCCGACCCTTGCCTTGGATTTGTCCCATTTATGGTCGGGGATTCCTGCATGAAGGTCTCTTGATTTAACTTTTATCGTGACGATACCCCTCGACCAATGTTCACCATCTTTCCTCCAAAGTCGGAATAGATTGCACGAACTTCCCCCTTCTTTTTTTTTTTCTTTTTTCTTCCTCCGATGCAGACGGCTTTTCTGGATCATGAAGTAGATTCTGGCAACAGGCCCGGTGACCTCTGAAGGTCTGATGTTTAGGATCTCGATCGCGGTTTCCTTTGTTGACATGTTCTTCCCATGTTCTGGCATGCGTTTGTTTAGCACCCCTCAAGAAACGCGATGTGCCAGTCTCCACGGAGCAAGGTCGTCTTTTGTCCGAGGTGAGGGGGATATTCTTTACCCCTTTTTTCTCTCCTCTTGATTTTTCCCGCTCTTTTCCAGGAGCTTAATTCGGTTTTCTTTTCCTTGCCTTTTTTTTTCTCGCCCTTTCTTTGATTTGACTACTGGAAGATATGAACGATACATAGACTTTTAATGTGGTCGTCGTCGTCTCGTATCGTTCCCTTTTGGATTTTTTCGCCGACCCCCCCTTTCCCCGGCCACAGTTTTTCGGTCTATGGAGCCGAGTTTAGCCGCATCTCCCTTCAACTTTTCCCTGGTCGGTATGTAGTTACTTTTGGGATTTTTTCCTTTTTAGTGCGACGTTGAACCCAATGGCGAAGCTTTCTTTACTCCTCCTGCCTCACGGTTCCCATGCGGCGTTTCGAGTGTCCGATATCAGGTGATCCTTTCGACCAAGCCCTCCGCGACGAGCTCCTTTCTTTTGATAATACTGGTTTCTCTCTTTCCCCACTGTCATCTCTCCGTTGGGCTTTTTGTTTCCCCCCTCGAATTGTTTTTGGTGGCGTTTTGGCCCCCTTAGAGGGAGCCGCCCCCTTCGGGTGATTTGCCATTGCATATGAGCCGGAAACCCCCACCCTGCTGCGACTTTTGACGAGTATGTCTAGCCGCCCGGCAGCACGTATTTGTGCGGGAACTTGAGTGACGCCAAAATTTGTTCCCCTTTTTCTCTGCCCCTTTGAACGCCACCCTTCGGTCGGTATTTTTCCCTCTGTAGGCCCAAGGGGCGATTTTCCACGGCTTGATCGCCGTGGTGTGAAATATGGCGCCGATCTAGCCGCTCTGGAGGAAGTTGCGCCGTTCCATCGCTCCGGTGCCGACCTTTCGAAATCGAAGCCTCGCCCCCTCCCTCCCACTTTTTGACGATGCGGACGGGATGCATGCCCCTTTTTCTCCTCGCTATCATCACCCTTACCCGTTGTTGTGAGTGATTTCAGCTTGGCATGCATCCAGCAGACGATTCCATTTTTTCCTCGTTCATGGCTGCCGCGGAAGATGTGTTCCCCCGTCTTTTCCCCCTGTTTTCCTCTTCCCTTTTCTTGAGCGATTACGTCGGCCTCTTTTTTTCCTTCTCCCCCCTTTTTAGGCTTTGGTCCATATGCAACCGAGCATCGCCCTGAAGTCCCGAAGAGCTCCTTGACGGACGAGGAGCCCGTCTGCGACATGCTATTCCTCCTCCAGAACGACTCCGGTCCATCCTTTTAGCCTTTGGCCCCCGTCACCCTCTCGCCCGAGTTCTCCTTGTTTTTTTTTCTGCGTGACTAACGGTCAGGAAAACGGTTTTTTTTGTGCTGCATATTTCAATGGCAAAACTCTCTCTTTTTTTTCCCCTTGTCTGGAATTCCCTTTTTTGGCCCCAGTCCGCCACCGCCCCCCCATTCGGCGTTTCCAAGCCAATTTACGACATCGTGTTTTCAGCGGTAGAGTTTTTAATTGGTCTTCCCTTTTACCTTTTCACAAATGCCTTAGCTTCTTTCTCGCGGTGTTTTACCCGTCATCCCTGATATGTTGACTTCTTGTACCTCCACAGCTTCCTCCCTTCTAAGTGTTCCATTTTTCGCAATGACGTCCGCTTTTTTGGGTTCCAGATCCTCACCTCCTTTTGTCCCCCATCAGGTTCCTTGAAACCATGCAGATTCGCGCCTAGACTGAGATTCGGCTTACCCTGACTTTGTGTTGCCCCTTTTATAGGCTTCCTCTCCGAGCGGAACGCATCCGTTTTTTCCCCTGGTTTTGATTTGGACCCCGTGCTTTAGGTAAGAGTAGCCCCGATCTTCTCTCTTCCTACATCGCCTGATCGCTGGCGAAACTGTCACTTCCTCCTCTTGCCTCGCGAGCTTCGTTTTCTCTTTGCGGTTAAAGAGGCTGTTTCGTTACCATTATCATCCCCCCCCTCTTGAAGGCATTCCCTAGACCCGGTGGCTGAAACCTTCTTCTGACTTTTGCGGTTATTTATTTTCTTGTGCGCGCAAAGAAGAACCCAATGGTCGAAATTTTGACCAGTTTTTCCGGTGGGGTGGGGGGGTTCTCTTCGTGTCTCTACTTGAATATACCAGGATTGGCCAGCTCTGCTGAGGTTTCCCCCTTCGCATCTGTTTCCCCTTCAGTTCTTTCCACCACTGTTCTTGGGCTTTCATCTATTTTTCCTCATTCCGATAATTGTTGTCGCATTTTTTCCATTTCGTCACGATAGAGCCGTCTCTGAGGGACATTCACCCCTAGCAATCAGTTCCGAAACCTTCCTTCAGTTTTGGTCGTTTTCCCCTCCCTTTCGCCTCGAAGGTTCTTTAGACGGTAGGCTGTGCCCAGCCTTCCCTTCATCTTTTCTCATCGAACCACCCCTCTTGCCGTCTCCTTTGCAGCATATTTCCGGCGCGGGCCCCCCTTTTTTTTTGCATCGACGTTTCCGCGGTTTGCCCAGTCCGTTCACCGCAGAATCGATCTGGCTGTCTTCCGATTCGGCGGGCATCCTACTCTTGCGAGGCCTAGTTTTCCCTCGGAGCCTTTCTTAGCCGTCTTTTCATAGTAGGGATGAGCCCACGGCATGAATAGTTTTCTCCCCCTCTTTATCCGCTTGACGCCAAGCAGGTGGAGCCAGTCCGGACGTTTTCCGCCCGACACTTTTATAAGCAAGAATGCCTTCACACGAAATAATCCCCGTCGTGTTTATATCATCGCTCACGCCCCGCGCCCCCCCCCCTTTTGAACCGCTCGCCCCGTTCTTGGCCCATCACCTTTACGGGACTCCACAGCGCGGGACGATGGGCACAGTTTTCACAGCCTTGGCTAGCGCCCTTTGCATCGAGCCCTTGCCGTCTATTACTGCTTCGGCTTTTTCGAATCCCCCTTTTTTTCCAGATCTCGGAGAGACAACCCTTCCCAATCTGTTCCTGCACCTTGCCTTTGTTTTTCCTGCGCCTCTTTTAAGGCCTTGCGCGAGGGGTAGATCGGCCTCTTTGCAGCGCGCCTTGCGTATTCTCTATACGCTCACCCTGCAACGGCAGCCCCCCTTGGCTTGCCTCAATTTGGTTTAAGCCCCGGCTTGTCCTTTTTGCGAATAGCTCTGCCCGCCATCCCGACACTCGTTTTTTTCTAATCGTTTCCGGTTACACGAAATGGTCCTCGTGCACTTTCCCAGGATGACGAGCCCGCGCTCTTTCTTTTCTCTCTCTTTTCCCCTTTTTTGTTGAGTTTCCGAATATGAGCCTGCTTTTCCGGGGTTTTTTTTTTTTCACGGAATCGGCGCCTTTCAGGAAAAGAAGTCATGGCGCCCCCGGTCTTTCCCTCTTTGAGTCCCACTCCCTTCTACTACTCTACCATCCCGAGTCGTAAGTTCCTTCCGCCGAGACGTATTCGTGTTGCGCTCTATTCCTCCTCGCCGTCTCCCTTTTCTTTCCACAATTCGCGTAACCTGACGCGGACTCTCTCACGAGGCGGCTGACCTCATCCTTCAGGCGGCGTTTTTTTGACGCTGGGATCCTTTTTTCGATACTCTTGCCCGCGTTGCGGGATTTCCTCCCAAGCCTTCTTCATTTTCTTTTCCGGGAGTTTATAGCTTCCCATCTAGAGATGCGCTCCAATGAGTTTTTTTTTTTTTCGGTGGTTTTTACTCCCCCCCCATTTCAGCTCTCGTGCCCGATCCATGGTGTTCTTTTAGCCTATGCTTGCTTTTGCGCAAGCGTTTGCGTTCTAGTGAAGAGCCGCCACCCGCGTTGTTCATGGTTAGTGTGTCCGGCCCGACAGTTGCTTTGTTTTCCTTTTTTTGCGTGGGCATCCCGACTGGTATTGGGTCCTCGACTCCCTCTTTTGCGCCTGGAATACCTCCTTGCATCTGGCGCTCGCTTCAATGACCTTGCTTCAATCACCCCGATTGCTCTCGGCTCTTTTTCCTCCGATGAACCTCGTCCCCCGTCTTTTTTGGAGAAGTTGTCCAGCCGCGGTTGCTCCACCCGATGCGAGAGTTTTTCCTTCCCTCTGTGAGACCGATCGCTTCTTAAGCTTTTTCTTTCGCTTGGCCTCCCCTTGTTTTTTTGCGTTTTTCTGGAGGAGCCTCGCTGCCTGTGGTTCTCTTTTCCAAAACTCCATTTTACCCCTACCGGTTTCTGATGCGCCGTCCCGCTTCTTTTACTGACCCGACCCTTCCTTTGGAGTCGGACCATTCTTTCCTTGTCTCAGTAAGTTTCGTCAGGGGTCAAATTTGACTCTACTGTTACAAGGAGGCCAATGCGATTTTTTCCCTGAATTTTACCCCGTCGATAGATTGCACTCTGCCTCCTTTCCCTCCCCGGACTTTGCAGCCACGGGGTGATGTTTTTTCAACCTCCTCGCTTTTTGCCCCCCCTCGAAAAGGTCTTACTTTTGATGCTCGTTTTTTCCCGGTCAGATCCGTCCTCTATGCTTCTTGAACGGTTTTTTCTTTTTTTTTTTTGTGTATGCGGCCGGCTTGCGCGACAGACCCATGCAGCTTCTATTTCAGAAGCGAACCGGCCCTCTGCCTTTTTGCGAGTTTGTCCCCCTGATGATTTTCTATTTCCTTCCCTTCAGCTTTCGAGATCTGCTTGCTTGCCCTTCCCCCTTTGTCAGGTGATGGAAGTTGACCCCGGTTTTAGTTCCTCCTCTTTGAAGATATAGTGAAGGAAATAGGACTTCACTTTTTTTTTTTTCACTTGTCTCATTGTCGGCTTCTTTCTGGGCAGCGCTGCGGTGATTGGATTAGTCCTCACTTTAGACCCCCTCAACTTTAATTCTTTCTTTGGGCCTCGGAGTTCTTTTTATTCTCATCCTTCCTCCCCTGGCATGGTTTGTTTGTTTAGATGGGACGCACTTTCTCGGGGACGTACGGTTAAATGCTTGAGCGCTAGGCGACACGGTCTGTCCAATTGCGCCCGGTTCCCCTCTCGCATACTCCCTCGATCTTTGCTGTTCCAGAACACAGAGATTCTCCCTCCTTCCCTTCTTGTGAAAGGCGGTTTGCCTGTAGTGTAAGCCTAAAACCGAGTACCTTCCCCAGCAAGTGGTTTTTGGGGTGTCCCTCCTTGTAGGTTGCTGTTGGACCAGTTCATGTCATTGCCTCCCAATTGACGATTTTGGATTGCAATTGCCCCTCCCGGAAATCAAGCCGACGTTTTTCATGAACTTACTTTTTTTCCCCCCGATCCCAGGCTCACGCGTTCTTTTGTTTTTTTTTTTGTTGCGTGGCTTTAAAGGTCCTCTAGTCCCCCTTGACCCGAAATGCCGATGATTTTTTGGAAGCATGGTTCGAGGACAGTGTTTCTCGAGGATTTCCTTCCCTCCTCCGACTTTTCTGTCTCGATCCTTAAAGCGGGCTAGACCTGCCCGCTCGAATACGATCATAATGCATTTGGCGTCCGACTCCCTCCATTAGTCCAGCCCACATCGTACGCGCAGCTCCGCTTTCTTAGAGCCTGTTGATCTCATTCTTCGCTGGATGTCCATGTCC
>Ga0179593_1588907_pt1 | contig 13389 bp, 16 predicted proteins | sample CZODoug2_1_08_16_FD_185931 | JGI IMG/M metagenome (GOLD analysis project Ga0179593, IMG submission 185931) | Vadose zone soil fungal communities from Angelo Coast Range Reserve, California, USA - CZODoug2_1_08_16fungal (PacBio error correction) | ecosystem: Environmental > Terrestrial > Soil >... | reverse complement strand
ATTACAACCAAACTGTTGTTACCACTCCTCCTTTGCCCCATAGACGCCGCCTGCCCCACGCGGTTTTGCGGCCGACTTCGTGACTTCAACAGCGAGTCGCTTTCCCTCTGCAAGGAACTCGGCTAAGACATATTCCTTCTTCTTTCTGTCGTTCCCTTCCTTTTTTCAGATAGTCAAAAAAACGGTTTTCAATGAAGACTGGCGGTTCCGTAAAAGAGTAGAAGAAGGGTGTGTGCATGGGACTTTCCCCCCCCCAATTCTTTGGTGACGACCTTCAAGACGCCACTAAGAGGATTCGGGCAAACTCACAAGTTCTTCCTTCTTCCTGATTGGAGACCCCCCCCCCCCTAGAAGGACACCTTTTCTTCGTGTCCCCCGGTGATTTCCCATCAATTCAACACCCCCCTGGTGGGGGCCGTCAGATTTTTTTCGTGGTGCCAAGATTGTTCCACCTTTTTTCCTTTCATGTTCAGATATCTCCCACCCAATTGATTCCTCCTCGGAGTTTTTTTTTTTCAACCAGATTGTTTCACATTTCTCTGACCGGTTGACTTGAAAATTCTCCTCCTTTTTAAGACAATTTGGTTCCTGAACCAGTTGATAGTTCTCCCTGGGTATTTCTCCCTCCCTCAAGGTACTAGTAGACCCTCCCCCCCCCGGTGAGGTGTACCTCGGTCGGCCCCTCTCTCTTTCATCGGGGGAGTACGGTCGCTTCCCTTTTTCCCCCCTGGGGCTGCTTTTCTTTTCCTGTTACCCCCTCCTCCTTCTTGAACGTCGACTTCCCTTTTTCCCCCTTCTGTTGGCCCCGTCGACGAGATCAACTCTCCTCTGGGAGATTTCTCTTCCGTGTTTCTCCTCCTCTTTTTCTGAAGGAGACCCCGACGATTTCTTTTTTCCCCCCTTTTTTTCTCTTTTTCCGAGCACCCGGGCTACGTTTCTCCGCCCCCAAGGCGGCTTTTTTCTCTTTTTGTCTCTCCTTTTTCCACCAGATCTGCCCCCCTCCTCCCCTTTCAAAGCCTTCTTCCTTTGGAATCTACGTTCCGTTTTTATTTCAAGGGCGCCGACCTTCCCTTGCTTGGTTTTTTTTTGGTTCGTCCCCCTTTTTGGGCAAAAATCCTCCTTTCCCCATTTTTCCGGTTGCGCCACCCCTCCTCCCGTCCGAAATTACACGCTGTACACCCATTTGGCCGACCCGCCTCTCCCCCTTTTTTCTTGTGAAATCCGGCTGAGCCTTTTTTTTCGCCCACTGTCTCGGCTCTCTCTTACCCCCTTTCGAAGTTGACCCTGCACTTAGAAACTTGGGCCTTTCTCACTGGACCTCCCCTCCCCCCCCCTGACTTTCTTACCGGGGACCCCTGGGTGATTTCGCGTGGAAACGTTCGGTCGCCTCTTTTTTTGTGTTTGGGTCCCCCCTGAGCTTATCGGAAATTCCCCTTTTTCCTCCAGTACCCCCCTTTCACTCTCCCCCTTTTTTGAGAGATATTTTACGTTTCTTTTCTCCCTTCGTGATGTCAGAGTTTTAGCTCGCCCAGTTCTTCCTTTCAAGGCCGTTTCCCTTTTGTTTCCAAGCGAGATCACAGCCTTTTTTTGATCCTTCGGGCGATGTGGCTTTTTTCCTCTGCTTTTTCTTCCTTTGGTCACTCGGACGGCACGGTTCTTTCTCGCCGCCGAGGTTTTGACATGTTGCGACTTGACTTTCTCTTTCAGCCCAACACTGTTCGTTTCCTGGGCGGTATGCAATGGGCTGCTAGTCGGTCCCCCCCCTTCTCTTTCCTGAGGTGCGAGCCCTCTTTCCCCCGCTCAGGATTTGCACGGCCCGTTTCGTAAATTTCCATTCCTCACCAGCAAGCCCGACGTTTTCCTTTCCTCCTTCCCACACGGTTTTTTTTTCCTCTCCCCCTTCCCTTCTTTTCCCGTTGTTCTGAAGTGTCCCCCCCTTCCCCCCCAAGCGGCGGACCTTTGCGGAACCCCCCTCCCCGTCCGCTGGTTTTTACCGAAGATAACTGCCCGTTTGCGCCCTGGCGTTCGCCGGCCAAGGCTTACTTTTCTTCCATTCATCCACCATCCTTTTTTTTTCTTCCCCCCCCGTTCAGGCGATAAGGGTACTCCCAGCTCTTGTTCTCCTTTTTTTGGTCGAAGTCGACGTCATTTTCCTTTTCTTCTTCTTTGGTAAACAGGAACCTTTCTTAGGCTCCCTCCCCCCTTCCTCTTGGTTGAATAGAAGAAGCCCCTTCTTGATCAGCGGGGATTGTCGTTCTCCTAGTTGTACCCACCTTGTCGGTGTCGACTTTTTTTTCCCTTTATTTCTCCTCCTCTTGGAGAGACGATCACCCTCCTTCTCAACCCATTTCCTTTTCCTTTTCTTAATTCAAAGGATACCCTTCCGGAAATTTCAGCACCCAACCCTTTTAATTTGGTCAGCCTATTGTAGTCGATAAACTACCCCTACCCCTGACTGTCCTTCTCCCTTTCTCCGTGGGGGCTTTTTTTTTTTACGGCCCTTGTCGTTTTTTGTATGGTTTCTCCCCCCCTGAATCTCCTCGCCGACGATGTAGGTTTGTTCTCCCTCGTCCTCTCTTATGGAAGGAAACGTGGTTTTTTTTCCCTTTTTTCAGCGTCTGGACGTTCCTTTTTCTTTTGGTTTCTTGTCCCCCCCCCCCCCAGTTCGAGACGGCGTTTTTTTTTTTTTTTTTTCCGCAACATTCGGCACGATGGCGCTTCTTACTTCCTTTTTTTTGACGATCTTGGAGTCATTTTTTTTGCTGGACGCCTTTTTTCAAGGATCATTTTCTGCAGAGTTACTTTCACTTTTTTTTTCCCTCGGTATCTTGTTGAATCCCCCATTTCTATTCCTTTTAACAACAGAGTGGTGTCGCTTTCCGATGTGCGACCTGTTTTCTTTTTCTCCCCCTCAGTTGTTGATGCTCGCCGCTTCTCGCACTCGCTCTAGGGCTTGTGGGCTGTTGACCCTCTTTTGTTCTCTCTCCTCGTCGTAATAGGTGATTCCTCTCCTTTTCGGGACCAGTGCTCCGGTTGAACCCCTTTCTGCCGAAGAAACAGGTCCCTCCCTTCTTTGTCCGGAAAGAAAAGTGCGCACTGTGAGCTCCCCCGCGGGGGGCTTCCCCCGGTTGGAGACTTTTTCCACCTCCCCTTTTTCTGCAGATTGGAGTGGGGCCTTCTCTCTTCTGAGTGGTGGTGACCTCGTAGCGGTTCTCTTGTTCGTTTGTTTTTTTTCTGTGAAGGTGGTGGGGACTTTTGTCCCCTTCCCTTTCCCCTTTTTTCTTCTTTTTCTCCTTTTTTTTTGTTGACGTCAAAGATGCCGCCCCAGCCCCCCCCCCTTCTGATCAAACAGTGCCCGCCCCACGAACCCCGCTTCTGAAACGGAAGTCCCCACCCCTCCCGCCGCGTGCCATTCTGGCGTTATTAGTCGGGGACCGGGTTTCTTTCCTTTACTTCGCCCCCGGTTTCGTTTATAAAGAAAAAATCCCTCCTTGGCACTTCCTCCCAAGCGTTTCCTCTTCCCTTCCGGCGCGACAACCGTTTCCCTTTTTGTCTTCGACGCTGGGTACGCAATTTCGTTCCCCCTCTTACGAGTGGGGACGGCGCCGTCCCCCCTTCCGTTTTTTTCAACGCCCATCTCCTCTCGTTCCCTTCTGCGAAGACAGGTTTCAACCCTTGCTGCTGGAAACCAAAACTCGTCCTGCTTTCCCCTCGCGACACAACGCGGGTGCGTCCCCAAATTCCTTTCTTTTCCTTTTTTCCCCTTTTTTGAGACCCCATCTGCCAAGGAAACTTCTTTTACGGGGCCCCCTTTCTAATTTTTCCGGCTGCATCCCCGAACATGGGACTCCTAATCGTCAACACCCGGGCTTTTCCGGCCGCGCCCCTTCCCTCCTCTATGTGCTGACCGCGTCTTTCCCTCCGGGTGGGGGCTGCAGGCAGTCGCCTTTTTTGGTGGACCCCCGACAACTCGTATTTCCTACCCTTTTCTTCACCCCCCTCCCACGTTCTTCATCTCCTCGTTTTCCCTCTTTTCTCCCCCCTCTCCGACAATTTCGTCGGCAGATTTTGTGTCTTTTCGTCCCCATCAACAACCGCCCGGTTGGCCCCCTCTTCTTTTTTTACGTGTTGAACCGCTTTTGCACGATCGGCGGGCTTTTCTGTTGATAGGCTTTCTAGGCTGACCCCTCCCCCCGCTGGTTGTGCTCCCTCGATTGTTCCCTTGTTTTGATCTCCCTTCCCCTCCCCTGAAAAACTCTTTTTGTTTTTGCCGACTCTTGTGCTTTTTTTTCCTTGGGCACACGGGTTCTTCTCCTTTACGTCCTCGTTCCAACTTTTTTTTCTTTCTTGCGAAAAAACTCCCCCTTCCCTCGGATCAGGCGGGGGTCGTCCCCCCTTCGTTTCCCCCAGTAACCGGCGGGGGGTTTCCCTACGGTGGCCGAACGTTCCCCCCCCCCTCCCTTCCCATGAACGGTCGACTTTCGGACCCTTTTTTCCCCCCTGACGTCGACGAGATCCACGTCGCTTTTGGTAGTGGGCGTCGGCCTAATTTTTTTTTTTTTTGTGGAGCAAGCTTGTTCTCCTTTTTCTCCCCGAATAGTCCAGCGGCTCCCCCCCTCTCATTTTCTGACACTTTCCCTTCTTTCCCCAGGCCAGGAGGCGTTTGTTTTCGCCTGTCCGCGCTTTTTGGACTGGCATGCGTAAGTCAACACTCCTTTCCCTTATTCATGCGGATCTACGCCCCCGGCTCTACCGGTGGTCCTAATCGTTTTTCTTGGTTGGACAAACGGCTTCTTTGGTCATGTCCCTTCACAAACGGGAGATTTTCCCCCTTTAGCTGGAAATCCCTTGCGCGAAACCCTGAATCCTTCCCCATTGCCTATCCCGCACCCGCCGTGTCCCCACCCATTTTTTTTTCCATAAGGATGAGCTAGGGTGTTCCGCCATGGTCTCGTTCTCCCTTTTCTCTTGCCGTCCGGGGACTTGAGCACTGCATCCCAAACTGGCCCGGGTTGCAGCTGCCACTTTCACCAAAGCACCTCCTTGACTTTTCTCCGACGGCTTTGATCTCTCCCTTTCCTTACGTCGAAGGCTTTTTCACCCCCGTGGTTCTGGGCGTCGCTCTCGCGTCACCCCCTGTGTTCTTACCTTTTCAGGAAAGATCTCTCTCTTTTTTTTCCCCCCCTCCCCCCCCTTCCCGTTGTTTTTATCGGATCTCCTTTTTTTTTTCTCTCAACAGGGGGCGGGATGTTCCGACTTTGCTTCTCCTGGACCCTGTGAACAAGGCCAGGCCCCCCTGTCCCTTTTCTCCGTAGGAAGGAAGCTGTCCTTGCTGGGAAGTGTCCAGTGCCTTCTTTCCTTTCCATTTTCTTTCCCCCTTTTTTTGAAGGCAAGGAGTCCGTTCCCTTCCGCCGAGGACCATGGCGACCCCTAGTCTTTCTTTTCCCACTGTTAGAGGACGGTGCGGTTTTTCCCTTTTTGTTTACTGCGTTTCTTTCCTTGATTCCCCCGCTCCCTGATGGCCCCCAGCGGAGGCTTTTTTTGGCCCCTTCCTTTTCTTCCATGAAAAGACGGCACTTTCCCCCCCCCGCACGGAGATCCCCCGGGTCTTCCCTCCTTTTTTTCCTAAGCAGAAGAAGTTTTTCTTTCCTTTTGCCTCTTGTTGCAAGTCCAGCGCGGGTCATTCTGTCAACCCCCCTCTTTTCGTAGAAGTGTCTTTCCCCCCTGCCAGGTTTTACCCCTACCCCCCTTTCCTCCTTCCCCTACTCACACTATTCCCTCTCTCTTTCTTCTTCCCACCACTCTTGATGCCGTTTTCTTCCTTTTTTCCCCACCTCCGCTTCCCATAAGATCTCCTTCCCTCACCCACACCCATCGCCCCCCTCCCCCCATCTTCCCCTTCCTTTTGTTTCCTTTCCCACTCCATCCTCCTTCTTTCTCAACCCTTCGTACACTAACCTTTCTCCCGCCCTCCGTTTCCCTTATACTCTTTTTGTTATTCTGCCTGTTTTACCCCATTCGACTACCCTCGCCGAGTCCCCTCGCTCTACTCCAGCCCCCATGCTATTCTTCCTCCGCCCCCCACTATTCCTCGCCTCCTTAGCACACCTCTCTCCCACTTCTTCGTCCCTCAATATGCCTCTCACCCCTCATGCTGCAACTTCCCCTCTATCCTCTCCTACGTACCTTCCCCTTTACAGTCCCTCTCTCTTGGCCCCTTCCTTCCCTCTTCCCCTCTATTTCCCGCCCCTCCCTTCACCCCAACCTCCCGGCCCACCGTGCTACCATTCCCCTCTTCTTCCCGCTCTCATCGTTCCCTCCTTCCCCCCTTTTCACCCAATGCCTATCCCATCTGTCCCCCCTCTCCATACCTCTACCCTTCTTCCCCTTCTTTCCATCCCCCCCTATCGTTTTTTCTGTTTCTCCTCTGTCATTATCCCCCTCCTCCCCCCACACGTCGGGGCCGACTTCCCCCCCCAGCGCTCGTTGACTGCCCTCTCCTCTTTAAGGGTCGGACGTTTCACTTTTTCCTCTTTCTTGTGCAACAGGCACATAGTTTTTTGGTGGGGACGTTGGGTCTTCTTTTTTTTCCGTCCCGATGTATCGCTTCCTCTGAGCCTCTTGGTACACCTCACCCTTTTCCTTGGTGTCTCTTCATTCGCCTCCTCCCCCCCTCTCCCTTTGGCGAGACGATCCCCCTCTTCCGTCACCAAACTCGTTTTGAGTTTTCCCCTTTTTCACCGGTCAGAAACTTCCCCCCCTCCCAACTTCCTTTTGCCGCCCCCGGTTTCCTCCTATTGTATTTCAAACTCGACATCAGTTTTTTCTTGTATAAGTGCAGCAGCGTTTTCAAAACCCGGCCTCTCCCTTCTTTTTTTTCTTCTCCCTCCAAATTGCCCTCCGCCGTCACGATGTCGGCGCTTTGTTTGCGCCCTTGCCTGTTGATCTTTTCTTCCTTTTGCCGGAATCGCCGGTAGGGCTTCCCTTTCCCTCCCCGATTTCGTCACCCCTTTTTTGTGCGACGTCTTTTCTTGGCCCAACCCAGTCGTCGCTGTCCCCTTTCCCCTTTCCAAAACATTTGCACCCTGTTGCGCTCCTCCCCAAAGGCCGGGTTTTCTGTACCGGTTCCTTTTTTGCTGGCCGGCCGGCAGTCTGTTCTCTTCTCCGATGTTCCTCAGATTCCCCGGTCTTTTCCTCGATCTTGGGGCCGCACACCTTTTTTTCCTTTTTTTTTTTTTTTCGGTCTTTCGATGTGTCCTGGCTTTTTGTTTCCTCCAGTTGTTGAATCTTTCGCCTCCCTCTCGAAACCTTGCATAGCATTTTTTTTGTGGCTCTTTTTTTTTCAAAGAGGGGATGCGTGCCTCCTTCAACCTTTTTTTTTCGTAATAGGTGATTCCCCAGGCCTTTTCCTTCTTTTCCCCTTCCACGGGGTTCAGCGACGCATATCGGCCACGTCGTTGGTCCGTGAAGAAGTGCGCTCCTTTCTGCTGTTTCTGGCGCCGGCGGGGCTCCTTCCCCCCCTTGGCGAGTTTCCCGTGGCACTTCTCACGCCTTTTTTGTTTTTTTGGCTGGCGGCGGCTAGTGGTGGTTGACTTTTTTTCTTTTGGAACTCAGGTGCGTTTTTCTGCGTGATCTTGCCGTGGGTGGTTTCCTTCTCTTTTTTTCCTTTTTTTCTTCCTCCTTTTTGTGAGAGGACATCTTCCCGTCCAAGGGACCTTTTCCACCACTCAGCATCAATTCCCTCAAAAGAGGCAACCCACCCCCTCCCCTTGACGAAGTAACCCCCCCTTTGCCCCCCTCCCCCCCCTTGCGTAGGTCAGGAGTCGGTTCCCTCTTTTCCTTCGACACCGGTCCGCAAGAGCCCTCCTTTTACGAACATTCGCCTCCCCGTGCGGCCCTTTTCTCTTACGGGCTCCCTTTTGGCCCCCTTCTTTCTTTTTCCTGGCGAGACCGTTTACCCCTTTTGTTTTACGCTTTCCCTTCAAATTTCTAGTACATCACCTCTTTCCTCGCGTGGACGGCGCGCATTCTCCCTGCCCCCCCCACACCGCCCCTATTCGCGAGTTCCTAGTCGCGGGCCCATGTTTCAACAACTGGTCCTTGAACAACGCCGAAGTGCGGGCGCACATCGATCTGGAACCCCCCGCTTTTGGCCCAAGATTCTTCTTTTTTTGGTGTTCTCAAAAGCTTCCCCCCTTCTGACATCTGCACGGAACTTCTCCTGCCGTTCCTTTTCCATTTTTCAGCACAATGGACTCCCCCGATCTCCCTTACCCCCCTGCTGGGCCGACTCCGGCTTCCCAAGAGTGGCGAATGTGGCTTCCCCCCCTCGTCGACGACCTTGCAGTTTTTTTCCCCAAAAAAGGCCTTTTTCTCGGGTGACGAACTCTCACGTCCAGACGGCCCCTTTTGGCGATTCCGTCCTTCCCCCACGTTGTTTATATCTCGGAGTCCCCCTTTTTTGTCCAAAAACAACCCTTAGGCTCTTTCCCAAAGGGTTGGGCCCGGCCTCAACACCCGCCCATTTGTTCGTTCTCTTGTGAAAAGACTTGCGGCCCTCTCGTCGTTTGCCAGTTCATGTTTTTGCTACCCCTTTTTTTTCCCTATGAACAATTTCCCCTTTTTTTTCCGGCCCTGATTAATGTTCTTTCCCTTTCCTTTTCTTTTGTGAAAGGTCGAACGAATCCCCCCTCCATTGGTTGCGGCCCATTGTCTCTCCCCCCCCTTGTTTTTTCTTCTTAGAAGTCGTTTCTCCTTCCCCGACAACTGACACCGGTGACTTTTCCCCTCGGGAGAACTGCTTTGCGGGGGCGGGTTCCTCTCCCCAACGTCATCTGGTGCTTTTCTTCCTGGACGTGAAGCTGTTCTGTTTCCCCTCCTCGGAGAAACCCTCTACTCTCCTCAGTCGACCGTGTTTTTTCTTACGAGATTTTTTCCCGAGCTGGGGGGGTCCCCCTTCGTTCTGGCCGGCTTTTTTGGTTTTTGATGTCCTCGACCGACGATATTCTTCTCTTGCTCACCGCTTACCTTTTTCCGGGGCAGTAACCTTTCCCCTCCGTCCCTCACGCCAGTTGCTGGTGTTACGGCATTCCGCGCTGGACTTTACCAGCCATTCCGTTTTTTTTTTTTTTTCTCTTACTTGAGTGGATCTTAAGTCCCCTCTCTTCGGTTTGGGACCCCTTTTCGGGGATGGTGACCAAGGGTGCGCATTCGACAACGGGGCGGGCCAACTCTCCGCTGGCCCATTTGGCGCAGCCCCCCCCCTCCCTCAATCCCAGGGGGCAGTTTCCCCCCCTCCCTTGCCGCACCGCCTTGAACAAATTTTTTGGTGGCTTGAAATCCTTTGAGCTAGGCCCTGTCTTTCCCTTTTTCGATGACCCGGGACTTCCCCGTGACCCATGTGGCCTCTGGGCAGTCGGCCTCCCCCTCTCTGCAATGGACCTTTCCAGCACATTAGCCTCCTCTTTCCTCCTTTTCCCCCTCTGTTTTCCGCGTGTGCAACGGGCCTTCCCCCCCGTCTTTTTTTTTTTTCTTTTTTTTTCGGAAAAATCCCGCCCTTCCCCTCCCCGTTACCAACCTTCAAGCTCCTCTTCTTCTTTCCTCCCTTTGAGAGAAAGATATTGCCCGTTTTTTCCGGTCGAAACATTCGGGATGTCGCCCCCCGAACTCTTTTTTCCCCTTCCTCCCAGGCCCCGTGCCACAGCGAGCCCTCCTCTTGTGACCGGACGTTTTTTTTTCTTTTGGCGATTTTTTTTTTTCCTGTTCAGTGAAAGCTTCGCCTTTTTTTTCGCCAGTTCTGTTAGCTTTCCCTTTTGGATCGCCGACGAGGCTGGCTCCGACCCTAGCTCGGACGGATTTCATCCCCCATTGTTCGCGGGTTTTTGTCGGAAATGGTGTTAAATGTTTTTCTCCCCTCAGTCTGATGAGGTTTGCGCCCTTATGTAGGCTATTACTTTCTTTGGGAACCCTGGCCCGTCTTTCCCTGCTTTTTTTTTTGTCAACCATCCCTTGTCGGCGAAATTCACCTTCCCTCCTTGGGCCGTAGCTTTTCTCCGCAGGGACAAGTTCCTTTCGTTCGTTCTTTTTTTGTGACAGTCCAGAGCGGACCTTTTTGCCCCCCTGCCCTCCGCTCTGCCCGGTTGTTTTTTTCGTTAGCGGTGAGCCGCTGTGGACGTTATCGTTCGGTTTCTCCTCCCCCTCTGGGCCTCTGGCCGAAAGACAGGTTCCCTTCTTCCTTTTTATCTCGTCGACTTTTTGGAAGTTTTTTTCCCTTCTCTTTGATGTGGGAACAGGAACATCCCTTCGGCGGTAATGCCGCCCCATGCGGTGACGTTTTTTCGAAGCACCCCTTTTCTTCCCTCGGAGTGAGTTTCCCCCTCCCCGTTTCTTTTTTTTAGGGGACGTAGACTTCCCCGTTCCCCCCCCTTGTCTCCTCCTTTTGAGCCGATCCGTCTTTTTCTCCCCCCCTTTTTGGAAGGTTCAGTGTTTTTTCCCCCCCCACCTGTCAGACCCTTTTCCGCACCAACCCCCGTTTAGGGGTTCCCTGTTTGTAGTCCGAATCCCCTCCGTTACTTTTCCCTTTCCTATAGTTTGCAGCAGCGGTTAACCCCGGCCCCCCTTTCTTTTTCGGCGCATCACCTCTCCTTTTCTTACCGGATGTAGCTGGCTGTGTTGCCCAACCCTGCTCCGATTTCTTTAGGAAAGTGGTCTTGGCCTTCATCGCGTAGGGGTTTATGGACGATTAACCTTTCTTTTTTTTTGCCTTGCGTTCCCCAGTGTCGTCGACGATTGGTCCTTTTGCACCCCTCGGCCCTTTTTCTGAAGAGTAATTGACCAGTTGGGGTTTGGTGATTCTTTGGACTGCAGGCTGGCTTTTCTTTTAGGTCGTTAGCGAGTTCCTTGACTTTTCCCCCCCTTTCTCCCTCTGTGGTCACACCCTTTATTTCTTTTGATCTTTTTTTTGTTTCTCGTGGTGTAGAGGGCTCCGATGTTTGCGTCCGACATTTGTCCTTCCCTTGTTGATCTTCTTTCGCCTTTTTCTCCCTCCACTTCGCGCTAGGGCTTTTGGGCTGGCTTTAACCCCGTTGGGCATTCTCCCTTTCCCCACGCGTGTACTCGTTTTTCCTTTTCCCTGAAGTTTCGATCTTTGCCCCCCCCCCCCCCCCCCCCCCAAGGTTGAAGGTCCCCCTCCCCTAAGGAACAGGTCTCGGCAAGTTCTTTTGTCCGGATTTTTCCAAGTGGACGCACTTCGGCCTCTTTCTTCAAGGCGTCCTCCGCCCCCCCTTCGAAGGCCTTTTCGGTCACGTCCGATGTTCATACACCCCCAGTTTGGGGAATGGTTTATTTTTTTTTGCCCTCCCCTTCGAGGTGGCCCCTCCTTTTTTTTGGCCGGGGCCTGTTGGATCTTTTTTTTTGTGCTCTGTTTTTCTTTTCGGAATATCTATCTTCCCCTCTCGTTGTTGTTGGTTCTTTCTTGAAAAACCAACTGAAGTAACCCCCACCGATATCCCACGCCCAAAAAAGAAAAAGAGTTCCCCCCCCCCCCCTTGACGGGCTTCGCCTCTCCCTTCAACGAACCAAAAGCTTTTGTGAGGTTTCCAGTTCCCCCTCTTCCCTCTCGGACATTCCCCCCCAACCTGTTTAATTCTCCAACCTTCTTCTTTCGAAAAAATCTACTCTTTTTCCTGCAACTTATTCCGACCCCCCTTCAACGATAATGTTTTTCCCCGTTTGTCTCCCCCCCTTTTTTTTTTTTCCCCTTTTTTGTTAGCTCCCAGAGGCCTTTTTTTTTTTTCCCACGAAAAACTTCCTTGTTCCCCCCCCCCCCCTCACCTATTAAGCTAAACGTTTTTATCACGCGTGTTTTCACGCCAGCCCACAAAGGCCCCCCGGTTTCGACTCCGATCCCGGCGAAGGGATCCCCCCTTTTTGACAAACGACGGCGTTTCTGGGTTCGAAAATCGCCGACCACCACGCTTTTGGAGGAACCCCCGACGCGATGGTGTGAATGACTTTCCTCGGCAAGGAAATTCGGCCCCTCCATCCCTTTTTCCGGCGCCTCCTGCTCTTCTTTTTGGACTCAACTTCTCCACCCGGATGGGCGAGCCAGCTTCTCCCTTACCAAAGGCGTAGACGGACTGGGTGGGTCCTGCTTGTTCCTCTCAACCCCTTCTAGAGGTTGAAGAACTTCCGTTCCAGTCCACGCCACTTTTCTCCTGGTTCCCCCCCTTTTTCCCCTCTTCCCTTTTCGGCCGATTTGGCGCACCCCCCCTTTCCTAACAAATTCGTCTTGCGAGTTGATCCAAGGTGATTTTCCTCACCCCACAACCGCTCTGCCTTTCGCTGCGGCACGATCGTTTTCCCCCGTTCATGTCGGAGTTTTTGACGGCTCCCCCCCTTTTTCTTTACACATTCCCGCGGCGCTTTTTTTGCGGTGCAAGGATCCCCTGGGAAAAGTTCTGGCTTTTTTTTGTGAAAGCCTGCCGCCAATGAAACTCCTTTTGCGCCGATCCTAGTCTCCTCCCCTTTCTACAGGGGATTCTTCTCTCGTCTAAGTCTCGTCGTCATACCACGGTTTTTTGTACACCGGCTCCACTTCCCTTTTCTTCAGGAGGGTCACTTTCCCTATCACCAACGTTTAAAAGCGGCCCGCCACCAACGCTTTTTTCCTCCCGATGTTTCCTGTTTAAACTTTTCTCGATGTACCCTCCTCTTCTACCCTTAGACGTCGACCCCCGACGATCAACTCCGCTGGGAGGAACACTGGGATTCGGCCGAATTTGTGGAGCCCCTTTTGATGAAGGATAACGCTCCCTTATCGTCTTTTTCACAGAGGAAAGTGGTTTTTGCGCAACCTCTGCTAGACCTCCCAGTGGGATGGTTGTTCCGCTGGTCCTTTGGAGGGAATTTGCACCCCCCAACCTTGGCCTGCATTCCCCCCTGTTTAAAAGAATTCTTCTTTTCTCACGTTTCCCGGCTTTCTGGCTCTACCCTCGTTCTTTGATGTGTTCCCCCCCCCTTTTCAGGTTCTGCAGTTCCGGACCACAACGGGGTCCTTCTCCGCTGGACATCCCGTTGCGCGAAACTGTCCGACTCCCCCTCCCAAAACCCCATTGCCCTCCTTTCCCTCCCCCTCCCCCCCCGAGAACACAAGTGTGGGTCCCCACTCCCTACGATGAGCTCTGGTTTCTTCTTGCCCGGGCGGCTGATTCCCCTTCCTCTTTGCCGTCCCGCGTTCCATGCAGAAACTTTTTTTTCCTCCGGAAACGATTTTCCCCGGCAGCTGCCATTCGTTTCCTCCTTCCTTTGGCGGTGTCTTTTTTTTGGCAACGGGTGGTCGCCTGGTGTCACCGGCTTTTGGCTATAGGACATAAGCTCCGACCGTACCCA
>Ga0179593_1579506_pt1 | contig 13389 bp, 13 predicted proteins | sample CZODoug2_1_08_16_FD_185931 | JGI IMG/M metagenome (GOLD analysis project Ga0179593, IMG submission 185931) | Vadose zone soil fungal communities from Angelo Coast Range Reserve, California, USA - CZODoug2_1_08_16fungal (PacBio error correction) | ecosystem: Environmental > Terrestrial > Soil >... | reverse complement strand
AATGGCCCTTTTAGTTGACTGACGTTCTCGCCCCAGTCACCAAGGACTCCCCTTCTCTTGTTGACATCGAGGGCCCCGGAGCTCCCGACTCCCTCCACCTTCCTACCTTCTCGACGATTCTCCGTTGTCAAATTTTTTCGAAGCGTGTACTCCCAAGGTGCCGGCTGTGACAATTTTCTCCCGTTTCGGCGGGATCGCTGCTGAACACCAAACGGAGTTTCAGGACTTTAAACACGATGTACCCACTTTCCGCGTTTCGTCAAGCTCATTACCGAACAGGGCTTTTTTCAAGACGACCTAATTTTTGCGCCCTAACCTCGCGCTGAGACCATGTGCACTTCGGAACTTCCCCTGTCTTACCCTGTTTCGGTTTTTCCGAATCCCTTCCCCACCCCAAATTCCCGCGCTTCCCCTCCCCCCCCGAAACCGAACCTACAACTTTTCCCTTCTACCAACGGATAACACCAAGACCACTCGTGGTTATTATTATAAAGAAGACCCCGGTTTTCCCCTTTCCCCCATTCCCGCCGCACATTTCGCGACGCAACACTCGTTTTAGGACATCGACATTTTTGGCGACCCTTCTAAAGGAATTGATAGTCCTTCAAAAATATCCTTTAATTGAGGTTAAATTTTCTCCTGATCCGTTCGGCAAGTTGTCTAGGCGAATCGGTTCCGTAAGTCAGCTCCTTTTCCCCACGCGCTTTTTTTTGTGGTCTTTCAGGTCTGTTCTCATCGGCCCTTTCCGTCAGTTTACCAGCGGTACACGTTGATTTTCCCTTCCCCTGATCGCCTACAGTTTCGTTTCTCCCGGTTCGGCACTCAATCCACAACCGTGGCCAACCAGAATCCTCTTCCAACTTTTTTCTTACTTCCGCCATGACCATTCGATGTGAAACTCGTCAGACGTTGCCCCCTTCTTTTTTACCTGATTCCGAGCAACCCTTTATCGTTCTGCCCCCCCCATTTTCTTTCCCCCCCGGGGTTGCCGTGATCTGCCGCAGCTTAGCTGGCTTCCCCGTTTTTCCGGTTTCCCTTCCCCCCCCCCCCCCCCCACGTTCTTGAGATTTTTGAGCGTCTTTCGGTTTCCCTTTTTGTAGTCGAGAAATAGTCCACCCCAAAGTGCGTTATTATCCTTCTTTGCCCTTTTTTCCACAATGTCCCCCCCACGGTAGTCTTTCGCGGCCGGAATTCCCTTATTGAAATCTCGCCTTGGGAATCTGTTTACGTCTTCCAAACACCAGACAATGTATTGGTACTCTTTTTTTGTTTTGCCCGGAGTGTTCCCCTCCCCATCGTATCCCGGCCTTTTTTTCTCCAGGAACCTCCCCATACAATTAGCACAATCCCGAGTTAACGGACTATAGTTCTTCACCTTGCGTTCCCCCTCTTTTTTTCCCTCCTAGTCTATCTGTCGCCCTCCAAACCTCCTTCAATGCCCGGATACAGCTCGAGTTCGATTGCGAAGTTCCTCCATACTGTTCCCCGATTTCCCTTTTAGCCCTTTCGAAGTATTGTCCTTTTTTGATCCTTTCTTTGCGGATTCTTCAGCCCCCACCCGTTCCAGATAGGGAAGAGCTTTTCGTGACCCCCGACTCCACAGCCCCCCCCCCTTGGGTCAGACTGTTTTTCAACAGGACCCCCGTTAATCTTTCCCCAGTCGCGTCGCCCAGACTGCTTGAGTGATGGCATTTTTTGTTTCCAAATAGGCTCCCCCTATTTCCCCTACCCTGGTTTGTTTGTGTTTCCATAGATTTTTCGGCAGATTGCTATGCCTTCAACCTTTAAATGCGTGTCGGCCTAACCCTCTCCTTTTGCTGGATGAAATCTTAATTGATTCCCCTACCACTGCCTGATGTTTAGGCTTCTCGTCTTTTCAACGGTTAATAGTTCGTGGTTTTTTTTTAAAGCGCTTTGGCAGGTAGTCACCTCTCCTACTTTTTCTAGATAGGGGTGTCTCGACAGTTTGCCGTCTTCTTGTCCCGAACTCGCGTGAGGTTTTAAGATCGCGATATCCGGACTGAGTGCTTCCCCTCCCCCATCTCTGAGATCCTGTTATGGATCCCTCTGGAGCTGGGCCAGGTTATTCTCCTTTTTCTTCTTTCCAGAGTTCCGTCTGGGGGTTCTAACCCTTTTTGTGCGGTAACGTTTTTTACATCTCAGAAGAATACCGGGAAGCGTTTTCACTCCTTTGTTTTCCTGGATTGTGAAACGGTGTATGAAAAGAGAGCGGCATTTTATTCCGCGAGAGCTTGATGATTACATCACCTCAACCTCCCCCTTCCACTGAAGATGGAAGCGGGATGTTATGGGATGTTTGGTGTTTAAACCCCAGTTCCCCCCTAAGGGAAGCAGATTGGTTTGCGGGACTTTTTTTCAATAATCCCCTGATTACGGCCGAATTTGTTTAGAACTCCGGTTCTGTGATGTTGTCTTTTCTTCTTCTTGACCCAAAATGATTTTTTTCTCGTCTGTGCCTGTTAACCCTGTTGGCACTCTTAAACTTTTCCCTCTTTGTTTATGGGACACTCCCACAGACTGGCCGCTTTTAATCCGCATCCTTTCCAACCTTTCCCCCTTTTTCCTTTGCAACGCGGTGTTCCAACACAGGACAGTTGGCCGGTTTTTGAACCGACCGTTTTTTCTATTTGGCGTACGATTGGCCCACTTTGCCTTTAACCGGCACTGTCTTATCACTTGCTTTCAAAGTCCCTTGTGAATCGTCTTTCTGGTGGTCCCAGACTCTTTGATTATTTCGTGGGGAGTGGGTTAACGGAGGCACCGAAACCTTCTGTAAGGTTCCATGTTTTGCCCTAAATTGCCCCCCCCCCGTTTTCCCTGCCAACTTGAGGGGTTCCTGGTTTTTTTTTCTTTGAATTAACCCGCAACGTCAACGAAGTCGCAGTTCTGACCTGGCCGGATCTTGAAAACCCTCGCCTCGCCCTCCCCTTTTCCCCTCACCTTCGCAACGAGACATTGAGCGCAAATGGAAGAATTTCACGGCCTAAAGCTCTTTTTTTGTTCGAGCCCTTTAGGTTCGGCGGAAGAATGATGCCGAATTTCTTGTTGGTTTTTCTAGTCCGAAAGGCTTTGGTCAGGCCTTTTGATGTTGCTTGGAGACAAAACTTTTTTTTTCTCCTGGTCCTTTTGGATTGGAAGAGATTTCCTTGTCCTTCCTCCCTCTTCTTTTTTAGTTTGGTCGTCTCGATTCTAAGATGTTGTTACATGCTCAGGCCATTTATGTCCCCTCTAAGTTTTTTTTTCCGTAAGTATTCATGTTCGAAGCGCGGGCTTCATCAACTCAAAGGCAGGATCTATCAGTTCTTCCCAAAGCCCCGGTCGGTCTGCTTTTTGAGGGGCGGCGCAACCCCTCGTGGACATAGTTTTGCCGTGATGCTCCCCGTTTTTTTTTTTTTGGAAGAGCGATACGGCCTAGTTTCTAGGGCCAGTAGCCTCCTGAGGTCATTCAGGTCCTCTGGACGCCTTTGTTTTCCCCCATTGTCAAACAGAATGGACAAATAGGTCCTGTTCGTCGGCTTCCCCCCGCGGGGCCTATGGCTTTTTTTCTGGCTCGGCCTGCTAGTTGTTTTTTCACATATACCCTAACTCTTTAGCAGGAGAGTGGTGCCGGACGTGGTTGATGTCCCTCGCTGCCTTCTTTCCTCATTGAAACTCCGCGAGCAGGGGAAAGGCGACTTGCTCGAGACACAAGATTAATACCTTTCCTCAATTCCTTCGCCCTCTCCCCCACTAAAAGTGTTGCCCCCGCTTTCTTCTTTGATCCCGCTCGTCTTTTCGCCCCCTTACATTCTTCCGTCTGCTTTTCCTCATTGAACAATTCTCCTTGCCCAGCGCTGCGAGCACTTTTCGTAGGGGCTTTTTCTCGCCCATCCCCGACTCTTATACACCCCCGCGGACATTTGTCAGATGCTTCTCCCTTGTCGTCAAAGCCCTCTTGGATTTCCTTCCGCCCAATCCGACCCCTGTACTTCCACCCTAAACGCAGATTTCGCTACCGAATGTTTTTTTTTCTGCACCCTCCCTTGCCCGTCCTCTCTCCACTTCCTTTTCCGAGATACTCGTTCACGGCCCGAATTCCCCTTGGTTTTGCCCCCCGAAGTTCTCTGTTCTGTTTTTCGAAACGCCCCGAGGATCAGCGAGGAATAACCAGGCCCTCCTTTGCGGTCCCCTTCTTCCTTCAGTATATCTTCTTTTCGAATAACTCGTTGTTTTTTTTTTTGAGATAGATTCTCTTTCCCCTTTTTTTTTTTGCCCTCCTCCTACGTCGCCATGAGCTCGCCGAAGATGGTCATTTTTCGTACAACCCACAGACCCCTTCCTGGTTTTTTCGTGCCGCCACCTTTGCTTCGAAATACCTCTTTCGCTCCCCTTACCTTCCTTTTCATCCCTCCTGTATTCGGCCGAGTTCTCCGCCGTCTTCGTATTGCGCTGTCTGGCGTTCTTTGCTTTACCCCCCTCTTTCTTCCCTTATTCTCCTCTTGGATTTTTGAGAGTCTTACGCGTCTCCGCCCTTTGCTCGGACCTTCTTCACTTGATTCGCGAGGGTCCACGTTGCGAAATTGAAGCGGAGGTAGTATTCTCTTCCCGGTTGCCCTTTGATCAGTTTTCATTCTTTCTTCCGGAGGTTCTCTCCAGAGCCCCTTCCTCTTTTTTAGCTTTTTTTTTTTATATGTCCCTTTCCTTGATTTCGGTCCCATTTCCCCCTCAACACGTTTCACTTCTTTTTTTCCTCCTTCGAGACCGCTCCAGTTGACATCCTTACCCGAGTCCTAATCGAAGGCTTTTAATACGTTGTCATTCTTTTTTGAGCCTCTTTCATTCCCCAGGTTTTTTGACAATTTACTATTTAGCCCTCCTCCGCAACTCTTTGGGCTTGCGATGATGAAACCAACCGGGATCCTTCGCCCCCCCCCTTTCCGACCTAGTTTTTTCGGATATACGTCCCAGAATTTCCATACGAACCGGTTATGTTTTCTCTCTCCCCTCCTGTCGTGTTACAAAGGTCGAAACCGTCTTCTGCTGCGACTCACTACCCCTTTCCGGCGCTTTCCCCCCATTCGGGTTATGGACCACCTTCCAATCCGCAACCCCCGAAAACACGTTTTAACGCCGCTCACTCCTCCCAGCCATTTTTCCACCCTAACACCGTAGTGTTATTCTTCTCAAGCAGCATTCTTTTGTCCCTTGCTTAACCGAATCCCCGGTCCCTTCACTTTTCCCCTCTTCAACCCAAATTCTTTTTTTCCCTTTACCCAACTTCATTCTGTTTTTTACGAAGACACCGAATTATTTATTCATCCAACTATTTTCGACTTCTGCGCCTTTTTCTCTTTTTCGGCACTTTGCCTTCCTAACTGGTTGTCTCCTCTTCCTAACTTTTTCAGTTGCGGTGAACGGGTTGTGTAATCATACAGGGTCGTTCATGACCTGGAGTTTTCCCCAACGGGCCCTTTTCTTTCATCCACAATTTTTCTCCCCTACCAATTTTCGGTACTTCTTTCAAGAATTAAGCTCCGATCGAAGGCCCCAATGACGGTCCGCCCGTTTCCGCGACTGCCCCTTTAAAATGTTTACGCTATGACCCCCCCCCCTTATTGCATTATAACAGCAATGTAATGATCAGTATTCGGATAGTTCACGCCCTTTTCCCCGTGGTTCCCCTTCTTTGTTTTTGACCCCCAGCAAACTTTTTGATATTCAGCAGGCCTTTAATCAGGCGTTTAACAGTTTTTTTCCTCTTGTCTTCCCGGTTACTTTGTTCTTTCTGACCAGCTGGGGCCTTTTCCACACCCTTGTTTTTGTTTAGCACATTTGCCGCGACTTTCAAAACCGTACGACGATAACATAAATGCGTGCAATTTGCCTTTCCGACCCAAGAACCCCAACCCTTCCCTGCCCTCTTTCACTTCAGGGAACCTAATCAGTAGCACTCTTTTTCGTTTGACCCTGCGAAGTTTTCTCTCTATTTTCGACCCCCCCCCAGACCTCCCCTGACATTTGTCAGTGCGCGTCTCTCCCTTGGAGATTGCTGATCTATTTACCTTATTTTACTCACATGGACTTTTCTTGCTTCACATTTCGTAAAGTTTCGGCCCCCCCCCCCAGCGAGTGCAAGGCTGCCGCCCGTCCCCCCTCGTTTTTTCGTCAGAAGTGAAACGAACGCTTTTGAGGCCACGACTTGCTCCCCGTCTTTGACCTCCCCTTCCTCAAGTCAAGACTTGAACCCTGCGCTCGCTCGCGTGTCAAGATTGTCTGAAGCCCCGATCCCTATAGCCTGATTAGACCACTCGTCTTCCTCTCCGACCACCTTGATAGTAGATATCGATAAGCCACAGGCCACATCGCTTTCCTTCTAGTCTCCTTTTTTATTGAGAAGTCCATGAGTTTATCTCAAATCTTCTTGTATTTTTCTTTTTTTATCGCGACAAAGATGAATTCTATTGTTCCCCTGGGTGGCCATGTCGCTTTGAGTGATGTTCATTTTACCACAACCCCACCATTATCTCCCCTCCTAATTTTCTTTGTGGTTTTAGTTCTGCTATCGTAGGCTTTTTGCACTTTGACCCCGTTCTGGAGACGAGAGGTTCTGCAATCCCTTTGCATCTTTCTTTCACGATCATTTCATTTTTGACCCCCCGCGATGTCTTGCTCCAGGTTTATTCTTGTTTCTTTTTTTCCAATTTTCTAGTCCCCTCTTTTTGTGTCGCCCGTTTGTGCTGAGCACCCAGGAAGTAGACAGAGGGTCAGATCCCTTTTTTCCTCAGCGTGATGGTTTGAAACTTTTTCGTTTTTATTTCAAGGAGCGGATTTCCCATCCCAGCCCCTGATGAGATGATCCTTTCCTTTGTTGTAGTCTTTTTTATTCTTCTCCCTGCTACGGTTGGTAGAATACCCCCGTCTGGCGAACCCCCTTTTTGGATTCCCCCTTTCCCCCCATGGTGACAGACTATTTTCCTCCCAAGCGTCAGCATTTGCTCTCTGGGATGGACCTACGTTTTACGAGGCCGCCTTCTTCTATGCGCTTCCCTTGCCCTCTTCTTGCTCTCCACCATCGACAGCGCTGAAGTCTGGGTGGCCCTATTTGGTTTTTTTCCTGAACTTAAATAAACGTCCTACATGCGATTAGGGTGCTTTTTTGTCCCAGTAGCACTTGATTCCTGACCCCCGTCGGTTTGAGCGGTGACTTTTTTTCTTTTTCTTTCGGCCAGCTCGCACATGATTGACGGCGATGTTTCAATTTCTTCCCCTGAGGGTCTTTCAGTTTCTTCTACCCCCTGCTCACACCCTTCCTACCCCGCGCGCGATGGTGCATCAATTTCCCCCTCCTCGCTCTTTTCTGCAGTGCCCCTTGCTTTTGTCAACACCCCCCTTCCATTTTTTTTCTTGCATGCCCACGATCCCCTTGTTGATCCCTTCTCCTCCTTTCGTTCTCAGTGCTATGCTTTTCCAACTCCTGCGAGGGATTTCCACCTTCCCTGGCTTTAGATTGGGAGCCCCCCTTAACGCCATATGGTCTTCCTAGGGTTGCCGATCCATGGTTTTTTGATTTTCTTTTTCTTTGGGTTTAAGGATGCCCAGACCCAGGGTTGATTACGTTTCCACTGTTCCCTTTCAAAAACCGTTGGTGCGCACCCCGACTGTCCCATATCCCTCTAGACCTCCCCAGCCTTTGAGACTCTTTTCTCCGGCTGGTTCGATTCTGACAGGCTTTAAACCCTATTCCTGCCCTCCCCACCCATTGCCCCAGATCCGTCCCCCCGTCCTTCTTCATCGAAGGCATCCTCGATCGTTTGATGGCTCTTCGTCTGTTTTGTTCCTTCTTTTCCTGTCTCTTTCTACGCGTGCCTTACTTTTTAATGTGGGTTCCCTCCTTTTCGCCCCTCTTTCTATGTCCCCCTGACCCTTTGATTCTGTTTTCACCCTTTTCTTTCTACCTTTTTTCGGGGTTATCCGGGTGGCCAGGATCTCTTTTTCTGGTATTGCGGACCGTTTCCCGCGCTCTTTTTTCTTTCTTTTCCTTTCCCTCTTTCCCTGGATGGGTACCAAACTCTGACTGAAATCTTAGCTTTCCTATTCTTCCGTGACCCTTTTCTCACTCTTTTTTGCCTTTTTTTTTTTTTTCCCCCCTTTTTTTTTTCCACAGTCTTTCGTTCCCACGGCTCCCGGTTCGGTTTTCTCTTTCTTTTTTTTCCCGTTTCTCTCCTCCGACCAACTTTGTCAACCAATTTGGACATCTTTTCCCTATCTTTCCCCTTTTGTGTTACTTTCCTCTTCCCCACTGCCTTTCGTCGAAGTACAAGGAGTCCCCCCCTTGTCAGGACATCCCTCCCCCCCTCCCGGAGACTCACGAATGGTACAACCGGGCCTCGTAGTCTGATTTCCCTGCTTTCCTCTTCTTTTCTTCTCTGGCCGTCTCCCCTGAATGGAGTTCTAAGACATTATGGCATAGTGGCGGCAGGTTCCTGGACTTGTCTCCAGTTGCGTTCATGATGGGAACCTGACTTTGGACCACTTAAGGCCTCCGAGGCCATAAACTATTAATAAGAAGCTGAGAGGCCTAAACCGACCACACGTTGTGACTTCTCTTCCTCTTTTAACTTCTGCGTCATGTTAGCCTTTGGGTCAAACCACAATCTTCTTCCCTCTCTCCCCTCAGCACACAGTCCCGGAGACTGTCCTTTAGTCAAAGGAAGGTCTCTGTCTCTGCTACACCTTTCTTTCCCCTTCCCTGATACCTGATGGGTTTCAATTCATAGCCCTTTCCCCTCCAGTTCTCTCCTCCTGTCGTTTTTTTTTGAGATGAAACGCCAGCTTTCAACTATGTGGGTTCCCCTTTTCCACTCCCGGAGGCCGTTTTTGCAGCTCTCTTTAGATAATTGTCCCTAAGGCACGATGGAGGTTTTCCATTTGGGTCAGAACCCGTTTCACTCCTACCGTCCGAGCTCATGGAGAAGTTGCTTCAGGCAGGCAGTTGCACTTCTTTTAAGATACACTATGCCCTTCAGTTCCCTCTTTGTCCTTTTTCCCCTACGTTGTCGTCGCCTTTTGAAATTAAGGGCAAAATGAGGGCGATGCTGCCTCCTTTTTGTTGTACTCCCCTTTTATTTGATGGCCCTAAACGCTAAATTGCCCAAGGATTCTCTTCCGCTTCCTCCTTCTCCTCCCTAGTCTTTCCCCTCCTGCCTTTTCTCCAACCACGGCTAGATGAAGAGGACGGTTGCTCCAGACGGTCTTCGTTCTTTAGTTTGGGACTCTCTCCCTCGTGAGAAGACCTTGTCCGCGTCTGTAGCCCTATCCCCCACCTCTTTTAATTCCTTTTCTGATTTGCCAGCGTCTTGAGTGAATCTTTCCTTTGTCTCTCGGACCCCTTTTTAGGACTTAGCCGCGCTCCCTCGTTTGTGAGTTTCATCTCCCCAACGGTTTCCATTTGACGGACAAGGCTCTTTTTCTTCCTTATTGTGTGGCATTTTGCAACCTTTCCCCCTCCTTCTTTATCGCCATTTTAACCCACCCCTATCATTCCATAGTGGCCATCCCCAGAGATTTTACTTTTTTTAAGCAACCAACCTGTCATTCCGATTCCCTCCTACGATTCACCCCTTTCCCGATTTTTTTTTTTTTTCCCCAATTTCCCTTTTTCCCCCCCGTCCCCAGAGTGAAAATGGACTCTTTATGCCCCTCCTAAGAACGAGCGTTTTTGTCTTTCTTTTCCCCCAAAAAACGGTATTCATGAACTTAAACCCTGTCCCTTTTTTGTCTTCCGGTTGAATATGCCCAGAAGTGTACACGAAACTTCAAGATTCCAGTGTGCCCGTTACCAATTTCGAACCGTTTTTCTTTTTTTTTCCTACACTTTCTGACGGTTTTCAGAGGTGAATTTTTCCCGAATAAATTGTACCACCTCCCACGCTTTTCCGTTCAACCCCGGTGCCCGTCCTCCATTACCCTGACCCTATCTCTTTCCCCTCATTTTACCAACCACCGACGTGTCTCCCCCTAGTACCCTTGTACGTTGACTCTAATCCGTAATCCAGTCACTGATCCCTTTTCAGGCAAAGTTCATTCGCCGCCTTCAGCCGGCCCCTCCTTCTTCCAACTCTGGGATGAATTGTTTTTTTCTTTTCAATTTTTCGCGCAAGGATAGTACCCTGTTTTCTTTCTTCCCTTGGCGCTGAGCGTTGCCTTCTCGTCGAACCCTCACCCCCTTTTGTTTTCACGTGGCGGGTTTAGTAATTCATAGGAACAGGACTTCGCCCCCCTCTTTTGATCTTTTCCCCTGGTTCAACGGATTCTCCATGTCCTTTATGCCCCTTCCCCCCCCCCTTTTTTGTATTTCCCCACTCCCTCAACCCCATAAGCGTGCAACAGAATCGAAAGGAACCGGTACCAGACAGTCCCCGCGTTTGCTGTCCTTTTTCTTTGGACTTATTGCCCGTACTCCCCCGCCCCCCCTTCCCTTTTCTCCTTCGTTTCCCCGGTTCACTTTCCCGGTGTGAACCAATCCGTGAGTCTGCAGTCCTTTTAGAATTTTTTCCCGTTGGTAAGTGGATTTGACAATCCTCTCCTTATGACCTTTAGAGGCCCCCTCCGCCCTTTTTTCCGCCTACTAAATTGTAGCATCCCTTTGTCCTACTTTTCCCCGGTTCTCCCATAACATCTGTGCGTGCCTTTTTCTGCCTCCCAACAACCTTCCTGCAGTTTTGGGGTCTTTTTCCTCCCTGACGCTTTCTCGGCCTGAATCAGTACTCCCCCCCATCTTTTCAATCCCCTTTTTAGTGGGCATCTGTTCCGTTCAGCCAAACCCAATCCCCTGCCTCCTTCCTCCCCTCTTGGTCTAGATCCGCGCTTCGCGTACTCAGGAGCTTTTAAAATTTCCTACCCCCTTGAGCCCCTTTTTTTCCCCGGCTTACCGGTAGTTTTTAGTAAACCCTTTGTTTTCCCCTCTTGTCCTTCCAAGGCGTCTCCATGCTTATAAAGTATCTTCCGAATGCAAGAACTTTCTTCCCCCCTTTTTCTTTTTTTCTCTTACGATTCGAAGCATACGCAGCTGAGATTCGCTTACCCGGACACTCCGCGCTTTTTTTATTCCCAGCTCGCGCGTTGAAACCTTTATATCCTTTTTCTTCTAGCTCAAAATATTTCAACCAGCCGGTCCTATTCCGCGCCTTCTTGCCCTGAAGAATACCTTTCCTGGTACTCTTCAGCAGGCCCTTTCATACCAGCATTCTTTAGCTGCTTCCAAGACCTTCGGGTTGTTGCCCTTGCTGCCCACTTCTTTCCTTTTTCCTCTTTTGTTTGTTTCGCGATCTTTTTTCCGTTTCTACACCAATGAATCATTACCACTCCTTTTTTCTTGCTCGCAATCCTGCTGGTCAAATCGTGCTTTCTTACTGCTTCACCTTTTTTTCTTCTTCTATGTGTCCCCCTTGTAGCGTCCTTTGTTGGGGTTCCAAGCGGATTGTTAGGACGTTCTCCCGACTCTCTTCTTCCCTCGCTCGAGGGGGCCCGTTCTTCTTTCGTCTTTAAAAACTCGCGAGGTTTCCCTCCTCCTGTTCCGGCGCGTTTCACTCCTCAGAACCGTGAGCGAACAGTTCCAGATTCGTATTTGCTTTTTTTTTTCTCACCGGTCTATTAGCTGCAACGTTTCGAACAAGTTTGTTGCTTATTTCTTTTTACCCATCCCCCCGCCTCTCTGACCGGTGAAGCGGGTCTGGCAGCCTTTTGCTCCCTCTTTTTTGCTTTACGCCCTTCTCGTCAGGAGGTTAGCTTTCGTTTCTTTTCGACACATTCAGTTCAACCACTCATCTACCTTCCCCTTTCTCCTTCATCCGGTAAGCTTGGTGGGGGGCTGTCCCCCAGTCCCTAACTATTTGCGCCTGCCTCTTGTGATCCTCTGTAACGAGAAGCCGGCACGCGGTAGATGGTGTCCCAGGGGTGAGGCTGCCATTACACGTCATCCGCCTTTTTTTCAGTCTTTTTTTTTTATGGTTTGTGCTATTCTGCCTCGGTCCTACAACCGTTTCTGGGTTCCCTCACCTGAATGGACCGCTCCCCCTCTTCCCTTTAAGCTTTTTGACCCGACCTCTTCCCAAGTGCCCTTGTTCCCCCCTTTTCGTCTCCCCTGCAGCTAGCCAAGGGGGTTCAACCCGGCACAGTGCTGCCCTTTCCGGTGCCTGCCCTACTGACGTGATTGGCTGTTCTGGCGTGCGTCTTGTCCCCTTCCCTTCAATCGGCGGTTTCCAAAGAACACCCCCCCATGGTATCGCCTGAGTTTTCGCTTCTTTTTTCTTCCACTCCTTGGCTTCTTACGGATTTTGTCGTTATTCTTTGCGTGGTGGTCGTCTTTCTCCCTTCCACTGGGAAGGCACGATATGTTCCGTCCACGTTTGAACCCGGCCCTGGCCCCTCCCCCACGCTTTTATGACGATCGCCGCCTGCTGGAATTAAGACCCCCAACCGACCACAGTTCCCTCCCAGCACGTTCGCCGGTTTCTCTTGAAGATCCCAACCGACGGCCCCCTCCTCTAATCATAATCGCAGTCCGAGGCACGAGGCCCCACTTTCTCCCACGGTAAGGCAATACCGGTTTAGGGGGGGATAATCCTTATTTGGGATCGAATGAGAGCATTATGAGTTCACTGAAGGTGCGTTCGAGACCCCCTTTTGCTCACGATTTTTTCTTTTTTTGTGTCTTGTTTTGGGGACTGATGAGGGATTCCCTCACTCTCCTTCCCCCCACTCTTTTCTCCGCCCTCAATGTGTTTTGAGGGAGCAGAAGTCCTTAGCGTTTTCGTCCTTGGTTCAGAGGTTCTGTAGGGAACAAAGACCGCCTATGATTGTTACGGCTTTTCTTATTCTTTCCCCCTTTCTTCCCTCGTTTGCTTTTTTTCTTTGCTCCTTTTTTAGGGCCGCGTCATTTTTTTTCTCTTCTGCTGGAATTTTGTTTTTAACTCTGATTGACACCATCCCGACTCCCTCGTTCCCCGGGGCCGTTTAGGTTCTTCGAAGCCGACTGTTCCGAAGTTCTAACCTGGCGCACTTTAGTGGATCTTCTCCTTTTTTCGAAAACCCTTCGTCGTGTATGGTCTTGCTTCCCCCCTGGAGCCCCTCGTCCTCCCCGCAAAAAAAAAATACCTGGCGCCCCCATCCCCCCCACCTCCCTTCAATACCCCCTTATACCGTTCTCAATCACATTTCCCCCCAGGCGGTTTTGAAGTTACTTACTTTTGGGTTTCACGAACGACTTCAACCCCGCCCCCTAGTGTCGTGCTTCGGCGGTCGGTGAGAAATTCGTCCTTTCATCCTTTTTTTTCGGAACCCTTGTAGACATTCGCTCAACTGAATGGAACGTAGGACTTTCGTCGATGA
>Ga0179593_1568029_pt1 | contig 13389 bp, 18 predicted proteins | sample CZODoug2_1_08_16_FD_185931 | JGI IMG/M metagenome (GOLD analysis project Ga0179593, IMG submission 185931) | Vadose zone soil fungal communities from Angelo Coast Range Reserve, California, USA - CZODoug2_1_08_16fungal (PacBio error correction) | ecosystem: Environmental > Terrestrial > Soil >... | reverse complement strand
TTCCTCCATTTAAAACTAGTCGTTCCTCTGGAATCATCGCCCGATGCGTCAACTCGCCGCTTTTGCCTTTCCACAGGGTCTTTCTCAGCGTCTTCTTATTCGGGTCGACCCTGACAAAGTCGGTAGCCGCTTATATTGCTTTAACTGAATCAGACTTCTTCCTCCCCTGACCATACTTTTGCGCGGTCGGAAGTCCACTTACAATACCAACTCCTTCTCCATTGTCCCGTCTTTTTTGTTTCCTCTTAACTCCCCCGTCTTCGCAGGGGTCAAAACTGCATTTGCCTTTCGTCCCACCCCGTCCTTCGCTCCCCTCGAATCAGAGAGCCAAAACTTTGAGGTGACCGCGCTTCCCGCATCTACATTCTTTCGCATTCTTTTACACGAATGTACAGCACCCCGCGCCCCTTATCCTTATCACCTCCTTTTCCCCAAGATTGGATACGGGGCCCGTTCGCGCTATTTCTTTCCAAACTTACCCCCGCGGTTCCTTTTAGCGATGACTGCACATCCCATCGCCCGCGCATTTTCCTTTTTTATACTCGCAGAACCCCTACACAGCTTTTTTGAGACACAAGGACGGTGTTTTTCTTTGCCCCCTTCTTCGCTGGTTCCCGGGGCTCTCGCAGACGCGCGTATCCCCCTCGCGCTGCGCGTTTCCTTTCTAAGGTAGTTTATCAGCATTGTCTTTCTGTCGAGATAAAGCTCTGCTTAACACGCACAACCCGGGCTCACTTTTCCAACCCTGACGGTAAGAGATCGTCCCCGTTCAGCCCGCACGGCTTTCTTTCTTTCATACACGCGCGGTACACCAGTCCTCCGGAAAAATAAGAGGTACTCCCTTTTCTGTCGCGAAATCCCCCTAAGACCCTCCCCGCTTTCCTTCAGTAATAAAGAAGGATTGGTCTGAATTCCCCCCTTTTATTGCCGATCCCCTCTCAAAAATTTTTTTACAAGTTTTCCGGGGAATGTCAACTTCGTGGAGTACCCAAGACGTGGGATGAAGTTCGTTCCCCTGTATTTCTCTTTTTTCACTGAGTCCTCTCCAGATGACTTTTGTACCCCCATTTTCGCACTCGTGCCGGCATATCCGGATTAGTTTATCTTTTATTGAATTCTTCTCCCCTCCCTTTTTACAACTGCTTTTTTGTTGCCACGATGTCCTTTCTCGGCAAATCCTTTTGGTGCGTTACCCCCCGAATTACAAATTCGCCCTTGCGTATCTGAAAGAATGTTGTGGTCTATGATGCGCGCTTTCCCCCCCGAGACCCCATTCCTTATCATCGTTCTGCACTCTGTCAATGTTCTATTCCTGCCCGAACTTTTCCTGCAAGGCGACCGACTCTCTGTAATCCCCCGTGCTGAATGCGACGGTTTCTCCCTCAAAGTCCTCCAAATAACACCCCCTTTCAATGCCGATCCGCCCATCAACCATGTTATTAGATTCCCACTTCGGAGATCCCGACAGAGGACTTCTCTTTTTCCCACATGGCCCCTCCAATCTTGACCTCCCCCCATCATGTTCAGTCCACGGCCCTCTGGTCGCCTGCAACCTTCTTATGACCCGCCCTGATTGAATTTTGCACATCATAAGGACCTTTCCACGTGCCCCTTCCCTCTCAACAAGGAGTCCTGCGTTCACTCTACACCGATTGAAATGACAGAGATTCATCATTTCGAGTGCTTCCCAGCGCCGGTTCCACTTTGACAAAACTTTTGCTTCTGCTTTCCACTCGCCGCTTACTCCGATGGCATGACGGATTTACCATGTGTTCGTGTGATCTTCCCCAGAGCTTTTCCACGGTTGTTCCCCCTTCTCTATTAATTGGGACTGGATTTTACTTCGACACCTTCTTGAGAGAGGGAACGATTATATCGTCCCTAGCTACCCGCTCTTCTCTCCCCCCTCTCTTCTCCTATCCGTTGTGTTTGTTCTCTCTCGGTCGCTCTTTTTGTCTCCGCGAGATTACAATTCCCGTCCCCCTCTCCGAGCGGCAGTTTTTCCCGTATTCCCGTGAACTGATATGCCAAACCTTTCCCCTGGTCTCTTTTCTTTATCCACCCTTCCCCTAAGGTTTAAATTGACCACTTTTTCCTCCATCTGCTTTTCTGGGAAAATCCTCCTCCAAAGTTGCACGCGTTCACGTGAGACCCTTTTCTAACACTCCCCCGATGAATGGTGCCTTTCTGAACCTAGGTGTCTTTTCCTTTCAGCAGATAATAGTAATTGTCCTTTTACCTTTTTATTGATGTGTACTTTTCCCCCATCTGGCTTGTCATAGAGACAATTCGATTCCTACACAGGCGGCTTTTAGGGACAAGCTTATGAGTCTCGGGCCCGATGGGCGTAGGCCATTGCCGATCCGTTTAATAAATCCGTCGGTTAAAGTTCCCCTCTCCCCACGGTAGCAGAGACTTAGGTTGTCGCATGGGAGAGTTTTATTTGGCTAACGGTTCCTTGAGTTTCTCCCCTAGAACCTGTTTTCGCACGTCCCGCTTTGAGATGACCGCCCCAGATCCCCTTTCTTTCCTGTAAGATAACACCTTGAGCTTCTTTTTAGAACCCATTTCTATTTCCGAAACGATACCAAGAATTATTTGCCTCGGGGATGTCCGTCTTCCTCAAGCACACCCATTTCCTCCGATGATACCTCGTAATTGGATTCTGGGATTCACTCCCCCGATGTTGCCCTCTTCAAGACAGTGGCCCCCCAATCTCCAGTGAAAACTAGTAGAGTCCCAACCCTCCCCCCACGGAAAACTCGTGAGATTCGTTCCCTATTGTCGGAGACGCGGCACCTTCAAGAGGTTGGCTGGATCATTCTTTTCCCAAGCCGCTCCCATAGGTTTGGCAAGTCATTGTCCGTCTTTCTTGGGTGATGCCAACCGTGCTTCCCCTTCCGAACAACGTGGTCTCAAAAAAGGTGTTTTTCACTCGCAGATCGGCTCCCTATAGTCCTATACCCAGTTCTTTCCCTTCAGACCCGTCTCGTTTTGTCTTTGTCACTTTTCGCGATTCGGGTATTCTTTTGTAACTTTTTTGAAGGGGTCGGCCCTGAGGTAGTGAAGTCCACTTTCTCCGGGATGTGCGTGATGCTCTTGATCTCTTTCTTTCGGTGACCAGTGTCACTGTTTTTTTTCTTTTTTCCTAACGCTTTTTTTTTATTGCGACAACCTGGAGGATAACCCCCTCTTCTCCTTAGATCCGTGGCGAATTTTGGCTCCCTCGTTTTTCTAGAGGGATGGAGCCGGGCACATCACACTTGGGGGAACCCCTCAGCATTTATTTTTCCCTTTTCCACCTGTTTTTCTTTTCTCGAGTATGCAACATGGCCCCCCCCCACTTCCCCAAAAAAATCCTGACGGAAGACTCTGGTGCCATCGATAGATCAGAGCCCCTTTCCGTTTTGCACACTCTCAACCCCGAATCCGGCCCGCTAGCAATTGTTCCGGAGGCGGCCATAAGTGCGGTTGCTGTTGCAGGGTTTGTTAGCATGCTAGCTCTTTTAGCTGCTTTTTCCCCGCCGGGACTTCAAAAGTTGTGGCGCATGACCGACTGCTTCCGCGAGTGCGGCCCCTTTTTTCCCCCCCCCATTTAGACTTTTAAACGATCCTTTTTTTTTTTTCCTTTTTTTTCTTCCCCCCACCCTTTTTTTCCCCCTTGGAGAAGGGGGATGGGATTCTTTCACGTCAGACATGTTTCTGCCTCCTAATTTTCGAATCATTCTGGATCTTTCCCTCCCCCTCCCGATGACATCGCGCCCCCCTCTTCTTTTTTCAGTCGTTGGACCCCGTCTTTTTGCTGACCGGGCCCGGTGGCCTTTTTCCCCCCTTTTTTGCGAGGTAACGCATCGCGAATGATCTGAGGCCCCGCCTTCCCCTCTGCAAAATACCTTTTTATCCCCTCAGTTGTGGAGCGGATTATATTTCCGAAAGTCAATATCTTCCTCATGGCCCCCCTCTTCTTTTGACCTCGCCCGCTTTTTCTCCCTTTTTCCTCAGCGTGCTTCTTTCTTTTCTCACCCCATGAACAGAAGCGAAGCGACGTCCCTCTCTCTTTAACTGCCCTTTTGTCTGATCTTTTTCCCCTATTAGCCGAGCTCTTTTTTTCTACGTAACTAACCCCCTCCCCCCACTTCCCTTCTCCCCCTTTTCCCCTCCTTTTCCGGGGTGTTCATCCCCCCTTTTCAAAGAGGATTTGGTCAAATCTAAGTTTGCTTTTCCCCTTTTGGTAAGCGCCCTCTCTCTTGCGCCAAAACCCGTCCGCCGCTTCCTCCCTCGACAAGATCTCTTCTGCAACGCCCCCCAGCACCCCCCTTCTAGCTAATCCGGCTGCAAATGCTACGGAGGGCAAGGGACGGCTTATGTCTTGGCCAAACCCCCTTTCCTCTGCGCGTGCCTCTTGCCCAACAATATCTTCCTTCCTTTGCTTTTTTCCCCTTCGACCCACGACAAGCGGGTCATGGTCAACTCCCTTCTGATGGTACCGGGGTTTCCCTTTGCTCCACCGAGCCTCCTCCCGTCACCAGTCTCTTCCTGAGAGAGTATCAGGTCTTTGGCTCTTTGCTGCTGGGCTTTTTTCAGAATCATGGATGAACCCGCCGACACAGTTGCACGGTTCCAATCGACGGAAGATCTCCCTCTTTCAGCAACGTCCCTGCGGCAGTTCTGCATACGAGTGGACTCCCCCCCGTCAGCATCTTTTTCCCCCATGAAGAGGTCTCCGCTCTTGCTCTCAAAAGGTCCCCCATCCTTCCATCCCTATCTCTCATGAATCAAGAACGGATTGGCTTTCACTTGCCTTCTATTCGATCGGCGCGTTCCCCCTTTCTTTTTGCGACTTGTCCAGGTCTTCTCAAGGTTTCTACTACCAAACTTTCTTTCCCCCTTACAGTGGCTTTCTATTTTTATTGCATCGATTTAGACCCGTTTTAATCTTCCCCCCGATTGACCGTTTTCCCCTTTTCATACGCCTCGGTGCCTTCTCTCACCTGAGAGTTCTCTTCTGGAAGTTCTTTTCTAAGCGGGGCCTGCGAGTTGCAACGATTTGTTCCCCTTCAAAAACTTTATACCTTTCCATTCGACATCTTTCCCTGAATTGTTGTGCTCTTTTCTCGCGAGCCTCCCCCTCTCCCCCAATATGAATTTTTTATCTTTCGAAGGAACTGTTCGACTGGCAACTTTTTTTATCGACAGGTCCGAAAGACTTGTTAGGTCATCAACCTCCCCGGCGTTCCTCTCCCCTTGGACGAACCAACGACCGTTACTCTCCCAGGGAAACCCCCCCCCTTAAATAACCCAGACTTCTTCGGACCCTTGCGCTCTGTCCCACTACGATCTCGTTTGCAAATGGCCTCGCCAAGATTTCCCTCTATCTAATTCCTTTCCCTACAAGTTCCTTTGTCTTACGGCCGAATGGGATATGACCCCCATTACTCTTCCGAGTTTCCTCCCCGTCAAGAAAAATTTCACTGGCAAAGTACTCTCCCATGAGATCCCGCTCCCCCTCTCCACAGCTTTCCTACCGCCTACCCATGGGGTGATTTAAACTGCTCCTCTGAAGAAGTGCCCCTTTTTTGATGCTGAGTTTTGTTTAGTAGAATTACGACAGATTTCCCGGATTCCTCTTGTTTTAGTGTTGTTCCCGAAGCCTTTGTGAAACCTCTCCTTTTTCCCCCTGGGTGCGGCCATATTCATTTAAAGGTGGGGCCTGATACGGAGAGCCTGCCGGGCCAGGTTTTGACACAAAACTCCCCCCCTATTCGATACTCTTCCCGTCCCATATATCCCCTCCCCCTCCTCCGTGGTTGTTGAATTTGGAAGGGTAGCTACTTGAGATTTCCGACTAGTCTACACAATTCCCCCCCCCCGGCGAGCATTTTCCATTATTTTCTACTTTCCTCCCCACCGTTTTTATCCTACAAACCGGCACCGGCTCCGTCCCTCCCCTATCACCACGAAAATAACCTTTTTCCCTTCCGTTAGACCACCTTTTCTTTCTCCGTCTATTCCCCCTCCTCGACAATTTGTGCACTTCTGACCGCGCCGCCATCACTAGTGCCATGATGATTGGCGGATTTTCCCTCCCTTTGTAGAGGTTACTCCCTTCGCTCCCGGTTATCTCCCCTTGTCACGTGACCTCTTTTGTTCCACAGATTTCAATCGGGTTCCTTTCTTTCCATTCTTCCTTGACGACCAGGTTTCCGGCGGCCGGATGAGAGCGAGTTTTCCTCTTCGTCGGCACGTTTTTTCCCTCCCCCCGACATAATTCCATAGAAGAACGCCCCCTTTCTCGCCGCTTTGTTTCGGAATGGATGAATGTGGTCTTGCGGCACGGGATTTTTTTTTTTGGAATCTCCTGTCCTCCGATTATTCTTTAGAGGACTAAACCCTTTCGTCCGACAATCCCCCCCATTAGAAGTCGAAAATCTCTCCTCCCTCTAACCAATGCTTCTTTCTTTTTTTTCTTTTCTTTGCCCCGCTCATGCCAAACCAATTCTTGTTCAGCTCCCTGTCGGCCTTTCCTTGGATTTTAAGCCCATTTTTGACCGCCTCCACAGACTGCCACCATGCCTTTTCCCCCAATCTATAACCATACCCGTAGAAATCCTTGGCATTGCCGGTGCTTGAGACGTCTCCCCCCCTCACTCGTGCGTTTTCCCTCATTTGATAAGCCCTCTTCCCCACTCCCCCCTTTTCCTCACGTAAGTGTCAATCCTTTTTTTTCTCACCCACCGGGACGCTGAATTCCAAAAGGGGGAGCCCCTCAATTTGTCATCGATATTCTCATAGATATTCAATCACGCCTCTTTCTTGATGACCCTCCGTCAGATACGTATTCTTGATTTTGAACGTTTCCCTCCGCTTAATTGCCCTTTCTTTTTTAAATGATTCTTTTTTTCTCGTCGGTAGGAGGAAAAGGTGCCGCCTTTTTTTGTCTGCAGTTCTTGCCTCTCCTTTTATCTCAAGGATTTTTTTCCTGAAAGTGCCTTTTGTGTTCATTCCTTCGGATGTATCGAGCAGCCATTTTACCCTGATAAAAACCGATAGACCTCGTCATTGGGCGCTAATGGGGTGACCAAGTTTCTGAGTTTTTGAGCCCATGCACCCTTCCCCCCGCTCCGGTTGAGTACCAATCTTTGTGTGCTCATGAGCCTCCTTTTTTTTTCCGTTTTTCTTCGATCCAAAGGACCTTCAGAGATGATGTGACGAGGCCGCTCAGTATTCGCGTTTAGTAAGTTCCCCCCCATATCCCTGCGAGCTCCTTTTTCCCTCCCCCCTTTAGCCAACTCTTTAGGGATCTTCCTCTGTTGAAGATTTGAGAGGTTGCTTTTAGGTGCAGGGCGTGTTTCCCATGCGAGAAGCGGTCTCGTCGCCTCGTAGACCAATTTTGTGCTCGGGTTCTGATTCCCCTTCTCCGAGTGCGAACCTTTTTCCCCCATGCTTCTCTTTGAAACTTTTTTAAGCGAACAACACCAAGTGCCAATGGAGAAGTCTGGGATTGGAAGTTGTTTCCAGACAGGCACTCTGGTTACTAATTTTCCGATCCCCTCCTCGGGCTTCCTTACAACCCCTTTCGCCACAGCGAGCTTCCTTTTTGGTCTTCCCCTCCTTTAGCACGCTGAGGAAGGCCCGGTGGAAGAAAGCTCTTTTTTCTCCCCCTAATGATCCAGCCGTTCTTTATTAATGTATTAAATACCCCTATATATTTAATCCTCCCCCCCTTTGTTTGTGCTTTTTTCCGACCGTCCCACTTCCTCCTCTGGAATAATTTTCTTCCCTCGCCTTTCTCCTTCTCAGCTTTGATTAAACAGGGACCGTTCTATCCCCCTCATTTGTCGAACCCCCCCCTTTTCCCCCTCCCTTGAGACGGATGTCTCTGATGGCTTTACCTTACCTCCTAGGATGATCTTCTAATCGCGCAGCATTCTTTCCTCCCAATTCCAAATAAAATCAATTGTCAAATAAGTTTTTGTTCCGCTTAAAGACTTTTTATCGGTGTCCCAATCTAAGTTCTCTCACTCGGAGTTTTCTTCGTCAATCGAATTTGCGAGCCACCCCCCTTTCGGTAGCCGTCCTCCCCTCATTCCTCCTCTCCTTCAGCCGGCGAAACGCATGACTACAGCCTCAGCATATTTCCATCCCTCAAGTCGTGCAAATTGGTACGGTTCCTTTCTTTATTATGAGAGATTCCCCCCCTAAACCGCTTTTTTGCCCCTTATGCCGAGTGCCCCCCTTCCCCTCTCGGAAGTCGATGTCCCCCCCCCCTTTTGCCCTCTGAAGTACCTCCCAAATCCTAATTCTCCCAACCTCCCAGGCTTTTCTTTTTTCCTACTTTTTATGGGCCTGGGCCACCCCGTTAACCTCTCTTTCAACCCCCTTTCGCTTGTTCCCGAGAGTTCTTCTCAGGTCGTTCCTTCCCTCTTTGTGGCTTTTTTACCCTGCGATAGAATATGCTTTGATGCACACGTCCCACAGTGAGCTTTCCCCTCTGCCGCCCCCTCGTGCCTTTTTCCTTTTTTCTGCCCTTTCCAACTTCTTGAACAAAGAAGACCTGACCCAAGCGCTGCGCCTTCCCTTTCTAAGACCCTCCCCTATCTTAATCTTCAACGATGGTCATTCCTACTGATTTTTCGGCGTCCTTGACCAACAATCTCCCTTTTGACCTGGCGTAAAGGGGGAGGAACACTATGGTGACCATGAATTTGCCTCTTCACTCTTTTAGCAACCTTCCTCATCCCTCTTGTTCTTCTTCAGTCTCTTCCGGACTCCCTTCCTTTGGATTTCTGTTTATGGAATTCGGACGACGCTTTAACTCTCTTGTTGCCCCCTCCTTTTGATTTTCCCGTTGTGACGTTATCCATCCTGTCCCGGAAAGACCTGTGCTATGCTTCTTTCCTCACCCGAGTCCCACCTCTTCCTTTTTTATGCTTTTCCTGAGCCTTTTTTGCGTCGAAAATGGTTTTCTCCCGACCGACTGTTCGCGCATCTCCATCGGTCATCGGACGACTTTTTTTTCAACTAACTTTCCACCCCTTTCCCTGACGCTTTTTCCCCCAATCCCCCCCCTTCGTCTCGTTCCAGGTGAGCCGAGCTCACGAAGCGCTTCCCCGATCCCTGGAACCGCATCGAGATGGACGTTCCTTTTGGCGTATCAAGAGAGACGGGCGCTATGCCCCCCCCCCCCATTTCCCGATGACCTCCTCAAGAAAAATTTGACACTCTACCCAGTTGGAGAGACTCCTTCCACCGCTTCGAACCCTCGAATCCTGGTCTCTTCTTACCCGGCGGCTTCTCAGTCCCGTTGGATGAGTTGGTCCAGCGACATGCCCCACCGATTTCTTTTGATTTAACTTTTTCTTTTTTATAACCTTTTTTCACGAGGCTTTCCTTTGGCCCCTCCCTCCCGGGGGACTCCCCGTTTAGCTAATAGCCCCCGCCCTTGTGTCCATCTCGAAGCTCCCCCTTTTTTTCTCGACCCCCCTTTCCTCCTCAGTTGTGTTGGGCGCGATGGTCGAGTTTTTGTTTGGTCCTGTTTCTCACATTCCACGCGATTGAAGCAGTATGCTGTTTCCAAGTTCCTAAAGCCTTTCACCACCCCCCCCCCCCCGTTCTTTTAAAATTTTTCCCCCGCGTCAAAACGACCCCCCTTAACAATTGTTTCTGCATTTCGTCATTGATCTAGTAGCCTCATCCACTTGAAACTCCTGCTTTCTCTACTCTCCACCCATCTCGTCTGCATCCCCCCCTTTGAAGGCAGGTTTATAGTCTTTCAGTTTTATAAATGATGGTCTTTCACATGCTGATACTCGCCATTTTTACTTGAAGCCCCTGTCCGTTTTTCATTTTGATCTTCGATTTTCCCTTTCCTGGGGCCTCAATGGGATCCTTCCCCGTGCGCCTTCTAGCCGTTTTGATTGTTTGAATTTTTTTTATTTGGGAACGTCTTTTGTTAGTCCCCTTTTCCCCGATCCATTGATGACCGACTTCTTTCTTTCCTGTTCCCCCTTTCTCTAGAACCTTGATAAGCCAAACTCTCCCCCTTACGATTTTTTGATGCTGATTACAAATTCTTCTCAAGTAGACTTTGCCCCGATTTGCCCCTTCTTCGGTTTTCCGCATTTCCCCCTGTAATACAAGGACCCTTCCACGTCGTGAAGACTTCAGTTGCGACTCGGGACAACTTGAGGTTCCCTCTTTGCTAACTCCCCCAATCGTTTTTCATGCTGGGGATGCGCCAAATTGTACAACTTTCTCAAAAGAATTCTCGAGCCCCTCTATATTCCTCCAATCTATTCTTAAGCATTACCGATAGTTATTCTTCACCATCGCCTTTGTCCTTCCCCTGAGAGTTCTCCCCCCAAAGCCAAAAGTGTTCTTTCTCTGAAGCCTTATTGTAATTTCCTTCCCTTTTTTTTGAATAAGAAGGAGGTCTTTCCCTCCCTCCCTTGCGGATTCCCTTATTCTTTTTTTCGAGCATTTTCCCTTTGTCCTGATTGAGCCCTACCCTTTGAGAATCAATTCTTTTTGCTCTTTCTTCTTCCCAAACTCCTCGAGTTTTAGCTAGGCCTCGTAGTTTGCACTTTTATAATAAGGCCGCATCCCTCCCTTTCACTGAGGTCCTTCCTCCTTGATCAGTGGCAGGCTTTCTCATGCCAGGCGTTTTCTGACCTCCCCCTTTGTTTAGAGCTGATTCTATTGACTCCCCTTCCCCCCCAATATCAAATGTTCCCCTCTGTTTTCTCCCTTTCAAGTTTTCTTTCGAAGCCTTTGGGTCTCTCCCTTCAGATTTCTTTAATCTTTCCCTCTGGACTGGTAAAGCCCATTCTGAACCCTTTCTCTTTGTCAGGTTCCGATAACGAGGAGTTTTCTTGAAGGCATTTTCAACATTTCCATCTTTGACGAATGATCTCTTTCCCCCCCAAATCTTCCCCCCCTCAGTTTTTTTCGCTCTATTTTACGTCCCCTTTTTTTCCCAATAGGCGGCCTTTTTTTCCTCGATTCCTTTGCCCTGCCCGTTACTAAATCATTTTTTTTTCCCTTTTTTCAAAAAGCTTTTTCCTTCGGTTTCTTAAACCCCCCCCTCCGACTCCTCCTCGTTAAGGAACCCCACAAATCGTATACAATTCAAAGCTGCTCCTCACCGAAAAAGATCTCTGCAACCCTTTTCGCCCCTAGGTTTTTAGATCAGCGCCCCTGTTTGCCCTACTTTTCCCGAAGGAGTCAAAGCTGCACCCCCTGAGACCCCTTCGTAGCCCCTCTTTGTTTCCGGCGGGTCCTCTTATACCCGAAACGCGTCCCCCTTTTTGCACTTCCCCAATCTCCCTGTCTTTTGCTCTCGCCAATGTCGCTGCACCCCCCTCCCTTCACCGATTTTCGTTCTTTGCCGTTTCCCCCCCTGTACCATTGAGCGCTTCTCGACCTTCCATGGCCGACCTTTTTTCTTTTTTCGCGGTTCAGTTCCCCCCCCACCGTTGAGAACTCTGACGGACGTCGATCGAAGTACTCCCCTCCCTGCTCTTTTTCCCATACCTCCCCCTCTCCCAAAATCGTTCCTCTTTTCGCGCGTTCCATCACCCCAAGACGTTCCCGCCCCCATAACTTCATTGAACTCTCGGAGTCGATGTACCCATACGTGTAAAGGCCTGAGTTCCCCCCTGGACCAATCTATGAATTCTCTTGTAATATGCCCCCATGCCTCCCTCCAAGACTACGCGATACCTACTTTCATTCAATACGCACTGACCTAGGATAGTGGTGCATGGTTCATTCGTTTCGGGCTCACAACTACTGGTGTTGGAAACAAATTCTTCCCCCCCTAATTCAGGAGACTTTAGACCTGGGGGTCTCGAGACGCCGAGACACGGCAAGCATGGGGAGGGATGACTCATTGTAGAAGTTATTGTCTGGTTTGGGTTTGTTGGTTTTTCGTTTTGGTTCTCGTTTTGTGGGTGTCTTCGTTTTTTTTGGTTTTCTCCAAGCCCACACCCCCCTTCTTCTTTATCCCGTCCCCCGATTTTCCCCTCAGGTCCTTTCCCTGGAAGAAATAACGGTACCTTTCGGGTTCCCTCTCCTCACCATTTTTTTCCCACTGGTGCGTTGATACTCGTATTTCGGGAATCTAAGTGCCAATATGCACTATATCTTGCGGACGTAGCCGACTCCTACATTCCCCTTTCTTCTTAACAGACTTTCCTGTGGAAAATCCCGGAGTCTCTTGCTAACTATTTACTCCCTATCTAGTGCTTTCGAAGTACCGACGTTTGGCATCAACTTGGATCCCATTAAGTTTTCTTATTGGTTTTTTTTAACCTGTTACATCCCGACTTTTTTTCCCCAAGTTTCGAAACTCGCTATTTTTTCCCAAATCTCTTTTTTTTCCGTTGTTTTGTTTGCGCGTTCTCTTTTCGGTCCTAAAATTTTTCAGGCCCCTCTGCTCTCCCCCCCGGGGCCCTTCTTCCATTTTCCTTTAACCCCCGGGTAGTCAAAGCGGATCCCTTCCCCTCCTTTAATCCCAGGTTTCTTCGGCATCTTGGATCCAAGTCTCCCGGTCATAGCCTCGGAAGAGCCCTTCAACGTATCACCCAAGGGCATTCATAGCCTCTCGGAATGGATGAATTTTTCGTGGGACTCTTTTTTACTAAGGGGTATCCCACAAAGTTCCCGTTTCGCGTGTCAGCTCCATACCCCTCCAATTACGGACCGAAGGATGTGTTCCCGACAATGCAGGATGAGATCCTTTTGAAGTTCTTCTTTTTTTTACCAGATGTATCATTCTTTCGGGAGCTCCCACGCCTCACAGCTATGCCCTTTGTGATTCCTGGACTCCCTTCCTCCCTGGGGTATTTGAAAGGTTTCGTTCGGCGACCCAGGTTCTCACTCTTTCGACCAAGACCTTCCCCGTTTTAGTCCTTTTTCACCCCCTTTACTCCTTGCTCATCTAATCCTCCCCGAAACCATGCCGTTATGTCCCTCTCATAGCCCCCCCATTTTTAATTGTTTTTCTTGTACTGGCCCGACCCCCCCCGACCCGTGAACTTCATTTTAATGCCGTCAATTCCCTCAGCTCCATCTATCGAACTCCAGAGTGAGATAATCATCGGGTAAGAGTTCCCTTCAATTGTAGTCTGACTCGTTCACTCCTGATTGCCTGCATTCGGCCCCTTTCAACGCTTTTATCGCCACGACCCTTTTCCTGGCCCCTCGCAAAATTTGTCATCGAAGATCGTTCTACTTCCAGCCCCCTTGATGACTTCAGCCTCGATCGTCTTTTTTTGCCCGCTCCGTACCGTAAGCGCCCAGCTATCAATCTTCCTCCCCACAATCCCCCCCTTCTTCTACCTTGCCACTTCTTAGGTAGTATTTTTCTCTTGAAAGGGGACCCCCTCC
>Ga0179593_1469471_pt1 | contig 13389 bp, 15 predicted proteins | sample CZODoug2_1_08_16_FD_185931 | JGI IMG/M metagenome (GOLD analysis project Ga0179593, IMG submission 185931) | Vadose zone soil fungal communities from Angelo Coast Range Reserve, California, USA - CZODoug2_1_08_16fungal (PacBio error correction) | ecosystem: Environmental > Terrestrial > Soil >... | reverse complement strand
GTACAGGGCGTTTCTTCTTTTTTTCTTCCTCCATTCTTTTTCCTTGGAATCCCACACCACCTGTTTTAGTCTTTCCCATTCTACATGATAGCCGTAGGAGTGACTTGTCGTTTCATATCTTATAAGATCACCAGTTGATTTGAACGCACGTACTCGTCCCCCTGATTTTTTTTTTTTTCCTGTCGCCTCTCCGGACCATCTCAAACCTTTTTTCTCTTTCTGGAGCCCCGTGGATCACGTCGGATTCTACGGTTTGAGATTGTGAGAGCCTCGCCCCGCTCCTTGAACCTAAAATTCGCCTTCGTTGAGTCTGAGACAGGGATAGCTCAATGAACATTCTTTTTTTTCCAGCAACCTGGTCCTTTCCCGTCATCGCGAGACCTTCACGTCCCAAGAAGTCATACTGTTCCCCCTTTAACAGATGGATCCCAACTGGTTGAGTTTTTTAAAACATTTGTTTCCTTGTTCCTTTTCATGACCTATGCCCTTCTTTTCTCTATCCCCCTTATTTTCCTTTTGTAGTCTGCATCTTTAAGGGTGAGCGCTCTTCCGACCCCTCTTCCTTCCAACCCTCTGCTGAGTCCGGTGATCCGCCAGGGTCCCCCCCCCACTATCGTCGGACACTGTTTTAGCGGCATTTATGTCCTAGCCCGAAGCGATGTTAATCCCTTTTGGATCTCTTCTTTAAACCGCTTGGCCTGGTCTTTTTTCACTTCACTCTGTGACAGCCTTCCCCCCCACGAGTGACTTTTCTTCTCTTCCTTTCCTTCAGGGATTAGTCCCCGTTCCCTAGAGTTTTTGCCGAATCTTTGTACTGGTTTGATGGTTTCCCTGGGCAGCACGCGTAGTTCATTTTTTGAACCCAGCTATTTCACGTTTTACGTCCTGACGTCCCTCGAGTGGGCCTATTCTTTTAGAGTGTTCTGTCCCGCTCCTTAATTCCTCTTTGCTCGCCGTCTGTCTCCACCCTTCTACCATTTACTCCTTCGTCCCGGAGGCACTTCCTGGTGTCTCCCCCCTTTATTGCTCGTCGAACCGTTTCTGTGAGTCTGCCATCGTCCTCGGTCTTCTTCTAGATGATGGTTTTTTTCTCCCAGAGTGTCTTTTGCGCGTCCCGTCCTTCTTTTGGCCTCTCCGATTTGGTTTTTGGGCTTGCCTTATCCTATTACGCCGTTTCCCTGCACTATGCTCCAATTTTTTTTTTGTATTGTCCCGTTTCTCTTTTAGGGTATGGGACCCTGTTCCTTATAGAGGATCCCCAGCCCCTTTATTTAGTCCACAACTCGTCCCTCTGACCATTCCAAGACAAGCCTGTCAACAGTCCTTTAAGGCGCCACAGAATTGCCTGGGACACACCCTTCTGTATTTTTCCAACACTGCTCCACGTTATTTAACGTTGTGCGTGTCCCCCGCCAAAGTACTCCCCGGTTAAAAACACTTTTTTTTAATTTTTTTCTTGAAAGTCCTCCCTCCCATTGGTCAAAGGTGTGCGCCTCTAGAAGTATCCCCGTCCCCCCGGACCGTTCAGCCCCCCTATGAATCCCGATTCTTCTCATGCTCTGGGAAATTTCGCCAAGTTCCTCCTCCCAACAAGTTCTCCTTTCTTTCGATCAGGAGTTTAGACCTTTGCTTCCCCAGGGTCCAGTTTCCCTGGAAAACCTTACCCCCCTGTGAGATGTACGATTCCTTTGCGCTCACCATTCCCCCAAACTCACTCGTCCAAGCTCCTAAGGTGACCGGATAGTTTGTCCCCACCCTTCCTTCCCTTACTTCCCCCCAGTGTTTTTGGAGGTTTTCGATCCCCCTCCCGGGGTTGATCTCTCCTTTCGTCCTTTACGGAGTTATCTTTCAATCCTACGTGGAGAAGATGCTCCTCCCTGAAAACCTTTCCCGCCTCGGTGCGTTTTTCCCCCCCCCTACCCCCCCTCCCCCCCCGTATCCCCTGTTCCCAAATGGACCCACTCTTCCTTGGTTGTATTTTTTTTTATGTCTGAGTTCTTGAGCGCAAGGCTCCTTCAGCGCAGGCCCCTATTTTTTTTCGGACTTCAAGCTTTCCGGTACTGAAGATGCTGTTCCCCGGACGGCATCGCCCCCTTGCAATTTCAATCGAAACCCTGATCCCAATCTTTCCCCCCCTGTCAACATTGGGCAGCCTTGCGTCATTTCCTATCGAAGGGGAATGAATGAGTACGGGTAACGTTGAAACCCTTCATGGCGGGCCGTCGCGTTACCGCTTGCGTTTCTCCTCCTTCCATCCCACGCGCCCCCCAAGTTGAGCCCGTGAGCTTTCGATTCGTCCAAAGTTGTTTCCTTTATTCTTTCCCCTCGCCTCCGTGATTTTTTTCCAGCACAATAAAATTTTAAACTTGTCGTCCAGTTTGTCTTTTTTTTTTTTTTCCGGAAGGGGATGTTCACCCCCCCCTAACGCTCTTAATTTGCGTTTTATTGACCCTAAAGTAGGGTTGGGTCTTGCGCTTTTCCCCCTATTTTGCCTTTCGCTATCCTCCCAATTCTCTTTCTTTCTCGAGATTATTCTTGTGGTTCACTTTTTCCCATCGCCAACTTTCCTTCTCCCATACCCCCTCTCTCTCATTGACCCTTTCTTACTGCAATCCCCCCTCTCCCGTAAAGCGACGTCGATCCTTCCCCCCTTTTTGTCCCCTCCCCTCCTGGAGCAACCCCTTCCTTTGGTGAAATCCTTTCCCAATCACTCGGATTTTTGCCCAGTTCGACTTGTGCTCAGAAGCGTCTTCCCGCTCCTCCGTGCTTGCTGAAATTGTTTTCTCGCTGTCTGCCCAGAGCAAGGTTCTCCGCTCCCCCTGAAAGTCGTTATAGTGGACCCGAGAGTCAAGCCACCCGCGCCTCCTTGCGTACATCCTTTTGTCCCCTTTTGTATCTCCCACCCCGTGTTTTTTCCCCTTACTTATGTTTTCCCTTCCAAGAGACCCTATCGGAACCCGTCTCTCTCTGCGTCCCCTTTTTTTTCCCTCAGAATTCTCCTGAGACTTTTGCCTCTTCCCCCTTCCTTCCCCTTCGTCTTGTCATTGAAGGCCGCTTGCCTTCGGCAGCCTGAACAGTTTTCCCTCTTTCGGTCCGTCCTCACCCCATTCGTAGATTCACGAAATTTTATTTTTGACTTTTTTCCACCCGCGCCCTCGCCCTGCAGTTGAGCATGAGAGGTTGAACCCCCCCCACATGGCGGGACGGTTCTTCTCAACTTGAGAAGGTATTTGTAGCCAAGCATCGCACTGTAACTCCACAGCGGCTTTCTCTTTCCCATGAAAGACGTTTTTTAGACATGCCTAATTCCGGAAATAATATGATTATACCCAGTTGTATGAGTTTCAGCGCCCCCTCTTTCTTTTCGTGTTTTCTCTTTTACTGATTCTTTTCTTAAAAGTTTTAACCACTTCATGGAGTTCTTACTATCCTATTAGTTTGCTATTCTTTTTTTCTAGCGGTAGTATTTTAGGTTTCCTACCCCTTCTAACCTTCGAGTTGTCCCGTAATCCCCTTTATCTTCACGACTTTGGTAGCGATTTTGTCTCTCTTATCTACCGCGTGTTTCTTCTCCACAAGCTTAACCGCTTGAGTACGTTTCTCTTCCCTCCATTTCTTTTTTTTCTTAAGAGGAGGTGCTTCATCTACCCTTTTCTCCTACTCCCCTCTCCATTACTCTGGTCTTTCTCTCCCAATTCCCTAATCATGCCAGCATACTCCGCGCTGCTCATTCCCCCCTCAAGACCTTTGCTCTCCCGTTTGTTGGATTTTTTACGTTCGCACCCAAGAATTCCCTTTTCCCCTTTGACTGCCAATTTTTGGGTCCTCCTTCTGTTTCACGAACTTTCTCCCCCTTTTTTTTGAAGAATCGTCTAGTATCCATTTTCTCTTGTTCCCTCGACTCTCCCCCTTTCTTCACTCATCAAAAGATTTTTTAGTCCTTACCTTCACCCCGGTTTATAGGAGATCTTACGAGACTCTCCCCCAATTTTTTCTCTTACCTGATCCCCACCCCCCCCCCCCCCCCAAAATCTTGGAATTCATGACCTTTATAGAGGTTTTCTATTTTTGGGATCGATCCCGCAGGCATCCCCGCCTAGCGCTGAAAATTTTTGAGAAAGGAGAATGCTCCCTCTCACTTTTTGGTTTTTTTTTTTTTTTTTTTTGGGGGGGTGGGTGTTTGGGGGGTTCTTTGTGGTGGTTTTTTTTTTTTCCAATTGAACAGGAGTGCACATATACGCACTGGCTGTACCCTTTTCCCAATCACTGGTTACGGTAATCATCTTCCTCTGACCCCCTTGATCCCTTTTTGGGGTCTCTTCATGTAAACCTCTGGGTTATTTTTTCTTGCGTTTTACAATGTTTTTATTTTCGTATTTGCGAGATAATTGGTTGGCGAAACGTTTTTTTCCCCTTCTTTTCCCCTTAAGACTTCTTTCTTCGGAAAGAAGTTCCAGATTACTTTACGTCCCGTTTCCTTTCTTGTGCCACGAACGCGGAGGTTCTCTTCGGCGGTTGCCTCTCCTTTTCTTGCCGTCGGACTCCCCTTCAGCCTTTGAAGCTGCCCCCAGGATTTTCCAGTCTCGGGCTATGCCTGTCCTTTTCAACTGCTTCTGCCGCTTCTCTTTTTTTTTCCCTGTCAGAGGTGTCCTGCTGGGCTGGCCATGATGTTAGGTATCGCGCGCCGTGACTTGTGGTAGAACGCCGTTTGACGTCCCTCACTTTTCCTCCCTTAGGCGAGGCCACGTGCCGCCCCGCCGCTCGTTCCCTTTGTCCGTAAGGAGCTGTACTTTCATTTGCTGCTCTCCCCTCTTCGTAAACATTTCAGCAAACGTCCACGAGGCCTTTTCCGACCGCTTCTTGATTGCACCAGGTGCTGCTGCCACCCCTTCAGTTTATGGGTTTTTGGAATCTTTCTTCTCCGATCTATTTTTTTCAATCTTTTTTTCCCCAACATCCTACGTCTCGATCTAGAGTACTGGACCGTTTTTATGGCCGGATTCCCTATTTATGTCTGAAGCGGTACGTTTTATCTTACGTGCTGAGCTTGTTCCTTTCGTTGATTGGTGCTGGGCCGCGCCGTTCGCGATCGAATCGCATGATTACTTCGCCCCTTCCCCCGTGCCCCCCTCTCCCCCCCCGCCCCTTTTTTCTTGGCCAAGCAGGACAATAGGCTCGCCACCCCTCTAGGTCCCCTACACTCACCCCTTTATTAATCGCGGGTAGCCCCTGAATCTCGTTTCCCCCCCCCCCATTCCCCCTTTTGGTCTAGCACACTGTGTAATGGTTTTTCCGGAAGATGCCCTTTTACCGCTCGGCCCGCATTTCCCTTCCGTCCTGCCCCTTTGAGGCAACTCTGGAACTTTCTCCCCCCTGTATCTTTTCCCCACGCTTCGAATTGAATTAGTTTGCCTCTTACTTACCAATGGCTGTCTTTTTTTCGGTCACTGATCTTCCTTTCCTTCAACTCGTTCCTTCCTTGCTAGGGCCTGCGCTGAAGAGTTCCCTTTTCTCTTAACATTCTCCAGTCCCTCTGTACCTCTCCCATCTTCGTTTTTCCAAACTTATACATTTGGAAACCGAATTCGTACACCCTGTGGAGGCTCCTAGACCTTCCCCGTGATGAGGGACATAATCTTTCCTCCCTCCTCCGTTTTTTTTTTTTGCTCTATCTTTTCCTGCCTCCTTCCCTCCCTCGATTAGGCTCTGTCTGGCCCCCTGACACCCTTTTTTTTTTTTTTTTTTTTCTTTTTAAAGTCCTTTCAGCCTTCGGGGTCTTCACACAGGAATTTAATTTTCTCTTCTGAGTCCTTTTTTGTCTCTCCGGGCAACGCCACAGCCTACTTCAGACACGATTCTTCTTAAGATGCTGTACTACGCTATCCGGTCATTCTCCCCCCCACGAATCTTCAATACCGGGCCTTACTTTTTGCTCTTCCCCCTTGCGGCAGCCTTCAGCGCCCGTTCACAGTGCACCTTTATTTGTCCGGCTCTAATCTCAACCCTGGCCCTAATTTCCGTCTTCCCTTTCCCCCTCATTCCCCCCCTTTTGGTTTTTTGGAAAATCCCTGGGTTATGGGCCCCCCACCGCTACTTTTCCATAAAGTTGGATTGTATCTCCGGTGTGTAAAAACAAGCTTTCGGTGGTGTTCCCTCTGGGCCCCTTTTCTTTTTTTCACCTAGTTCTTGTATGGACTTCTTTTTCCCGATTGAACTGGCTCTTTCTTCGAAACTTTCTTTGGCAGACAGTGAGTCAATGAAGCACAGTTCCGTGAAATCTCAAAACTTTGAAGATTCCCATCCCCCAGCCGATCTTTACCTCCTTTCCACAATCTTATCTTCCCCCTTCCCCCCCCCCCCCCTCGTATTCCTTCCCCAGTCAGATGGAGCTAACTGATAACTTGTGGTTCTTTTTTTCGCTTTGACACCCCCCCCCCCTTCCATCCTCTTCTGAGAAGCAGAATAGCCCTTTCCTTTTTTCAGTTTCTCCCAGACCCCAATACTTTTACCCATCGATTTTCCCTCCTCCACCCCTCTTACGTGAACCTTTTATGAGGGTACGAATCCAAAGCATAAGAAATCCGAGCCCATACCAACTTGTAGTCTCGGGTAGTAAGCCGTATAATCCGCCCCTCGGCGTACCTCGTTTTCCCGGGAAGTGGCACCATCCTACTATACGTGTTTTTTTCAACCTCCCCTTTCCCTCCCGCCCCTCGGAAAATTTTTATGCAGCGCCCTTTTTGATAATTCCTATACCGATTTAAATGCCACAAGATTTTTTCCCGCGTTACTCAGTGGAAACCCCTCCATTGCAAGCCTTCCCGGACTGGTGCTTTTTCTCTAAGCCCGCCTTTCTGCTTTTCCATATTCTGGGTCTCCCGTGCCTCACCATCTTACTGAATGCCCAACTTCCGTCTTTGCCGTTATTTTCAGCCCTCCTGGCATTACGGAGTCCCGTTTTTGACAACCCCATGGCGTGGACACCTTTTTCACCCCCCCAAGTCCATGGGACTAGAATTAACAGCTGTTCCCTTCCACCCTTTCTCCTTTTCTCCCCCTTCCCGACGAGTGTTTTTTTTGGCCTTAATCCTAGTGTGGCCTTTTCCCGCACCCATTTTTTTGTTTTTCCATTGTAGAATTTGTTTCTTTCTATGTTGCTCTCGGCTGACGTCTTTTTACAGCATTCATGGAGGGATACTTTTCTCGGCCTGATTCTCAGGTGACTCTCCTTCGTTTCCTCCCGCTAATATGTATTCTTCTGATTGCTGGCCCACCAACCCCGTTTCTTCTGATTAGCCACGTTGCTTCCCTTGGAAAAGATGTGTTTCGGACCTTTGTTTCTGCTCGATAGCTACCTCCCTGGCTCTCCCCTCTTTCAAAAGGCCGTCCCCTTTTTCCTGCTCCTTCCCCCCTCCCCGCTTCCTTTGGACTTCACGAGTCGGAGTTCTTTTTTTTTCGACAACTCTGACTCCTTTTCTTCGTCCAAGTGCAGCACTTTGGCCATACCTTATGCCAAGAAATGGCTTTTTCCCCTTCTTCGACGCTGTCTCCTCCCCCCTTTTTTTTTTTTCACGTCAGCAAGTTTCCTCTTCCGTTTCCTTTTCTACCCCTTTGTTTTTTCTGCTTGCTGCGGAGACGTTCCTTGATGTTTTTTTTAATCACCATTTATGCAGGAAGGCGAGCCTGAACATTTGCGCCCCTTTTTTTTTTTGAGTCTCCCCTTTTTCCACCCTTTTTTCTCTCCTTCTCTCAAATTCTCTTTTTGCTGAGTGTCTCGTATAGCGACCCCCTTGGTAAGCTGTCGTGGAGCGCACTCTCCCCGTGCCTTCTTTGTATAGCTTCAGCTCCGAGCCCCAATTCTCTTACCTTCTCCCCCAATTCTTCCCCCAAATGAGGGAAGGCCTTTCAGTTACGCTACCTTTTTTGGGAGACGATTGATGACAAGCGCTGAACCTTCCTCCTCAATCGCTACAAGAATTCCTCAGGCCTCTCCGCTCCCTCATGACTCCCGCCTTTTCTTTTTTCAATTTGAAAAGGGCACCCTTCTTTCCCGCTATGAATTCACCCTCGTCCCCCCCCGATGGTCCTTCCCCCTTCCTTTCACTGGCTTTTTTTCCATATGGCCTTATCTTTCTTTATTCTTTCTCCGTGGGTCCCCCTTTTCCGTAAGCTAACAGGGCCTCTGCTTTGACAATTTCTGTTATTCTTTAGTAGGATTTCCCCTCTGTGAGATCTTTTCTTTTTGAGAATTCGTGTCACATATTTGAGGTTCATCCTTCTTATGGACGGAAATCCGGCTCTTTCGTCCCTTTCCTGCTTCCTCCTTTTTCTCTTTTCGGAGCACCGAGAGATGGAATCGTGAGTCTCTCTCTCTCTTGCAACGCAGTTCGGGTCAGGCAACAGTCCCCCCTCCCCTTTTTATCCTGCGTGATTCGGATATTGCATGCTCTGCTGTGACCTCTTCCTCCTCGCTCTTGTTTCCCTCACTATGTGGCTCGGTCATTTGGAAGTTGTCCCGCTTAGCTATTAGCATTTCGGCCTACGCCTTGCTCTCCCTTGGGTCCTGCCGTCCGGGTGTACCCCTCTTCTAGGCCCCAGCCAAAGCCATCCTCGGTCCCCCATTTGCTCCCCTTCCCTGCTGCTTCCCTGAAAATTTCAGAATGAAAGTACGGCTGAATTTTTTCCCAGCACGCTTCTTTCTTTTCTTCACCTTCTTTTCTGCACTGTTCTCCTCACCCTAGTTTTGGCTTTCTTTTCCTCGCTTTTTTCCCTTTTTCAGTTCCATCGTCAATGGAGCGAGCTCGTCGACACTAGCGCTCACTTGACGCTTTTTTTTCTTCCGGACTTCCTTCTTTCTCCTAATCTGTGCCTTCCTATTAGCCTTTTTTATTCTCTTTTCACCGCTTTGTATGCTTCCCCAGCTCCTTTTAATAGTCGACTCCTTTAGCGCCCTTCATTTAACATCCCTCCCTCCCTACCATCCAGCCCTCCTTTCGGCCCGAACCGATTCTTTTCTTCTTTCTCAAAACTTTGTTTGACTCAAAACCCTCCTCCCTATTTTTTGAGTTCCACATCGAGTTTCCCCCAACAATTCCCCCCCTTCGTTTCCTCTCGAACTGATTCTTAGTTGGAGTATGCCTCCCCGCCCCTCCCCCGATTCGTAACCTACTTTCTTTCCCGTCTTCTTTTTTTGAATGATTTTTTCTTTTACCATTACTTTTTCTTTACCCCCCTGCCGGGTATTGAGATTCTCTCTTTAGGTCCCCTGTTTTGGCTCCTTAAGTTTAGAAGGCCATCCTTCATTCCGATCAGATGCTCTGAGTCCTCTCTCACCCCATTCTTTCATCAATTCGACAAAGTTGAACCCCAGGATAGGAGAATTATTCCTGATCCCTTTGTTCTTTTCCTTTTTTCCCTGCAGACCCTCCCCCGTCCTCTTTTTAGTGAATTTCTTTCTTTCGAGCACGATTCTCCGTTAGGTTTGTTCTGCGAAGCACCTACCCCTTACTCCCTTTTTATTTAAATAGACCCCTAAATCCGGTAATTAATGAATCCTTTTTTCCTAGATCCTTTTGTAACCGTAGGATTCCTGCGTTGATCACTTCCCTCCTTCCTCTCCAATCGTAAATTATGCTTTTAACCACGGGCTATTTCCGTTTTGCCCCTTTGTTGCTCCCCCTGTGGCCCTATATCATCGAATATTGGACCCTGAACCCCTTTCTCCAAAGATCTCCTCCCTTAGTAAGGTCCAAACCTCTTTGGCCGATCTTTACCCCTCTTCCCTTTGCTTCTGTGCATAGTGAACTCCATTTTTAAGTCCAAACTTGGACTTTCGTTTTTTTTTTTGACACCGCTTAAGTTGGCGAAACCCCACAACCTCTTACTATTCTCCAGGTGATTGGTGGACCCGTTTTCGTCCCAACCTCCCCCTCTGTCCGGGGGTACGGGTATTTACCGCCAAAGTTTCTGTGCGTATTAGTTTGATTTTCCGCTTGATTCAGCTAGTCGTTTTCTCAGCCCACCCTTTTTTGACATTTTTTTCCCGCCCCCTCCCCCGTTTCCCCCGGAAAGTCGTCCGTCCCCGTACGCGCCGCCGCTGGCCCCGTTGCCCACATAGGACCTCACACGTTACCCTCTCCCATTTTTTTGACAGCTCGCCCTTGTCCCTTTTTTTTTTTCCGAATTGTCGAACTAATCAAGTCTCATCCCTTCTCTCTTTCCATCCCTCTCCCCCCTAAATTTAATAGCTCGACATACTTGTATCCGGTCCTCCTTTTCTCCGTAAAGGTTTTCTGTGATGGATGAAATTCCAGAGTTTATAGCAGCCTCCCCATTAACTTCGGACCTATTATAGAGTGTCGTTTCCGAGTCATCTGTCCCAAGAGCTTCTTCTTTCCCCCTCCTTTCTTACCTGTTTTTGCAAGCACACTTTCTCTACGCTACTCGTTCCCTTACACCCTCCTTCTCCTTCCTAATTCTAGGAAACTTTCGAAACTGAAGGCGTGCCTATCCCTTCATAAATCACCTGTGCCATCGTTCCCAACTTTTCCCTATTTACGTCCCGTCCCATTTCCCAGGCACGGTTAAGCCCCGCCCCACCGTTTAATCTTGGTTATTACCTCCCCATTCTCCTCACATGAACTGAGCCTTTGAAAGATGGACCCATCTTCCCTGGAGTTCCCTCCCCCCTTAATGGTTTTACCTGTCGAAGTTTTTTCCCCCACCCCATGTTTTAGTTTCTTAGGCCCTTGTTTCATTTCAAAGCCACGGATTAGGCCCTCACTATTTAGACTTACTTCCCCTACGCCCATACTCTCCCTTGTGTTCCTCCCATTCATTTTAGAACCCTTTTTCTCGCATTCTGCGGCGATTGTTCACTATGACGTTTGCCTTTTTTCTTCTTTACCCCTTCAGATTTCCATGAGTGACTCCTTCTACGAATTTTTTTTCATCTCTGTTTTTTCTTTCTCCTTTGGTTGTGTCGTCTCCGCTCCCCCCCAATATCATATTTATCCCCCCTTTTCTTAAGCCTGCACTTTTTCTTTTTCTCTCCTTTTCCCAGATGCTATAAGCTGAAAGAAGTCTTCCGAGAAACCCCCCTGCGCTCACCTTGTGTTCCCCTGGAGTACAGTGTCGTCGCCTCTTAATGTTGATTTCTTCAAGTTCTCCTCTTCTGCTGCCCTCTGTCCCAAACCTCTAATACGTCTATTAGGTCTGCCTCGCAAACCCGGTGTTACTTTTGTAACTCGTCCCTCCCTTAACAAGACATTCTCATCCCTACGATGGTACCAAGAGTTTTTTTGCCAGCATACCCCCCTTTTTCCCTCCCTTTTCCTCGTTTTTTGTTGCGCAAGGGAGGTAACCCTCTTCCCCCGGATCTACTCCCAATTTCTGTTTCATTAATTGCGGTAGGTTCCCTACTTTCCCCCCATTTTTGTCGTCTCAGTAATGTCGTCTGATCAATCTTTCGGCCATCCTCATCCTTTCTCTCTCCCTATCATGTTTCCTGAGAAAGCGCGAACGGTGATTCGCTTTGTTTCTCTTCTCCCGGCGTTTTCTGTATCGAGCCAGCTGCCAAAATGGCGACCCCAGAACCTGGGCCGCATTTTCTTTTTAAGTCGTTTGACTCTTTTTTTTCCCTCTTTCGCGACCACCAAGACGAGATCCAGCTCTTCTGGCGCGACACGAATTCGGTTGGCTCCTTCAGTGAATCAGGCGACCTGACCGACATGACTCAAGCGAGTTAACAATTTTCCCTCATCCCTCGACTATGCCATTCTTTTTTTTAACTAAAGCCTTTATGGCTTTCCACTTTTCCCTCAACCTACTCTTTATTCGGAACGGAGGTATGGGGGTCTAATTTCTGTCTCAAACCACTCTTTCTTTTTCCTTTTCGCCAGGACGCGCTGTTTCATGGATTTTCTTCGCAGTGATTTTTATCAAGTTTTTGCTGCGAACGTCTTCTTTTTTCAACCCTTTCCTTCTTTCTTCCTCCGGTCTGTCTAGGGACACCCGGCGCTCTTTTCGTGCCGGTCTTTTCGGTTCGAATTTTCTTGTCGCCATCCTGAGATCTGTGGCTTGTTTTGTGGTTGGGGTGGTTTGGGGGGGGGGTTGTTGGGGGGGTGTTCGCTGGGTGGGTTTGGGGGTTTTTTTTTTTTTTTGTTGGGCTGTGGGGGTGGTAATCACGTGTTCTTGGTTCGATCTGATTTTGGACCTAATGATGAACTTGTAGCGCACCTGTCTGGTGACCTTGGTCCCCAAGATTCCGTCATTGAATGCATGGAGGTTGTAAAAACGATTCTACGCCTCGCCTGATAGTTTATATCCTTTTTTTCTTTGACATTCTGTTCAGTCCCACTCCTCTTCTTAGTTCGTTTTTCGTCGCGCACGTCCTCGACTCTTGTCTGCATTCCCCTTTCTACGCTGATAGGGCCCGGCTACTTACAATTGTGCCGCTAGAAGCTACATAGTTTCCTGTTGCCGTTTTCTCCCCCCCACTTCGCCAGACTGGCGCCCTTCAGTATAGTGGACCACTTTTGTGGATTCGTCACCCCTTCTATGTGAGCCAGCCTTAAACTTATGTATCAGGTATTGAGACTACGCTTAATGATGTTTTTTCCGCACCAGCAGTGCCGGTCGCCCCCCCATTCTCGATTACTGCCCTCTTTGTTTTTGGATTTTTGCCGGCTTCCTAGGGAGGATAGAGGCGGGTTCCCTTGACCGTAGTAGTCAGGATTTCCGGTTCTTTTTTTTACCCAGCCCCCCTTAGCATCTACTCAAAGAGGTTTATAGTTTGTGGGTTTTTGTTGTGCTTCGAGTCAAATCGTTTCCAACCACCAGAGCCCCAACCCATCCCCCTTACTCTTTTCCGCACCGAGGTTACTTATCCCCCAAAGATTATCTTTTTCTCGCCGGGCCGCGAAACCCACTTCCCTTCTTTTCATACGTGTTTGGCGTTTAAGAAAAAAGTGACTGAGCCCTCTTTCCCACAACAATCCCCCTTCTGGACTTATCCAGTCTCGGTGATTTAAACATTGGTTGCTATTTCTTCCGGTTGCCGCCTCCTGAAAGTCTTAGATATCCCAGTCCCTCGCCCATGGCGTTCAAGCTTCGTTTCCCCCCCCCAATTTTGCACACGTTAAGTCTTCCACAAAGGTTTTATGTATTAGTTTTTACCAAGGTTTTTTTGGAGACGCCGTAATTTCCCCTTATCCCGTTTCCCCCTTCGGCTTATTAGTCCAGACGCTCGGGGCCTTTTAAGAGTTCCTTTCCCACCAGCCAATTTTTTACCCCGTTGTAGAGTTTCCACACCTTCCTTTTTTCCCTTTCCTGTAATTTTTTCGGAGGAAGAATAACCGAGGAACGATTTTGCGGGCTTAGGGCGGCGAG
>Ga0179593_1712734_pt1 | contig 13390 bp, 24 predicted proteins | sample CZODoug2_1_08_16_FD_185931 | JGI IMG/M metagenome (GOLD analysis project Ga0179593, IMG submission 185931) | Vadose zone soil fungal communities from Angelo Coast Range Reserve, California, USA - CZODoug2_1_08_16fungal (PacBio error correction) | ecosystem: Environmental > Terrestrial > Soil >... | reverse complement strand
CTTTTTCCCCATCATATAAGGATTTATCCTATATAATAGTGATTCCTTTCGCATGTCGTTTCCAGTTTTTCTCTCTGGTATCCTTTTTCTTTTTTTCCCCATACCTGAAAGCTCTTTTCCTTTCCATTGCTTCCCTGAGATAAGTGGCAGCCCCAAAGACGAAGATTCCTTTTTTTTCCCCGGGCCGGTTCGTTTCACGACCCGTGGTTCACTGTTTCGATTTTTTTTTTCTCTCAGTGGATGGTCCAACCGGTCAAGGAGCCGGGATCGATTGGCGCCTCTTGGTCCTCCTTTGACTGCGACTGATAACCTCCTTCTTTCGGAATGTCCGTCGAGTTCGGCCAACCCTTAAGGGGGCGCCCCTCACCCTCTGCTCCCCTGATTCATTTTTCTTTTCTCCCCCCCCCCTTTGTGCTCGACACGTCTCCATGGACTACGCCGCTTTTCTTTCCGTTATGGGCAATATCCCCCGTCCCAACACGTTCTGTGTGAAGGCCGGCGCTTTTTCTTTTCCTGACATTCCCCGCGCCCCGAGTTCTTTTTTCCATAATAGAAACCTCCTGTCCGATTCCCACGTTCGATCTGACAGGACCCATTTTTTTTTTTTTTTTCTTTCCCGATGGACTATTCCTGCTTTTCCTTGGCAAAGTATCGTTTTCAAGGGGCGATCGAATTCCAGTTATTTCCTGTGACTGCAGTCCAGTTTCTGGCACGATTGCCTTCACGCGGTAGATTTCCATTCCTGGGTTGGCGGTCTTTCAGATAAACGGTCCTGTTTAAGTTCTTTTTCCAATGTCCTGACCGTGATTGTTTTCGATTACCGTTTTTTCGGTCGCACCTTCCCCGAAATAGAGGGCTCTCCCCCCAGCCCGTTGACTTCCTTTCTTCTGGGGGGCATTTGCAAAAAACTTTATCGGATTACCCCACGCAAGAAGTCGGCCGTTTTCTCCTTTTCCAGTTGACAGCGCTTTCCTTTTTCATCCGGAAGTGAAAGCGTCCTTCCCATGAGATGTTTCCGGTCCCTGCCGATCCTTGCTTTTCACGGCTTTCCCGCTTTTTTGCGCCCGACAGGAGTTATTTTAACTCTTTTTGGGCCTTTAGGTGATTTTCCCCTTCATGAGGCGACCTATCCAAGCAGCTGATCGGTCTCTTGGAAGCGGGTAGAGTTCCTTTTTTTATCTTCCCGTCGAGCAGGAGGGACACACGTTTCCTCCGTTACGTTTTTTGGCGTCGAGATTTGAGATCCCTTCCCTCCCCCAAAGGGCGGCCAAAAAGCTCCTGGATTGGCGGAGCCCCTTGTTTTTAGCAGATTTCACCAACTAACCAGTTTAAGCCATGACGACTTTTTTTTTTCCTTTTTCCTGCTCGGCCCTCTCTTTTTTCTGGAAAGTGATTTCGGAGCTTCCTGTTCTCAGGCCCTCCCGAATCGGCCCCTGTTTTTTTTGCCCGGGCAGGCTCCTCCGACGGCAAGGTTTCTTGGGTTTTTTGGGCAAACTTTCTTTCCTTTTCCCGTATTGATCACCCTCCTCGTCCGTTGCTTCGTTGTTTTGTTCCACAGGCCCTCTTTGGCCCGTTTTTCTAGTATGCCCGCTTTGAAATGATGCGATTCCTCTGGCGAAAATCCTTCCTTTTGTCCTTGCTGAGGATCGTGAGGGGGGAATGACTCAGTGATTTTTTATTCGCGTATTTTTCTTAAGCTTCCACGCTCATTCCGTCGCCCCTCTGACCTTGTTCCTTTCGACCCCCCCCCCCTTTCCTTCGGACATCGGGCATTTCTTTCAATGTTTCAAGGAACCGGCCCTCCTTTTTTTCTTTTTTTCCCTTCGGATCGGGATTTTTTCTTACCGTGGACAGCCCGAGATGAGTTTGAGCGTCTCCTTTTGAATTGAACACAGACATGCTTCCAAGCTTGAAAGAGGATTTTCTTTTGCCGCAGTTCATTTTCGGGGGGTCGTGATTCTGGAAAGTGGCTTTTTTCGAAGACTTTCGCACCTGATTCATCAAGATCCTATCTCCTTTCCTGGCCCGCTGGACGACACGCTTTCGAGGCCTGCCCGCAGCTTTCTTCTTGCACTTTTCTTTTTCGCTTTCTTCGACGCAGCAGGCGTATGTCCTTTTCAAAGGCATTCCCTTTTCCTGCCGCTCTTTCTAGGGCCTGGCCTGGATTTTTTTTAAATGCATTCCCTCTATTTTGCATAAGACGGCAGGTTCGCTTTCCCCAGAGCAAAGGTGCCTTTCTTAAGCCGCTTCGAGCCCTCTTTTGAGGAAGAGGTTTTGCTCCCCCCCTTTTCCTTCTCCGATGTCGGTCGAGCTTCCGGTCTTCTCAGCTGCCGGTTTTTTGGTTTGGCGGGTATAGAGGAGTTTTTTTCTTGTCCTCCCACTGTTCTCAAACAACTTTTGATCTTTTTCTTTCCCCCTGCGATGGCTGGCTCACCGTTTTTTCCTGGCACTCCAGCGCACCCCCCGAGGCGGACCGTCGTCCCTGCCTTTCGGAAAGCCAGCCTTTTCTTCCCGCGGTGCAATTGACCGGCGGGGCCTTCGTCGAGAAACGGACTCCCTTCAGGTCGTTAGTAGTGCATGCTTTTGTTTTGACGGGACTTGTTTGGCGCGGAGAAGTTTTTCCTGCATATGATCCACCTCCCCCAGGACCGGTTTGCGGGACAAACTTCCCTTTTTGCTGGAGTTTTGCCGGACAAGCAGTCAGTGCCTTTATCGGTTTTCCCCCCTACCTCAAGTTTGCCATTTTGAACTGGTTTTTTTTTTTCTTGTCTTTTACAATAACACCCTTTTTCCCCACACCCGGCTTTTTGTCGATAAGAGAGGTCTGATCCCTCTTTCTTAAGATGCCATGTACGCCCTGCCCTTTCCCTTTTTCTTTCTCCTGAGCATCCCCTTTTCTCGGTTGTGATCAAAGTTTCCGATGAGGCTTGCCCTTTCCATCCTCTGGGTTCACCAGGAAGATGGTCCCCTTTCCCCCCTCCCTTACTGCCCCTCTTTTTCCCGTTTTTCACCCCCTTTTAGGAAAAGGCCTTTGCTGGGGGCTGGAGCCCTACCCCTGTTTGCAAATACTCTTTTTTTCCGCACACATCACCCATTTTTTGGACGGGCACTCCGTTCTCTGGTCGTTCGCAAGAGACTGCGGTTCTCTTTCCTATTGCGGTCGCGCAGCCACTTTTGCTGGTCGAGGACAATGCGAGTTTTTTCTTGCCTATTTCCAGAAGCTTTTTTTCCCCGTCGTCCCTTTTCATTTGTAACTTATACGTCCCCCTCTACAGAAGAAATTATTCTTCCTACTCCTCAGTGTGTTGTTGAGTCTCTTCGATTATTGTCTTTCTTCTCTTTCCTGTAGGACTTTTCAATCCTCCATCCCATTGACGACTTGATTCTTCAGATGATTTGGTTCAGTCGTGACCTTTCTTTTTTTTCCCCACCCTTCCAGGCAGCAAGGTGCCTCCTCCATCGGGGATTAGAAATTTTCCTTCCAGTTTCTCCTTCCGGTTCGCGAGCATTTCCACCTTTCCGTTGCCGCGGGCCTTTTTTTTGCTTTTTTGCCCTCCCTGATGACTTGGCAACTCTTTTTTCCTTTTTCCTCCCAAGTCGGTGCTTTTTTTTTTCTCTTTGGTGTGTGCATCCTCCGAATACATGCCTCACTGCGGGATCTTCTGACTCTCTTTTCTCTCCGATCGGTCCTCGGATTGGCGATCAATCGTGACACGCCCTTCCCCGTTTTTTGTCACACAGGCCTTTCCATTTTTTAATCCCCACTCCGCTGGGCATCCCGTCGCGGGCACCTTCCCAAGATTTCCATTTGTCTTTTTCCCAGCTCATTTAATCTCCCGCTTTTTCGAAAAAGGGGTCAGTTTTTTTGGAAAACCCTTCTAAGTATTGGATTGGTCTCTGCTCAGAGAAATTTCCCCCCCGATAGGGAAGACTTAAATGCAGTGCTTTTTTTCTGTTTTTTGTTTCTCTTCAAGGAAAGGTTTTGAGCATCTGTTTTTCCTTTGCCGTCAGAAGTGTCCATCAAGTGTTTTTTTTGTTGAAGATTTTCCTTCTCCGAGGACCGTTTTTGGTTTGGGGATCATCCTTTTCTCCAAACTCTTTATGATTTCTAAGAAGGTCCGGGTATCTGTTTCAGGCGGCTGTTCCTCCCCTCTATGATCATCAAGGTTTCAGTGTTTAGGTCCGGTCCATTTGCACGATTTTTTTTCAACTGCTGTTTCTTGTTTCCCCCCTGTCGCTTCTCCGAAGCCTTCTTTCAGCTAGGCTCACTTCTGTTCGTCTATGTGGGCCCAGGGACCTAGTGATGATTGTGTGTCTCTCTGATTTTTATCAAGAGGACTCTGGTTTTTTTTCACCTCCTGAAGCGCTTGTTTTTATGCCCGATTTTAACTCGACAAGTTTTCAAAACCTCTCGATTTCCCCTCCCCCCCCGTCCGGGAACCCTGCAGCTTGCGTCCTGACGCCGCCTCGGTCCTTTCTTTTCTCGTCCTTTCCGCGGAAGGAACCCCTTTTTATTCGGCTTGCGATCAAGCCCCCCCCGGGCCTTCGCAAATATGTTTCATGGCGGGCTTTTCCTCTTTCGAAGCTTTTTTCGCCTCTTTTTCTTCGGGTAAAGTGTTTTTTTTTCGAGACCAACGTCCCCTCCCGTCGGTTTTTTTCCGACACAAGGAGCATTTCCCAATGCTCGCCGATTTTTTTTTCCCCTCCCCCCGCACCACTTCCGCAGGATCCCCCTTTAGCGAACCGTTGCATCTGCTGCTTTTTTTTCTTCCCTTTTTTCCACCGCTTTTCGAAGTTCTACGCGTCCCGCTCCACCCACCAACCCCCTTCTTTTTTTTTAAGGGCCGCCCCCCTCCCTGGCCCCACCTCCCGTGGGCGCCTTTCCCCAGGCGCCCAGTTCCTCTTTGCTCTTTTTGAAATAGTTTCGGTTTCTTCGTCTTTTTTTCGCGAGCCCTCCTTTAAAGGATAGACCCGGCTTTTGAGTTTTCCCCCGCGACAGGATTTTTTCTTGAAGGCTCCCTGACCCTTTTTTCAGAGTTTCCCTTCAGGCGGCCTGTTTTATCCCGCAAACTTCGCATCACCCCTCCGAAAGAAATTTCACCTCTTCGATGGCCGTCTCCTTATGGAAGAAATTGTGTCTTTTTTTAGATTCATTTGGGGCACCTCTGTTCGATCGCCCCTTCTTTTGTCTCTTAGTTAGGCATTCCTTTTTTTCCTTTTTTCTGGCCCAGGTCGAAGTTCCAAACCATTCCGTCATGTCCCCCGGAACGTTTTTTTTTTATATACAGCTGCAGTCTCGAGGTCAATTCCCTGGGCGGGAGGCTCTTTTTTCTTTTTTTTCTTTTGTAATTTTTTTTTTTTTTTTTTTTTTTTGTTGTTGTTGGTGTTTTTTTTGTTTTTTGTGGGGTTTTTTTTTTTTTTTTTTTTTTTTTTTTTTTTTTTTTTTTTTAGTGTAAAGGACATCTTTTCATAAAATTTCCCTGCCTCGGGTTTAACAACCCGCTTCCTCCCTTCGCTGACGAATTGAGGCCTTTCTTTTCTGTATAAGATAAGTTTTTTCCCCCCTTGTTTTTGCGATGGCTCTCCCCTGTTTCGTGCGATACGAGCAATGCCAGGTCTTTTTTTTTTGGTATGGGACGTCCTAACAAGCTCTCTCCTTTTGGTGGGCATCCATAACGTTAAGGCCAATTGGCTTCTTCGTGCAATTTCCCCGGTTTTCTCCTTCTTTTATTAATAGGGGCTTTTCGTTGGTTTTCCCCCCAAGAGGTCCTTTTTTTACGGATTGAGGGCACCTTCTTGTGTTGGCATTTAGATTCAGCTCCTCCCAGGTCCCTTCGACCCGGGGAGGCCTTTATGTTTCCCCGATTTAGAGCCTTCCCCTTCAATTGATGACTTCCTTTCTTGCTGGTCTTTTTTACATTCAGGCGGCTTCTTTTCATTCCCCTCCCCCTACCTGCAACCTCTTTCGAACGACCCATTCTTTTGTGCCCGTCGAGAACCTTCTCGGTTTTCTTTTTTTTTTCAAGAATTAGCATTTCCATATATCTGTCGTGGGTTTTTTCCCTACCATTTTCATAATTCCTCTATCCTCGTTTTTGGACCTTCACGTCCTCCGCTTAAGGAGATGTTCAGGGCCAGGTCCGCGGATTCCTTTCTTTTAAAAAATAGAGAAATTTCTTTTTTGTCCCCCCCCAAAAATCGGAATTTTTTAGAGGGCGGTTTTTGGCGCTCTTAGTCTCTTTGCCTCTCCTCCCCACTTCTTATTTTTCCCAGACCGGCGAGCCTCGGTCCATTTGACCCCACCCGGGATTTCTGCGCTCTTCTTCTCGACCGATCCACAGGGGGCCTTTTTCGTGTGTGGACCCTTCCCCCTTTTTTTTTCGTGCTTGGCCTTCGGCCGCACTCGAACACCTTGAGTCCACTGGGGGAACCCCTTCTTCCCGTCCTTACCCTGGCCAGGGCTTTTCGGATAGGTTTCAATTCTTCCCTTGCGGGACCATTGGTTCTTTGTGAGCCCCCTGTACTGGATATACAGTGTTCTCTGTCCCCTTTTTTCGTAGTTGGATTGGCAATGGCCTTGCCCCCTCCTTCTTTTTTCGCAATGTATGAAAATTCCCACTCTTATTTTGGGGGATGATGTTCCCTTTTTTTTTTTTATGAAAATAGCCGGCTTTTTTAACGGGGGATATTTTCACCCCCCCCTTTCCCCGATCCTTCTTCATCTTCAGTAGGTTTTAGTTTTTTTTTCTCAGGTTTCTTTTTGTTGTAAGCTCAACCCTTTTTTTCGGAGATCTCTCTTTTTATGATCAGTTTCTTTTTTGCCTTTTCGGGGGGTCTTTTCTTTTTTTTCTGGTTTTCTTCCTTTTTTGAACTCGAAGTGGACTCTCTCCCCCCCCCCCCCCGAAACTTTGCGGTTGATCGTCAAAGGTACCTTCCTTCGTTCCCCGGGCATTTTCGCCATCGTCCTTTCCCTTCCCGGATCCTGCTTCCCCCCAAGACATTAGGATTTTTTTTCCTTTGTCTCGAACGGGACACACCGGCAGTCTGACCGGTAGGCCCCTGCGGCTCCTGCACCGGTTTCTGGCTTGACTTTTTTGGCGTCTCCAGTCTCTTTCCGCCACTTAACGTTCTTTTCTTTTTTTCCTAGGTATCTGAACCCCGCTTTTCTTTTGTCTTTCCCAACGGATCCTGATCGCCAGCACCTCCCTAACGCGATTCTTTTTTCACCTCAACTTTTTGTCGGCGATTTTCTTTCTATCTTCTTTTCATTTTTCCTGTCTAGTATTGGTCTCCTTCCCTTTACCGAGACCAACTTTTTTTTTCTACCCGATAGGGGGGACGACCCTTTTTTTTTTCCCAACGCCCTTCTTTTTTTAAAACCGCCTCGGTGTGGGAGCCCCCCCCCACTTTATTCTGGCGTTTTCCACGCCTTTTATGGATCCCCCCCAGGTTTTCGGTTTGTGATTCCAGTTGCTCTTTCAGACGGTTCTCCCAGTTTTGTTGAGCTTCCACCTCCCCACACTTGCCATTATGGGATAGGGCTTTTTCCTAGAGTCCCCCCCATAGGTCTCTAGTATCGCGGAAAAAAAATTTTCTACCTGTTTTTTACTTATTCAACGCCAGTGCCTTTTTTTTTTTTTTTTCCTTTCCTCACCCACTTCCCCCCACTTAATTGTGTGTTTCACGGTCGATCCCCTCTCCCCCCCCCCTCCCTATTCCCCATTTTTTGTTAGAGGGGCTTCCCTCCCTAGTGCAAAATTGGTCTCACTCCCACCGTGTTTTTGGTTTTTTTCCCTGGCTTCTTGGGGTTTCTCCAATCTTTCGTGGTTTTTGTTCCTGCGTTTTTTTTTCCCTTCCCTTCCCAACTTTCCCACCTTTGTCTTGACATTATGGCCAAACGTGCTACCTTCCTTTGTTATCCAAAGGTTTTTCCCCTGATCTTCCGTTAGGTTCCACACCGGATCTACCCAAACTTTGAGAGGCCCTTTTCGAACGGGGTTTTTCTACTTCCAACAAATGCAACTTTTTTCCCTCTTCGGACTCCTCTCCTTTAATTGAATTATCGCCCTTCGCGTACGAAGGTTTTTACTGTTTTTTACCCGAACCTACCACAATATTTTCCCTCTCAAGGTCCCCCCTTCTTGAACTCAAGAAGCGTCTTCTCCCTCCCATGGGGGGGGGGGCTTTTTTTTTGCGCTTTGGGTCCTTTCTTTTTTCCTTTTTGGAATTTGGGCGATTCTTTTTCTTTTCCAATGTAACGTCCCTCCTCACTAAGTCAGTAGAAGGCCATCTTCTTTTGTGTTCCGTATTTTCCTGGGCGGCTTAAGTTCTTTTCCTGGAGGAAGGTTCCCCCTTTTTCGGATTCTCTCTACATGCTCATCCTCACACACCTCCCCTTTTTTTCCTCCCTGTTTTTTTTTTTCCCGATCTATACGACTTTTCTCTCCGGAAGGAATGGGAGACTTTGAGTTTATGCTTTTCAGTTCTTTTTTTTCCTTTTCCTCAAGGAGTTCTTTGTCTTATCGGATCGGTTGCCACTGGGCCTGTTCTTTCTTCGCTGCTTTCTCTCCTACTCTTTTTCCCCAGTTGTTTTTTCTCTGGTCTCTGCTCCCCCTTTTTACTCTTTCCGGGCCACCGTTTCCTTTTTTTTTCTTTTTCTTATTGCAAACACGATCAAACCTTTTTTTTTCCTGGGTTTTTCTTTCCGCTTCTGCCATCTTTTCCCTTCGCCAGGCCAGGCTTGGCCTTTATTTATTTTTCGACCGTCTCTTTCAAACAGAAATCCCCTTTCTTTTTTTGAGTATTGTACTCCTTGGCTAGCCTCTCTCCGGAACCCGGACGCCATGACTTTTTTCCTTTTGCCAAAGTCGCTTTTTTTTCCGTCCCCTCCGAGATTCTTTCTTTTCCTTTGGTTAATCGGGGTCGACTTTTTGGAACATGTCAGAAAGAAATCCTCTCCCCCCAGGCGTTCCCGGAGGCCCTTCTGCACTCTCCTCCATAACAAGTTTAAGGAGACTAGGTTTTTTTTTCATTTTCCACTTTTCCTCTCGAGTTGTTGGTTTCGTTAAAAAATATCGAAACTCCTTCTGAACCCCATTCGCGATCACTTTCCCCCTTCTTCTTTCCCAGAGGTCCTGGGTGGAAGTGTGTTCTTTAATTAAGAAAAAAAGTTCTTTCCTCTCCATTTTATTAGATTCCCTTTTCTTCTTTTTTTTTTTTTTCATTACCCCTCCCCCCTTGACACCCTTTTTCCGAATCATTGTCTTCACAGATTTTTCCCCTTTTTCTCTCTTTTTCTTTTTGTTTTCGCCTGGAATTCCGCCAAGTGGGCTTCCATTCCCCGCTTTCCCCCCCCGCTCCCCCCTTCCGAACCGACACGCCCTTGGCTTTTTCTTCCCCCCCCAAGAAAGCCGGGACCCCTTTTGTTCTCCCCGTAACTGGCCATTCGGTTCTTTTTCCCGTCTGGTAAGATTTTTTTGTGAGGGTAGAGTTCCTTTCCACAGTAGGACCCTCCCTTTGGTTACCGACTCACCCCGGGGCCCTGGCGTTTTCTCAAATTTCTGACGCTTTGCCGCGATTCATTTTCTTACTATGACTCTTTAGCTCTTCCCATCCCCCCCTTTTTCAATGGGGAGGGACCTTTCTTCTCCCCCCAAAACTGGGATGAGCCCCTCTTTCGAAGAAACTTCCACCCCCTTCATCTCCAGAGGGAGCTTTTTCTTCCCTCCTCGGGAAACGCCCCCCTTTTCTGCGCACCCGCCCTCTAAATCAAGAGGGGCCCCTTTTCGGTTTTATTTGAATCGGCCCCTTTTTCCCCCTTCTTTTGTTTCTTCTTTCGCCACTTTGTCTTTTTTCCCTCTGGAAATTGTTGGAAACCACGCTTGTCCCCCTGAATTTTTTTTTTCTTTTTTTTTTGAATTCTCTTTTTATTCTTTTTTTTTTTTGATTCCGGCAAAACCTCGTTTTTTTTTTTCTGCGATCAGGAGACTGGGCGTTTCTAAGCTCTTGTTCCTTACACCCCGTGCTTCCAGGCGCATCCTCCCCCCCCTACCCCCGGCCGTCCTCAAAGGCGGCCGATAATCATTCTTTTTTTTTTTTTCGGGGCGGGATAAGTACCTCTTTATTGAACTTCTTTCTTTTGGAGTGGCTGGTCCCCCTTTCTTGATGGACCTTTCTTATGGGCGCGTGCTTTTTTTTTTTTCCCACAATTCCCTTTTTTTTTTGATATCCATCCAAGTGACGGATGTCTCCTTTTCTTCCCTAGTGTGTCCCCCCCTGCCTATTCTGGCGCGTCCTTTTTTTTTTTTCCACAAGCGGGGGGAGTTTCTTCCCATTTTCCTTCACCTCTCACACACTGACCTCTTTTTCTCTCCTTTTCCCCTAGTGCCGTTATGTTGCCCTCCTAGGGTCAAACGCCTTCGTCTTCTTTTTCTGCCGGAGAGTGGTCTTTCATTTTCCCCCTGCGCGGTTTCTCGGCAGTTTTTTCAAATCCTTTCACGGCGCTCCTTAACTTCTTCCGGGGTGGTGCAGAAAAACATGTCCTCTCCGTATGACACCTCTTAGTGTCCTGGCCAAGTACTTTCCTGTCAGGGGCCGCTTTGTTCTCCTGGCCCCCGGCCAATTGGTCGTTTTTTTTTTTTTCCAAGCAACGATGGCGCTCCTCCCTTTCTTTTCACGCGCCCCGTTTTTGTTCTTTTTTCTCTGAAAGTTTTTTCCCCCATGTCATCCCGTTGGTCCTCGCGAAAGGCTAGGCGTGGCTTACCCGTTGGCGTCGTCGGCCCTTTTTTTTTCATCCCCCCCATTCCCTTCGGCCTCGCGATTTTCTCTGCTCAAGGCGATTCCTTTCCCGTTTCTCCCGTGAGGGGCCCCCCCCCACCCATTCTCCACCGGGCCGGCTTCTTCACCGGGAAGCGTCATTTTTTCTATCGGGACGTGAAGGTTCCCCTCCGTCGCACTTTTTTTTATTGAGACGACCTCTCTTCTTCCCCCTTCCCCTTGTGCATCAGCTTTTCCTTCCCGAGATCGCCGTTTTTTCTTCGCGGCCCCCCTTTCTTAGTTAGGTTGCCCTTTCACTCCCCTGCCCCGTGGCGAAGGCCCTTCCTGATCGTGTTTTTCAATGCCAGCCTTTTTTTGGTCGAGTTAATCACTTTTTCGATCTCTTCTTTTTCCAGCTCTTGAGGGTGTTTTTTTCTCCTTCTTTTCTTCTCCGCCTCTGTGCCCCCCCTCCCGTGCCGAAACAAGTCTTTCCTTCACCCGCGTTTTTTTTGCAACCAACTACCAGCCCCTTTTCCCCGAGCGGCTTCCCTCGCTCGACAGGTTTTTTTTTTTTTTTTTTTAAGTGATCACTCTCCTTTTTTCTGGACGGGCGGAACGTCCTTCCCCAATCGCCTCCTTCCCCGGCTCGTTATCCTCCTTTTGCAAAGTAGGCATCTCCGTTTCAATTAGATCAAAAAAAACTTAACTCCTTCCCTGCGGCTTTTCCTCCTTCCTTTTCGGGCGGTGGTAACTTTTTTTTTTTGCAAATAGTTATGGAAACGCTTTCCCTGCCCCTCTGAGTATTGGATAAGCCCTTTCCTTATGGCTGCCTCTCTTTGATTTTTTTCGAGTTCGGTTTCCCGAAGTGATGTTCCTTTTTTCTCCCCTGTTCTTTTATGGTCCCCTTTCTACTGACCGGGCTTTTTTTCCCCCTTCGCCTAGGGACATTTTTTCTCCATTCTCGTTCCCAGACCGGGCGGCCTTTTTCTCTTCTTCCGAGGGAGTTTTTCTCGGGGTTCTTGTCCCCCCCCTTTCTCTCCTCTTGCGGTTCGCGCCTGCATGACCGCTTGACTTTTGTGCCGTTCCCTGTCCGCTCGGCGGTTGGTTTTTTTTTTTTCCCGGCAAGCCGTTTTTTCCCCCTCTGGCCTTTTCGTCCCTTTTTTTCTTTTTTTTTTTCCCCACCTGAGGCCGGGCAGACCGTTTTTTCATTTCCTGCTTGGGTTGTAAAGACACGCTTTCTTTCTTTTCCTTTTATTGTCCCCTCCTTTTTCCTGCAAAAGTTTCTTCTTTGTAGCGCTCACCGTTCTACCTTCCAAAGGGCAACTTTTCTTCCGCGTTTCTTTCGTCTTAGTTCTATGTCCCTGCTTTTTCCGGGAAGCCTCTATGCTCTGTTTTTTTTTTTTTCGGTCCTTTTTCCCCTGCCAAGGCGACTCCTTTTTTCTTCGCGCCGGAGCGATGAGGGGAGACACGTTTGATTTTCCTTCGCCCTATACAAAGGTTCCGCTGGTCGCCTTTTTTTTCCTTTTCTCTAGGAGGGAGGAAGAGGGTTTTCTTTTTCCCTTTCCCCTGGTCTTTTTCCCTGTCTATGTTGTTTCTTTTTTTTTATTGAGAGTTTTTTTTTGCTCTTTTCTTTTCGTCCCATGTCGAAACTTCTTTTCTGACGATCACCCGCCCCCTTTTTGCTGCTCCCCTTCACTCCGCGCAAAAGCCCTTCTGCTTCCCTTTCATAGGCTGCGGCTTTTTTTCCAAGACCAGGCATTTTTTTTTTTCTCCTGATCGGTAAAAAATTCCTTTTTTTCGGTCGTTCAAACAATATTGGATGCTATCCCCTTTTTTTCTTTTTCCCTGCCATTTTTCCTTCCTTTGGGCGTGGATCTCTCCCATAACGCGCTTTTCCGCCCACCTCCCCGCCCTGGGAAAGTCTCATTTCTTTTTCTGGCGTTCTCCGTCTTTTTTCCCCACGATGCTTCAACCCTCCCCTTACATCGGCGATCTTTCTCTCACCATTTTCCCTTTTTTGAACACCCCCTTTCCCCCCCGCTGGTCCTCACCCCCCTACCATAAATGGCGTTTTCCCCCTTCTTGTGAGATCAAACTTTCTTGAGGAAGATCGCTCCCTTCCAATCTTGGCGGGTTCCCCTACTTGCCCATTGGCCTTTTTTTCCTTGATGGAAGCATCACTTTTTCCTGTTTTTTCACGGTTTCCATGTCAAACCACTTTTTTTCTGAACGGCTCTTTCTCTCAATTCCCCTTTTTTTTTCCGGAAGAGGGCATCTTTCATGTTATCGTTACGCCGTTTTTCAACCCCCTTTTTTGGTCGGCAGGGCAACCTCTTCTCCGGTATATCCCCCCCAAATCCCTGCTGTCCACGTTTTGCCCAAGATCCCGTATCCCCCTCTGCACGGGGTGATTCCCTTATATGGAAGAGAATTTCTTGTAGCCCCCTTGCCTTCTTTTGCGGAGCCCATTCTTCTCCTTGAGGCTCTCGCCTTAACAGGAAACTTTTTTATGATGGTAGCTTCACTCGTTTTTCTCTGGATATTTCCCAGCCTTCTCTTGGTCTTTTTTTTTTCCCCCCCAGTCCTCTTTTCAAATGGGCCCCCTCCCTTTTGAATCGGCACTCTCCGAAGCTCG
>Ga0179593_1367426_pt1 | contig 13390 bp, 11 predicted proteins | sample CZODoug2_1_08_16_FD_185931 | JGI IMG/M metagenome (GOLD analysis project Ga0179593, IMG submission 185931) | Vadose zone soil fungal communities from Angelo Coast Range Reserve, California, USA - CZODoug2_1_08_16fungal (PacBio error correction) | ecosystem: Environmental > Terrestrial > Soil >... | reverse complement strand
CTAACTGTGCCTAAATAACCGCAATGTTTGCTTTGGCTCGTGCAGCTAATAGCCCCGGCCTCGCCCCACCAGGATCTTTTTTACGTAATCTTTACCCGGTATGCTCTTTTTTCTCGAATGTTGACTTCGGTCCTGGTTTAGTAGTGTCATTGGCTTTCAGGGGATTAGGAATGGAACTGTAGGGAGCGGAGGTTTCTAGTTCGTAGGGATGGATATCATTCAACCGGCCACGAATTGGTCCATTGCCACCCCAGAAGTCACCCTACTTGATGTTGCATGGGAATCAATTAGCTCTTTTCTTGCATGATAGCGTTTCCTCGGGGTTTGGGTCCCTGTGATTTAATAAGACGCAACGATAGGCGGATTAGTCTTTCTCCAGACACTGTTTCTTTCAGTTGGTGAGTTCCAGTCTGATTCCGGACACCTCAATTTTGAGATGCGTTCTCTGGGCGAGCCTGCTTTTAAGGGTTTTTTCCAGTAGCAGTTTCTTCCGATGCTCGGTAAGTGGATTATACCACCCCCAACCTAGCCTTTGGGGCTTTCATGAGGGTTCCCGACCTTTTTTCGTTCCACTTCTGTGTCAGTGGGCTTTTCGCGGCTGGTGGATTTTCTGTTTTTCTGTTGGATCCTACTTTTTTGTCCTCCCTTTTCCCCCCCGATCACCTTTTTGACCCCTGCCCCCGTTATCACCGGGCCTGTCGTTCTCAATTGTTCCTCTTTCCATGGATCAGTTTGAACTTCCTAGCCACTCCGATCTGTGTTAAATTTTCACCTAGTCCCCTTACGCTTGTTCGCCCACCTGCCGAGCTTTCGTTTTTCTCGACAACTTTTGAACACTCCACAGGGAGCTCCACTGTCCCCACTTTTTCTTCTTTTTCCCCCTAGCGAGGCTGGATTTGACGGTGCCCGCCGGTATTTTAATTGATTCTCAGCGCTCACCCCCATTGCACTTTTTTGGTTTTCGTGTGGTTCCACTTCCTGGGTGGACTTGAATTTTTATAGAACCCGGAAACACCATTTGCTCATCGGCCTCTTCCGGAGGGTAAATCCAAGATTTCTCTGAAGCCCCGCTTTGCCTTCCGACCCTCACGGTCATGTAGGCCTTGCCCCTTCTGACGGACGGTCGACCCAGTCGCGTTATTATAATGGGTTGTGTGACTAGTTTGCAACCTTGGAAAATTCTTGGAACCTTTCGCCCCCCTGCTTTATCAGTCACCGATTTTTAAAATTGTGTGCTTTCACGGTTTTGTTGGCTCTACACGCGCCCACGGCAAGATTTTTTTCCTGGTGATTAGAAATTTCTTTCTCCCATTTCCCTTTGGTACGGGTATTGTTTCCCACAAAAAGCAGTACGTTTTTTTGTGCTTCTTAGAATTTTATGTTTTTTTTCCCGAGCTCATTGAGTATTGCTTTCGTGGGGTCATTGTCCCTTTCCAATCTTGAGGATCTAGTTCTGTTCTTTCGAGATGGGTTACCCCCCTTGGTGACACTCGGGCCATCTCCCTTTGGGCCTTAGTTGTCGCTCAGCTCCTCATTCGGATCTTTTTGTCTGTTTTAGGGTCGTAACCTACGGCCTTACCTCTCCTTCTACGCGGCATTCGCGATTGTCTTCCCGTCACTTGTTCTCTCGTAGGATGCTCCTTCTTTGTTCCTTTGCGGGTGGTTTTTTTTTTTTGTTTGAAGCTACCCGGCCCGTTTCCCGAGTGGCCCGGTCGGCCCCTGTTGACGCCACAAGTCTGGACTTAGTTTTTTTTTGGTAACCTCCGTCCCTCGGGTTAGTCTTTGCATGCTCTCAGTGGGGAGGTCAATGTATTCACGGTCCTTCTATCTCTTCTTGCTCCCGTTGTTGTTGTTTCCCCTCTCGACCGTCGTAAAGGGGGAAGTCCCCCCCTCCGTTCACTGGAGCAGCCCTGCCGACAACCCCGGGAACCGCCTTTTTTTCTTTCAATTTTTCCCGTCCCCCCTGGGTGCATGGGGCCCCCCACCCTCGGGCCAAACCTGCGTTCTTTTTCCCGGACCCCATCCCTTTTTTTTACTTAAGCTCTACTTCCCTACCAACTCCGTCATTTTCGCAGGCTGAGGACTCGAGGCCGGAAGTTCATTGCGAGTCCCCCCTAGAGCTTCTCGGCTTTTCTGAAGCCCTCCCAGATCGTTCCAACTCTCTGCTGGTCGACGCGACCCCTCGAAAAACTTCTCGAGGCTTCCTTCCCAGTTACGTACCCTTCTTTCCCCCTTCGTCATGAACGTGCGCACGGCTTCTTTTGGGATGCTGCAGACCAACCCCGATTTTATTGCTCCCTTCTTACATCTTTGCGGCCATTTTATTCGCCTTTTTTCCCGCAATGGGTCGCGTTTTAGAATTCCTTTTTTTTACCCAGTTGGAAGGACCCGTGGCTTGCGGCTCGAGCACCCCACCATGTTTTTCGCTGAAGTTTCCTTTTCCACTAGTCTCTTCCCCCCTCTTTCCCCCCAAATCATGGGCGAATTTGCAGCCCGTCTGTTCGGCCCAGGGGGACCTGGCTTTTTCCGCCCACCCTGGCTTTAGGCCAGGCGTTCCCAGGATGACCTTGAAGCACATCACCCGTCTCGGGTGTGCAATTTCTGTGAAATTGACGGGTTATTCTGCCCCGGGTAGACAAATGACCACCTTTCCTTGCAACGTTTACAGGTGAGTGCAAGGTCAATACATTACATCACAGGCGTCCCACAAGTTCCCCTTCCGCACCGTTTTTCTGATTTCCTTTTTTTTTTTGGTTAATTTGTTGTGCAAGGAATTGTTTTCGTGTTCTGCAGGCTCCCTCCCCTACTGTTGACGTCCCGCATTTTCTCCTGAAGCTAATGGTTCCCCTATCCAACGGACGCCTATAAGATTGCTCTTGTCCGAAAAGAGAGAATGGCCCCACATGGCGAGGTCTTACCCCTACTTAAAGTTTTCAACCCCCCAAGCGGTACCCCCCAATATGCTCCAAGCACAACGCCCTCACATATACCGCGAGTGTGGTGTCCTTTTCTTTAGGGTCCGTTGGCAGTGTTCTTTTTTTTTGCTAATGGTCCCTTACTCGGGCAGACGACACTTTTGTGCTTTTTTTTGAGCTATGAACATGGGCGCAGTTTGTTCGGACGCTGGACTACCAAAGTGACCACCATTGTTTTCCCTTTTCTGTTTCAGCACCCTCATTTCCGATCCTTCTATGAGGCACACCCCACCGCAGTTCCCCAAGCGGCATCCTGAATCTTGTTTCCGTGCGGACACACCGCTTGCATGACAACATCAATGTGAGAGTTGTTGACATGACGTAGGTTTAATATTCCCCCCCCAAAGCCCTGATGGTAGTTTCCGCCTTCTCCTCCCCTTCTACCATCTACTCCGGCCGCCTAAAGGATTACTTCCTGCCCTCAGCCCCTTCATCTGGATACGACCCTCCCCCCATTCACCGGCGCTCCACCGCGCGTCCCTTGACCCATGTGGCAAAGATCTGTCCTAGCCTTCGTTTTCAGTGCACTAGGGCCCACCCCCCCCCCCACTTCTGTTGATTTTTCCTCTGTATCTTGATTTGCTTTTCCTTTTCTGTGAGTACCCCCTTGCTAACTAGTTTTACGGGCGAATCTGGTCGCGGGTCCACCTTGTTCCAAGATTCGGTTGAACCCCTAGTTTTTCCTGCACCCCCTTCTTCATCTTCCCGCTGCCTAACCCCGTGCCCGATGCTTTCTCCACCCTTCTTTTGTCCTGGTTTTTTGGCTGAGGACGTTCCCCCTCAGGAATGACAAACAGAGTTCAGGGGGGTACTTTACCCAGTTGGCCCCATGCGACCGTATCCGGCGGACCTTGGGGAGAGTTGCTGGCAGTTTATCTAAACCCCTCGTTTCGGAGTTCTTTTTACCCTTTTACCTGTGTCACGACCTACCCTGCACCCAAGTTCCCGTTCGCTACTTTTTACGACAGGACCGAAGTCTCTGTCCTTTCTCTGCGCTACCCCGAGGTGAGCACACCTATCCCCCCGTTCCGTGCCAAACCCTTCGCACCCCCCCCCCCCCCTCGGTGGAGAAACCGGGTGCGTTGCTTGGGCCGCTTGCTTGGCCCTCTCCATATTAACTACGGGTCGCCCGAGGCCCCCCTATGCCTCGATTGGGCTGGTACGCGTGAGTAGCTCGTCTTTTTTCGGACCCCAGTTTCACATCATACCCTTTTCTGCAACAAGCTTTTCTGCCTCTTCAGTTGTTGACAAAAGTTCGTAGTCCCCCGTTGTTCTCCGATTTTTTTTTCCCAATCCAGCGATGTGCAGAGCGCACGATTAACTCTTTTCTTTTTTCTCCCCACAGTCTAACCCTTTCCAACCCTCTCATTTGTGGGGAGCGGATTGATGGATCACTGTATTAGACAACGCACGTCGGCACCGAAGTTTGTGAGATTCCCTTTAAGTTATCATCCCCCCAAGTTGCTGGTTGATGATTTGTAGTAACTTCAAATCCCCACATAACCTAGATGCCGTTTTTTTTCCTTTGCTTCCTTACCAGGTATCGGTTCCTGCAGTTATCTTTCCCAAGTATTTGGCGTTTCATTTCTCCTGAGTGCGTCTGGTCTGTTTTGGTCCCAACAAATACAATTCTGTGTTCTCCCTGACCTTATTCCACAGCCGGGATTTTTTTCCCGACCCACCCTTTGCCCTCTCCCCCGTTTCTTTTACGCGACACGGGTGCAACCGACGAGGGGACCCCTTAAGTCCCGTCTTCCCGATATTTTTTGGCAATTTTTTTGTTTTCGTTTCCGGTGATCTGGTGTCAGACACACCCGTGATCTCCGCCGACCAACAATGAGCACTTCTGGATTGATCATTTGGGGGTGTTTACCCCCTGTCGTTTCAAATTCAGGGTCCATGACTCCCTTTCCGACTCGATTGGTTCTCGAAGTTTTTGGGGCCATTCTAGTGTCCGGGTTTTAGTTGGTTTTTTTTTTCGTCTTTTTTTATTCTCCAAGATGTTAAAGTCTTTGGCCGGCTCCTTGCGTTTTGTCGCAGAGTTTCAGGGGAGCCTGAGCCGGGTTTATGCCTGACGAACGCAGGTTCGTTTAGTTTGGCCACTTTGTTCTGGTGGTGCTTCCTGTAAGAACTCCTTTACCTTTCTTTTGGAATTATATAACGATTTTACGGGTGTCGGACGGAGGCACTCGTTCCTCGTGCTAATCATGGTTCAGAACTTTTACAGGGGACACTCTTCCCTCCTTTCTGAACCTTTTCCCCCTCCCCGTTAGCTCCTGTTTTTGTACAGCTTTAATTGGCACCCTTGGTTTCGCCTTTGGCGGTGATTCTTTTTGATTCGGGTTCCTTGTGTGGCTGCTCCAACCTTAAGCTGTAAGCTTTTTTTTTGGAAGCCTCTTACCCGGTCTCGCCCTTGGACCCGGTCCATTTCCGCGGCTTTAGTTGGTGCAACTTTAGACCTCACCCCCCTCGGAATTTTTCCATTTTTAAAAGATTGGGTTTTCATTCGTTGCTTAGCTCCCTTCTCCTACGAGACATGATATTTTTCCGCATCTATTCCCTACTTTCCTCGTTTTATCTTTACTTTGTTCCTTGAGGTTTGGTCCCGTTTCTTTTTCAGTCATCATCCAGGCTTCGGCCCATTTTTTTCAATCGTTTTTTTGTTGCTCTGGTCTAGGAAAGGGCCTTGATTATCCAGTCAGTCCCGCCATTTTTTTGAACCCGGCCCGCCCGACCTTCAACGTTCTTGTCTTGGGTTCAGTTTAGATTCCGGACTGAGCTGAGTATGTAGGCTTTACCCAGGTTGAGTTTTGTGGAAATTTGATTTTTCATCGGCATCTGCCCTGATTTCATTTCGTTTTGGCTCCTCCCCCCCCTCCAAACCTTTTGTGCTTCCAGTCTTAAGAGGGCGACGCATCGTCGCGACCTTTTTTTTTTTCTTATTATTTCGCCCTTTGGTCTAGCTTTCTTGCGTTGGTATAGGAGTTCCTCCCCCCAATCGCTTCCTCTTTCGGAGTAACCCATTTAGTTCCCTCCAAGCTCAAGTCCCCACCAGGTTTTATTTTTGTATGGATTTGTCTGTGCCTGTGAGGATCTTTGGTCCCTGGATCGTTTAACAACTTGGCCGACGTTAAGAACCTCGAACCCCTTTTGGGGAGCTCAAGTTCACATCGAATCGGTAGAGAAGTAGAATCCTTTACGTGTATTCCGTCGTCCCCGTCCCGTTCTCTTGGCCACAAGTGAGATGTCTTGTTTTTTTCAGTGAACGGACACCCCCCCGTCGATGTAGTTCTCACAGACACAAAACCACGTAAAGGGTACTTTCTGCCCCGCAACGTTTAGCCGACAGGATGAGAGGGCGTTTGGAGTGGCGCGTTTCTCCTACTGATTTTTTCCCAGTGCTTGGCCCTTCGCCCTTCGCTTGTCCGTGCAGTTCAATTGATTGGTTTTTTTTTATAGTACCCGTCCCCGGGATATACACCGGGTTGCCTGCCTGACTGGTCAACCCCCACAACGCTGCCAAACCTCCCCGTTGATTATTCGAGGACGTCTAAGAACCGACTACCCCGAAACTGGGCACATTGGAGGTCTGGTTTGAGGGTTTGAGGACGGCCCCCTCCAATTGGGACCCCATCCGAGTGCCCCATGCTCGCCCGAGTGCGGTGAACTAGAGTGGGCGTGGGCCCAGACGCCCTTCCTTTTCTCTTTTGTTTCCAGATGATCTACACTCTAAACGTCCCCTTTTCTGGTCGATAGGCCCCTTCTCGGACTACCCTTGTACAGTCGATCTGACCCGTTTCGGAATCCTCCGTTGAGGGTTTTTCTGAAGAGTCCTGTCTGCAGGGGGTGAGTTCTTCATCAATCCGAGTTCCGCCTGTACTCTTGTGAAAAGGGGGGTCCTTTACCCTTTTCCCTTGTAGTGCCCCCCCAATCTGGAACCTTTTTTCCCCTCTTCTAACTTCTTCCAATAGGAATTAACCGTGGCCCCCCCTCCTCTTCGAGCCTTCATCTCCCGCTGCCGAGTCATTCGGTCCTTTGGTTTGTGTCGGGCAATTCGGAGGAAGTGTACGTTCCCCTCGTGCCCTGTTTTCATCGCGGCGGTAGTCTGCCTTCCTATGTATTTATTCCATTAGTCCCCTTTTTCTATTTGTATCCCGTTCCTTCTTTCCCTTTCGTTAGGGGGTTTTCCCCCTGCGTGTCAAACGTCCTGACCCCCCACGTTTTTTACGACTTATGGCACAGGTTTTTTCCCCCCCCCCCCACCCCATGGTCTGTGAGTCCCTGAGGTTTTCCCTAGGTGTCGTTGTTTGGATCACGGCTCCCCCTTCTGCATTTTTTACGATCTTATTTGTCCATAACGTGTTATCTATCTTCTTTCCCCTCTCTACTTGTTTGATCCTCGTGTGTTCCTTTTTTTTTTGGCCCCGTTGCGAAGTACGACCCCGGACCGGATGAGACATTTTCCCGTACCCTTTTTTTTCCCCTCGGTCAATTTTTTTCCACTTCCCATTTTGGTTTTTTTTCCGTGTTGACCCATTTTTTTGTTGCCTACCTCGTTGGACCCCCCCCGTTTCTGTCTTTTCAAGCGAAAACCCCCCTCCCCCTTCCAGTAACACAATGAGCATCTACGGGTCTCACCCCCCTTTTTCAGTAATTGGCGTCCTTTCTCTCGGCCCGTCGTCGCCTGGGATTGCGCTCACCTAGTGGCCTGTCTTAGGTCGATTTTAAGGCGCCCTCTTGCCCCCCCCCCCCCCCTGGTCATAATGCCGAGTTGTTTTTTTGCCCGATTTTTTTTCCCCCTCACTGCTCGCGTTTGGCCCCTACCCAGTACTTTACTTTCCCTTATCACTATGTCACCCGCGTCAGTTTCTTTTTTACTGATTCCCTGCCCCCAGATATGCCGACGTCCCTGCTGAAGCCCTTTTTTTGAGGTTGTTTAACCGTATTCCCATTTCGTGTAAATTCCCTCGCTCCGCCTCATCACCCAGTGTACAGGACCATTGTGCCCCCGTTCTGAGCATGCCCCTTTCGTACAAGACGTGCCTACTTTTTCCCAACCGCGTTTCACTACGCTGTCTATTTCCCCCTTTCCCTGCTTTGTCCAATTCGTGGAATTGACCTCCACACTGAGAAATCCGGTTTCTCGAAGTATTCTCCTTTTGTCCCTAAACCCTATTTAGGCATTTTTTTCACTGGCATTGCCCAGTTCATGTTGATTCCTGTTCCCGGGTCGATAACCCTTTTTTTTTTCCAAACGTCGTGCACGTGCATTTTCTCGGAGCAATGGGCTGAACCCCCCCCCCCCCAACGACACGAGTTCCACCCCCCCCCAGTTCAACACCCCACCTAATCCCACTCCTTAGGTGGTAATGGGTACGGAATTCTGCTTCAGGTTTGTCATTGAGCTACCACTATCCTTTTCGAAGTGAGTGTACCACTCCGCATTTCTAGTCACAACACCTTTTACCGGGCCTAGTACCGGTTGTCCGAGGGTATGATCACGTGTAATCGCCCCTTTCCCCACTTCGGAGTCTTACGTCGTGCAAGGTGCCCACGGCCGCGTCCCCCCCCAAGTCGCTCACAAAGAAAAAACGCCAGTCCACAAATAGGCTCTATTTTGAGGGGCGTTTACAAGAGTTCAGCCTTGCTAGCCTTTTTTTGGTTTTTTTTTTTGCTGTGCATTCTTTTTCTTTTATTCTTTTGGTTTTTTTGTGTGATTACGAAGTTTTTACCTCTTCACCCGTCTCGTCCCTTCCCCCCAAGGCGCGCTCTGCGTTTACCGTGTCTCAGGGCTTTTTTTGTCGTGACATGGTGTACCGCACCGTGAATAACAACCCTGTTCCTGCTTTTGACTTTTCCCGTACTGTCCCCTGTCTTCTTGTCATGTGGCTGTTCTTCATGTCACCCCCCCACACAAGCATAGCTTACTTCTCAACCTATTCCTGTTCGAACTCTTATGAGGCCACACTCTCCTTCTTTCTTCCTTCTTTCCTCAGCTCGCGGCGCCCTTCCCCCCAAGTCCACTATAAGGTGAGATTACTCGGTGCCCTCTTCAAAATCGCTGTTCCCCCGTTCACTGGCAGGTGATTTAATCGTTCACTAGTCCGGGACTCTCCCCCACCGATTCTTCCTGAGCTGTCCAGACCTTGCTTTCCTCCTCGCCCGGACACACCGTGATCCCGGCACAGGGAGAGACCTGAGCGGCTCCCCTGGCGGACACCCCATCTTCCTGTTTCCCTTCCTTGTCGTAGATTCGCCACATTCCACCCCCCATGCTTTTTTTATTTGCCCTCTTTTATTTCGATTGTCGACTCTTTCCCTTTTTTCTCCTGTGGAGAATGCTTTTTTCCGTGGCGTCCTTTGGAACTTTCTTTTTGAACCAACCCTTCTCTCCCCCGCGGTAAGTGTTTTTTGATTGCGCAGTTTCCAGCGTCTTCCAGGATTCCCTGGCCTGGCCAACCGTGTTCCGTGATCCCGTTTCCCAACCCTTCTACTTTAAGCAGGTGGGTCTGCTCCCGTCAGAAGTACACCACTTTCAACTTTTCCCTTCAAATTTTCCGGCACATGATTCTTCTTAATCACTCGGACCCTTCCTCTTTTTCCCCCCCTGTCTTTGAAGAGATATAAAATGTCTTGTGGTTATTTCTCGCCTTCCTCCCTTCCACTCCACGCACAATGTACCCCTTCTGAAGTAGGTACTTCTGAGGACGAACGGCAAAGTTTCTCGTTCTCCCCCTTTCGTGCTCTCCCTTCCTGAGGTCGACCAAGACACCTCATTCACCCCTTCCTGAGGGTTCACCCTCCTCGGAGGACACGTCTTTCTGTTGACCTGATGGGTTTTTTGCTCTTTCGAGTTTTGTCTATTTTGTCCCACTTTTCCCAGTTTCCCTCCTTCGTTGCGGACTTTCTGATTTCTTACTGGTGGGTTGTGGTTGTGACTCCCCGGTCGCGACCCAGTCCCCCCCAATCCCCACCCTATTGAAACCCTTTTTTTCCCCCTGACTCAGTATTCTTCCGTTTCCATTCCCTTTCCCCTCTTCCCCTGGGGCGCGGATCCTTTGTTTTTTAACCCAATTCCGTGCCCCGTCTTTTCAAAAGTTTTTTTTTCACCCCTTTTGTCCCCCTGAGGGGTGCTTCCCAGGGTATGGTACTTCTCCGCAACGTAGAACTGAACTCTCTTCTTGGAAGTTTTTGTTGTTTTCTCTTCCTGTTGTATTTGTACCCTACCCCCCCTTCAAGTCGGGCATCCCTTTCCTTGTTGGTATGTACGTCTGAAGTTATTCTTTATCCTTTTTCATCCCCCTCAGTTTGTTGTTGTTTTATTTTCCGAGCCCTTTCAAATGGCGTCCATCCCTTTCTTTCTGCAGACTGTCTGTGGTGTGTCGCCTTTTTCCCCCCCTTTGCTAGGGTCCGGTCTTCCAACATGTCTTGTTTTCAGTTTAGGACTTCTTGTCCCTTCTTTCAACGTGGGTACCCCACCCGGCTTCCCCCCCATTTGCCGAAAAAAGACCCTCTGTCGCATCGTTGCCCCTCCTTTCCCGCGTGCTGTGCCGCCTCCCCCAGGTTGTTTGTATCCCCTGACCGTTTCTTGCTGACACGGGTTCCCCTGCTCTCGGTTGCCACTGTCGACTTATTTCTTCCGAGTTTCTGTTTTTCCGCGGTGATTTACATTCCTTTTTTCGCACCTTATCCCTTTCCCTGCCCCTCTATTCCCAAAATCGGGAAGATAATTTTTTTTGCGCGTCTTTGCGAACCCTCCTGTTAAGGCTCCATCCCTTTTCTGGTTCCCCCTACTCCGTTACTTTTCATCCAGTTTGGCTCCTTTTATTGGTTTTGTGAGTCCTCAGTCTTAGTTGGATCTGCGTATTTACGCTGAACCGATTTCCAGGGCCCTCTTGGGGAGGTCGTTTTTTTGTGCTGAGGTTAATTCCGCCCCCGTCCCTCGCGTTTCAATTTTCCTGTCGTTTTGCTTTTTTTTTTTCCCCCCCCGGGATAGGCAGAACTCTTGTCTCTCTTTTGGGTGCGATTTTTTTTAGTATGGACCCCCCGATGTGGCTTGGCCCGTCGTTTTGCTTCTCTTTGGTTTTTTTTTTGCCGGAACACGGTGTTTTTACCAGGCTTTTTTTTTCCCCCCTTCTGCTCACATCCCACCTTCCCCTAGCTATTGTGGGACCTTTGTAAGGACTCTTTTGCAAGTTGTCTTCAGCGGGGTCGGTACCTTAGAGAGGGGCTTGGGACTTTTTTGCCTTTCCCCACCACCTTCATGACGGGCGAAGGTTTTTGGAACCAGTCCGCTGCCCAAACTCTGCTCCGACGTACCTTACTTGGAGGCCGGGGATTACGTGGCAGTTCTTTAGCCAACCTGGAAATTGACCCCAGCTAAAACTCCACCAGGACTGGGTGGTAACTCGTGTTTCCTAGAACTTTTCGAGAGCTGACAAGGATTTCTTTTGGCAGATGTAGGGGGAAGGAGGCTCCGGGGGAGGCACAGGCTTTGTGCATTTTCTCCATTTAGGTGGTTTCCGTTCCTCCCGCGGATTCAGGGGGTGTACTGTCCAGGATTTTTCCGGCCCTTGCAATCGGTGCTGCCTTGGTGTAGCGGAGCTTCGGAGAGTGCAACGTCCTCCGGGTCCCCCCAGAGCTTTGAAACAGATGCACCACTCACGTCGTACGACGTTCCCAATGAGATGTGTTTGGCTGGGAAGAACGCCCCAAGCCGTGAGAGAGAAGTTGACACTCTCTCATCGGGCAATGACTTTTCTTCTTCTTTTTGCCCTTCCACCGCGCCTCGCGTTTGGTTTTCGTGGGGGTGGGAACTTATACCGTTCGCACTGTCAATTTTGGTCCCTGGCGGTCTGAATATTCCAATGACACAATTTGAGCCCCCACGCGTTGATTGAAAGCGTGCCCCCTGATCCAACCTTGTGGCTACCCCGCCGTTTCCTCCCGTTGACGAGATCATCGGTGGGTAGCGTGTCGACCCAGTTTTTGCTTTCATGCCTTTTCCCCAAAAACCTCGAAGCAATTGGCTCGCACTCTGCAGCACAGTTGGAACCGGTATACTTTTCCCCGACTTTTATGATATTCTGTGCCTCTGTCTGTTGAGGACTTCTTACTTTCTTAGGGACGTTGCGGCGCCACCCCCAGAGACCTCCCACCCCGTGGAACCATTTGTCAGGGACGTCTAGATTTACCCTTTCAGGCTACGGGTTTTTTTTTTGTGTCTTCTCCTCTTCCTGGTTTTTGCCACATCTTAAGGTCCCCCCTTTTCCTTAAGGTGTTCACGGACCGTGTCAGCAACCGTCGCCTATTGCGAACCGTCGAGTCTTTTTTTTTTTTCTTCTTCTTTTTTTTCTCCTTTTGTTTTTACGTTTTTTTTCGTCACCGCCCCCACCCGTCCCCTTTGTTTTCCCCTGCCCCCGAGCCAACGCGTTTGGAGGCCGTTTGCTTTTTTCCCTACGGTCTTTTCCTTTTTTCCCTTTTGTCCCCGACCCACTGGCTTGCACTCCCTGTTAGGTGTTTTCGAACCTGAACATATAGTGAAATGTGTCCCACTTGTCAATTTTGTTTGTCCCTAAAACTCGACAAAGCCACGGGTGGTTCCCCCTCCCCATTCCCGCTATTACATTAGACGCCGAGGCATTTTTGTCACTTATTGCTTTGTTGTGTTTTTTTGTAGTTCCTGGAATCCCCTTTTGGCCCCCCACTCGTTTTCCAACCGCTGGGATTAAACCTGCCCCTTTTTTTGGGTGAAGGACGTTTCTCTTAGCTTTTGAGCTGGTCTTTTCTGAACCCGCGCCACGGATCTTTTTTTTCATCTTCATCAGCTTCTCTGATGCCACACCCCCGTCCCATCACCCGGATCTCTTGGCGAACAGTACCTCCATTGCTTCTGGTGACCCCTGTTTTTCGCTGCTTTTTGTGCCTAGACCAAGGTACCTACTTTTAGGAGTGCCTTTCTTAGTTCAGATTTCGTTTTAAGACCTTTCCGCTCTGGTGCTGTAACCCTTTCTTTTTTTTTTCCCCTTGGTAACTCTCATTCCGGCAATTGAGGCTGTGTTCTGCCGTTGCCTTCACCGACTTGCCATAGTTTTTGACCTTTGTTCCATGCTGGCTGCTTTGCCGCTGCCGGCTGATCGATTGTTTTTCTTTTTTGGTCGGTGAGTCCCGGGGTACCTTTCCGCGTCTTTGAACGCGCAAGTTGCGAGGGTCTTCTTCCCGTGCGTAACTCTTTTACTTTGCCTTTTTTGTTGGGTCTTTTCCTCCTTTGGTTGAACGACGCCGTGCCGTTTTTTGGTAGGCAGGGTTCAGGTTTCGAACACACCAGGTTTTTGTGACGTTTTTTTACACCGGGCCCGCAGGTTCCCCCTCCTTCGCGTAGGATGGCAGCTTCAGCGCTCGGTTTAAGTTTTCGC
>Ga0179593_1615397_pt1 | contig 13391 bp, 16 predicted proteins | sample CZODoug2_1_08_16_FD_185931 | JGI IMG/M metagenome (GOLD analysis project Ga0179593, IMG submission 185931) | Vadose zone soil fungal communities from Angelo Coast Range Reserve, California, USA - CZODoug2_1_08_16fungal (PacBio error correction) | ecosystem: Environmental > Terrestrial > Soil >... | reverse complement strand
TTCGCATCTTTGGCTTTTTCCTTTCTCTCCTTATCGCTCAGCAAGTATTTTACGCTTTTCGCAGGATGGTCCTTTTCTCGTGGTACCCTACGTCATTTTCCAAATCAGGAGCACCCCTTTCCACCGATAGGCCGTTCTTGTTGTCTTACGCACGTTTAACCCCTCCTTCTGCAGTTCCAACCCCGGCGGCTTAGAGCAAGGCAAATGTAGGCGCGTCGGCCTTCCTCTCTTTATGTTGGCCCCACCGGCACATTCTTTTTGGCGCTGTAGGTCCACGATTTCCTAGTATCTTGCAGACGATAACGAAACGTTTTTCATAGGCCAAGTCGGTTTTACAGTCGGGCCTTTGACGCTGGAGTGTTTCTTGTCTGCCCCCTTGAGTTCCCTCTCTCTTTTTTCTTCCAGAAGTGTCGCCCTTTTATCGGCCTTTGAGGATCAGCGCCACTATTGGTCGCGCGTCTCCCTGGAACCACTGACACCGTGGGTTGCTTCCTGCAGGAGCCTCCTTCCTTGACGATGCGCCCTTTAGGAATTGTTTGTCACAGGACAACTTGTTCGTACCCAAACCACTCCCGTTACGAGCGGTCTGGGTTCCCCCTTCGCCATATGTTTAATAATTTCCGCATCTTATCCCCCCACCTACGCACCACCCTTCCATCTTGCCGAGTTTTTCAGGCTTTGAGAAGGTTCTTCGTCACGGTGTCCGAGATCTTCCTTTCGTCACTCTCTGACAACGTTCTCCCAATGGCTCTGCTTCTCTCGGCACGCGGTTCTCAGCTGCAAGCTCCCTGGAGCAAAAAAAGCATCGAGTTCGAACCTGCTTCTTCAGTGGATTCCGATCCACAACTCTATACCCCTAGGATCGAAGACGTTGCGTCGGCCAGGTGCTGTTCCCTTCACTTCTTTGGTAGCTCCCTTTGCATGCCAAACTCCTTCTTCCTTGCAACTTTTTATCCGGTATCTGTCCTCCAACCTCCACTCGAGTGGAGGCAACCCCACAGGCTCAGGCAATATAAGCCCTGCCCGCATATCTCTGCGGAATGTTAGTTTTTTCTCTCTTTCTGTCATAAGTTACGCCCCATACCGCCCCAATCCTTCCCCCTTTGTCGGTACTGGCGCGGCGGGGGTCCCACTTTCTGTCCGCACGACGACTTGCAACCACATCGAGCGCTCTGGTCATGATGGCAAGTTTCTAGCGATACAAGACCCCTTTCCTTCCTCGTAACGAGATCGCCTCACTGGAGGTTAAGGTGGGCTTAAACAGCCATTAATCTGGTCGATGCCGGCGATTTTCCCCCCCACAGAATTCCTTTCTTTTTTCCTATGGTCGGGACCCTTCGGAGGCCATTCTGCAAGCGGCGGTGAACCCTCCCCAAGAAGAACAACATTTTCCACCGTTACCCATGATGCCACAAAGCGATAACTAACAAACCCTCTCCGTCCCCCCCACATGGCACATCGCCCAGCCTGCGTAGGAATTTGGTCCCTGGGGCATCTTTCCATAGACTTGCCTCCCTTTTATTGTCCAGTTGTCTAAAGGTTGTCCCTTCGCAAGCTTGATAGTTTCTCAATCGCAACGTCGTGTCCCTTTCACTTCCTTAGAGCTTTGCATTAGCGAACGCCGAAACGCCTTTTACTCTCCTCCGGTAGCTCTTGATTCGTCCTCAATGACCGGTTGGTCGGACATGTTTGAACGAATGTCCTCAACTACATTCCTTTTTTTAGTTTACCATTTGTACGGGTAGTCCTTTCATACCGATTTTTAGTACCCCCCATATACATACGGATTCCTCAGCTTAGTCGTAATATTTGTCACCGAAATACGCCTCTCCTTTTCTCCGAAATCTCTTTTTTTTTCAAAATACACGACCACGAACCCTTTTTATCTAAGACACCCCCTCTCCTGAAACCACCATCTGCCTCCACCAACAGAGGACCTCCCCTCCTTTGAGACCTCCCTCCCGCCGCCAGCCATCCAACCCCCCCGCCCCGCCAACTTCCTCCCATGGCCTCCAATGCCAAATACGCCCTAAGTGGCTCACTCCTCCCCCTCGCCGCGATCCCCCCCAATCGTTTTCGAATCCTTCCCCCCAGATGAAACGCCAGCGCATCGCTGTCTTATCCCCCCCTTTTCATCCGCCTTGGGAATATCGCTTCCCCTTCGCCCCCGTCCTGCATTTTCCATCCTCTAAACCCTCTTGTTGCTCAAATCCGCTTACGAACTTCTTAAACTTTTTCCAAGCGCGTTGCGCGCGCCCTTTTTGTTTTCATGCGATTACCATGTATGCAAGACACCTTGATCTGGACTTTCTTCCCCACACATGACCGAGTTCTTTCTTCGATCTCGCGCTCCTCCCTTCCCGCCGGAGTCTTTTCCCTTTCGTTTCACCCGCCTACCCGTCGAAGGCTCTTGCTCAATGTTACGAGCGCCACGTGTGCCATTCTGGACGACTATCCTCTTCCCCCGCTTGCTCCTTTTTTTCCTACACGTCGGCCTACCATTTCTTCTTTGCACATGAGCCACCGTTCCGTAAAGCCGATAAGGCCACCCGAACCGTTGGTTAGCCCCGGGGAGCACCCCCAGAGTAAGCCCGCGCGGTTATGGACGCGAGGTTCTTTTCTACATAGCCTCCCCCGGAGACTAAGAGGCGATCAGGATTGCAGCGTTCGCTCAGTAAAGCCTTCTCGTAGCGGACTCTATTCCCCGAGGCTCGCAAATTCCTCCTATAAAACCTGTGCCTCCTTGTCGTTTTTTAGGGGCCGCTGTCAACCCCCCGTCCCCTCCCATTAAACCTCCACGTCTGGCCCTTGCCGAAAGCAACCACTATACGTGCGACCAGAAACTTGCTTGGACTCCCTTCGACGAGTCCGACGTGTCTTTTCAAGAACAATCCAGTGCCTCCTCTGCCACCTCTTTTCTGCCGGGGGATACTTATTTTTGCGTCCTATGGTGCGTTTCCCGGAAGTTAGGAGGGGTTTCCAGTGTGTCACCTTGGCATCCAAGATTCTTTTTTCCCCCCATTTCAGGGGGTGTCCTTTCGGGCTTTCCCGGCCGCCGCAGTTTCAACGTCACACCCGTTCTCTTTTGCGGCTTTAGTCTCCCCTTTCTCGCCCTGCCCTCTTTCTTTTGGGCCCCACGTCTCCCCCTTTTGAACTTGTTGCAGGGTTTTTGCTGAAAGTTAAACATTGGGTCAGACTGGCTGCAGCGTTCTTCCCTCCATCCACGCGACTCCTCCTTCGATGGGACACCCCTTTCATTGGCCGCCTGTTGCATTTTTTTAAAGTTTAATGACTATATGGGGCTGCTCGAGAGGAGATCGTGCGCGTTTTCTTCCTTCTGTTGGCTCCCGAAATATAGGAGGTCCTTCGGATTGAGGCTCTGCGCCTTTGGCCCTCTTGTAGTAGAGCTCTTTTTCCCCAGTTAGAAGATAGATTTCTCCAAAGGAGTGAGGAATAACTCCGGAAAATCATCAAACTTGGCCTTGTTCCTCCCCGCGTCCCCATCTGACATCGACGGCCCTTCCCCTTGACTTCGTGTCCCTCCTGTGTGCACGGATTGCGCGCTATCGATTCAATTTCCTTGGCTGAGCCGTCTATCTTTGATCACAACGCTTTTTGCTCGCTGCCGGTCATTTTTTTCGGTCAGCGCTGCCGAGCTGTTTTCCTGATGACGCCCCTTCGCGATAGGTTGTCTCGCGTTAATTACTTACCGGTTTTGCCCATTCTTCGCTATCATCATGGGCCTGGCAGATATACGGGTCTAATTCCGCCTATAGCTTTCGGCTTAGGTTCCAATACGATCCTGAGTATGTCCCGTCCAGCGAGGCCAGTGCCGCTACTTTCGCTTCCGGCCTACTGGGTATCCCTTTCCAATCTGAAATGGTTTTTTGTGCGTATGCTCGAGTCTCACTCGCGGCGATCCTTTTCATCTGTTTACGAATGTGTTATCAACCATCGCTTTTTTTTGGCGCTCCCCGGTAATGTTTTTGCTTTTGCGGTTGTGGCTCGGCGTCTCTTTTTTGGAACGCAACAGAGGGATTTTTTTCTGTGGTCAGAAAGGCACTTTCCTCCTTGTTCCTTTCATTGTCCTTTCCACTTTGGTCGACCTGTTTGCCTTTACGTGATAGTTTTTAGCTATTTGTTGAGGCGTTTTTTGTCTTAATCGTTCTAGTGCGCTTTTTCCCCAAGATCGTTTTTCCAGCGCCCCCCCTTGAGGACGGAGGCGCGTATGTTCCCCAGGAGTTCCACCTTCTTCTGACACGAACAGCGAGTCGGTGGCCGGCATGTCCGAAAACCTTCTTGTTTCTCTTTTCCGCCTCTCCTTGTTGAGAGAGTCGATTCCCCTGCTTTGTCGAACCCTGCCCCCCCCCGGGCATCGATGTTGTCAATCCAGTTGGACCTGTTTCGTGACACGCGCCTCCCTGTTCTCCCCTACTGCCTGATATTACCCCGCATCCCGCGACAAAACGCCTCACCCGGCTGCACAAAAAAAACTCTTCCCTTTCCCTTTCTAATGCAAGCAGGTTCTCCCCGATGGGTCCATTCTTGAGTGACAGTAGCGATTCCCAGATTCCCTTTTTTGCTTTCTGCCACCTTCACAAACTCCCGCCCTGCGCCAATACTTCGGCCGCTACACAACCCTCCCCATTTATACGCAAAAACAGTTCTCCTGGTACCACCCCCTTCTCCACAGCGATTGTTCGTTTAGACCAAGGATTCCCGGCTGCGGTTTCCCATCGGAGCATCTGCCCCCCATTGTAACTATCTCTCTCCCCCGATTGCCTGCAAGCCCCCCTGTCTTTAATTTCTCGTTTTCCCTCGCTTTTTTTCCGACCGTAACTTTTTCGCGGATTTCACTCCTTTGAAAGCTATAGGCGTAGTAGCCAGGTATTCTTTCGCGGCACTGTTGACTCGACCTTTTGGAATGCCCACTCCCTTTCCAGGAGACGACGCCAAGAAATATCAGCCATGTTCGGCATCATGGAATCGACGAGCTTCCTTTTCTCAATTCAATCCCCTTCCAATGCAATCTTTTTTTGCGATCGTTTTGTTTCCTTCCTGTCCCATGTACATTCACTCAGCGCCTTGACATCGGGATCTTGGCCGTCACAACCGGGCCACCCTCAGCGGACCCCTCCCTTGCCAGGGAGTCTCTTTCGTATGGGTCATAGATTGTTTTGTAAATTGACTCCACCCTCCCCCTGATGATTTTTCCTCCTTTTCTTCTCCTTTGTTAGGAGCATGCTTCTAACGTTAAAACCCTCGCTTACTACAATTCATCGGCGACTATCCAATACTCCTTCATCTTTACTTTTTTGCGCCTTCAGAGTGGCCCAACATTCAACGCATTCTCCTCTATATCCTCGCCTTAGCCAACCCCCCCTCCTTTCAAACTTTCCTTGCAACCCTTTTTTCCCCCTCCCACTGGAAAACCTGGGCCCAGACTATGCGGCAATGCTTTCGCTGTGAGCTTTGTCGCAGGACCCTGCAGATCGGCGGACCGATGGGTATCCTTTACTGCCCCCCCCTGAAAAAATTAACAGTGCCAACTGCCACTGTCGCCTTTTCCCGGTTGAACGCATACAGCCGCCCTTTCACGGGTGGTGACCTTTTTTGTCGCCCGAATGAGGCGGCCGGGGACTTCCCCTCTTATTTTTTTGCCCACCCTGTCCCAGAGGTCCTTGCCCTGAATCTTCGGCATTGCCACACCTCACCACCGACCGACAACTTTCCCCTCCCGCCCAAGCGTTACGAAACAAGTCTCCCAGGAGCTCTTTATCGGATGCGCAAAACTATTTCTTTCCGACCCTCCCCCCTTTCCGGAGCCGCGGTCACGCATAATATTTTGTCCCAGATTTTGGATTTTTGCTCTGCCATGGCCCTTTTTTTTTGGTAATTTTCATTTTGGCTTTTTGTCGTTCAGACATCCCTTTAACCCCCTCGCATTCAGACGGAAGATTTCCGGTGAAGTTATCGGATTTCCCTTTTTGCCTCGTTGATCACTAGCTCGCTCCCTTTACTTGGACCCAACCTCGGCCTCAATCTCTCATCTTAGATCTACTGTCTTTAGTCTCTTCCTGCTGACCAGGCCGGATTCCTCTATCACCCGACGCTGGGCCTGATGATCTGGTGGTGCCCCCGAAATTTCCCCCCCCGGTTCCTACTGTGCTTTTTGACGGCCATTTTTCAAGGGGATATGTGCCCCCGAAATGTCAAATGGAGACTTCGCCCATCGGCAAGGCTGCGAGCGGCCTATGCTCTCTCCTTTCCTTTACTCGCATCGTTTTCCCGTAAACAATTGACCGCCCAAAGTGAATTCGGACGCGCTTTGGCGGGGAACGATGCTTTAACTCCGGCGGCAGAATATTTTTAGCGCGAGCTCGCAGTCACTCCTTTTTTGTTCTGGGTTTTTTGTTACGGCTCAAATTCCAGGGCCAAGTTACATCTGACCCAGTGGAATCGCCCTGCCTACGCGCGCAACTCTTTTTTTCTTTGCATTTCAACTTTACCTTGAGTCTCTGCGCCGGATTGTGCTCAGTGATGTCGAAGCTCTTCTCTTCTGGAGAGATTGACACCTTTGATGCGTTGTCGAGGTTGGTGAGAGCTCTCAAGGAGGATGATTCAGTTGCGTATACTGATTCGCGTTATTGGCCGTTGAATATGTTGTTTCCCTGTCCAACGATGGAGTTGGATAGCTTGTTTTTTTTTCTCTTTCGGAGGTCACTGGCGGATTTGGCCATGGCGGAGGCATTTTGCGGCGGCTTTTGCTTGGATTCGGTTGTGGCTGTGTTCCATTCTTTTCTTTGGCGGGTTGGCTTACATGGGTCTTGCGGTGGTGGAACTGGTTTTTTCATGTGAGTTTTTTAGAGGACGTTTAGTAGTTTGCGAATTTTTTTCGTGATTCATGCTTTCCGATTTCGGGCGCCCCGCTTCGGATTGATCGGTGAATACATGACGGCTACGCTGATTATAATCAGTATTTCTTTTTTATGGTACTCCCACGCCCTATCGGTATGACCGCTTAACCAGTACGGCTCTCGGACTACTCTCCCCCCAGGTGATATAGTTCGGCGATGTCAAACAAAAGCATGGCCGGCACCTCCTCCGTCAGGTTGATGCTGACCTCAGCCGCTCTCTAGCCTCTGAGGTCAGGCTCTGTTCTAATGCGGTCAACTTTCTTTCCGTTCGACCCGTCCCCCTGATTGGGGGATATCAAGGCTATGCCATGTTCCTGCCTGGAAAATCTCCTGCCCGGTTGCGGATCTGTCGATCCTTAGCTCGCGACCCAGCCCAACGCGCCTTTTCATGACGCGATGTGCCATGTTTAGTTCCTTGTGGAAAGATCTTTCCTTCCACGGTTGAGCATTTGGTCCGGTTTCGGCCTTTTTCCCGGTTCACATTTCTGGCCATAATGCCCTCGAGATCGGTCAAGACAAACCCCTCGCATTAGAATGACCTTTACATGGGTTTTTTCCGTCTTCTTCGTCTTTGCTCTCACTTGCGTTTTGCCCCCAACCTTTTCACTAAAGCCAGTTAGCAGGCCCTCTCTCTGTTTCTACAGCAATTCTACTGTGCCCGTCTTCGCTCTCCTTTCCCTGGGCCCAGACCCTTTTGCTATTTTGTTGGCACCTTATAGCCGCTACCTTTGTTCCTCCGCGCCCTCGCCGTGATGAGACAGGGTTTTTTTTTGCCATGGAGTTTGTCCTAACTTTTTCCTCTTTTTTCCGGGCCCCCCCACATTTTTCGTAAGATAGCTTTTCCCCCTTGCTTAAGGCCGAGCATGTTTCTTCCCTCTGCGGCTGTTTTCGGCAATTTTACTGCCCATCTTATGAAGTTGCGCCTTCTGAAGGAAGTTGGACAAACTCCGCGACCCAGCCTAGCATGCCCTCCCCAGGGGGCCTTCTTTTATGATCACTCGTTGGATCCCTTTGCCCAGGCCCTGATCATCCGGTGTCCGAACTCGAGTACCTCCACTTTTGCAGATGCTCTTTTGTGCAGAGAGACATGCCCTCCATGTCCGGAACTCGCTGTCTCGGATCGGTGACGCTTTGCAGTTCACCTGCCCCCTGACCGACCCCCACGTTTTTCAAGATCCCGAATTCAGAATGGGCCCGGATTTCTACTCCCCGAGGTCTGCTGTTCCGGATGAACGTTTGTGCTTTCACCAGGGCCGTCTCTTCCGGCTTTTTTTGCGTACGAACCGTCATTTTCTCCTGGTGACCGCATCGATGCCTTCTTGCTCTTCTCCTTCTTTTCTGCTTGGCTTCTTCTTTTCACCATCGCAGCAAAAGCACTTTTTGTCCATGCCGAGATCGCTCTCCCTAGGCGCTGAGCCGCCGGTCCCCCTATACCCACCAGGATTCTCTCTTCTGGAATCCATAATCAGGACATAGCGGTCCTTTGCCGGAGAACAATTTCCCCCTTTCAGCGTCAACGCCGTGCACCTTTTCCAAAACCGGACTTGGACAGTGTCTACTTTTAGTTATCGTCTGCATGATCGTCTTCTTTCCTCCGGGGGCGTTTCCTAAAAGCTCACATTTGTTTTTTTCTGAGCCGTCCACCAGTTCTACTATGGAAGTCGACGCGCCTCCCTTGCGCTAAGCGCCTTGTTTTTTCGGGAATGCAGAAGGGTTTTTCCTTGCGTAAGAAAATTCCCTTCCCCCTCGTTCCTCTCTGTTTGCCCGTGCTGTTTTTTTCCCCTTTTCGCTGACGTAGTACCCACCCTTAGAGTAAGAAAGTCCTTCCCTCCGTCGAGAAAGCGAAACTTTTTGCTGAGGCGATAAGCCCCTCCTCCAAAGCACACTGGAGTGCCTCTTCTTCTCTTTTCTCCTCCTTCTTTCGGAGAGATAGCGTCCGCACTGTGGCTTTTTCGCTTCTCCCAGCAGGAGTTCATTCTTTCGAAGGATTTTCCTCTCCGGGTTTCTTACGTCAGGCTCCAGTGAGTGTTTGCAAAGCACATTTCCCGTTCCCTTTTCTTCGAGGATTGTTTTTTTCCAGAAGCCCCTTTTCCTTCTTCCTTTTTCCCCCAACAGGAGCGCTGTCGGTAAATGGTAGGCGAGTAGACTTCATAGTGATGTGGGTCCCGGCCCCTATCCCCCTGCACCCTTGCGTGGGTCTGTTGGCGCTGTTCTCCTTCAGCTTGAGCCATGCAGACTATACTCCCAATACGGTTTAGACATCGCCACAGTCCTCCCCCAGGTGCACGGCGTTGTGGCGGACAGGTGATGTCCTTTCCTTCTCTTCGCTCTGTCTTGACCGTTTCAAAAGCTGTCTTTTTGGTATCGAATCCTGAGGATAAGCGCACTATTTTTCGGACGAGCTCCAGGAACTTTCACACCGTGCGGTGATGCTCTATGTGAAGCCCTACAGTCACTTTGGCAGAAGAACGATGCTCCCCCTTGCCGCCTCCGGCATTTGTGCTTCACCATTGACGACCTCCGGTTCGTTACCCCCCCCAAGACCGCCGAGCATGCAGCGCTTTTTTTTGCTGCACCGCGCCAGCCTCTCTTCCGTCAGCAGTACCCTCTTTTATACCATCCGGGCCCATCTGGCCCTCGTTAGCGGATTTAGTTTCCTCCGGTCAGCTTAGTCACCGTGTTTTTCCCCTCTTCCAATGGGTGTCTCCGATCAGAAATGTCCCTGAGTTACGGACATTCGTGCCTGTCTCTCGGCACTTCTTCAGTGAAACTTCTTCCCCTGCTCAGATACTCGAGTTCTCCGGCTGCGTGCCCCGGAATCACTCTTTGAGCCTGAGGCCTCGAAGTCCCCCTTCCGTAGGCACGTTTTTTGCTCCCCTGTTTGTTGCTGCCTGCTGTACCCTGATTCAGGGCTCCCCTAGGAATGGCTCGGTTTCTTCGAAACAGCATTCCTGTGGAGGCAATCCCAGGACTCTTTCCCCTACAAGCAAGGTGGTTGAGCCTTTTTGGCCTGTTTCTTTTGACGGCGCCTCCTTTGTCATCGTTACGCCCCATCCATGGGCCCCAAACCTCTGGATCAGGCGTACTGGGCGCGTTTCCGACAAGGTATGCTGTCCGAGCTACAACCCCATCGCGCGAATGGTATGGTTTTCCATGATGGCACATTTTTTTTTTGAGATCCAAAGGCCCCCCGTCGCTTTTTTCGGAGATTTCCTTTTGGCGTGATGTCGAAGGTTGGGGGCAAACAGCACTTCCGAGCCGGTCGATCGCGATCAGGCCCCCCCCCATGTTTTTTTTTTTTTTTTTTCTTTTTTTATTTCTTCCGGCATTTTGAATGAGAGGTGTTGGTAGGGACCCGATCCGCGGCCCCTTTCTGGACAGAGGTCTTTTCCCCGTATCCCCACAAGGCACCACCTGGCCCGCCCCGACTCTCCTCCCCCTTGAAAAAGCTCTCCCCCCAGGAGCCCACACATGGCACATCTCCTCATTCCGCTGCGCTGCGGCATTTGGTCGCTAGCCTGGTCATCGCGTGACTTTTCCCTTGAGCCGCACCTTAAGCCTTATTGTCCATTCCGAACACAGGTGGTCCATGACAGCTTTTGCCTCGTCCCCGCACCATGCAAAGTCGGTCGGACCTTCTGCGCTTTGAAGCATCCCTACACCGCCGAATCGCCCGCGCGAGAGGCGCTTGGTCGGCAGTCCTGACGGAGTTTTCAGGGACGGCCCATGCGGGTGGTTCCGCCCTCGCGACCTAAGCAATTGTGTTTAGTAGTACCTTGGAGGCGTTAAGGTACGTATCATACCGATACGTTTCTCCATACCAATATACACTTCTTTCATTTTCAGGTAGTCGCATAGTAGTACCGCCCCATCGAATCGTTCCTCCCGAAATCGCTCCTGTAAATCCACGACACCTTTTCCGAATCTACTCCCCCCCCCTCGCGGAAACCACCCCGGAATGCATGCAACCCGCGTTGGCCCTTTTCCATGGAAGCCCCCCTTTCCCAAGGCCCGCCGCCCCTCCAGCAAAAACCGAAGTCCAAGCCGCCGCCTTTCAGCCCATGACAACCCGCCCGCAGTGGCCGCCCCCCCACCTCCCCCGCACGCCGAGCAAAGCCCCTAGGGTCTTTTTGCCCCCCTTTTGAAACGTCCCAATAACCTTTTCTGTCTTACGCCCACCTTTCTCCTGAGGAAACTATCTCCCCATCGACACGGCATCGCACTTTTCATCGCTCCAGAGCCCTTCACTGATCGTCATGTGCTTCAATCCTCCCTCCTTTTTCGCCTGATACACAATTCAGAAAGCGCGTTTTCGTCGTAGCGCGGTTCCCGCGATCCACTGTTGATGGTAACTTGGCTCCTTTCTTAAACAAAAAAACCTTCTCCCGAGTTCGCCCGAGTGACTTCGATCTCGCCTTTTTATAGTCTGACGCCGGAGATTTCCCTCATCGTTCACCGCCCCCCCCTTCCGCGGTAGAAGGAATCCTTTGATCAATGTTACGAGCGCCCCCTCTGCGCGTGCATCTGTTTCCCCCTCTCCTCTTCCCGTCGCGAAGTCCTGCAGGTGACCGAAAGTCGGCTCATTTGTTTCGGGGGCACATATCAGTCCCTGCCGTAACTCCTTTAGCAACAGTAGCTCGTTGGCGTCGCCAATTTTCGTGTTCTCCCCCCATAGTTAAGCTTCCGCTCCGGTTATAGGGATGAGGCTTCTGTTCTCTCCATAGACTCCCACGGGGACTTTTCTAAGAGGCTCTTGAAGATTGAGGTTTCAGGAAATCCCTGAGTCTCGGACTATTTTTCCCTTTTTTGCCATGGCGTGTCCTCTAACTTCCCGGACTCTTCCTTTGAATCTTCCTTGGAGGGGCCGCTTGTTCTGAACGACAACCGCCACTCTAAAATACCTCACCTATTTGCTTGCCGAACTCCCACCCCATATTCAGTGGACCGCTATTGAGTGGACCTCCGGTCCGCCGATTCCTGAAAGAAATCGCCACTTTTGTGCTTCCCTCCCGATTGCCAAGCGCTTGCAGTGGCACCCTTGTGCGTCCTCTGGTTTTCTGTGGAGGAATTTATATATTTTCAAAGTGTGGCATCCGAAGTCATGGGCGCTGCCAACCAGGTTTTGCAGGTTTCCTCGAGGGGCGGCCCAGCCCGCCCTCGACAACGTCGGAGCTTTGGGCTTTTTAGGCCGCACTTATCGAAACCCTTCCCCCAGGGCAGAAGTGGGACTGGCAACTTTTTTTGTCCTTCTTTTTGGCTGAAAGTCTTTTTTGAACCATCTGTTCCGCAGGAGCGCGTCCCTGTTCGGCCTCCATCTCAAGCGAACCTTTGCGCCGTCGCTTTGCAACCAAGATTTGTTGCTCTGGTTGCAATTCTAAGTTATATGCGATCCTTGCTTCGCGAGGCGATAGAGTGCGGCGGGTGAGGTTCTCGGAATTTGTAAAGGCGCCCCCCTCATCCTTCTAGGATGTCATGGTCAGTATGAGGCTTCGCCGGCATCTTGTACGATCCTAGGGTTGTAAGGTTTCCTCTCTCTTCACTCCCTAACCCCAGGCTGGGCTCTCACGCCTTTTTTGCCCCCACCCTGAAAGGTCTGTTTAAAGTTACACCTCCCCACCTTTCGCCAAGGACCGAAGTCCTACGGCACTTTTTTTCTCCTGAGTTGGAACTGGTGCGCTCGCCAATCTTCTGGCATGGCGCTGCTTGTCTCCAGCGGTCATGATCCCTGATCGGCGGGCTCGGTCCCGGTCTTTTTTTCTTCGGATCAGGAGCTGCCTCTTTTCGTTCCTCCTTTGCCTCCACCTGAGCCGATATTTTTGTGCGCTGTCTCCTGGGCCTGACTTCTGGCCCATTCGCGGTCGCTCTCCAGGCCGCTACGGCCTTCCGGGCTAAAGCCTTCCCTCTTCGCTTTCGGCGGTCCGTGAAATCAGCTCCTCGCGAGATTCTGGCGTTTTTCCCAAGCGTTATTGCTTTTTTGCTAATCAAATGCGGTCCGGCCTAACCTCTGGGTATCTGCATTCATCTTTACCCAGTGGGTGCGGATTCGAGGGAACCACCTCGTTTTTTTTGTACGAATTGGTCTACAATCGCTGTGGCATTCGTTTGGGGCACTCCCGGTCCCCCATTGTTTTTGGCTTTTTACTGTCGTCGGTTGTTTGTTGTCCTAGGCGTATTTGCCGCCGAGTATTTTTGGCTCGCACCATTGCCTCCTTTCTTCTCAGTCTACTCACCGCCACTCCATCGCGTAGACCTGCTGCTCTCTTTCTGATAGTTGCACTCTGTTCTTCTGTTTTGTAGACTAGTAGTGCGATGGTGGAAAGTGGCGGAAACCCTCGCGAATTTTTTTACTCTTTGCGTCTGCCGACCCTTACCCCACTTTTGTGGTTTTTTGTTTTTTTGTTTGTTTTTTTGTTGGACCGCAAACCCTCTGCGGCCCGGTCGGGATGTTGCAACGCCGGGCCTTTTTTTTTCTCG
>Ga0179593_1322147_pt1 | contig 13391 bp, 27 predicted proteins | sample CZODoug2_1_08_16_FD_185931 | JGI IMG/M metagenome (GOLD analysis project Ga0179593, IMG submission 185931) | Vadose zone soil fungal communities from Angelo Coast Range Reserve, California, USA - CZODoug2_1_08_16fungal (PacBio error correction) | ecosystem: Environmental > Terrestrial > Soil >... | reverse complement strand
CTTAGTCTTCCTTTACCCCGTTGGGGGAAATCCAGCTCCCTCCCCCAAATCACCTCTCCTACACAAAACCTCCCCTCCAGATGTTTGCACTTACGTTCAACCCCCCAGCCCGATTTACAGTCATGCCCCCCCCCCCGTGACGACCCGCCAAGACGTCGGATTCTTTCCTATTTCCCCCCCCCCTCACTTTTTTTTTCCTCCCAAACAGCCCTTTTTCCACTTCCAGAATAGGTTTTTGACTTGGACCATCTACATTGCCGTTCCCTAAAAAAAGTTAGCCCTTTTACCCTTCTTCAGAGTTTCCTCCCCAAAACTTCCCTCTCTGACCCGGTCCCCCTACCCCTTCCCCAGCAATTTTGGCCAACCATTCCTGTCTTTTGTCCTTCTATTAGTTTTGAACCTTTTTCCGACCCTTTCTCATTCTGCTTCTTCTTGATTCACCTCTTACAAATCCCATGTGATAGTCTGTCTACCGTTTTCAGGCCCCTTTTTCCCCGAGCTGCACTTTTTCTTCCCTTTCTTTTCCCCCCCCCTCGTAACCCTCCCAGACCATTCTGTCTTATTTTCATTAAACACCCGCTCTTATACTGAAAAAAAAACACGTGTCACAAGCCGTTTCCTCTTTTTTTTCTCCCCAATGCGTCTTATACTCCCTAATGAACTTTTGTCCTACTTTCTCCCCCCCCCCCATACGGAGGTACCTTTTCGCAACCCCAATGCTCCGGCCCCACTCCCCGTATGTTCGTTCCGAGGTTTGTCCAATGATAAGTCCTTCCTTCAGTGGTACATACCTCGACGCCTTTGGACTTTTGGTTTTCCCTAAAAGTTACCTTCACCACCCCAGACCTTGATCGTCCCCCGAGAAATAACCGTTTTTTTCACGTAGCTTCCTCGGATACCCCTTTTCCTTTACCTTATTTTCCCCCCCAACTCTTTTCATCCCAACTCCCCCCCCAACCCTCTCCTGCTTTCCCTTTGGCCGCATACATTTCTCCTGTCCGTTTTACTGTCCCCCCTAAATCACGAATCTCCTCCGACCCCTTTTCTTTATAAATTTCCTTTTACCTCAAAACTCTGAACGTCCTGTCTAGTTATATTTCTGAAAGTTTTTTTTAGCGTGAATACCCACCCGATTCTCTCAAACAAACGCTCTTAAATCCCATCCCCATTGTACTATTTCCCCACCCCACTTTTACATGTTTTAAGGTCCTTGACTGTTATTTTCCTCGTTTGATCGGTAAGCCGTGGGGTGTGCACATCTTTTTCGGTTCGCTTTAAACCTGTTTTGGTTACTTACGTTGGCATTCAACTTGTTTCTTGTCTTTTCTCCCGTTTTTCTCTCCCAAATCTCCCCAATAGCAAACTCCCCCCCCCCGGGGAAGCGGCTTCCAAACGATTATAACGTCCCCTCTTTTCTGCCTATAATGGATAGTCTGCCTTTACACCCCCCGTTTATAAGCTTTCATTTCGTCTTGGCCCCCTTTTTTTCTAACCAATTTTTCGTGTTTCTTGTTTTTTTTTTCCTTCTCCCAACTCCTGCTTAACCCATGACCTGGTCTTTTTTTTTCCCATTGATATTTCGGTGCTCAGTCTCCATTGGCAACGGCCTTGACAGGTGTGCAACTTTCCTTTTTGCTTACTCTTTCTATCTTTCGGATTCAAAATCTTTCGAATCGTTACTTCTACATTATCCCCCCTTGACTTGTCAATCGTTACTTAGCATTGGTCTGCTTCCTTATTCAGCCTTACTTGCTTTTAACTTGTTCAAAATTCGTCCCCCTGACCCCCCTCTCTCCTTACGGACTTCCCCCTCCCCTGGTTCCCAAATTCAGCAAAACCTCCCCAAACTTTTAGATGTCGTACGTCCCACAAAACAATTAATGCTTGCTGTCTTCGGTCCTTATTAAAGGAATCCCCCTCCTTCCTGACCTCACCTTGATTCAAACCTTGAGCCGTCCTTCTTATGTATAGATCAACTTATTGATATCCACAAGCTTCATATCTCCCTTTCACCGAGTTCCCCTGGTTCGCACTCTTTCCCCCCTCCCTCTTCATTCAATTCCGTTTCCGGACTCAACCCTCTTGCCAAAATTTTTGTATTACCCAACACGTCCCCATTGAATCACTGATCCCCCCCCCCCCAGTTTTTTCCTTTCCACCCCCAATCCCCCCCTTTGTCCCCCTGTCCTCAGGCAATCTTCTTTCTTTTTCATCCAACCTCCATTTATCCCCTTTTCTTTCACTTTTTAATAATTACCTCTTCACCTTGCCCAACACACGTTCCCTCCTTCGGCGCCCAAAAAACACATATTCTTTCATATTTTTTTGCCCCCCCCTTCCCCCCCTTCCCTTCTTTTTCCCCCCCCTACCCCAGCAACAGTTTCACCCGCCTTAATTTCCTCTCCCGAACCGACCACCCTCTCCATGCGAACTGCCACAGTGCATGTTCTGCGTCTCGTATCCCCCATTTTCCTTCTACCTTCTTCCGTTATTTCACTCTTAAGTTTGCCTTTCCCCCCCCCCCCCCCCAGAAATCTTTAAACCGATACTCTTTGTCCATCCCTCCCCCCCCCCCTTTGCCGATTTCAAACTCTCCACCCCTCCCACCTCACACCCGTCTTCTGTGGTTATTGTTCTTTTAAAACAAACGCATCTGTCATCGTCCGGCTACCCCTTCCCACCGAACCCCTCTCCTCTTCCGTCAATAAAACTTACCCCCCCCCCCCACCGTTTTCCAAATCCACACCATTTTCTCCCCCCAAAACCCTGAAACCCTACAAAATTTTTGTTTTAGTCCTTTCCTGTTGCAATTCTCTGTATTCCCTCTTCCCCAACCTTCTTCCCCTTTCTGCTACACAGAACTTCGTTTGACACCAAACGAACAGTAGTTGCTTACACCTGACCTGTTGCAATTCTCCTCCAGCTCCTCGGTTCCCACTTCCGTACCCCTTATTTCGCCAGCCCTATTTTGATCCGTTTTTGCCACAGCTTAGTAGTCGACCAGCCCTCCTCTTGTTCTATCTGTTAATTCCAACCAATCCCCCCCCCCCCACCCCAATCTGACCTCCCCAAGCTCAGCTCCTGATAGGTGCTTCGCCTAAACCCTAAAAAGATAATCGAAATTCCTTCTTTTCGTTTTTCCCTCCCCCAAACCCCCACCTTTCCCCCCGGTCCTTCCCCCGCAGTTTTCTCTTCTTTCTTATCAACCCAATCTGTCCACCATTCCCCCGCTTTGCCCTCCCCTCCCCCCCCCCGTTGGACAATCCGTCACGACCCCACGGTACCCCCCAATTTGGCCAAGTGCCTTCAACCAATTAATTTTATTTCCCCCTTCGCCCCTGTTCTTCCCACCTTCCCACCTCCTCCACACAATGCCACCCAAATCGCGTTTTCTTCCCCAAATTTTCCTCCAACGTTGGTCCCGGTGTACAAAACCCGTTTTCGCACTTGACAAGACTTTTGCGTCTGCTATCCGATTTCCATTGTCATCCCTTCCTGCAGCGCTCTCCCCCAGGTAATTCCACAACACCCCCTGAGAAAGAACCCACCAAACCCCCCCCCCTCGCAATTCTTTCTTGCAGCATCCCTTTCGCTAAAAAGAAGTACTGATTCCGGGTTTTTTGTCTCTCTGCCCTGCTTTCCTTGTGGGTCTCTTTTTTCATCTTTTCCCCCCTCCCCCCTCCTCTTCCGTCCCCCCCCCCCCCCCCCCCTTGTCTCCCCTTGACAGAACGCCTTCTGTATCAATTCCCGGTCAACTTTTCTTCGTCAGGTTTGTCCGTCCTTCTGTTTATTGCTTCACATTCTTTATTTCTTTTTTTCATAATCCTCGTTTGTTTTTGTAGTTTAGAGTCATGTCTTTTCCTCCGACCCTTAGTTTCCAACCTTCTCCTTACGTTTTCTTGGCACCCTTTGATGAGACTGCAACACCGAGTCCGGGGGTCCCCCTTTCTGTTCTTCCACCCACTTCTTTTTTTCCTTAATGCTTCCATTGTGTGGTCTTTTCTTCTTTCCTTTGCTTCAGGAATTGTCCTGGAATTTCTGCTTTCCCTCGTCTTGCAGGAGGAGTTTGATTTTTTTCCTTTGGATGAGGCTATCTCTCGTTGTCCGCGGCTTATTTTTTTTTTGCTTTGGCGGTCTCTCCCAAGCGTTGGAAGGGTCTGGATTTCTTTTTTTTTCCATTTGGGATTTACCGCGCTGCATGTGCCCGGTAATTGTACCTTCTCCCCACTCGCTGAGTCTCCCCCCATTGCTGGATGCTTGGGGCTTTTTGTTCACGCTAATTTTTTTTCCCTGTATTGGTCGTTTGACCGAAATAATTTGATTGTGTTTGTTTCTTGGGTCCCTTTTTTTTTTACATTTTGGAAAAGGTTTTTTTTTATTCTTTTTGGTTAATTTGTTTGTCCCTCCTTTTAAGTTGGATGTTCTTGGGCAATTTTTGGTTCCCCCCTCCTTTAGTAGGTGAGGGGTTACCGTTGACGTCCCCTTTTTTGCTTTTTTTTCCATGTTTACATTGCCCAGATTGGTTTCTCCCCCTATATAGACCTTTCAGGGAAGCTGATGCTCGGGGCCTGATGTTGCGATTGTTGTTTTACGGATTGGACTTCGTTTTGTGGTTTTGGTTGATGTGCCCTTCCTTGTGTGTTTAGGTAGTCCCCTTCTTTAGCTGGATTTTTCCCCCCCTGGTATATTGTGTTTTTTTTGACTTCCTTGCCTTTCTCCCCCCACAGAGGCTATGGTCTTTTATCCTCAGCCGTCCTCCTTTTTTCTCCTTTGAAGACAATTTGAATAGGGGCTGTTTTTTCTTTTTCACCCCACGTTCGAGAAGGGGGCCCCTTTCTTTTCTGGTTGATTCACCTGAGGATACGGGGACCCTCCCGTTTTTTTGTTCTCTAGTCCTTTGTGGATGTGACCGCTTTTCTTCTAGAACACCTCTTGTTTCCGTTTTCTCTGAAGCGAGTTTGGTGTTTACTTATTTTTTATGTTGTCGTGATCCCCTCCTTTCCATCAAACGGCCACTTTTTTTTTTCATTACGATTATTTTTGGGTGGGTCGAAGGGTTGGGGCCTGAGCTCGATGTGGTGGTTTCCCGACTTGGATTTTCGGGACCAAACCTCTTTTTTGTGGTTTTTTTTTGTTGTGTTGCGGTTTGGCCATGCGGTTTTCCCGACGAAGGCAATCCTTTTCCCGGTTTGTTTTCCCACCTGACCCTTTACCTTTCCATTTTTCTTTTTTTTCTTTTTCTCTTCTTCCGGCAGATTTTTTTTTTTTACCCCCCCGAAGTCTGGTTGGAAGGCTTTTTTCGCTTTCTTGTGGTGGTCTGTGAATTTGCAGCGTTTTTGTTTTCATATTCGAGGCCGGGAGCATCATCTTGAAGTATCCTTGGTTGGATCTATTAATTTCTTTCTCCCGCTCTTCTTTGAGGGGGAGGTTGTTTGTCCCGGGTTTTTCTATGATTTCGGGTTGTGTTTTTGGTTGGACGCTGGCTTTTTTCGATTGGGGGCGAAGATGCATGTTTGCTGGGCTTCCCCCCCTGTTTCACTAGATGTGTTGCTGTTCCCCCCCTGGTGTTTTTTCAACCGTTTTTTTGGGTGCCAGTCTTCTCATTGAGTAACCGCAGGGTAGATTTGATTAATCTTTTATGGTGATGTGACATTGTGATGCTGACCCTCCTTTAATCTTTTTTTACTGCCCTTTTGGGGTTCCCCCCCCTTTGGTTTAATTGTGTTCTCCGGAACTGTCCCTTTTTTTCCTTGCTTTTTTTTGGATTAATTTGAATGGTGGTGTGATACTTTGATGTGGCACCCCCTTTTCGGCCCCCAGTGCCGTGCTTTTCTTTTTCCTTTTCCTAAGGTTCTTGGCCGTTTTCCCTCTCCCCCTGGTGTGTTCAGCTGGATGTTTTTTTTTTTTTCCTCATTACTTTCCTATGACCGCGTTCCCCATCAACTTTCTCGTAAGTTGTCCTTTGTTTTCCGGATCTTCCTATTTGAGCAGCGAATGTGCGTTGTCTATGATGTGCGGCCGGAACCAAGGGAAGAGGTGGTGTTGCTGGGGTTGTTATGGTATGGCAGCATATTGAGTTGCTAGACCTAGTGGAAACCCGCATCCACCGCAGTCGAGCCGGTGTGTATGTCACAGAAACAAATTTTCTGGTCTTGGTATCACACCACTCTTGAGAGATTGAATAGGGGGGGCCGGTACGTTAAGTGACGACTGAGGAACTAGCATATGGTCCAGTATTGAACTTAGTGTCGGAGAAACTTTGTTCGCCGAGGATAGGAGGGATTTGAATGTCTATACAGGACTATATTTATGTGAGAGGGCGAAAAAAAGGGTCCGATCATTATTAGTAGAGAAGGATCCCGTCCTCGTAAAGCAAAGATCTCGAGAGGAAAAGGTATCTCCTCCATAGCTCGAAGGATGCCGTTAGTGGGAATCTACACCACGCGACAGGCCGAGAAATGGACCTCTGTGAGGCGATTGTGCTGATCTGAAGCTGCGCACTAGTAGCCCAGAAAGTGAAGCGCACCTTGCTGTGCGGACTAGGGCCCTGCAGAATCGCGTGAGAGATTCGCCATTGTGCGCCCTATAAGCTGGTGTGACCTCCGTTTTACCTAATAAAGGAAGGGAGTAGATCCAGGTCATACCTCAGCTTATGTGATCATCTTGTTAGAAAAGACCGATTGGCAGGGCCTATCATTCGGAAAGTAGCCATATGTAAAGAGCCGAAGACATGAGACTCTCTACACCGAGAAGCAATCTTCCTTAAGAGGGCTTTTACGGGGTGTTCTTCGTTAAACGTACCCCCTTTCGTTTTCGGTTGTTACCCTATACTTATTCCATTGGGACCAATTGTATGGGAGTGACCTTCCATCCTCGTTGACCCTGTTCAAGATTATTGTTTTTTAATCCCTATTGTCGCAAATGACTCAGGCGAAAGAGCCTTGAAGACGAGAACAACGATTAGGGCAAGAGCATAACCCCGGAGTCAAAGCAGAAAACTTTTTTACCGAGGACCCTCAAGAGGGTATTGGAAAGATAAATGAAGTGACATTTCACCCGCAAGGGAAAGTGACAGCGAGGAACAGACGAATACGTCCCAAAACTAAAATATTGTTCCTATGAAAATAACTTAAGTTCAGGACGATGAGAAGCTTTAAGAACAGGGGTCGATTCTTGTACCATGCGGGACCCTGCACCATGATCACAAACTTATTTCCCCACAAGAATCTTTACATCCAAGCTCCGACTTTTGACCCAGATCTTTATGGACACTTACCGATAAATCCCAATATCGCTCCCCACCCACAAACACATTGTCTTCCGTTTAATTTTTACGCAGCCATTTCAAACATGTTACAAGGGATAGTTCGAACTAGGCAAACCATCACGGAGAACACGTGAAGTAAAAAAAAGTAAAAAGCTCGCCAGCGTGGCTTAAAACGAACGCATAGGACCGAACACGAAAGCCCATGGATAATCTGGCATCCATGGTATAACATGAGTCACAGAACAAAAAAAACAACCCTCAAACAATACGAAGAACCTAAGAACGACGGTGAGGAGAGTAACACAAAGTCAAAAAAATAAAGAAATAATGAGATGAGAAAAAGGAGCGGACATTACGAATACATTGGTTCTAATCCTTTTTCTCTCAGGATATGAAAACACGAAGTATATTTGAAAGAGTCTGAAGTTAAGTGACTCCTCTGTTTCAATTACTTATCCGGTAATTGGTGTCTGTAAGTCTTTTCGGTACAGCCCTTGGTTTGCGATGGCCCCCCTTTTGCCTTGTTTTTTTGGTTTCCCTTGTTTGACTCGAAGTTTGTAAACTCGAAGGGCTTTTTATGTCAGTCTTTTTTTTGCATTCTCCTCACCCCCCCCCCCTTTTTTTTTTCCCTCTTTCTAACCCGTCCCAAAGATGGGCCAAAACCTTACCTTATGTCGCCATCTCACTTTTTCCTTTCTCCTTCTTTAAGGTTCGTTTTTTTGCTTTTCTGCAAGGTTTTTTCGTTTTTTTTTTTAAGTTTTTTTTTTGATGAAATATCTGGTGTCTCGAGTTTTGTTTCCCCCCCCCTGGTCCAGACTTTTTTTTATTCCCCCCGTATCCAGAATTTTTCCTTTTCCCCTCCCCCCCACCAATTCTTCTTTTGACTTAGTAGGTTTTCTTGTGGTGGACGACTATTTTTTTTTTCCTCTTGTCTATGGTCTCGTCTTTTCCTGTTTTATTATCTCTTGGTCGCCGTGCAGGAGTGGTTGGTGTGATTCCTTTTTTTGCGATTTTTTCTTTCCTCTTTTAATTTTTTTTTTCTCTTCTTCTTCTTCGAGGCCTCTCTTCCTTTTACTCCTTTCTGGGAGGGCGTGACTTTCCTCTTTCAATCCTCTGGGTTTCGGGTACGGTCAGGTTTTCTCTCCGCCCCTCAGGCCCTTTCTCTGATTTTTTCGTCCCGAGATGATATTTTCGCCTCCTCAGGTCCTTTTATCCTTTCCCCGAGTCCTTTTTTCCTAGGACGTCGTGTTATCTTGTTTTTGAGCCGTCGGCAGTTCTGGCTTGTCTTAGCCGTTGATTTTTTTTAGCTTGATTCAACCTGCCCCCTTCTGTGGAAATCGCTTCTCGTTTTTCAGGAGCGGTTTTTTTTGGTGATTGACATCCCCGTCCTTTTTTCTGGCTTTCCTTGATTTACTCGCGATTTGTTGCCTTCCCTTTCCCCTCTTGCAATTGTGACGTTTATAGACCCCCTCCTTTCCTTATTCTGTTTGCCTTTCCTTCCCTATTTCCTTTCCTGATTTTGTGACCCCTTTCTCTTTTCCCCAAATGTTTTTTACCCCTTCTGTGTTCTCTTTGAAGATTACCCCCTGCAACGTTGTTCTTGGTTTCCCTATTTGTTGTTGGTTGGTTCTTCTGTCAATTGTATTGATCCCTCTCTTTTTTTTGTTTTTTCTTATTTTGGAAGTTCTCCAATTTCCTTTTTCATTTCTTCCTCTGTATCTTTAGTGTGTCCCCCTCTTTTGGCTGGGTTGGGCTGGTTCGTTTTTCCCCCTCTTTCCCCCTTTCCCTTTTTTCTGAGTAAACTCGATCTCACTCTTCTTCTCGAATTTGGATTGACTTGAAATTTTTCCTTGTTTCCTGGAGGATGTCCCACTCTCTGCCTTTTCCTTTGATTGTGTTAGATGGTGATAGGTGGAGCCTGGGTGGGAATTCCTTTCTTTCCGTTGCAGATCTCTTTTCTCCTTCCCCCCCCCTCCCTTTGTTTTTTTTTTGGCTTTCGAGATCTTCCCCCTTTCAACCTGAAACGCTACGGAAAACCATTCTTTCCCCCACAAATCAACCATACCCCCACCCCCCCCCTTTTTTTCCCACCTTTAGCCGGTGTTCCCTGCGGTGTCACTCCCACTTCATCCTCCCACCGCCCCTCCGTGTTTCCACTTTCACAGTGTCCTTTAATGGCCCGCTTCAAACTTTGAGCTATTCCTCTTTTTTTCTTCAACAGAGCTAGTTTTTTATCCCCCTCCCGCCACACACGTGGGTTCTCCCCCCCCCCTTCCGCTATCCTTGCCGGTGCTACTTTTTATTTGGTCTCTTAGTTGGCCAAATCTGCACTTTCCTGTTTTAACGTGTCCCCCTTCCACGTGTTTATTCCCCTCTCCTCTTACAGTCCTACTGCCCCCACACATGTTCCCCCACTCAGCAAGGGAACTCCCTTTTCCCTCTTTTACCCTTTCTTTCCCACCCAGACCTTTGCTTTTTTTTGTATTTTTTCTCTTATTCGACTCACACCAGGCGATTCCTTCCCCCCTTTAATCACCGATAGTGAGCCCCGTCATCTCTTTCCCCCTCTTCTGACCGCCTTTCTCCTTTCTAGTTCTTTCAACCTCTCCCTCCCTCGTTGACCCGGTTTCCCCCCTCTTCCATTTTAAACTTCTACTTTTTTCCCTCCATTAGGAGGATTTACCCCCCCTGGCTTTTGCTACTACTATACCACCTTTTTCCCCTTTCCCCCGGCACTGTTTCTTTTCCCAAAAGAATGGCTATACCCCCTCTATGACTAATTCACGAACCAATTCCGGTCTCTTTCTCCCACAAAGTCCTTTTCCCGATCCTCTTTTTGTCCCAACAGATATTCCAGTTCGTACGCTTCTCCCTGACCCCCCTACACCTTTACTACTTCCATTGAGTTTTCCCTCCTTAAAGTCCCCCCCCCCCCTCCTTCTTTCTTTAATTTCGTTCTACTCCAGCATCACCCAGTTTCTTGTCTAACCTTCATCTTTTCCCCTCCATCCCCCCAGTTCCCCCACCCCCGTTAACCCCCCTCAACCACATCTTTCCTTTATGAACACCCCAAAAAGTCCACCCCCCCTAGTTCCCTACGGCCTTTTCCCCACCCATTCCAGTAACGAGATTCGTTTCAACAAGATACACGAATCATTCAAAGGATCCCCACCTTACTTCTCCTGGAAATATTTAGGTGACCGGGTTGTCACCAACTCCATCGAATCACCCCAAGATGTTTTACAATCAAGCCCCCCCCCCCCCCGTCCCCCCCCCCCCGCAACCCCTTCCCCTTCCCTCCCCCTGAAACAACTTCTTTGTCTCCTTTATTTCGACCTTACTTGGTTGGCCCTCCTTTAGGTCTCACTAAAGACCGAACAAGGGGTGTCCCCCTAGTTTCCTTCCAACCGATGCTTTCACCTCCCCCTTTCTCTCCAAAAAAATGGACTTTTTCCCCCTTCCACATGGCATTTTTCCCCCATATTACCACTTTTCACACTTCTTCAAGCCACCTTTCCTCCGCTACCAGATTCACACCTCTTTCTTTAATCCTTTTCTCCACCGAGCCTGTCCTTGTGCCATCGCCTCCCCTCCAGCTCACCCCAAAATGCCTTGTTTCTTCTGCCCCCTTCTTACGATTTAGCAAGGTTTTGAAATTGGAGTCTTTTTTTTTTTCAGACCCTGTGTACCAGTCTAATTGGTTGCCGTTTCTTCTTTTTCCAGCATACCGAATGTATTGAACTGGACTATGTGAAACACACGGTTCTCTTTTAGTCCCTCTTCTCCTTTGTTGCAACCTCATTTCACCCCGGCTTTCTCCCCGCCCAGATCCCACCCGTAACCCCAATTCCTACGCCTTTTGCCCCCTTTTTCTTTATTTTTATCCACCCTAAGGGGCTTTCCTGTACCCAAATTCTCCTGCCCCCCCCCCCCCTTCCCTTGCGAGGGCCGCAAACGCCCCTTTTTTTCCCAATCCACCCCCCCAACCCCCCCCCTGAAAACACAACCCCACCCTTTTCTTCCATGGTCTTACGTCCCAACACTCCCCTTCCCGCGGTATTTACGTCTCCTCCTTTCCTTCAGTTCTCCATCTCCTTTCGTCCCTGACCTTTCTTCTCTTTTCCCCAATGTCGGGCCCTCATTTATTCATTTTTCTCTCTGCACAGCTTCATTTCCTCCCTCCTTCCACATCCCCCCCCAGATTAACTCCCGATTCCCCTATTCCTTCTCCCCCGTTCTTTTTTTCTCCCCCCACCCACCTTGGGCCCCTTTTTTCCCCCCCTCGTCACCAAGAAAAAGGAACCCCCCCTTTTTTCCCCAACTGGCCCGTTGCTTCCCCCCCAACTTTCCTTTGTTGTCCCTCCTTTCCCAAAGTGAGCACCTTTCTTAGTACTCATCCTTCAATCCCCCCCCGCTTTTCCTCCTTTTTCCCATGATGTTTTCACCTTTCTCTTTTTTCTTTTAGACCTTGATAAGTATTTTTTTGCCCCCCAACACTTCTCTTTTTCTTTCCCGGCGGGCAAACCCACACATCCTTTTTTCCCTCTTCTCCCCCCCACCTCCCCCTTTTCCTTTCGCCAAAGCCCAGCAACCCTGTCTGCCCCCACTTCCTCACTTTTCCTCTAACCGCACCTTTTTTCCCAAACGTCTCTTTTTTTTCCCTCCACCAGAAGGGAGGCGTTCTCGATCCCCCCCCCCCCTAATTTATTTTTCATAGAGCCTTTCTGATACCGTGACAGAACATTCCCCCCCCCCTCCCCTTTTCCCCAGATAATAATAACTATTTGTTTTTCACTTCCAGCCCCAATGCGATACCTCCCCCCCTGCCCACACCTTTTTTCAACTCCTCTTTGGTTAGGTAGTTGACCCCCCCCCCCCTCCCCCCCTTTATTGAATTAGTTCTAGTTCATACCCGCACACCCCTCTTCACTCTCCCTGTGCCTTACAACCCCCAACACGCTCTCTATTTACCCACCTTTATACCCAATCAAAGACAACGTTTCCTCATTACCCTCCCCCCATTTGGGACAGCATTGTGTACCCCTTTTTTTTCTATTTTTTCTTCCCCCCAAGTCCCCTTCCCCACCCACCAGGTTTTCCTTTCTTTCCCCAAGTGTAAAACGCCTCCCCCCCCCTAACTAAAGTAGTTGTAGTCCCTTTCTCTCGTTTTGCAGGGACCCGGATGCCTCTTTCCAGACCTTTATTTTTTCCCATTCCATTCAAATTATACTTTCTCAGAGAACAACGTTTTTTTTTTCCCCTTTCGGAAATCACCCTCTTTGCCTTTTCTGTCTATTTTCTCTCCTTCAACCCCTCCCCCACCATCTTTCCCCTCCATAGGCGGATTCCTACTACCCCCCCTCCTCCCCAAGACCACTCTCATGCTCCCCTTTTCTTCCCTTTAGTTCACCAATCTTTTGGACAGTTTTGTTTTCCTCCCCCTTCCCGGAGGACTTCTTCTTTCAACCCCAGTCTGCCTTCCCAGGAACGCAGACAACCCACCTTCCAGGTAACAAATACTCCCCCTCTTTCTCCCCCTACGTGTAACCCACCCTTTCCTTCACCATCCCCCCACGTTCCGTCTCACCCCCTCCCCCCTTGGACCGGTTTCAACCAAGGGACCCCCCACGTCCCCTTCCGCAACAACATCCATTTCCTTTTCTTTCCTACCCCCCCCCCCCCCCCCCCCTTGCGACACACACTTTTTTCCGCGACCCTCATTTTCCTGAATCAAGCCTCTTCCTTTTTTTTCCTGGCTTTGCTTTTGTTAATTTTCTACTTCTCCCGCGCTTAAATCCCCCTCCCTTTCCCCCCCAAAGCTTACTCCCCCCTCCAACCCCCCCCCCCACAATAGGAACCTCGTGGTCCTCCCCCTGTCAGCACTTCCTCAATAGTAGAGATAAACTTCACTTTCCCCCCCTCCTCCTTGCGTACTCGCATTTCCGTTCCTCCCTTCTTTTTTTCGCGACTAATACTACCCCCCCTCCCTTCAGTTCCCACACCCCACATTCGTCTTTTTTTCCTCTTTTCCGCCTTCTTGAGTATCCCTCACCTCCTCCCCTTTATCCTGCTTCAGTGGCCCCCTTTCCCTCCTGTCTTATTTTTGATTGACCCAAATTTTTTT
>Ga0179593_1499008_pt1 | contig 13392 bp, 14 predicted proteins | sample CZODoug2_1_08_16_FD_185931 | JGI IMG/M metagenome (GOLD analysis project Ga0179593, IMG submission 185931) | Vadose zone soil fungal communities from Angelo Coast Range Reserve, California, USA - CZODoug2_1_08_16fungal (PacBio error correction) | ecosystem: Environmental > Terrestrial > Soil >... | reverse complement strand
TTTAGCTCCATTCCGGTCTCTGGAAGTCTTTCCCCTTTCTCACTGTCCTCCTGAAGAAAACTAGGCAGGCTCTTCTGACATTCTCCTTTTCCTCTCCTCCCCTCGTGGTCGATTTGCATTCAGACTTTTCCTCTTTGGCAAATAGATGTGACTTTACTTTTCCCCAGTCGTTTTTTAATGGTTTTTTCTCTCATGCGTAGATAGTATCTGGACCTGCTTAAGGCGCCTCTCTTTTTTTCCGCTCATCATTCGCCGTTTTCCCTTTGAGCCCTAGAGATGATCTGTTGCACTCCGAAGGAGAGTCTCCTCTCTACTTCTTTTTTTGCCTTTCGTCTGTCTCCTTTTCACTAAGAGGGATGACTTCTTCTTCGAGCCTTTCTCTCCCGTTTTGTAAGCTTAAGCTGGCCCAGTCGAAAAAAAATGCTTCGAAAGGCTTTGCCGCAATGGTTGAAGACGGTTAAGTTCTCACTGATTAAAAGGATCCCACTTTCTCCTTTACCAGAACTTGCGGCTTGTCGCGTTTGCGTTCTTCCTCCCCCCACCTGTCACCTCGGCATCCTTGCTATCAAGCAGATAGATGGTGCTGCTGCGTTCCCCCTCTATGGACCAGTCATGCATTCGAAAACGTTCTTCGCCAGATTCTTTCCCCCCCTTAATGGTTTTCCATGCGTTCTCTTTTTAGAGTCATTTGCCTGGCTGCGCCCGATCGAGTCCAATGATCATTCCGGCAGGTACTAGAGATTATGTAGGGAGTTATTTCGTTTTCATATTACAGGAAAGAGATATTCCCCCTCCTTCGTCCTTTCTCTTTAGAACGTTCAGACCCCAGTCCTCTCCCCTAGTACGGCCCACAGATGAAGTGGATATTGAGGTAGCGCACGATTGGTGCCAATGGAAAGCACCAGTGCCGATGAATCATACCGCATACTTTTCCCTTTTTTCGGCCGTTGCCGCGACTTCGAACCCCGAAGTCCACACCCCCTTCTCTTTCTTGAAAGGAATCCTAATTTCGTTGGATTTTACTGGGAGACCCGCTTGAAGCTGCTAAATAGGAGTAGCTCTGTTTTTCTTCTCTCGCCTTAGCTCCCCTCGTCGATTGCCCCCTGCGACTTTCCCCTTTTTTCCCCATCCCCTTTCCTCCCGACACTCTCGCACCGCGGGTTGCCATTGCCCAGTTTGCGCTCGAGAGCCCAAGACTCCAATTTGTTAGTTCTTTGCTACAGGCCGAAGTTTCTACGTCTATGCTCCTCCTCTTCTTTTCTAGATTCCACGCGGCCTGAAGGTTGAGAGTGCCAGAAGAATTAACTTCATGCTTTTGAATAAACTGACCCACTCCATGTGATAACTTCCTGGATTCATCTCCTACTTTCGCACCTTCCGAACGCCTCCCTCTCCCTTATCTTCCCTCTTCTTCGCTTTGCGTTGCCGTCACCCAGACCCAACCTCTCCAGGAGTTTTGAGTCTCCTATAGGATGAAAAGATACCATAACCAGATACAGTTCACCTAGTTTCCTCCCTTTCTTCTGAACGTAACTCAGCATTATACCTCTCAGACTCCTAATCTCACTTTTTTCTTTATGAGTTCCTTCCTGGATTACTGAATCATTCCATGAAAACCTCATCAGTGACCTACTACCTGATAACACTGGGATATCCTTTCTTTCATTCTCATGTTCCTCCCATTTACCCCTCTTTAGGCCCATTACGTTATCGACTGGAAACCACTTCGTGTTTTTTCGAGCGCGCCACAGATCCGGCTTGCATTTCGTTTCCTTCTCCCCCTCAGACTCCGTCCGCCTACTTGGTCCTGGTCCCCCCCCCCCTCCCCCCTTCGTGACATCTCTCTTTTTCCCCTCTCCCATGACCCAGGCGCACGTAAAACATTGAATAACCTCCAGCATACCTTTTCTCCCTCCTTTTTGGTCGAGAGTATCTTGCCACAACTTTTCCGATCTCTTTTTAAAGACCTCTTTCATCTCAATCGGATGAGGAGGTAGTTTCCTTGCCATTCCCGTCTCTTTGCCGATTAAGTCCCAATACCCCCTTTTTCACCTACAGGAATGGGCAAAGGACATGCCACGTTTTTTAAGTTGAGTTTTCCCTCTGCGGTCCGCTTCTTTTGGTGCACCCTGACATCCTTCCCTCCTTACAGCCCGGCAATGATCAGCGGCTGATTTTTAAATCTGGAATCAATGCAGACCTTGTAATCCTCTTCTTTTTTCTCCTTCCTTTTTTTTTCTTCTGATCACCAACGAGCCAATTTAGCGCGCATTTAAGCCCCTTTCCAGTTGCCTCCTCTTCTTCCTTTTTTATTTCTCTCTGTCGTTGCTGTTCATCGTGCAAAGCGAACCCCCTTCCTCTCATCAGTTTACAAACTTTTTTTCCCCAAGCTTGAGAAGATTGAAGACCCTTATCATTCAATATAAATCATTTAATTTCTCCCCCCCCCAGCCGTCGTTTCCATCTACAAGATCGTCCGCCCAAGTTGCTCTTTATTTCCGTTTCGCACCTCTTCCTCGTCCCTTCAGAAGATAGGATGCTAGATTTCTCCATTTCGTTCCCGTTTTTTTAGCTAGTTTTTTTCGGCTGCTACCCCCCCATGATTTTGCAAAAGAGGTCCAAGTCTTCTTACTTGGATTTTTTCTTTCTTCTTCGTCAGATCTTCCTCCTCGCGCTGATTAAACCCCCTTTCCTGCTGGACCCCAATGTCGGTCACCCTCTGTAGGCGCTACTTTTCTCTTTCCTCGACTCCCTTCTTTCGATCCCTATGTTCTTCATCTCTAGTTCCCTTCTTAGATGCATTTGGACCATTGTCCCTTTTCTTTTCCCCTTCTTCCCACGCCCCTCCCGTAATCTCTTTCGATTAGGCTCATTCTGGATGAGTCAAGGACCCTCTCTTTGCATAGGATGCAAATCTGGATTATGCTCGTTCTGTTTTTTCTTCCTATTCAATATTTTTACCTCCCCCGGCGCCTTTTTCTTGCTCATTCCCCCCCTTTCCCCTTCTAAGTACTCTCTCTGCGGTCGTTCTACTTCCCGTAGGAGCCGACGCCCATTTTCTGATAACTAGGATTTAGCGCTTCATAATTACAAGATTAGGCAGCGGTTTATCCTTCATCCTCCTACTCTCCCCCTGGTTCGCGCTTCAAGCCCAGAAAAGGCGACGTTCATGAGACTTCCTTCCTCTCCGCCAAGTGTCAACTCCTCTTGACAATGTGAGATTAAAGAAGCAATTTCACTAACTCTCATCTTATCCAAAGGTGAGAGAGGTTTGTTACAGGAGATTTGAGACGTGAAGCCTAAGGATTTCTATCGTCCGAGATTCTTCGTCGTTCCGGAACCCTCTTTCCGTCTCCTGATGTTCCTTAACTTTCCCCTGATTTTCTCCCGATTGAGAAAAAAGATTTTTTATATTTGTTAGATATAGAACAGCATTAGAGTTATCGCGCCTGTCTTTTTGGTTTTTTTTGTTGTTTTTTTGTGTTGGGTCTTGAGTCTCCAAAGACTCCCCCCCCCCTTTTTTTCTCTTATAAAGCCCCACGGCCGCGCATGCGTTTCTTGCCTAGTTTTCCCTCTTTTTCCTCTCCTCCCTCATTATCAAATACGGCATGGTTGCAGTTTGTAGATTTTTCTCCCGCTATACGAGATACCCCCCCGCTCTCACATTTCCTTCTAATATTAATAGCCTCCCCCCGCATCCGGTCTACTCCTAATGTCCCCCCCTTCCTTCTTTCATTCTCCTTTGACCGTTTGAAATCTTTTCTGCCGGAAAGTCACCTAATCTAGATTCCTTGTCCCCCCTCTCTTTCAACCCGGTTTGTTTCGAATCGCAAGACGTGGAACTCAGAGTCGCCTCCCTCCCTTTCTCCTCGTTCGTTCCTCTGCCCAGGATTCTAGCACCGCAGTTTCTAGAATACGCCCCCCCGCCCCAGCATTGAAGCGTTTTTTTCCATATTTCTATCATTTTTTAATCCCTTCTGGACGCTCACCCCCTTTCTTGCCCGCCCCTTCTTCCCACTTTTTTCCTGACTCCAATCTACCTACACACCTTTCCCTACCTTGATTCTCTACGGTAATATTGCACGACCCCCCGTCCTCTTCAACAACTGCATGGCAGCAGGTTTCTGCAGTACCTTTGCGCTTTTTCTTTTTTCACCCATCCACTTCGATGGGCACAACCGCAAGATACCCTCCCCATCGTGCATATATGAGTAAGCTCAGCCCCCCCATCAGAGCCTTTCTCACTTCGAAGATCTAGCCTGAGAAAATAATCACGACATGAGTCGAAGTAGACCATGCCCCCCTTTCCCTCGCATTTTGATGCCATGCCTTCTCCCTCGCGGATGAAGTTCTTTCCATCCCCCCTTGCGCTCTCCTCCATCCGGCTCGGAAATGAGTCTCGCTCCATATTTTTATAAAGGCTTTCTCTCTCTTACATCCTAATTTTGTGGTGAGATCCTTCTCTTTTAGTCGAGGCCTTCGCGCCATGTAGCAGTTGAAATGAAGCAGTAGAGTCCTTTCCCCGATGCTGGAGTCCCTGCGCACCCCTCCTCTTTCTCGCGGCCTTTTCTCAGCATGCGTTTGCTTTCGCGGTACCAATGATGGTTCGCGGCCTACCCTTCTAGACATTCGGTGATATCATGGACCGATCTGCTTAAGCAAATGGCGGAAGGGCTGCTTCTTTTTTTGGCGGCACCTTCTACTATTTTTTTCTCGTTGTCCACCTAAGTGAGAGTTTTGCAACTATGATTTTCCCTTCCGCGCAGCTGCTCCCCCATAGGTCCCTTCTTTTTATTTTCGCTTGCGTCTTCAAAGAAGTGATTGCCCCTTTCTCCTCTCAGGTAGATCATCTTTGTTTTCGAGACTTTTTTGCGTATTTTCTCCCTTTTCTTTCACACCACGAAAGTTTCTGCGAGGCCGCCATTTTGCGAGTCCCTCATTTTATTGAAAAGAGACCTATGGCGCCCCGCTCATTCTTTGGTATGCTTGTAAAAAAACTGTCTGTCTTTTTTGAGAGAACGCGAGTCTTTCTTGCTTTCTCTCTTTTGCAAGTTAGTTGCCGATTCGCCCCCCCCTGTTGATACAACGACTTCCCCCTTTTAATTCCGTCGAGATTGCTGGATTGAACTTTCGGTCATTTCGCCAAGCTTTCCATGAGATCATAGCCCAGCACCGGTTCTGTTCATTCTGCCTTTTCGCACTTCCTGCGGGGTGATATGACTCTTCCTCCCATTAGAGACCCCTTCTCTCCTTATTTTCATCTGCTTGGTTCCTCCGACACCCGAGTAACCCTACGGACCCAGAGAATCCTTTTGCTCTTGCGGATTCTTTTACCCCATCTTTTTTTCCCCCGAGTCCCCGCCCCCCTCCATGCTCGGGGTCCATCCGACTCACTGGACTTGTGACGTTGACCAGCAAGATGAAATCAATTTCAACCAGCTCGGTTGCATGAATCTTCCTTTCCCATCCTGGTGGTGTTGAACTCACTTAGTGACAGGTGGTGCGCAGAGGACATCTTCTTACCCTGCTGCTCTTTCCCCTACCTTCCCCAAACCGCGACGTACTAGTTGTTAGAAGGGAGACACGCGAGATACTGCCTCGTTGCCCCGCCCGCGTAGCAGCTCCTCTCCATTCCTTTGCTTCGAGCCTGAATCTCGGACCCTGATTTGCCGGAGAAGCATGGGTTCTCTCTCCTGCCTCCGACCCGCTTTGGTTTGCATCAGTCCTCCCGGCAGTCGTCTCCGAGCGAAGACGTCCTCCTTCAGCTTGCCCCCTCTGCCCTAAAGGCCCGTCGGACACGAACAAGACCAGGCGAATGGAGAGGCCAAATGTTGCAGGGAGGCAGTTGCCGCCGTTTTAGTCCCCCTCGAGTTTTTATCACGCCTCTCTCGTACTTTGGTGCTTGCTCGGGGTTGCCGGCTTCGTCCCTACCCCTTTCATTCCCCCAGATTCGTTATGGAATGGGTTTCAGCGACCCTTCCGAGTTATAACCTCTCTTTTTTCCCGCGCTTTCGCGCCCTTCCCTTGCATGTCCCTTCCCCTAAATCAGATAGAAGCTCCTAATCGACCTCGCTTTGTTGGAGGTTTTTTCAGTTTTCCTTTGTGCAAAGCGCGCGACACAAAATCATTATCAGTTCCACTCTATGAAATTAGGATCGAACTTTTCCGTCGAATTGGACATCCCTCGAAGAAATAACGGTTTAGCCAATTCCTTCGTGAACTTCCCTACCATTAAGTCGTGTTTTTTTTTGTCTCTCCACAGTCTCGGCGGCATGAGTCCTTGGCCCTCTTTTTTTCCCATCCCTTCCCTTCCGAATCCGACTTGGACCCTTTGGCCCCCCCCCCCACCCGAATTGTCTGAAATCGCGCCCTATATCTTAGCCCTACCAACCTTGAATTGATTCCTCTCCCAATCGCTGTCCCGCGTCACGGTGCCTAAAACTTTCCCCAGCCATCTTCTTTTTTTGGCGAGGTAGATGGCCAGTCGGTTTCCCCGAGGAGGGCATTCCTTCCATGCGGAGTAGTGGAAGCCAAAGTTCAATCTCTTACCCATGAGTCTTCCTTCAACGTTTTGCCTGCGAAAGAGGGCCGTTTCTTTTTGAGCGTTTACGCTGACAGCCCCGCTTCGATCCCCCCAACCGACGCAAGCGGCACTGTTGGGATTCCAAGGAAGGCGCTCATTATCCTTTTGCTTTCTTTCCCGTTGTTGTTTTTTTTTCTTTCAAACGGTCCAATGAGCCTGCTTTCATACCAATTCACACGTGCCTTTCTTCCGTTCTTGTCTTAGTTGAGAGGGGCTGTCGCGTGAACCGCTGCCCAGAGAACTAACTAGTAGTGAATCCGTGCCAAATGGCCTTTTGGGAATTCGATTCTTGACCGGATACGTACCTCTTGCCCCATCACTTCGGCCATTTTTTTTCCAATCCCCTCACCGCCTCCGCCGACGAGCTGCGTCCATCTACCCTTCGCAGAACATTCTTTTTTTCGCACGTGGCAGGGCCCGGCGACTTGTGACACTATTTATGTTCAGTTTTTTTTTTCATTCATGTCTTTGGCCTGTATCAGTTTCGCCTGTCGATAGTCCCGTCAATGTGCCCACTTTTGTGCGTTGGGGTGGGGGGGGGGGGGTTGTTTGGGGGGTGGGTCGTCCCATTTCTTTTGCCTGTCTGGTCTAAGTTCATCTCTTCCTCCTATGCCCGCGCTGAGGGCGCAACACACGGAATATGCATTATTGCCCACGCGAAAGCATTTCTACCCGCGGTTTTTAATTCTTCATTCTCACCACTCTTTCGCCTCCAACTATCAGAATCTGTGTCCCTATGCGATGATTGCCATTTCCACTGTAGTTTTTCTTTTTTTTGTCGACAAGAGACCTTAAACAGCCCCTAGTGCTTCGATTTGCTCTCTCTTGATTTCTTTTTTCCTGTCCCCTGCTTGCCGCTTTGAAAATCGGCTTGCCCCCCCAAGTTTTTCTTGACAGTTTCCTTGGGTGGCGCTAGCCCCAAAAATATTCCATCACACACTCGCGCTTTTGATGAGGCACCCCCTTCGTGCTCTCCGGTTCTGTCTTGAGCTCTTTCCCTTTTCTCAAGTATTGCGAAATGCCGCCGTAGCATTGAAATAGAGAGGGCTCCCCGTAGGCCAGCCCCCCCGCGCGGCAGAAGCCTGCCGTTTACTCCGACCTCTCTTTTTCCTCGTGTCTTCATCCCCCAATGACACTCCCATCGGATACCGTTCTCTTACAATCCTGCAGACTCCGCAACCATTTCGACATTTGTGCCATCCCCTCAGGGCAATTCCTTCTCATGCAGATCAAGAGTTTCCTCCGACGTTGAAGAGGAAGCTGCATTGTGCATTGCGCCCGCAGCGCTCCTAGAAGAGTCTTTCTTCCTCGTAGACCACCCGAGGCCGTCTCCCTCTCCTTTCACTTTTGGCCGCCCCATTTTGGTAAAAAAGGTTCTTTATTTTCCTCCCCGCAGTTGACTTAACTCGAAAGCGCTGGAGCTCTTTTACCCACTCTTCCAGGTTCGGGATGCTCAGGAAGAGTCCATTAGTGGTATGTTGGAACTACCCATTTTTTTTTGCTTATATTCCCTTTCCCCATTAGCCCACATTTCATGGTCTAATGTTTTTTCCACGAACTCCTTTTTTCTCGCGTTGTTCTGCATCCGTTTAATTTGGTCAAGCCCTTACCCAATGACTTTCTCATTCCTCGCCCGATCACAACGTCAGAATTTTCTAGGCTGAAAGCCATGTTTTACTAGTTCCCCAGAACTCCTTTTTGAATTCATAGAAGGACCCCCCCTTTTCATATCCTTCCCATTCGTGCCCTTCGAGACCTCTCACCCCTGGTCTTCTAGAACTAGGCCGCTACTGAGAAAGAACCCCATCCTCGCGATTCCTCCATTGCTTTTTCCCAGCCCCTTTTTCTGTTCTCCTCCCACGCCTCCATATCACTTGACTTTTTGTCCGAAAAGAGGTCTTCCGTCATAGATAGTCCCCCTATAAAAGGTGTCAGTCTGTGGAGCCCTTCCCTTTCGATTCCCGGTCTCGAACTTTTCGATAAGGATTTTCCCCCCCCTGTAGTGTCCTTTCTGTTCCTCCTCCTCCGCCAACCCTACTTCCAGACTTCTCCCATTCTTTTTTCAGTCGTCGTTTTTCCTCCCATCACGCTCCCGATTTCCGCAAGTCCCAAATTTATTTCAGAAGAGCCCCAAAAGAGTTTCATGCCATTTCTTACTCGACCCTTTTTTCGTCCATTCCTCTTCCCCTCCTTCCTCCCCCCCCGACATGCAGTCGAATGCGACAACACCTTTTTTTACTCCTTTGCATTTCTGCTTCCTTGCCCCTAAGATCGGGCCTTTCTTGTTGCCATATCTCATCGTCCCCCTGCTTCCGAGAGCAATTTCGACTGGCGCCTCCTCGTTCGTCGTCCTTCCTTCTCGTCTTCTCTTCTCCGTTTTTTTTTGAGAGATCTCCTGTAGAGACCAGTGAACTAGATAGGAGAGCATGTTTTTTTGAATTCTTCCCTTTGCGGTCTGAGAGCGCATTTTCCTTGCTCGTGGCTAGCCCTTCCCTTTTCGCCTCCCGTTTTTTTCTTCGTTTTTTCAATTCTGGTGCGTGCCTCGATTTTTTTTTTCTTTTTTGGCTTTTTCCTTTTCCATGGCGAGATCTGAGGGAAAAATTTAGGAATTTTGAGCGCCTTGAGCCAGAATGATAGACGACCTGTTTGCGGCCTCGCGTGCTGCCTTTTTTTTTCTTTGCGTCCCCCCCCGATGCTGCCTTCGTCGAAAGAGGCACTTTTTGTACTTTGCAGGCTAATTGGTAAGAAACGTGATGACATTTAATTGTCCCGACTTATAGAAAGTGAAGTTAAGTCTCTTTCTTCGCCCCTTTTCTCTTCTGGTGCCGCCATTGTGAGCGGTCCATAAGTTCTTGAAAGGAATCCTGTCCTCCTGCCCTGCGGATTCTTTAGTAAAAAGCAATTCTTTCCGGCGATTTTTTTGGACGCATCTTCTATGGGCTGCTTTACTCACTCTCCCTGCCAAGTATTTCTATTAGTCCCCCCCTTTTTTCTTCCCCTCCCTTAGGGGCAGGTTCAGGGAAGTGGATTTTGGCGAGTGGAATCCTCCCGTCTTTTCTGCCTTAAAGAGCACTAGGTCCTTCCCAGGGCGAGACCTTACGCCCCCCACCATTTCCTTATTAATCTTCGCTCCAGGAATCCTTTACGAGGTTCGTTGGAGACCCCTCATGAGACCTCCTTTTGCCCAAAGAGCATTTAATTCTTGCGTTAGATCGCCCCCTCTGTACCAACGATGTCACGCAACCGCGCTTCCGCGCATCAGTATGAAATCCAGTCAAATTTTTGCACTCCCCCCCAGATTCCATTCCCTTCCGCGACGCAGATCGTTGTGGCTGAACCCCTTGAAGAGTTAAACATAATTTGGTGGAAATAAATTGCGATTTTCCAGCTTTTTTAAGCTTATTACAGCTGCGACGACCTCCCCCCCCGTGTTAGAGACCACGTCCTTTCCCTTTGATTTGCCCCCAAGAGTGCTCATTCGCTTAAACTTTTTTCGCCTAACAGCACGACTCACCTCTTTTTCCGCCCTTTTAGCGCTTACGGCGTCCCCTTCCTGTTCTTACGTTGACTGATCGTCGATCGATGGAGCCTGGCGTTTATTGCTTGTTAGTCCGCCTTTTAGTTCCTATCACGCTCCCGTGTTCTCTTTTCTCCGGCGAATCATTCCGTGCAGATCTCCTCTCCTGACCCTTCTTTTGCAAGCCCCTTCCCTGCTCCCGGACTAGTTAGTACCACGAGACGCCCCAGGAGGAAATGCGTGAAGAAATAGAGAAGAAACGCCCCAGTCCAGCTGCCCCCCTTTTCTTTCGCTGTTTTTTTTTCTCCATTCCCAAGCCGCCGGACCTTCTTTTTATGCACTTTGTGTTCGCCTCAACTTCCCCTAATGTCCCTACTTTTTAAGTTTCGATTTTGCGAACCAGGGCCGAAAGAAAATCATCACAGAATTTTTTTTCCCCCTCTGCTTATTACGCCAGCTTGGGAAGTCCTTTTTGCCCAACTCTCCAATTCTTGCCCCCCACTGATACAAAATCATATCATCAGTTAAAATAGATTATACATATTGGAAAATTGAGTTGAAGATCCCACCGTTTTTTACCGGCGTCTTCCCCTTCATTTTCCTTGTCAATCCGAGCTGAGCGCTTTTCTTTTGAGCAATTTTCGCAATGAGTCATCCTCCTCTACCCCTTCCCGCCTCTCCTTCCCCACACCCAGCATTGTGATGAACTTCGGAGTACTGCTCCCTTTCTCTACCAACGATTGAATTCAGCACGAGACTCAATATCATGTAGACCTGATCACATATAAAGGTGCTCAACGAATTGGAGCCGATTTGTCTTCTTTTCCTCCTTTTCGTCTGGCTTTCCTTTTTTCGGGTTCCCCCCCTGCCATTCCCCTAAGCTGGACGCCCTTTGTACCTTCCATCGCTCAACGACTTAAAGGAACTTTGTCCCAATGAACAATGAGAGGCCGGTTCGCGGGAGGCCAAGACATGACATTCAATCGATATTCTCTCAAGCCGGCCCGCCAGCCGGCATTACCCACTGTTCATCTCCCAGAAAGGAGTTGATCATTTCCGATTGAATCTCTACCTCTAACTAAGTTGCTATATTTTTTTCGATTCTCATTTCCCCTTTTTTTCGCCGCCCTCCCCCTCTAACCCTGTCCCCCGCTTGTGTGCGCTTTTTTGCCTTAGTTTTGCTCTTGGCCTTTCAGCTGCCCCTCATCGCGAGAACTAATTTATTTCATCGTACGATGGATCCGGCAGGTGTCCCTTTCCGAATTGTGAGTGTGCAGCTTGCCTTCCCTTCCCTTTGCCCTTCCTCCTTCGCCTTCTGCCAGGCTCAGCCTGACTTGCCCTCCCTCTCCTGACTGGCGCCATCTCAAGACGCAAGAAAAGGATATATTTTATCTGGGCATTTTGTCCACGGACGGTTGAGTGGCACTTCTTACCTTCCCCTTTTTACGTTGCCTTACCAGTGGCGTCGTCGATAGTTTCACGACCAATCGGTTCCCCCTCCTTGTTCAACCTTCGGCGGCCGTAGTCAGTCGGTTACTACTGACGACGGATTATGGTTTTCCCCCCCTTTCCGCCTTCTCCCGGAAGAATTGCCCTAACGCCTGTAGGCGTAAGGGATTAATTACCTACATATCAAAACCAAAACAAACCCAGCCCCCTCCCCCAACACCCCCCACAATTTACTTCCTTTTTTTCCATGATTCTTTCCTTGAAATTTGTCTCTTCTACTTTCTTTCCCCCCGTCCCTTTCCCTACTCATGTACGAGCGAGTCGATTGGTCCCGAATTATGACATGATTTTATTTAGTTTATGCCCCTTGCTTTCCACCCCTATATCGACCCCCAATATGTATTTTCCCCCTTCCTTGGGTCGATAAGATACCCACATTTCCATAACGACCCGCGGCGCATTTTCTCTGAGCCTTAAACCTCGCCAAGAAAGCCCGTCTTTGTATTGCCTTTTCCCTTTTTTTTTTTTACCCCTCGTCTTTTTTCCCTTTACTTCCTTCTCTGTTTTGTGCACGCCTTCGGCCTTCAGACCCCCAGTGCTGGAATATTACACAATTGACTCTTGTCATTTTATGCCGCACAAATCCCAACCTTATTTCCTCAGGCTCCTTGCATCCCGTCCTGCTCCTCACCCCCCTCCTCGGTCACGACCCTCAGTCGATTGCTCTCCCGCCCTGCCCCGTTTACGAGACCCTCAAGTGCAATACAAGCGGTTTAGAAATTTTTTCGGGCTGAGTTGCCTTGCAGCTTTGCGAAGAGGTGCATTTTCTCGTCCGTCCTCCCACCCGATTCATCTCCCCTTTGTCCCCTCGCTTCCCCCCTCTGCGTCCACCTGTGCTCACCCCCAGGACTTTAGATGATATTAACCAATGTTCCCCGATATTGCCTCTTCTTTGATTGGTTAGGCTCCCTCCCTCCCCGGTTCGGATTCCCCGCGCTCATGCGTGTCGTTGGACTAGTCGGTTTCCTCTTTGTCGATCATTTAAAGAAAAGCCCCTTGAATGGATCTTCCAGAGGGGCTCGTTTTGCGTCTCCCCCTGTGCCAGATTTTCGTCTCCTGACGAATATTTCCTAGAGATCACCCAGCAGTAAGGTATAGCAATAATGCTATGGTATTGTCTTTGTCCAGGTTTTCAGCTTAAGAATAACCATCCCCCCTTCGCTTCCATTCCTTCCCATTACTCGGCCCGAGAAACCCGGTGTTCTCCATGCACTAATTGGCCCTCTTCGCCTGACAGGCATCATCGGTTCCTAACCTGCCGAAAGCCCGGTGTCTCCCAAGACAACAGAATGGCGAGGAGGGGTGGGGTGGGGGTTTGTTTTGGCCTTTTTCTTCCGTTCCCTCCTCTTTTTACCGTCTCACCCTTTTCGGCCCGTATGACACTTTTTTCCCCTTCACGATTAAACAGGGGTCCGAGGATCCCGCCTATCACTTTGGATGACTTCTGCCACCCCAATAAGGTTTGTTTTGAACCTCTGCGCCGTCGTTCTCACCATCACTTTGTTTCCAACCCGTCACTGTTACCGCACACCGAGAATCTATTGAGGCATCCTTTTTTCCCCAGAGTTTTAGACTTATATCTCTTAGGACCCAATGTTTTTGGAGACAACACAAAAAACTCCTGCTCACCCTCCCTTTTAATTTCGTCCCCGCACCACTCCCTTACGCAATTTTCTTCTAGATGCCTCTAGAATCCGTTTTAGATTATCCAATACACGGTTGTGGGAATTAATCCCCCCTTTCGTCTTTCCAGTCCTCCCTCCATGCTTCCCCTCCTCGTTTT
>Ga0179593_1489751_pt1 | contig 13392 bp, 21 predicted proteins | sample CZODoug2_1_08_16_FD_185931 | JGI IMG/M metagenome (GOLD analysis project Ga0179593, IMG submission 185931) | Vadose zone soil fungal communities from Angelo Coast Range Reserve, California, USA - CZODoug2_1_08_16fungal (PacBio error correction) | ecosystem: Environmental > Terrestrial > Soil >... | reverse complement strand
CGCTCCCATCGCCTCCTTTCGCCGGCCCTTTAATTCTCCAGCCATTCTTCCTGGGATCAAAAAGCTTGATCCCCGCGGTCCCTTTTTTTCGGTAGGGTTCTCTCGCCTTTTCCCAGGTTCTCTTTCTACCTGGAAACGATAACCGCTCGTGGGGTAGGGCCTGGGAGCGTCCTCGGTTAAGGAATGTGCTTTTTTCCCCCAATTTCCTCGGATTTCCCTTTCCCTTAACCAATCCCTCCCCCTTCTCGTCTCCTCCGACCCTTTGTCGGGATTCCGACCTTTGCCTTTCCTTCCCACTTGACTGTATAAGAGAGACCCTCTTAAAGACCCATTTTCCCCCCCCCCTCCGGATTTTTCGATAGGGTTGTTCCCCCGGTCTTCTTTTCTTCTGCGCCCATTCCTCCCGGTAGTTTGCGAGGAAACCCAGCCTTTTCTTTTTTTCGCTTTGTTTTCCCCTAAAAATCGACCTCTGCCCGTCCGGCATCTTAGGGCCGTGGGCTTCGCGTTGTGTTCTCGAAGGGCTTGGATGCCGACCTGCAGCCTTGCCCTCCTTTTTTCCTTAAATCTCTTCGTTTGCTGCTCTCCTCCCCCAATCCTTCTCCCCATTTCTGCTTCTGACCTTCTGTTTGCGTTGAAAGGCCTGTTTCCCATTCCCCTCCTCGTTGTCTTAAGACATCCTTCCTCGCAAGCGGGGGATCTACATCTTTCCCTTTTTCATCAGGCCCCCCTCCCGACGGTTCCCTTATTTCCCCCTTCTGACCTCTTGATTTTTCTACCTCCTCGTCAAACCACAGGGTTCCCCTCCCCGTCGATGGCACGTATCTACGGTCGGTAGATCACTCGTCAGCCCCCCCCCCGTGGGTTTCTTTTTTTTTCCTTTTTTTTTCTACCCCTTTGAGCACGTACCTTTCCCCTCTTTTATCCTTTCCCTCTTCTTAACCACTTTTTCTTAAAGCCAGTGCGATTCCCTCTGACCGTGTGTAGGTTCCATTGTTCATGTCTGCACGAAAGATGGGTTTCCTCCCCTTCCTTTTCCCTTTGTTACGAGATCCCAGCCCCCGTCCCCGTGGCTTGTCATCGACGCATTCGTTAATGCACCTCCTTTGGAATCCGGCTTCATACATTCGTGACCCTCCCTCCTTGTAAGTCTTTTCGCGTGTCTAAGGTGAGGTCCTCCTATCTTTTTTCCCCTTCACCTGTTCCAGTGGAACCTGCCTCCTGTTTTGACAGCTCTTCGGTTTTCCCATCTTGTCTAGCCTTTTCATTCCACGTCCCTCGTGCGGAGAGAGTCTCTTGTTTCCCTGCCGCCTTTCGATGACGATAGGCCAGAAGTCCGAGACCTTTCGCGTTTCCGTGGTGAATCATTCGCGGGCCCTTCCGCAGGCGTCCTCCTTCCAGGATTCCCCCCAGTAGACCTGATTTCTTCTCTTACCTTTCTTCCTCCTCGTTGGGAGAATGGGAGTGAAAATAGGTCTGCCTCCTGCAGGTTTCCTTCATAGACAACTAGAACACCCCCTATCATACGTCCTCCCAGTTCCTCCCAAGAGAGATCCTCTTGACTTTCTCCTTTGTTTCCGAAATTTTTGCCGTCCCGAGCACTCCACACCCCTACTTCCTTAATCAACTCTCTTTTCATCCCCCTTTGTATGAAATTGTTTTTTTCCAGAAGTTCTTTCCTTTCCCCCCATTGATCTTGCCAACAATAGGATTGTGCCACACCAATGCGTCTTCATCCCTTTCAATTTGACATATATTTCCCCTTCTGTTTCCCCTCCTCCTCCTCCTCGCGGTCCCTTGTTTTTTCCATAACCCCCCCTCCTAGCTTTCCTTTTTCTCTTGCCTATGCTCCATTCCTAGCTATTGGCTAGTTTGGGCGGCAAGGTTTACATTTTTACACCGGCCGGTTCGCTCCCACGAGGATTTTTTCTCCGGTTCCTTCGTCCGACGTCACATTTTAACTCCCTACCTGTGTAGAAAGAGGGTGTCCCTTCATTGAACTCCCCTCTAATATCTTATCCTCCTCGTTTTTTTTGGTTTCTCCTCTTATTTGAGATTTTGCATTCTAATGACTGGCCTCCACCCCCTTCTCTTAAATGAACGACTTTAGTTGCTTTTTCTCCTGCCCCATACAGTGATGGTGTCATGGACCCATTTTTTCCACCTCCAACCCCGTGTTTAAACCCAACTTTTTTCACTCTGCGCTGAGGTAATTTTCGCGTTTGGAGTTCGGTTCTGGTGTATTCCCCCAAGGCAGCGTCTCGCGCCTATAGGGTGTTACGGTTCCAGCAAGATCGAGGTCATTTTTTCTCCTTGCTCGACTTTTGTCCCTCCCATGATTCCCTTCCTTCGGATTTTTTGGAATCTTTTTTTTTGTACTTCTGTCCCCCCAACAAGGGCACCCAAGCCCCTTCTCCCATTCCATATATTATTGCAGGACCAAATATTTCGTGTCGGCTAACCCCCCATCGAACCAGTTTCTGGCCCTCTTTCTCCTCTCTCCCTGCTTTTCTAGAGGTAGGTGCGGCTTTCGATTATCATTTTTTTCGAACGTTTTCTCCCCTCTCAGTCCACTTCCTTATCTTTTAATTCTTTTTCTTTCTTCCCGCTATATAAATTAGACAGTCTTCCTTTTTCGGAAAAGCTTGTATCGGGAATCCTTTTTTCTACTCCTCCTCCCGCTCGCTGCTGATAGCTCCCCCCTCAGCATTCTTGTTCCATTTCGGAGACGCGGGGCTTCTTAACGCTTAATGGTCTCACTAGACAGCGCGTGACTCCGCTTTTCGGCCTCTTCTTTCCAGCCGAACCTTGGCAATATTCCCCTGGCTCTCCGATTTAAGTATAAGAATTGCGTCCTGCAGGCCCTGGATCCCTTCCCTTGCATCGTTTCCCCCTCCCCCGTCCTTCCACGCCCCGCGGCCATTCCCTTCCAAATCTTTTCTTCGAGCACCTCGTTCCCTTTCTTTTCCTGATCGATCGTAGATATTTCTCCCAAACTTTGACGAGTTTTGTTAGGAATGCTCTTCCCTGTCTACTCATTGACGCTGTTTCTGACATCTCTTTTTCCCCTCCTTTTTTTTTGCCGCCTTTCCTGTACACCCTCAAAAATGAGATTTTCCTCCCCTTCATGCTCCCCTCCGAAATTTGGATTGAAGAAATTTCCCCCGATCGATAGTGGATGGGCCCGGGTGATTTCGAACCTCCTCCTTCCCCCCCCCCGTCCTGCCTTTTCCCTCTTCTTGTCCCTATTCCCTTCCCCTCTTTTCTGAGTTTAAGATACCATTTGCTTTTTCTTTCCACGTTCTTTTTTTTGAAGGCTCTCTTGGACCAATCCCTGTCAGATTCCTTTCCTTTATAAGGCCCTCCTTTTGGAAAGCTTGACAATTCTTTCCTTTCTCTTGCTTTGTTGCCGAGAAGGGCTGGCTTCTCCCAAACGTCCCTCTTTCCTTCCTTGCTCGGACAGGTCCTGGCACCCAATACCGTCCTCTTCCACTGTTTTTTCTTTTCGCCTAGCCCCCCCTTCATTTTTTCTGGTCCTTCTTGCTATTGGCACCCCCGGTGAAGCCCCTTCCCCCCTTCCCGGCCGCCTTAAAACACCCCCCCCTTTCCGAATTCCCCCGGGCCCTCCCCCCCCTCTCTTTCCTCACTATGGAGGGAATAGTTCCTGTTTTCTTTGAACCCACCAGCGTCAAATTTCTCAGGGTTTGATTCCTCGATTGACTCCTCCTATCGTTCTACCCGGTGTCTCCTCTCGTTTGCTTTAATGAAAATCCGGTTTTGTTTTCCTCGCTTTTCTTTTTTTCCTTCCTCCGGAGTCCCCCTGCTTTTTCCGTACTTCCTTAGGGATTCACACATCCCGCTCTGCCCGGCCTTTAGCTTTGTGCTTTTACCAAGCACCCTCCAGCTCGCCGAGGCATTGCAGCCCCCCCTTGACCTTAATTTGTTCCCTCCCCCCCCTCTCGGTTTTGTCTTAGTTCCGTTTCCCGTCGCTTAAATCTGACTCTACCGCCCGACCCACGACGTAAAATCATATCTCTGGTTTTACTCTCCCTGCTCACGAACCTCTTTGCAGCTCGCGCTTGACTCTTTTACTGCCTTTAGTCCGCGCCGTTAGGATGGTCAGCGAGAATTATATTATACCCTTTTGGAGAGATTCTCTCGCCCTCGAGTTGTAGTGACGGACCTTTTTTGGGAAATTCCCTTTCTCTGGGCTTTTACCTCCCCAGTCCTCTGTCCTGAGTACCTTTTTCTCTCGTTCTTGTCTCGGGTTGAGATCGCGCGTGTCCGTCTAATTCCTGGCACGACTTTCCCCTTCCTCTGTCGGGGGACGCCTTGAGCCGTTTTGAAGGTGTTCCCCTTTGATCGTTCTTTTTTCACAATCCCCTCAAAAGAAGGCGCTTCTAAGTCTTTTTTTTTTTTTTTTTTCCGGAGTGAACGTGCGCAAATCCTGCCCCCTTCTGGACAAACCTCTCTGCCTTACCGACCACAGACCTTTTTTTTTTTTTCCCCTCTTTTGAAGCCTCCCTTACAAATGCCTGTATGGCCTGCTCCTACTCCTTCCTTTCGTTGCTTCCGAGAAACCACCCCCCTCTTTCGCCCCTTCTCCTTACACCCTCCCCTCCTCTGCCCTCCAGTCTTTTCAGCGTCCGAGGGCAGTGGCTCTTTTTGATCTCTGATGGTTGGATGTTTTTCAGTTGATAGTCGAGGAGGTGACCCTCTTCTTCACCGCCCGAGGCAGTTTGCTGCTCCCCCCCAATTCCAATACAGTTTCCTTTTTCTCCTTGCGTGGTTTTGCCCGCATCACGTTTCCCACTCTTGAAGCCCTTCCTCCGAAACCCCCACCCCCTCCTTTGACGAACACTTTTTTCCTCCTGTCCATCATTGCTTTCGCCAAAAGTCCCCCTTGCCTTTTACCTCGTCTTTCTTTTGGTCCGCAATAGCCTTCCCCTGTCGACACTTTTAGTCTATGAGAACACTTTTTCTTTCTCCTTTTCCCTGAATCTTTCCTGACACACCTTCAGCAGTGCTTTTGCTTGCGGTAATTCAATCTCCCAGGTCGTTTCCTTCCTTCTTCTTAGGAAACCTCTTACTTCCCTCCTTCCGATTTTCTTCCTTTCCCTTAGAACTCGAAGGGTTGGGATTTGAAACCGCTGCAAAGATGGCTGTCAGGAAACTTTAATGCTATAAGCTCGCTCTTCCACAAGCCCCGGAGGGCGTTTTTTCCTAGGTCCTTTTTTTTTCCATTTAGGCTTGAGAGAGATCGGGTCTAATTCCCCTGGACCCCCTTTTCTCGGTCGATCGCTGGACCACGCTCTTTCTGTAATTTGCTTTTTTTTGGCTCGGTTCTTTGGGTCCTTTTTCTCGTCAACGTCACCTCTTCGTCCCATGCCTTTGAATTTTTCGACTTTTGTACTCCTATTCTCTTCCCTTTCCCTTTTCTTGTCCCGGCATAGGCCTCTGAAGGAACATTCGTTTATTTCTAGCGTCCTTTTGATCAATTCCTGCTGTTCCCTGATCGTCCTCTCACTTCCATGACACTCCCTTCCGTGAGAGAAGCTATCTCGTTCCCTTTGGAGTCTCCTCAGACAGGCTTAATTTCACCAGCTTCCTCCAGCCTGACGTTTTCCATTCTGCTGCCCCCGGGACGTACATCTACGGAGTCCCTAGATCATGAAGTTTCCTTCTTCTGCGAACGTCGACACACTTTTTCGCAAATTTTCTCCCTTCCCCCTCGAGGACCATGATATTCTCTTTGCTCTCCCCCTTTCTCTAACCAATGGGGTGATCCGTCTCACGAAACATATATTACGTCGTGGGTCTCTCTTTGCGGTCCTGATCTCCATTCTCTCCCCTTTTCATCCTTTCTTTTCCTGAATGACCGGCTTTTAAACCCCCCCTTCTTGTCCCTTTTTTTTTCCTCCTTGGGGCCGACATCGCCATGTCAAATTTTTCCTTTTCGTCATTCCCCCCTTCTTTCTTCTCTGCTTGCCCCTCCGATAGAGTTTCCTTTTCCCCCCATACCTCTTGAGCGGAACGATTGCGCTTCCCCTCTCCTTCTTTGCTTTTCCCAGCACCGGTATGAAACTTTTATTTTTCGCTTCCCTCCTCCTCGATTGGTGTTCTTCTTTGCCGCCCCCCTCCCCTTTTTCCCTTTCTGCTTTCAGGCACCGGTGTCGAATCGGTCCATTTTCAATTCCCCTCCCTCTTACCTCTTTTCCCCCTTCCTCAATAAGTTGTTGTTGTTTCTGCTCTCTTTAACTTTTTAATCTGAATTTGCCCTTTAAGCTCCCTTGCCTCCTCCCCGAATTCGGAATTTCGGCTTGCCCCCGGTCCGCCTCCTCCGAACCCCCCTTCCCCTTTGGTAACCCAAGTTCAATAAGTGTGATTGGACCTGCCCCCTCCCCGTAGGTAATGGAGAGCCTTTTCGGTACGTTTTTGCTTCCCCCCCACCCAAGGCCCGCTGTTCTTTCTCCCAGCTTTATTTCCTTTTTTCTTCTCATATCCGGTTCATTCCCCCTTCCCTTCCTTTACGTAGCCTTAGGCCACAAACCTCGGTCAACATTCTTTGGGTTTTTTCTGGAAAGTATTTGACCCTTTCTTCCCCACCAAGGATCGAAGTCCTTCCAAATTTTCCTCTGGACGCCCCTGTTCTTCTACGGTTTTTGCTTTCGCAAACCTGCACCCCCCCTTTTCTCCCCTTTCGATCTAAGCTTATTTCGTGAGAGAACTTTTTTTTATCACTTGGTTTTTCCTCGACCTGTTCGTTTGGCTCGATTCCTCTGATGTGCCGTTTATCAGTCACGACGTCCCACTTTATCTTTTTGGTGAAGTTTCTCTGGTCTTCCCGCTTTCTGGGGACTTTCCTCACTTAAGGAACCTTTCTCATGATATCTCCCTCTTAGTCTGGCCCCCCTTTTCCCCCTTCTTGCTCCTTTCTGATCTTAATGTTCAACGACGAAGCACTCAGCTCTTTCCCTCGATCCCTATGAGGTCCTCCGAAAATTTCCATTTTACAAACGCGCGCCCGGCTCGCCCCCAGATTCTTTTTTCACGGTCCAGGTATTCTTTCCTCCACGAGAGCCCACGTGACTCCCCCTTTATTCCTTCCTTCTGTCGCTTTTCTCCCCTCTTTACTTTTTTCCCCTTTCCCCGAGCATTCGCGTCCCTTGATATTTCGATGACCAACGCCGCGTTTCTTCTTTCTCTCTCCACCCGGGCCGCTCAGTTCTCCTTTCTTACATCACCTCATTTTTCTGTCGTGAAAACCTCTGTCATCCCCACCCCTGCCCTCATTTCGAACCTTAAGATCTCCATTGCTCTTCCGAGGTTCCCCTCATCCTTCTCACCGGGCGAACTGTTCCCCCTTCCTTGTGGCCCTCACCTGGCCCATCACGTCATTTTTGTTGCGGCCTTTAGTGGCAATACCTCCCGTAGGTTTTTTCTAGATCAAGAGATGGGGTTAACGTGGAACTCCCCCACCAATCCCTCTTTTTTTTCGGGGAAAATCCGGGTTCGCCCTCAACAGCTTGTCGATTCCCTGATGTGTTGGGTCCTTCTTATTTCTTTCTTCTCCCCCCCTCTTTTTCCTCCCCTCCCCTTGTCTTTCTCCCTTTCCCCTGGCAAATCCCCTACTCAATGCGTTTATGTTTGGGCTGATGACCTGAGAACCCTGTATTTCCCTAAAAACCTTTTAGACCTTCCCCCCTTTGCGCAGCGAAAAATACCATCTCCCTCGCCCCACACCTCCCCTCACGGCCTTTTTCGATGAATGCCTCACCTTTTCGTTGGCGATTGTCGTTTGGTGAAAACCCTGCAGGCTTCTTTCCCATGCAACCTCCCTGTCGACTTTTTTGCCTAGTAGATAAACGCCTGCCTTTCCCCCCCCCCTCTTTGATTCCAACGATCGTGTAATGAACCCTTCGTTTTTTTTCTTTTCCGGTTATTCCCCTTTTTCTTGGTTCTCGCTTCAGCGCTGCAACCCTTCCCCCTTCTTCCAGGGACCCCCCCCCTCCTGCGGCATTCTCCTCCCCTCCCTTTTCTCCCCCTGCAACCCAAGAGAGAAGATGTGCTTTCCTCCACCTCCTTCCCCGGCAGGGGCTCCTCCGCCTAGCGCGTTTTTAGGGCTTTTCTTGATTCCCCATCTCCTTTTTCCACCCCCTCACCCAAGACAGCGGTGCAAAATTCATCCGTTTTTTCCTCCCTTCTCTTCCGAAAGCTGTTCCCCCTTTTTTCTCCGATGTTGTTGAGAATTTTCCCCGAACGGTTTCGCACCCCTCCTTAGTCTCTTCTCTCTCTTTCCTCCCTCCTTTTTTTAGTTCTTTTTCTCTTTCCCTCTCCGTCTCCAGTGTTGCGAGGCGGCCCTGGGATTCTCACTCCCCTTCGGCCCTCTTCGGCATCGATGGTTTCGAGACCCGGCCCTCCTATTTTTTTGCTTGCTTGGTTTTTTCTTTTCCGGTTCAGTCCTCCCTTGAAGGCCGCCCCCCGCACCTCTTTTTCGGGACCCCTATGGAGCGCCACAGACGCCTCTCCCCAGAGCACGGTGGCTGCCCCCAGGTCCCCTCTTCCTCTGGTAGTGGCTTTTATCAGCCCCCCCCTCCGTCTTTTCCCTTTTGAGGTCCTTTCGATGCGCCCTTGCCTGATATCCCTCCCGTGATCCCAACCTCCTTCCCAGTACGACCCCCACGCGATTTTCATTTTTTCCCTTTATTATTTTTTCCTATTCTGCGTCCCAACTGCCGGTATGAGACTCCTAACCCCCTTTTCTCTTCCCTCCAAAAACCCCCCCTCTCCTTCCCTGAGATGGTCCCTAAACATCGACCCTCTGTCCCTGTTTCCTTTCTTCCCGGCCCCAGGCTCCTGAGGGCCGTTGGCTTCGATTTGTGGATCTTTCTGTTGCCTTTCCTCCCTGAAGCCGGGCGGTTTTTTGCGGCGGACTACCTCTGTTTTGTTTCCCATCCCCCTCTATACTTAAATGAATGAAGTAGACCCTGGTTCCCCTTTTCCCGTCCTCCCCTCCAAAGGTTTCCGCAAAAAAGGAGAGTTGTTTCAGGCTACCCCCACACAGGGGCCTCTGTCCCTAATTTCATTTTCTTTTCCCTCCGGTTCCCGTCCCCCCCCTTTCTTTTTCAACGTTTTGATGGGTGGGCGAACTTTCCATTCCAACCCCCCTTTGAAACGCCCCTCCTGGGAGGCGAAACGGTCCTCTGGTCTCTTTTCAACCCCCTGTGCGGCAACCTGCCGCCGTTTATGGGCTCTTCTTTTTCTAAGTTTTCTTCCCACAGCTATATTTCTCCCTTTTTCCTCCAGGGGTCCTTCTCCGAAGTTTCGAAAATCGTCCTTTTTCTTCTTACCTCCTGCTGCAGAAGGCAATCGGCACCCTTCGTCTTTCCTAAAGGTTTTGTTTCCCTCTTCCTTAACTCCCGAGTGAGGTTGTCATACCTCACACTCTCCTTTTATAGATTTTCCCCTTCATGCAACTGATACCCCCTTCTCTTCTCCCTCTTAATTCCGTTCCTTTCTGTCGCGCGGTTTCAGGGGGATACGTTTCCCAGTGTTCTTCTCTTCCCCCCTACCTTGAGCAAGTGGCCCCCCTGCCTTCTCAGGCGTCCCTTTTAACCTGCTCGGCGGTTTGGTCCTGTTTTGAGCTCCTGTCTCGCTTCCCATTTTCTTCCGGGAGAGTTTCCTCCCTTCGCGATGATGCAGATGCGCCGCTTTATCCCTTGACCTCCCTCCGTATCAGTTCCTTGCGCTTTCCAGTAAGTTCCCCCTTGAGAGATCCTTCCCTTCCGCGTCTTAGGCCATCTTCCCCCCTCCAGTTCGAACGTTGAGTTCGGGCGTGGACCACCAATCTCGGATATTCCTTTCTCCTCCTTTATCTTTCCTCCCCCTCTGAAAACCAACGTGATCATTCCCTCTCAAGTTTTTTTTAGACTGATCTCGCGATTAAGGTTCTCTGGTTTTCTGCGTGTCCCTCTTCCCGAAACCCTCGGTCTCTCGTATATCTTTTCGCCTGACTTCGATGCCCCGGGGGGACAATTACTCCTCGTCCTCCTTCCCTTATTTGCCAAAATACGAGCTTGTTTCTCAGCATCGAAGTCCTTAAATTTTGCCGTTGGGAATGCCCCTCTCTCTTTTTCTTTCGGCCCCCCCTGATATTCCATCTATTCTTGTGTTAAATAACCCCCTCTCTCTTCCTCTCCCTCTACTTCAAGTAAACGAGAGGGTTTAGTTTTCTTTGAACCTGGTATGGCCTTTTTTTCCCCCCTATGGTGAGGCCTCTCACCAGTTTTGGGCGCCTCCAAAACTTCTCCTTTTTTCCTCCTTCCCTACCCAGGTTTTCCTGAGTCCCTTATTAATTTCCTTCGACCCCCTCTAGTTCTATAATTTTGCCTTTGTTTTTTTTCCTCCCCCCCCCTAATTTTTTTTTTTCTCTTTTATTTCTGCGGCGGACTTCCTGAATGCCGGTCCCACCCCTTTCAAACCGTATGCTTTTCCCCCCCGTAAAATTTGTAGGCTGTCCCCCCTGAAGTGCGCCACACATCTTCTGTCCTGGCCTCCCCCTGCGTGGTCCACGTGGACCCCCCACTCCCTTTTCCCTTCGATTTCATTATTCCCCCCAGGTATCCTTCCGTCCTTGAAGTCGTGGTTCAAACCCCCCTCTAGTTTTCTTTATATTCAGGTGCTGAGACTCCCTGAGGTCATGTCCCCCTTCCTTCTGTCGCATTGTCGGCCCAATGAGGCCCATTCCCTTAGGACCCCCCTCCTTTGTTCATTTACCCTTAGGCCTGCTGTCCCCCAACCCCTTGCCTTTTTTTTCCTACCCCCCCCTTTCCCCCCCTTCTTCTGGAGATCCCCTCTAGTTCTCCCCCAAACGAATAAACCAATTTCTTTTTCCCTTCTTTGATCCCTATTTCGCTCGAGGAATGATATCGCGTTGTTCTCTCCCTTGGCGTCGAGGATCCCTTTAGCTTTTTTTTTCTCCTCTCGATTTTCGCCTCTCTTAGGGTCCTTCCCTCTCCTCCACCCTCTTCGACTGGAACGATGGGCAAAAGCTTCTCAAGCCGGTCGTTCTCCGCGACCTTACTTTCCTGGATCGCCTCAACTGACGCGGAGTACCCCCTTTGCCTGCGCGGACAGCGACCATTTGAATTCCCTTACTACGCTTCCCGGTGGACGAGCCTTCTCTTTTCTGTCCTTCCAACCATGTACATTTGTTCCTAGATTCCTACTCCTCCCTACGATTCAAACCTTCCTTCCCTTTGTTTGCGCCGCGTTCCCCCCCAGGCGCACCTATGACCCTCTCCATGCCCCGTAGGCAATTTTCCTTTTCTCCCCTTTTATTCCTCACGCGGTGGACTTTTCCGCCTATTCTTCCCCCTTCTTTTCTTGCGCGATAACCTCTTGCTGTGTTCCTTCGCCAATCAGGGAGATCATCGCTTTCCTTTCTGTGACAGGCACGCTTTTGCTTTACATTATCCCGACCCCTTAAACCTCCCATCCCTTTCTAGGAAACTCTTTTCCGAGATCCTTTCCCTTTGGCCTTCGAGTGCGCCCCTAGAAGCTTCCTAGTGGCTTTCCTTCCCTTGTTCCCGATCACCCTTAAATTCTCTCTTGTAGATTCGCCGGAGAGTGGGGTTCTTTGTTTCCGTGCTCCAAAAAAATCCCCCCCTGATTTTTTCCCTTTGACGCCTTTCCGCATTTTTGGAAAGGCCTGATGGCCATCGTCGTCGTCCCCCCGGCTTTTTTTTTTCCCTCAGGTTTTTTCCCCAACTTTGTTTTCCTCCCTTTTTGACAGGGGCAACGCAAAACTCTCGTTTTTTTTTTAGGTTTCCCTTGTTTTTCTTCTTACAGCCTAAGCCGGTAATGGTCTTTTTTTCCCTTTCGTTTCCTCTTGCTGCTCGCGGAAAAATCCCCCCTTATCTCTCCCCCTTCGCACCCGCAAACGGGCCTCGACGTTCCCCTTTCCTGGAGGGCAGATGTTGTGGACCCCATCGCTATGCTCTCTTCTTTGTTTTTCTCTTCCTCTTTCCGCTCCGATCAAGAATTCCCCTTTTGTCCTTCCTTTCCCCCCGATCTCCCTGAAAATCGCGGGTGTTTTTCCTCTTTTCTTTTTGGTCCTCCTCATGAGTTAGCGCCACTTCCTTTTTGACACATCCTCCTCCTCACTTCGATCCTAGGTATTGATTTTTTAACTCTTCAATCTCTCCTAACCCAGCACCTTCCTGAACGGGGCGCCCCTCTGTCCCGCCCCTTTTCCTCGTTTTTTTCCAAAGCCTGCTCCATTCCCTTTCTCTTCCCCCCGACCTCAAGAACGCGCCCCATCATCTTCTCTTTACTCGCTCGATTCCGAAAGTCTGTGGCCAGCGTGTGGGTGATACTTTTAATTGTTCATTGCTTCTTTTTTCTCGACGCATATCTTTATATTTTTCCTGTTTTCTCTCTCGCGCTAAGCGAAAGTATCAAGCGTTGTCCCCCGCTTTTTCCCCTGCAAAAGGCCTTCCAACAGCTTTTGAGAGTTCTGAACCTTTTTTTCCGTTTCTTTTTTCTTTTTTTTGCCTAGCTCGGTTTAGTAGAAGGTCCTTCCAATCTCCCCGCTCCGAGAAGAGGTCGGGACTTATGGTTATCTCTTTTCCAGTTCTGAAACAAGTTTCCCCCTCGGTTTCTGCTTTTGCTGTGTGCTTTTTCCATCAACCTCAGGCGCTAGTGCGCCAGGAGTTTATTATTACTGGACTTCGCAACAGTCTCTCGACCCCTCCGATATAACCGTCCAAGACTTGATTCCTCTTTTATTCCCCAACTTCTTTTTATGAGGCTCGTTCCCGTCTCTCCCAGGTAGTTGCCGAGCAAACAACAGACTTGATTCCCTAAACCCTTGCCCTCTTGCCTCCAGGCCGGGCAGAAGCTTTTTTTTTTTTGTTCTTCCTTTCCTTTTGATGTTTGTTCTCAGCCGCTCCGTTTTCCTCTTGGGCTTAAATGACCCCTCCCTTGCCTTTTTTCCCAGCCAACTTAGAGACCTAATCCAGCACGTCTCCCCTCTTTGTTTTCAATTTCCTTTCCCTCTTCTTGCTGGCAAACTCGGTTGTAGTTCTAAAGAAATTCCTATCCAACCCCTTGGTTGACGTCCCTCGCAAGTCTTTAATCAGTCTCAGGTCCTTCTTTCCAGTCATGACCTCTGGGGCTACTACTCCCCACCCTCCCCTGTTCAAACTCCCCGAAGCGTGTTTTTGATTTCTCTGTGCATGCGAACAAGGATCTCCCCACTCCTCCTCCCTTGTTCTTTCCTCCTTTCTGCACTCGACAGGGCCACCTGTTGTGCCTCCAGGCTGTCCCCTTGTTCGATAAGGGGATCCTCTCCTCCTTTGTTTCGGGACATTTCTCAAGTCGCAAAAGCGGTTC
>Ga0179593_1329634_pt1 | contig 13392 bp, 15 predicted proteins | sample CZODoug2_1_08_16_FD_185931 | JGI IMG/M metagenome (GOLD analysis project Ga0179593, IMG submission 185931) | Vadose zone soil fungal communities from Angelo Coast Range Reserve, California, USA - CZODoug2_1_08_16fungal (PacBio error correction) | ecosystem: Environmental > Terrestrial > Soil >... | reverse complement strand
GTTTTTCTTTTTTTTTTCGCATTTTTAAACTGATTTGATTTCTCGTCTGTCCAAGCCTCCGCTCGCCCTTCCCCTTTTTCTTTCCCCACATTAGGGCTTTGCCGACTTATGATTTTTCCCTCTTGTTTTTTTTAAGCAGTTCGCCCCTCCCACCACCCTTTTTTTTCTTGCCCTTGAGAATTGACCCCCTTTCCGTAACGTAGGCCTAGAGTCTTTGTTCTGGATGTTTTCCCTTGAGCTCCCTTGTCGAGCATCCACTTCTTGCTTCCCGAGAGATTTTAGAGATCCGATCCCTGTTTCATCGAAGACTATTCTTCCCTTGGTCTCTGCTTCTTTTCTTTGGCCCTTCACGACACAACGTTCGTTTCACGTCATGTATCGACCCCTTTCTGTTACCCTGTGACATGATTTGGCTTGCTTTAATGACCAGTTTCCTCTCTTCCCGGCGTCTCGGTTTCCCGCCGCCGCCGCACTCGGCCTCCTACAGTCCCTTGACCATGAATAGCGCGCGCTTTCCTTCGCGGGTCCTTCTTCTTTCGCAATTTCCTTCTTGAATCACGTTCGCGTTCTGGCCTCATGTGATCTGCGTTCGTCTTTCCCCCTACATTTCCTTCAGGCTTTCCTCTTTTACCTCGTTTGTTACCCCCTTCAACAGAACCCGATCGCTTATCCTCCCACCTCGTCTTATTTTCAAGTTTTTTTTTTCTGCAAATCGGTCCGCCCCCCCCTCGGTGTAGACTTTTGATCTGCCAAGGTCTGTCCACATAGCTGCGGCAGCGTTCTTCGACACTCCCCCTAGAATTTTTTCTCCCAAGGTATTTCTTCGTATCTTAACTACGTCTTTTTCCGTTTGAGACCGTCTACTTTCAGATGCCACTGCCCTTGGGTATATCGCGTCCCCATCTTCCGTTATTTTTCTTTGTCGGCGTTCCGCGGCTTTTGTAATGAACAGTCCTCTTCGGTCAATTTCTCGAAACTTTAGCACAAGCGGCTGTCAGTCATTTCTCTTAATTTACCCTGCCAACACCGCACCTTCCAGATAGAGTTGGTTTTCAGAATTTTCTCTTTATCAGCCCTTTGCGTTTTTTTTGGTACTTTCTTATGCCCTTGCCTCTTGAGGCTTTTCTCGTGCACACGTCGAACACTATGTCAGATTCTAGACCTTTTCCAGTCCCCTTCCGTTTTTTCCACAGTCCTCTTTTACGAGTCCACCCTCCCCCTCCCCCCTCTTTTTTTTTTGACGCGCTTTTTCTTCTTGTTTTTGCTCTTCTATCTTCCCATCGCCTTGACGCCTTTCCAAGAGTTCTGACAGCCTCCTTCTCCCCATTATTTCCCTTTCTGAACCAGGCATTTTTCCCTTTCCCGTTGAACTTCCCCTGCGACACCGGGATCGGCTTGTTCGATTATGTCCTCCCTTCAAAAAGGCTTTGCGACGACATTTTCATGTTCCATGGTCTCTTTGGCGCGCCTCCTGCCCTCACCCCAACAACCACCCGATCACTATGAAGCCCCCCCTCCCAGCCCCAACGTCACCCCCGCTTTCTTTCTGGTTTTCTTGCTAGGCACTTCACCTGGCGGGTTTACCGGATTTCCGGACCGCGCAGTTGCTACAAGCTTTTTTTATTACCCACTTTCTTTTTCGTTCCCCCACTTTTATTTTGTGGCAGTTTCATACGCCTTCCCTCTGTTCCCTTCCCCGCGCTATCAAGTTTTTTCACTAAATTGTCTTCTTTTGCTTTCAGACTCCACCGATATTCGCTTTTGCAGATAAGTCCTTCTTTGATATTCTCCCGGCTTCTACCAGATTCTTCTTTACAACTGCGTTGTTGCCCCCTATAGGACTGTTTCCCCCCACTGGTGCGCTTTCCCCTTTTTACCCAATTCCAATGACACAAAGGGTCAACTCTGGCCTCCCCACTTTCTTTTTTTTTTCTCCTATCTATTTGAGCCCCCCAATACGTGGTTTGTTGTTTTCTCTATCTTATGAACCCCCCCCCCGGTGTATCCATCGTGTACGTGGTTTTTTCCATGTGAATTTTTGTACGCTACGGCCTTGCCCCTTTTCATTCGCTCTGGCACCCCCAACTCCTTATTCAAGATGATGCTGTCGCCTCCGTTATAAGTCTGCAACTTACGTTTATATAGGCGGCGTAATACTGCGTCCTTGCCCTCAACCGACGACCCTTGTGTTCCCCACTTTCTTTCCTGTTGACCTCGGAAAAGAGGCGAGTTCTCCTCCCCCCTCCCGCCGTTTGCCGCCGCCGCGATTGAAGGTCACAACCCCCTCTTGGAGCTGCAAGACTGCAAAATCGGGCCCAAACATCTTCCATTCGATTCCCCCACCACCCCCCTTACTCCCAATGCCCCGGCGGTTTGGAGGTTTGGTTTTGTACGTGGTCTCTTTCTGCTATGGGCTTGGGTGTTTTTGCTTCCGGATGAGCTCCATCTCCAGGCCCGGGGGGAAAGGGAGTCCTGCGGCACCCCGCCGTTTTTCACCCGGTATTCCCGCGCACCAGGAAGCTCAACTTTTTTTCCGCCTGACCCCATTAAATTTATGTGTGTCCCCGTCTTTCGCGCCTTCCGTAAGTTTCCCCCTTTTGTCTCCATTCTTGTCGTCACGTCTTCCCTTTCCTCTGTATGGGCCGTTATCGATCTCCACCAGCCTCCCTCACAATATCGTCCACCGCTCTTTTTGAATTTTTTCGCTTCCCCTCGTGTCTGGACCGTTCAGATGTTTACTTTCTTTCCGTCTATCCCTTTTTGGATGCGTTTCGATTTTTTTCTATCGTTCCCTCATTTGCTGTCCTTGCCTGGAAGGCCCGTCCCAACGCAACTGAGATAACTTCCTGTTGAACACATTTTACTCGGCCCCAACCTCCAGAATCTGGAGTTTTTTGTTTTATTGGGTCCTTACCCCGCTTACCTGACTCTCGCTGGTTTTCTTACTTTTCGAACTTCGATCGCCCATTTTGGTACATTTCCTCCACGGAAGCGTCCTCCCCAGACCAACGCGCCCCCCCCCATAACTCTTGAGCTTTTTCAAATAATTCTTACCCACCCCAGGCCATTGTGCCTGTGTAGATTTTTTCGCCCCCGCCTTCCGACGTCGGTAATCCGTCAGACCCCACCGTTACTACGCCCTGCTCGTTCGTGTCGGAATGTAACTCTTGCCGTCTTCTTGCTCCTTGATCCTGTGTTCCCCCGCTCCACATTTTAAACCCCTTTCCGCGACCCCCTTTTTTCCTACGTGCGCTTTGCTTTGTTAAGCCTCTCTCGTTGTCTCCCTTCTACGATCGTCGTTTTGGGATCTTTGGCCCTTCCCGCGGATCCGCGGCTAGCATGCTTAGGGACTTCCAAAGAGATCGAAACGTCAGGACCTGATTTGTTACCGCGAACGTGATTTCCTGAAAGCATTTACTACTCTCGATATCCACCGCTAGTCCCCGCGCAGTCTCGATGTCGGGTCCCTTTCCTTTTATAGATGCCGCTTGCTCATTCCCTTTTTTTTAGCCCCGACGCCGACAAGGTTCCCTTCTCTTTCCCTGGCAAATGAACCCTCTCCCCCCTGAGGTAACCCCCGTAGATTAACCCTTTTTTCCGTGAAACGTCTTTTGTGGGACTTAAAACTAAATTTCCTGAGCAGTCAAGTAATCATACAACATTTTTCGATCCTGATTTGCTGTCTATAACCTGCGCCGCTGTTTGTGAAACTGTCATTTTGGACGCCTCGCACAGTTTTAAACTCTCCGGCAAAGCCTCCACCCCTCATATCGGCGCAGGGACCTTATCCTTCTCTTTGTCGTTCGACCTTACCCAGACCGTTGGTTTTCTCTATTTCCTTTTTCCCAGAAGTAGCCCACATCAGCAAGTCGCATCTTTCCCAACAGCCAACCGGGTCCTTTCATGATGGCTCCGCAAACGTACGACGTCGGACGAGGGGCTCCCCACGCTTTCTGATTCCGCCAATCCCTGGTCCCAATGGCGAGCACTGCCTTCTCGCTATCCGCCCTAATTTCCCACGACCATGTTTTATTCTGCCTCGGCAAGAACATCGCCATAAATGTTTGTGACGCCAGCCAAAACTGGATTTTCCGCGTTCCCTCCGCCAAACAACGTTCTTTACACGATAAGGGACTTCATTTGCTCTGGATCATGATGGAGTCCCACCCGTCCCCCCCCTCTTTCCGACCCTCAAAGGCCCTATAGCAGATCCTCGTATGTCGAAAGTACCTCGTGTGTCGGATTCGAGTAGATGGATGCTGTGACATATATCTCGTTTCCCCTCTTTTTTTTTTTTTTTCTATTATCTTGACCCCCCCATCCATCCGCGTAATAGACCCCCTTTTTGCCCCGTCTCCATTGACGGTGAGTCGGAGTCTTTTTTACTTTGATGTGGCCCTCCTGTGTGGACGTTGCAGACCGCCTGTCTCCATCACATTAAGAAGGAGTTTTCTGGATTTGTCTTTTGCTTTTTTTGACAAAAATCCCTTTCTTCCCCCCCCTACATTTTTTTTCTTCGAGTTTTGAGATTTCCGACCGACAACCCCTATGTTCTTTTTAAGTAGTTTGTCTAGATCTCTTTCCCGGATTTGATCCTCCTTGTCCAAACGTTTTTGCATTTGCTTTTCCTCTTTCGCAACTCCTAAGTCTTTACCTTTTTTTATCCCCCCATATGGCACCCCCTGAAGGGTGTGGGCTCTTCCCTGACTTTTTTTTCCGCTTGAGGAATCTACTCTTTACCACACCACTTCTTTGCTCTACAGACCCCCCCATTCCGTCTTGCAACTTTGTCCGCCTAATATCTGGTTTCTTGCCGTGTTACCAGTTTTTTCCGTCCTCTGTAACCTCTTCTGCTAGCGCTCCCTTTATCCCCTCGCTCCGGTTATTTTCAGACATCATTTTTCGGCTTTAGGATATCTGCTTCTGGGGGTCACTGAACACAACCGGACGGTGTTAAATTCTCCAATGGTAATCCCGAAGGTGACCGTGATGGTTCGGTTTGCTTTCGCCCTGCGAGATCACTGGTCCTGGCTTTTTTTGTTCCAATCCCTGCGCAAGAGGCCTCTTTATCCTGAGATCCCAGCCCTCGATCTGCCTTCTGGTCCTCTTTTGGCCGCCTCGCTTCGCAGGATTTCCGTCCTCCCGTTCGTCCTGGGGCATTGCCCTCTTCTTGCTTTCCGTTCATCGTTACCCATACATAACCTTTCTCGCGCTCCGCGGGTTTCGACAGATTCACTGCTCTTCTCTTGAATTAACCCATTTCGCTCTTTTTTAAGAAGCGCGAATCACATTACCATCGGTTAGACCCCTAACAAAGTCTTTCCGAATTTTCTCTATTTCACATTCCTTCCGCCCCCGCTTTCGTGCAGCGTTTTTGCTTTTTTTTCAAATATAAGCTGTAATGAAGTCTTAACTTTATTTTGTAGGCTATCCCGAAGTAGTTCCTTTTGATCAAGCCCTACTATGAAAAAAATGACTTGGTTTGGTATGATTTTTTTAAGAGGAGTTGTCTTGGAGAGTTCATGGCAGTAGCTCGGCCTTGGAGGAATAACCACCTCTCTTTCTCAATCTTTCAGACCTGTTTTTTGCCCACAAGCTTGCTTAGTCATCCGAATGAAAATGCCCACCATGCAAACTTCTTCCGAGCGATTTGTCTGTAGATTCCTTTAATTTATATTTGATCTTTCATAGTTGAGTTTGATGGCGCAGCAGTACTGGCACTTCCTTTCCGGTGGCTTTCTAGTGAACCAGCCCTACCCGACTCCCTAACTTCTTAAGGGTGACCTCAGTCACATACGGCCTGGACAAGCCACCCCCGATGGCCCTCGTTCCCCCCTCCCCAGCTTTCCTCTTTTTTTTGTTTTCTTTGCTGTTTACTTCCCGGCACAACCGAATTCCTCAGCCGTTCCACCATCATTTGCTTCTGAATTTCCTCCCCTCTCCCCCCTGTACTAAGTCGACTCACGTGTTACATAAGTTTTGACCTACCAACGTTCGTTTCACCCCTTATCCCGTGCCTGGTTGAGCGATGATACCCTGTTCAACCCCCGTCCTTTGTCCAGCCGACCTCCTTTCCAGGGTGTCCTGGCGCTGGGTAGCTCTCTTCCAGAAACAACAACCCCTCTAACCTATTGAAGAAATCTCCAACCGCCAACCTCCCTCCTTGAGTACGCGTTTGTCGGAGAATTCATGCATCGGCGGTGACCGGATCTCCTTCAGGTGCAGCGACCGTTCTTGTGCTACCAATTAGCCTCTTTTACCAACTTCTTTTCTTTGTGGCATTAACGAATAGTTATCTATGTCAAGATTTACCCTCTGACCAAATCAAGTGTGTACCAATACCTTATTTCATTCGATTTCAACCTTTTCTTATCGTTTTCAGCTATTAAGGTCCGTTGCTCTCTCCGGAGTCTCCCCGACGAATGTTTCTGACTAATTCGTTGGGTCCCATATTCGGACTTTTGACCCCCACTTTTCGAGGGAATTCCCGCTTCCTAACACTTTAACTCACAAAACTTCTAGGAATAAACGCTGGTTTTGGGCAATCTGATCTTATTCCTCCTTAGTTGTTGTTGTAGTCTGTATGTCTGCACCCCCACCCGGGCTTTTTTCGTGTTCCGTGTTTAAGTTAATTTCGAATCTACAGTCCCAGCCAGGCGTCACATTTCCCTCTATTGGACACCCCGCAGTTATTAAATCACCTGATGTATTTTTCCCTCCTGACCGGTTTAGAGAACCCCGTCCTGACGTCTACCGATTCCTAATACTGGTTGCCCCCCCCTCCAAAGACCCCTTCGTGACACTTGATGTTTTGCTCATTCTTTTAATCGGAACATCGCGCGATTCTTCCCTCCCAATTTTTTAAGCACTTGCGACTCTAGTGGTAATTCCCCCCCGTTTCGCGGTCCCTTTCCCCCCCCCATACTTTTCCCCGCGATGCATGCTCTCAAAACCACCTTTTCCGCCACCAGCCTTTGTTGGAGGGTTCCCCCTTTGGTGCCATCGTGATCGTTTGTGGGTTTGATTTAAGGAGGATACTCACATATCCCCCAGGTCCCCCCGGGTCCATGATGTCGGCGGGACCCATCCCCCACCCGTGTGTTCCGGTACGTCCATACGCGCACAATTCCTACAGTTCGACGTGTGACAACTTTTCACCGTTTCCTGTTCACGTTCGTTTCCTATTCTTCATGGTGACTTTGTAGTAACAGCAACATGTAGTACACCCCCCCCCCCTTATTAGACTTTATTGGACTTTCGAACGAACCCCTTTTTACTGCCACCACTTCCTTTTTCACACATTTTGGACTTTTATCTTCAATCTTGTCTGTGTTCCCACTGTCCGTCTTTCTTTAGTCAAGTACGGAGACTCCGTTGATGCGTTTAGACTTTTTTTCGACTACTACCATCCCTTGGTGAAGGACTGAGAAGTCCCCCCCCAGACAACCGCCTAACTGACCGCCTCAAGAGACACCTTCCTCGACCCAATCGAACGGGCCTGCATTGGGTCGGTGTTTTCATGGTCCCTTACCCAGCCCTTTCCATCGCCGCTTGTTTGCGAAAAAGGGGCGCGCTTTTGAGACGATTTGTGGGAATGGTCCCTTCCCCCCCCCCAGGAAGACCATCGGTCCACCCAGCCCCAATCCCCTGAAGCTGTCGTCGAAATATCACCCACAGTCCTTTGCATTTATGATTTCCTCCAACCGCCCCTACGTCCCGGTCAAACTCGGCGTCAACCTCACTTTTATATACTGCGCGATTCGTGTAGCAGACTCTTCTCAGCTCTTTTTTTTTCTTTCTGTGAATTCCTCCTATCACCCACTTCCCACCTGTTCCCCCCGAGTGAACTCCGGTGCTCGCTCTAAGTTCCGGTTTTAGCTTTCAGCTATTGCTCTGTGCCTTTCTTTTTACCCCTTCCTAAGGCCCCCGGTCGTGTCCCGGACTTATGTATTTTTCACGCGAGGCTCACCCTCCAGATTTCATTACTCTAAAGTTGACTTACCTCATTTGCCCCGTTAACTCTCGCCTGCCCGTTGCCTCCTCCGCGCCCCTATTCCTTTTCATTCTTCTAATGCTAGCTTCCGCGTCGGCGGGGTCCCCCGACAATCCCCTCCCCCGTTCCACTCTCGCAAGGATGCCCCAGGGCCCCTGCCTCCCCCCGGACATTTTCCCCCTCTTTACAGTTTTCCGTTGAAAGTCTTGGTGTCTTTTACCACTGCAGAATTCACTCCTCCTCGTACCGCCGCCCTAGTTTTCTTGATACCGGCGGGATCTGATACATGCCGCTCGTCTGAGGAATCGTTAGAGCTCCTTCGATACTCATCTCACTTCAAGTACTCACCAAGCCTCTCTTTTCCCTTCCGCGACGTCTCTTTTTTTTTGTCGTTCTCCTTCAAGAAATGGTTTTCGCGATGTCTTCCCGATATCCCCCCCTCTTAGATTCGCATCCCCCTGTGGCCCCCCCTGGAACCCACGTACGAGGGCGAGTTTCGTCCCCCTTTTACACTACCCTCTTTACCAATTGGCCGTTTCAGGCCGTCAACAGATCTCCCCTATATCCCCTTACTTGAACCACCCCCCTATAATCGTGTTTTGTGCGGCACCGAACCGAGTCCAGACCATTCTGCTTGACGTCAAGCAAAACTGGATTTCAGGCGGCCCGTCACCCCTCATCACCCATCCTCACCCCCTTACGTTATCCATGTTATGGATCCCGGATGGCGTTGCAACGTCAAACCCGCTCCTAAATCAAAGTCACTCTCTCGACGCCCGCATTACTTAGAAGGCCAGATTGTGCTGAGTGCTCTGGGATTTTTCCGCTTTCCCTATATTCTTTTCCTCTCCTCCTGGTTTTTGATCGATCTTGTCGCCGCGTTCCCTGACTTCCCTCACCTTCTTGCTTTTTTCGGCATGGAATTCCTGATTCTAGATCGTCCTTTTTCTTTTTCTTTTTTTGTTTTGTTCGCCCCTTTTTGACGTTTTCCGAAATCTTCCCATTTCCCCTTCGACGTCTTTTGTTCCTGGGTTTTTCTTGCTCTTGCGCAATCCTTTTTTCCCCCCTTTCCCCACGCATAATGGCTTTCGATGTTCTGCGAGTCTGAAGACATTTATTACAGAAAAACACGAGTTCTTCTGTTTTTCCCTTTCGGATCTTTTATCGTTGTGGCCTGAGCCTCCATGTCTCCTGCTTTCCGTTCTCGGGCCGAAAAATTCCCCTTGCTGTCTGTTGTATCCCCTTCTTACCAGACGGGTTTCTTGCGAGACTGGGATTGTTTTCCTTCGGGCAGCGCATCGCGAAAACCGTTCTTCCCCGTTCTCCACCCCTACCCCCTTCCCTTCGCCGTTCGCCGAGTCTTCTTGGTTGATTTCCTTGCCTTGCGATTTTTCGTTCCCTCTTGTTCAAGATTTCTCCTGAGAGCATGAGTCTCTCCCGTCCGGACGAAGACCTGATTCGTTTACTCCCTTCACCTCTGATATGTGCGGTTTACCGCCCCCCAAAACCGGATTTTCACGTCTTAACCCTTTTGGTAATCGCCATTGCCCTTATGGACGCCTTTTCCCTTTTTCCCCCTTTTGCCCGGATGAGTCACCTTTTTCCTTCCGGAGTCGACGCCTCCTCCACAGCCCGGCCCTGTAGCAGTACGATCCATTTGGCATAGAGAGTTATGGGCATAGCGGGGTGGTTCGAGTTCCCGAAGTCTTTCATGGTCATAATTTTTCCGGGGGAATGTCCCATAAGTTCCTCTGCGCGCCCTTTCTCGGTCCCATAGACATGCTTCCTTGAGAGCCTGTACTCCGAGGTTCCCCGTAACAGACACAGATGACGCCGTCCCTCTTCAGCCCCTAAACCCTCCCTATAGCCCCGTACAGCATTCTCGCCCGTGCTTTCCAATCGTTTTTCTGCCGCAACGAGTGTTCGAATTTGGACGATTCCACAGGCTCAAGTCCGCCACGCTCTTTGCGGCTAGATTTTGACACGATACGCGCTTTTTAGTCCAAAACCTGTATTTTCGTCTTTAGTACCGACCGTCGTTTTGGTTTTAGCCCGCTTACCTCAATCTTGCCCCAAATGCTGGGGTTCCTTTTTTTTCTAGCAAGCCTCGGACCTTTGGCTCGTTATTCTGCGGTCGGAATCGGCGGAATTACCCCATCTTTCTTAAAGCTTCGCCCCTTTTCTCAAAAATTTCGCGTAAGGATCTTTTTTTAAGCACCATTCACACCAGAAAAATCTCCCGATCGATTTTTTCTTCGGAAGAATGTTCTGGTATGCTATCCCCCATTTTTCGTTTGGAGTGCCTTCGCGGGCATGGGCACTCCCCTAGTGTACCTCTTGAAAGCGAAATCCTTCACCTGACAGCTCGCCAGGGAAGCCCTCCCCCCTCTTTCCGTGTGCCCCCTGAACGATGGACGCGCCACAAATTTTCCCCAGCGGTTTTTTTTTTACTCGCTTGGTCGTCGCTGTTTGGTCCGTATAGCTCAGCTCTCCCCTCAGACTTTCTGCCTTTTCTACCCAAGCCATGGCTTCATACTCCGAAGCGTTCCCTGACGCCCAATTCGCGGAACAGACTTTTTCACCCAAGTGTTGAACGTCTTAAACGGGACCTTATCGTGCATGTGTCCTTCGATGACCCCTTCAACCCGGCTTTGTCCTCAGACCATTCCTTTACACGGATTCGTTGCTTTTCCTCTACAGCCCCACCCCCAACCAACGATCACCCTATTCCCTCCCCTCCACACCGCCCCCGAAGAATTGAGTAATTTTTTGTTCCGGCATGACCTCGGCGGTGCCCTGATTTCCCCCTGGCGTCGTTTTCCTTCCAGCGGGTGCCACCCCTCGGCGCGCGAGACAATGCTTTCTTGTTTGCGTGGAACGACCCCCCTCTATGTTCCGATTCACCTGCTCAATCCTTGTTCCCCCTCCACATGGTCTTTTTCGCCTTCCAGTATTCGCCGCATCCCCGTAAGAGAGTTGATATTTCCCCATTTTTACGGCTTCCCTTTGCCTTTTTGAATTAATGCGTTGTTCTCCCTATCGGCATTCCCCCAATGTCCGCATTGCCTGGCTTACTACCCCATACCATGAACAACCCTGCCCCTCCTTGCTTCCCGTCCTTTGTGGTGCAGCTCTCTTGTATACCTTTCCTTCCCTTTGTGTTTAGATAAGATGCTGCACCACAAACGTCTTTTCTTCCCTCGTGGCCCTGGTTCATTCATTTTATGTAAGCGAAGGTCGACATTTGTCCCGTCTCCCTTTTAAAAACAACTCTCCCCGACCTGGCGGTCGCTCGGGCTAAGTCGTTTTTTGCCCAACGTCCTCTCTCCGGCCTCTGCGTCGCATTGCCCGACTCCATTTCTTTACCCCATTGCTTGCTCCCCCTTGAATACGGCACATCGCCGGATTAGTTACCCCCCCCCCCCCAAGGAAGCCTTTGCCTTTTTTCCTCCCCTTTAGTGGTAATACCCCAACCTCCGGTACCCCTCCTTCCCTCCATGGTACCAGGTCACCCGTTTAAGATTGACTGCATATCACCACCCCCCCCCGTCCTTTCCCCTAGGCTTGGCTGTGGTTGCGAGGCTTCATAGTATCCTTTGTTGGTTTTGCTCCTTTTACTGTCTCCTTCTCCCTTTTCCCAGTTGTGTAAAATTGACTTGTCCTGGGGTCCCAGAAGTTTGGAACGGTACAGTAATCTGCCCACCCCCCCGCCGACACGTTCTTCCCTTTAAAATCGTTCAAGGGCTTTCCAACCTTAGTTTTTTCCGAGTCATGCTGAGAGGAGTAATTCTCTCAATCTTTGTATCACGGCGGAATTCGGATGGTACGTCTCTATCGCCCCCTCTCCTCCACAGGCGTCACCCCGCTTTGTCCTGTGCTCGGCATACCCCCCTTTTGTCTGTGTCCACTTGATTGATGGTCCCGTCCCGTCCTATAGGTTTTCGTCCCTGCGTTCGCTTGTCGGCGAGGACCCTGCATCTTTGCATGCCTGTTAATGCCGGTCACACCTAACCTTCTCTACCCCCCCTAGAAACATTCCTCCCGCGACCACACTCCCCCCCGCTCCCTGAGAATTTTGCTTGTGTTCATGTGTCCCTTCCCCGAACCCCGGTAATTCTCTCGTTTTTTTCTAACCCGTTTCGAAGCTTCGATCTCTTTTTTTTTCCGCAATGCGGCGCCATCACGATCCCCAATACCTGATTCTTTGCCCTTCCCTATACCCAGTCCTTTATATGCGTCCTTGTCCCCTCCCGACTTTCGGTTTCGCCGCACCACTCCTTTTAAGACAGCCTTTTGGAGAGTTCGTTTTTCACAGCTTTGCCTCTTTTCCCTTTGCGCCTTAGTGAATCTCTCCCCCCCCCCCCCTTCTACAAAATTCCGTTTTTTCGCGAAACAGCGCTTACCCCGCCTTTTCTTCGCTTGTGATGTGATCCCGATTTTAGTGTTAGCCAGCGACATTTTATTAGGGCTCTTCCAGGACCCCTCGGTTTTACGCGGTCCCTCCGGATTATGTATGGTAAAGATTCTTCGCCCATCAGATCCCTTTCGGCCATTACTCTGCCCTTGCCCCTTTAAGACGCGCAATCTGAGCTTCACCTATGCCCCCTCTTACGCTTTATCCCTTGCATTACGATATGCAGGCCTTTCGGTCGGTGCGACAAGAACCGTCCCCCCCCCCCGAAACTTTCCCCTCTCGGCACTGGCAATCCAAAGCGCACTCGGTCAACGTCGCTACACCGGGGTTCCTTGAAACGATCCCTGTTGTGGTCCCTTGACCCCAGCCTAATCAATATATCTCTTTCAAGAAACTACTGTTGAGTTCCCCCCCTTCTCTTAATCTAACCTGCGCTCTCTCGCAATCTTTTCTCGCGATTCCGGAAAAGGCCTACTCTCTCGGAACCTCTCCCAAGAATCTCGGCGCCGTCCCTCCGTGACGTCGATTGGCTTCTCCCGTTAAAGACACGTGTTTCGCGATGCGTTTACCAGTCGCCCAATCGCAGGATTCCGCAACTCAACTGTGGCAATCTGGTTCCTTTCCCCACTTTTTCCCGTCTTGAGCGTTGCCCCCGCCCGATTACCGCAATAAGGTACCATCCCTTTTCGCGCAGGCCGTTGACCCAAACGATCTCTCCCCAGCACTATTGCACACCTCTCCCCTTTTTTTTCGCGACGCTTGCAAAGAACATTCGACACGATTTCTTCGGGTCCCTCCATCCAAACACTGGGATTTCCGGCCATGAGTTCCCCTCCACGCCTACCCTCTCGTTCTTTATGGATCAGTTTTGGCGGAGGCCACCTTCCACAACTCTCCTTCCTTTTACCAATCCAAGGTCACGATCTCGAAACTCCGCGTAATGTATGCCCTTCCTCTTTGAGGAGTCGCTTGGGAGGCGCTAGGC
>Ga0179593_1605165_pt1 | contig 13393 bp, 24 predicted proteins | sample CZODoug2_1_08_16_FD_185931 | JGI IMG/M metagenome (GOLD analysis project Ga0179593, IMG submission 185931) | Vadose zone soil fungal communities from Angelo Coast Range Reserve, California, USA - CZODoug2_1_08_16fungal (PacBio error correction) | ecosystem: Environmental > Terrestrial > Soil >... | reverse complement strand
CTGTCACGGCTCCTCTTTCTTTTTTTTTTTTTGAAGGAACTTCCTCACCCCGAAAAGATCTGCTTCGTAATTGGCGGAGCAACTTCCTCTTCCTTTTGGGACATCCCCCTTTCACGACGGGTATGTTAGTTCACTTTTCACATGCAGCGGATCCCATGCGTTTTTCTCTTTTCCCCCCCCTCTTTGAGATTATATATATTTTACTTCCTCTTTCTCGCAATCTTTTGGCAGCTGGGCAGGATCGCCGGCCCTTTTCCCCAAATGGGTCGCGTCACGACTGACCCCCCCCTTCTTTTTCTTTTTCCCCTTTTTCCCCGGATGTAAAAATCCGTCAACCTTTTTCTCTCCCCTCCCCTCGTGGACCCGGGCGGCAGTTTTCGTCCCCCCAGGCGCTTCAACCCGGGCATTCTTTTTTCTTTTTCCCTCCTCCCTGCCGAAAAGATCCTCCGTTCCCCCTTCTCGGCTCTCCGTGATTGAAGGAAGGAATTCGGTTTTTTGGATTTCTTCAGAAAAAACCTGAGCCATCGAAACTCCCCCCCCCGGAAGTTGGGTTCGACTTTTACCCTCCTCCTTCGATTGTCCCTGACAGGCGGTAGCAAAAACCGGCGAAGGTTTTTTCTTTTTGAGGTTGAAGCCCCTTTTTCGTACCCGCGAAAGGGGTCGCCCCGTTTTCTCGGGCGCGACATCAAATCGGCACCATTTTCGTTCCTCTCTCAAGAAGGTATGCGCTTCTTTACGGGGAAGTGGTTTTTTTCCTTCCCTGCTCGCAAAGAAATGAAGTCTGCTCAAGCTTGCATAGTTCTATTCCCTTCCCACCCCCTCCCCCCCCCCCCCCCCCCGCAGTCCAATAAAACTTGCGTTTCCTTTTCTGTCATTCGTAGTTACGAACCTCCAGGCTTCCGTTTTAGTTTCCCCTTCCAGATATATTGCATGATTGCCCCCTTCTTCCCGCAGACCATTCCTCCCCAAAAATTTTTTTCCTTTTTTTTTTTTTTGAGAAAAGTTGAATTCGGTTCTTATTTCTGCGGAAGACCTCCCATTTTTCCTGGGCCCTGGCTAGACCAGCCCCCCCCCCCCTCAGGAATGCCTCTCTTCCCTCATTCCCCCGTCCTCGATGTAATCATTTCCCTTTCTTCCCGAAGATTGAGCCTTTTTTTTCTTTCTTTTTTTATTCCAGTAGCCGTCCCTCCCTTCTCCCCACCTTCCAAGGGGTTTCCACTATCTTTTGAGAGGGGAATGCGCCTCATTCCCCCCCTCAGAAGATGATGTTCCGGTGTTCGCCTGGCATTGCTTCAGCGAAGCGTGAGACGCCTTTAGCGGTCGGAAAACAGATACATTTCCCTTTCTTCCTTTTTTCGCGTAGATAATATCCTTCCCTTTTTTCTGCACCATCACGTGAAGGTCCTCCATTTTCTTGTGTCAAAAATGGGGAGGGCCTTTTTACCCTTTTTTTTTTTTTTTCCTTTTTAGTTGAGAGTGTCCCTATCGAGTCCCACGTTTTTTTTCCTTTTTTTCCATCATCAGAGAGGTAAGTTGCGCCCCCCTTCTTTTTTTTTTTTTCGGAGAAGGCGTAAGCCTCCCTTTCTTTCTCATCGCTTTTGCAGCTGGCGGGTCCCCCCCCCGCAGACACACATAGACATGCCCCTTTCTTTTTTTTTTTCCTTCCTCCGGGGAAAATCGTGGGTTTCTCCCGAAGCCGCCCTTTCCACTTTTCCTTTCAAGAATATGGGATCTTCCCCTTCTCGCCGGATGATTTTTTCAGGGTCTTCCGACTGCCGCGTTCGCATTTACCTCCATCGTTTTTTTTTTTCTTTTGCCGGCAATCCGGTTTGGACGTCCCACACTCGTTTTTTCTTTTTCCCCTTTCCTTTTCGATTAAAAAAAGAGCCCCGCCCCTTTTTTTCTCCCCCCCACGCAATTCCGCGGCGTCTTTAATCACCGGCCAGAAACGAATTGCCTTCTTTCTTTTTCTTCTTTTCTAACAGAAGGTTTTCGAGTTTCCCTTTTCCCTCCTGGGTGCACCGCGCATATGGATTCTTATTTGTTTTTTGTTGTCCTCTCTTCGCTGTGGTCCTCCTTTTTCTCTCAAGGAAAGAAAACAATGGGCCTCTTCCCCTTCCCTGTACGCATTCGGGGATCTTCCTTTCGTGATCCCGGCACTCTGCCTTGTTGAAGGCCCCCCCCCCCCCTTTTCGAAAAAAGAGTTAGTTTTCCGCCCTCTTCCTTTTTCTTTGCCTGGCTGCCAAGGTTGAAACGATCTTTTCCCCCAGCATCGTCCCGTGAAGATCTGCTTGTTTTCTTTTTTCCCCTTCCTCCCCCGCAAAGTAAGCTTTTGAAGGGTCTCCTTTTCTCCCCATGCGGGGCGAATGTGCCAACCCCTCGTTCCCTCACCGCACAAAGTCTTTTGTCTTTTCCCCCCCCCCTTTTTTTTTCCCGCCGGCATTCGCATAGACCTTTTTTTTTCTTCCTCAATTATCCTCTTCTTTCGGCAACTTTCCCCTCCCCCCCTTTCCCTTCCACCATGAAAGAGGGCTTTCTTCCCAAAAACCAGCCGCAGTCGATCCTGTTTCGGCCCGTGTCAAAGCAAGCTCTTTTTCTTCCTTTTCCCTTTCTGTCGCTTCCGGAAATCGAACGGTTCCTGCGACAAATCATCCCCCCCCCCCCCCCCTTGTTGTTGTTGGAGAATTTATTTCTAGTGAATTTTTTTTGATGATAAGGGAATCGTAGTGCCCTAACTCCTCCTTTTGGACCAGAACATTCTTCCCCTTTTTCCCGTCACGCTCAAAAGGAGCTGATTTTCTTTCGATGTGGTGCTTTTTCCTCTCCCCTCTTCCTTGGTGGCCATCGCCCATCACTTCTATATAGGAGCAAATCTTGCCCTCCCTTTTGGAAAGATTATTCCTTTCCTTGAGTCGAAAGACCTTTCCTACCGTGGGCCGGAGCTTCTTGGCTGGGACCTGTTTTTTTCCTGATCTTCCCTTTGGAAAACATTGACTTCCTTCCTCCTCCCCTGTATCTGCGGGCCCCGTTCTTGTCAACCCCTATTGGATGTCCCCACAATGTTTCCCCCTTTTTTTTCTTTTTCTTTTCGTCACGGGCGATGCTTGCTGTGTTTTTTGGAGGAATGGATCTTCCTTCCGCCATTCCAGAACTTATTTTTTCCTTCCCCCTCTGTCGGGAAAAACGCCGCTTTCTGAACTGGTGTGCTGTTTTCCTTTTTTTTTTTTTTCCGTTCAAGTGCTTTCGTCCTTTTCTTCTCTCCCCGAATGCTCTAGTTTTCGCCCCATGGGTTGGGCGGGTCCCCCCTTCCCCTTTCCGGAACAAAGCGACGGCCCACTGGCCAAACACCGAGGGCCCCCCCTTCTTTTTCCCAAAAAAGATCCCTTGGCCTGGCGCAAAACCGGGGGTTCATTCAAAACCGGGATGGGTACTCCCCCCCTTTTTCTCTCCAAGACGGTTCCAACCCTCCTTTTTCCCTTCCCGAGGTCGATCGTTGTTGTCCTCCGCGGGAAATGGCGGGTTTTTTTCTCCCCCCTTTTTTTTTTCTTCACGATGTGGGCGGCTTCTCTTTTTTTACCGATGATGGCGAAAAAATCCCCCGTCCTTTGGGGGAAAGTCCCCCCCCCCTTTTTCCTTGGCAAAAAAATTCATTCCCTCTACTCGCTTGGAGGTATTCTCCTTTTCTTTCCGGGGAGGGAATGAACTCTGTGGCAATTTGGCCCCAAACTTTTCTCTCAATTATGCCCGGGAAAGTTCTTCTTCTTCTTCTTTCGAAAAGATGTGGCTTTCTTCTACAATCCGTTCCTTCCACAAATGCAGGGGGGAGCATGTTTTTCTAATTCCCTGTGGAGTTCCTCAATTCCAATTGGGTACGCCCTGAGCAACTGATAGCAGCCAACCCACTTTACGGCCGGAGCCTTTTTTCCCCCCCCTCCCCAGGGGCCTCTTTTTTTCTCCCCCTTTCTCTTTGATGATGCATGCCTGTTTTTTTTATTTTTCTACGGGGACTGATTTTTTTTTCTTCAGAGAATATAAATTTCCCCCCCCCTCCCCTTCCTTTCACTCACAAAGGTCTTTTGTTGCCCGCCCCAGGTTTTTCCCCCCCTTTTTTTTAACTATTCGGGATACCCTCTTTTTTTTTCGGGGGCTTTCCGGGAGGAGGTATTCTTTTCTCTTGCCCCGGGAACGGATCTTTTTGACCCTTGTGCCATGGACGCGTCCCGGTCCCCCCCGCGTCGCGGAAGCACTTTTCCGGCGAACCTCCGGCTACGACCAGCCTGAGGCCTCTCCCTCCCCCCCCCCCTCTTTTTTTCATTAATTAGTGCCCTTTTTTTTTTTCCTGGTGGCGACTCTCCCACGGCGAAACTTCCCAGGCAAATCCTTTCTTTTTCTTCCCCATTCTCATCTGCAGCGTTCCCGTCTCCTACAATCTGGATTCACCTCTTTCCCTTTTCTTGGGGATGAATCCCTCTTTTCCTGGTCGGCCAGGTTTAGGGCCCATCATTACAGCTTCCGCTTTTTTTTTTTTTTCTTCGGAAGATATGGGTTCTTCCTTCCGAATATTCAAACGATTGGCTCTCTTTTCCGATGAACTTCCTTTTTCTGTGCGCAGCCTTTTTTCCGGTCGAAGACTTTTTTTCCCCTTTCCCCTGAGAGCTTGCACTCTTGTTCTTGCCCTTCTCCCGGGAAGTGGCCCTGATTCACGTTCTTCCTTTCCTTTTTGTTCTTCCCCCTTTTTTTCAGACCGACAAACCATCCCTTTTAAGGGGACTACTCGCGTGTTGGGACTTTTTCTTTCCCTCTTTAGGAAAAGGAGCTTCCCCCCCCCTTTCATTCTGAGCACTTCCTGGGTTTTCCCCCCAAATAATCTTCTCCCTTTTTTTGGGAGAGTCTTTTCGCTCGATTTGGCACATTTTTATTTGTAGCGCAGCCTTTCCTTTTTCCCCCCTTTTTTCCTTCACCCCTTCTTTTTCCGGTATCGCAAAAAAGTTTTTTTTTTTCCCCCCCCCCCTTCCACCAAGCCAGGCCGCCTCCTCTGTCCGGCCAGCCCTCTCCCCTGTAGTAAAAAACGATCCGGATCGCCTCTCTTCCCCCCAAACGGACGGTTTTGCGATTGGCCGGTTTTTCTGAATGCCGGCCGCGTATTTTTTTTTCTTTTATTCGCACGGCTGCTTTCTTTTGTTTTCCTGAGGAGCGGGGCGGTTCAAGATTTTTGGCCGCTGCCTTTTTCCCTAAACGAAAACGCTGCGCTTCTTCCTTTTTCCCCTTGTGGCGCAAACTCCTTTCATTTTTGGTGGAACAATCCGGTTCACGAAAAAACCTTTCTTGACTCCTCTTTTTCTTTTTTTTCCCCTCCGAACAAAGTTGGGGTTACATTCTTTTTTTTTTCTCTCCTTTGTCCCCAGCTGCCCAAACCTGCATTCTCCTCCGTTGTTTGTTTCATCGATCGCAATATTGTGGGACAGATGGGGCCTTTTCCTTTTTCTTTTTTCTTCCTTCCTTTTTCCCCTTAACCCCAACAGGGGTCGCGTCCCCAAATCTTTAACCGTATGTCCAATCCGTCCCATGGTCTCCTTCTCTTCCTCGACCGGCGGCAGGATTTTCGTTTCTTTTTTTTTTTCTTCTTTTCCCCCCGTCCCAGCGGCCACAGGGTCGGGTCTCTCCTCCGGCACCAAAAACACGACGCCCCCTTTCTTCTTTTTTCCTTTCAAGAAGGCATAGGCAAACTTTTCACTCCCTTAATCGCCGGCCAACCGGTTGTCTTCATCCGGATCGTGTGCACCTTCCCTTCTGGCGGCTGGCAAGAAAGCGTTCGTCCCCCCCCCCCCTCCCCCTTTCTTTTCTTTGGTGCGGTTTTCCCAGCCACTCCATTTCCTTTTTTTTCTCTTTCACGGTTTCAGGAAACCTTCTTTCCCTCCATTCGGCACTGTCCACTGTCCGCTCTGCCAGACTTCTTTTTGGGTGCGACGGGACGGGTTCCCTTTTTTTTTTTTTTTTTCCCCTCTGAAGACAAGCGTAGGGTCGAAAGCTGAATAGTTTTTTTTCCTCCCCGAGGTTGGGTCACCTTTTCTTTTTTCCTTTGCAACACTTTTTTCTGTTTTGATCCGTCGTAACGACACAATGCAGTCACTCTTCCGTAAGTTAAGCGGGCCCTTCTTTTCTCTTTTTTTTGCAGATTGGCCCATTTTCCGGGCTTCCGGCAGACATTCCACCACCCCTTCCAAAGTGTCCGGGTTCCTTTTCTCCCTTTGAAAAACCAACCTTCCCCTCCTTTTCAAACAAATCCCCAGTTTTTAGCGTTCGATGGTAAATTTTCCCCGTGAAAAGATTGACATCTTTTCCTTCCGGTGGATTGTCCCCCAGGCCCTCCATGATTGTAGTAATATATGGGAAGGCTTTTTCCCTTTCTTCCCCAGTTCATGATTGGAATTATCAGTCAGCAGTCCATCATCTCTTTTCCCCCCCAAAAAAGAACCCTCTCCCCCGTTGGCACTATTACCTGAAACCTGTTGCGGGATTAGAATTTCAGGGCTTTTTTTCTTTTTTTCTCAGATGATGTTCAGCAATCTTCCTTTCCCCCTCTCCCTCGACCCCCTTTCGCTTCCCCCCCAGAGGTAGACCCCCCCCCCCCAGATACAGTTCCTGGTTTTTCATTGCTCTATAATCTCCTTCCATCTTTTTCTTTTTCCCAGAAAAATCACTTCTTTTATTTTTCATCCCATCTTAGTTCTGTTGGGCAAACCTTTTGTTCTTTCCCTGAGAAAACTTCTTTGGTCCTTTTCCCCAAATGTTATTTACGATGCTTCTATTCTCCCCCCAAGATATGCAAATGAAAACCTTTTCTCCCTGAATATAAAGAGTCCTTTTCCTTCTCATTCCGTTCGTGTAAGGGAGTTTTCCAGGATTTTCTCTTGGTTTTCTTTTCTACCCGAAGGATGGTTAGTTGGCTTTTTTTTTGATTTTGCGGGCTGTTGCCCGCCGCACAGCACATTCCCCTTCCCTGGGAATTTTTCCTTTTTCCCGCATCGCGTCTGCTGCAGCAGACTAAGTTCCTGTTCTCCTTTCAAGAATATTTGTGCTGCCCTGATGATTCCTTTTCTTAAAGGAAGGCCTTTCTTTTTCCCTTCTTTTTCTGCATCCCCTCCATTTTTCGATCACGTTGAATTTTTGAAGTCCCCCTTTCCCCGTTTTTCCCCAAAGTTTATTGGGGTTTTTTCCTTCTCCTTTGCATGAACCATGTCTCGTGATCGTCGCTCTTTCTAAAACCCCCCCCTCCCCCCCCCTCTGCGGTAGGTCATTTTTATCCCCCCCTCTTCGTGGGGAATGCGTTTTTTTTCCTCTTCTGGCCAGCGTTTCTCTTTCGAGTCGTCCCCTTTTTTTTTTTGCAAGAGAAATCTTTTTTTTTCCCTTTTTTTTTTTCTGTACTGGTTTCCTTTATTTTTCTTCTCGCTGTGGTAGCGCCACGTCCATCCCTTCCCTAGCAACAATGGGACATGACGCCTTTTTCCCTTTTCCCTTCTTTTTTTTTTTTCTCAAGCACTTGAACGGCCCTCCCTTTTTTTTTTTTTTTTTTCCCAGTTCAAACCCAGGTAGAACCAAGCTTTGTCTTTTTTTCCCTTTTTTTCCTAGTTATGGAATGGCTGCCACCTCTTCCCCCCTTTTTCCCCCCCACTCCAAGCTTTTCACGCGGGGACTGCGTAAACATGTGGGACTCCCCTTCTCTCCCTTCCTGGAAAAGAAGATTCCTTTTTCTTCCTTTTTCCCCATCGATTATCGAAACAGTCCCCATCTTTCTTGAATACAAAAATCTCTTCTGCTTCTTCCCTTCTTCATGGTGGAAACGGCTTCTCCTTCTTTCTGCCTATAATCGGACATCTGACTGCTGAGCTTCTTACCTTCAGAGGAGTTTTTTAAAGCAACCTTTCCCCCCCCCTTCTCCGCGCTACCTTGCTTCCTTTATTGTAAGAAAGCGTGCTTGTTCTCCCTCTGCAGATTTTAAGACCCTTCCCCCTTCTTCACGGCGAGAAAATCCCCCCCACCCCTCTTCCTGGTTTCTCTTTCTTGATCTCGATGGGGGTTTTCTCCCCTTTCCGGAATTCCTTTGATGTCGGGGTTAAATACGGAGAACGGAGTGGACCATCCCCCCCTCTTGACCACGTTTCCTTCACGATCAAGGGAGCCCGTTCTTTTTTTTGGATGGTGCGTTCCCCCCCCCTTCTTTTCCTTTTTTGGTCCTTCCCGATCCCCTGGCTCTTCTCGGCCCTCCCCATCAATTGGCGCCCTCCATTATATGGCGGAAGTCCCTTCGTCGCTCGAGATGGTGGATCATCCCTTTGACGGAGTGCCGGGGGACCTTTTTTTCTCTTTTTTCCCCCCCATTCGGCCTGCTTCGGATTTCCTTTCCATTCCCGTCAAACAAGCTTTGCCTTTTCTTTCCCCAACATGTTAAGCAGGGGCCCGTTTCCCCTTCCTTTTCTTCTTCTGGTTTGGATGAGAATGGATCGTTTTCCCCCCCTTTTCTTTTTTCGAAAGGGCTCCCTCGTTTACCCCCTTCCACCTGCTTGGTTTTCGACCTGGGTTTTTGACCTTTCCCCAGGGAAGAGGGGACGTCCCCCCCCTTTTTTTTCTTTTTTTTCCTTCCCCTATCACAGAATGCGTCATTAATGTTTGGTCCTTTTCATAATATGAAGATTGGGCGGCGGCCCCCCCCTTTCCACAAGAGGAAAAAAGGACCCCCTCCCCCCCCCCCCCCCCCTCTTTTTTTTCCTTCCTTCCCCCTGGCGCACAGGGGGAAGGAACTCTCCCCTCTCCAAAGATTGGAAAGCCGCGTTTTCCTTCTGAAGGAAAGATTCCTCTTTCTTCCTCCCCCTTTCCCTCGTGGAACCGCTTTTTTTTTTTTTATCAACGGCACCCTTTTTCTAGGTGGCCGGCTCCTTTTCCCTTCCCCGCCCCTGGATGTCCCCAAAAGGAAAGTGTTTTTTCCCCCCCCCCCCTTATTATTGAAGGCAACACTCTTCGACCCGCGCTGGATTTTATGCGAACTTTTTTTTCCCTCTGACCGGTTTAGGGGCCTTCCCTGAAACCTACTTTCTCCTATCCCCTTTATTCGGAAATGTCCACTTGAACGTGCGGCGGCTTTTTTTTCTCCTCCCCCCCCCCTATTTGCCCGGCCCCGGCCCCCTTACCCACATGCCCGTTTTTTTTCGGCGAATACAAGAACTTTACCTCCCTTCCATGCGTCCGACCCCAAAGCGGCTTCTTTCGATTATTTTCAGCCCCTCTATTTTCTCTATTAGGACGGCTCCCCTCAAAGGAAGGGCATTTTTTCACTGAAAAATCTTCTCGGTTTCTTTCTTTCCTGCCATGTTAATGGGAAGATTCCAGATTATCTCCCCTTTTCCCACCCATAGCTTGTAAATAAATTTCGTGAGGAATAACCCCCTAAGTTATAAGGTCCCATTCCCCCCCCCTTTTTTTTCAACCAGCCCCGTATCTCCCCCTATCGATGTCCCCCTTGGACACGTCTTTGGAGGATGGCAGTCTCTCTCTTTTTTCCTCTTTCTTCTGTCCCAGGAACTGTATTTTTTTGCGATTCCCTTTCTGGAAAGAAAGGCGTCTGCTTCCCCCCCCTCATTTGAAGAGGGGACTTTTTCCCCTCCTCGGTCGGCTGTTTTCACCCCATCCCCGCTCAAAAGAACAGATTTTTCACCTCTTTTGGGGTTTTTTTTTCGGTGGGCGAGTCCCCCCCTTATGGTCCTTTTTCCCCCCCCCCCCAAAGGCAATCATGAACTTCCCTTGCAGCCGTTATCCATAAGAGCCTCCCCCCCCTTTTTTTTTTTTTTTTCTCCCTTTGCAAGCCGTGGTCCCTGATACCTTCTCCTCTTTGCAAGCTTCGTATGGAAGAGGCCCTTTCCCCCCCCCTTCAATCTCCCCTCCCCCGAAGATTCTGTTTTTTGCCGAAGTTAAACTTTTTGCGCGCAGCCCCAATTGACCCCCCTTTTTTCTCTGCAAAGGTCTGGTTTGGACTTTTTCCGATGTTCTCAGTAATGGTCCATTTTTTCCTTTCTTTTTCAGCTTGCATCGGACCTTACTCTTTTTTTTTTGCTCCGGTTTTCTTTTCATGTTGGTTCGTACGGACGATTCAGACCCCTTTTTTGCACGCAAGGGTTTTTTTTCCCCTTTTCTTCGGTTTGACTTACAATGTTTTTTTTTTTTTTTTCTCTTCACGAAGTGTAATTATTTTCTTTTCTCTTTCCTGTAGTAGAAAAAAAAATCCTATTTTTTTTCCCTTTTTTTTTTCAGAGGAGGACCCTTTTTTTCCCCCCCAATGGTTGAAGATTTGTTTGTCCCCCGCTTTTTTCCTTTCCCCGACCCCTGTAGGGCGGTTTCTCCCACTCTTTTTTTTTTCCCCTCTTATCAACCCAACACAAAGCATCGTGAATTCGCGTTGTTTTTTTCCCCAGCCGCGACAATCTACTTTTCCCTTTTTTCTCAACCCCCCTTGACTTTTTTTTTTTTTCCCTTCGATTTTCCCCTTTTTTTTTTTTTTTGCCGGAAGGCGTTTCCAGAATTTTTTTTGTTTTTTGTGCCGGAAAGGAGCGGGGTGTCTTTTTTGCTGGCCGGCTTTGGTTGAACCTTTTCTTTTTGGCCTCCTCAAAGAAAAGGCCTTGCCTTCCTCCCTTTGCGGGCGAACTAAGAGGCCCTTTTTACCCTTTTTTCCTTCCCCTCCAACCTTCGGGGTTTTACTTTTGCTTTTTCCCTTTTTCACCCCGTTTGGTTTAAATGACCCAGCGATCCCATCTTGCTGCCAAAGATTGCGAATTTATCTCTCTTTCTCCCTTCCCCTTTTTTTTCTCTATAGCAATCTTTGCTGTCAGTTTTTCCCCTTTCTCCCCCCCCCACTGTGGTAGAGTTCACGACAAATACTCTTTGTCACCGGAGTCAAATCCGTTTTCACCCCCCTTTTTCTTCCCCCTTCGACCGGCGCAGGCAGTTCTTTTGAGATCCCTTTTCATCCTGTCCCCTCTGCGTGACAGGATCGACCGCCCTTCACCCCAAGAAGCAGCGCGCTCCTGCTTTTTTTTTTTTTTTTTTTTTTTTCCCCTGAGCATTCATCCCCAATCTCCTTCTTCACCCCCCCTTTTGCCTTTGGGGGTTAGATTACGGAATCGTTTGACTACGCCTTTAGAATTTTTCTTTTTTTCCCTTTTTTTCTCCCAACGCGAAGTTTTCTTTCTTTTTTTTATTTTAGCAAACGACACTTTTTTTGTTCGCACGGTTTCTGAAAATTTTTCCTCCCCTAGGCCCATGTCACCCCGTCCCTTTTATTGAATAGTATTTGGGGGGGTGCTCTTTTTCCCCCTTTCCGGCTTTTTTTTTTGCAGACCTTTTTCTTCATCGCCTTTTCGGAAAAGCTGCATCGTCCAGCCGATGGGTGGTGGTTCTTCACCCCTTTCCTTTGAGTTCAACCTTTTGGTTCCCTTTTCCTTTCCCTAAAACATGCAGGTACCCTTTCGTCCCGTTAGCGCAATCGCCTCTTCCCCTTTCCCTTCTTTTTCCCCCCTTCTTCGACGGTTTTGCCTCCTCCTTTCCATTACACCAGACCTTCAAAAACATTGGTCCGGGTGGTTGTCTTCCCTTTTTTTTTTCTTTTCCTTTTAATTCGTGTCCCCCTTCTCTTCCCGAACCTCTTCCGTTGCCCTTGCTCGGCCCCGCCCCCTCCCTTCTCATTTTCTGGACATTCTTTGTCCGCTGTAATGAAGATTGTTCTTCTCTCTTTCCCCAGATGAGGAATAGGAAAATTCATGATTGCCCTTTTTTCCTTCTCCGTCCAGCCTTTTCTTTTTTTCTCCCCCAAGGAAAAGGGCACTATTCTCCTTTTTAGTTGAGGGAGGGGGTATTGTGCGCATCTTTTTTTTTTTCCCCTTGAAGGCCCACTCTGTCCTTTTTTTCCTTTTCCTCAGGCGAGATTTCCTTTCCTTTTCCCTTTTCTTCTATGTTCCCTTTTTTTCTTTCGAGAAAAACCCCCCTCCGGCAAGAGGCCGCGGGCCCCTTCTTCTCGCCCGCACATCCCTTTCAAAGGGAAGGTTAGTAACCATACATCTTTTCTGCAAACTTTTTTTTTTTTCCTTTGTACGATGAGAACTTCTTTTGGGATTGTTCTTTTCTTTTTTTTTTTCAAATTTACTATATCCCTCCCCTTTATCTGCCCATGGATGCATGGGAATCATCCCTTCCTTTGAGCCCGATCTTTTTCTCTAGGGCGCCCGGCAGTTCCTTCTCGAGGGTCGTTGGCTGCTACTTTGGCTGGGCCCTTTTTTTCACCCTTTTTTTTCCCCCGCACATAGAACATTTTTTTCATGTGTTCCCGCATCCGGGGCACCCTTTTTTTTCTCCCCCCCTCAAGGGCCGCACGTCTTTTTTTTTCCCCCCCTTTTGGATATGGCAAATTTAGCCGGATGATGTTTCAGGCCTTCCTGATTCCTTCTTTTTTCGCACTACCTCGCTTTTTGCTTTTTTTCCCTTTTTTTTGAAGGCAATCCGGTTTCCCCCCAGAGTATTGGGGTTCGCAATTTCCCTTTTCTTTTAACACTCCTCCCCTTTCCTTTCTATGTAGTAGCGATGCCGGTTCCCCCCACGAAATTCCTCTTTTCCCTCCCTTCCTCCCCCCCCCTCCCCCTCTTTTCCCCGGCAGACCTTTTTTGGTGAACGGCGGCGGTCCTTCCAATTGGCCTTTTTCCCCCCCTCCCCCTTATTTCGAAAGGGCATGTTGTGGGCTTGTCCCTGGTCGCGGTGTTTTCCTTTTTTTTCCATGCGCCCTCATTTTTCTCCCCTTCCCCCCCTTCGAGGCCCCATGGGTTTCGATCGAATTCGAGGCCCCCCTTTCTTTTTCCGCCTGCCCCCCTTTGCCGGCAAAAGCCCCCCCCCATTCCCAAACCTCTTTTTCTTTCCTTAGAAAATTTCTTCTGCCAAAGGTTCCCTTAACCTTCTTCTACACCCCCCCCCCTTTTTCCCCGCGGGATGGGAAGTAAAACCCTTCTTCCGCCCGTCAGATTTGTGAACGGGTCCCTTTCCCTATACTTCCTTCTACCCCTCCCTTCTTCCTTTTTCTTTTTCCCATGAATCTTTTTTCCGCATCAGGACCCACCCCACCCTTTTTTTTCGATCCACATCCCCCTTTCCCCCCCCTCCTTGTGGAAACCGGCTTTTCCCGCAATGGATGGGAGCCCTATATTTTCCTCCCTAGGCGGGATGGCCCAAAACATGAAGCCTTCCCCTTCAACCCCCCTCCGTCGCTTTCCTTTTCTTTCTCTTTTTTTCCTTCACGCAAGGAACGGGTAAGCAGTTTTTGGTCACGCAAAGTCGCGTCTTTTCCCCTTCACTCCGCTCCCCG